>Ga0209002_10002850_pt1 | contig 13813 bp, 12 predicted proteins | sample Rifsed16ft2_FD_184010 | JGI IMG/M metagenome (GOLD analysis project Ga0209002, IMG submission 184010) | Soil microbial communities from Rifle, Colorado, USA - sediment 16ft 2 (version 2) | ecosystem: Environmental > Terrestrial > Deep subsurface > Rock core/Sediment | place: Rifle, Colorado...
AACCGGGTTAGGGGCAGTAATACCGGCATACCAGGAGACTGTACCCGATGTGTTACCTGTTCCATCGTTTAATAATTCGATAGGGTTAGGCTGAACCCAGCCGATCTCGCCGCTATCCAAACAGAATCCCAAATCCTCCAACTCAGATGCAATCTCTGCTGGGATCTCGCTTGAATTACCTTGCCCGCAATTCACTGGCGCCGAAGTAGGCTGAACTTGTGAAGTCTCCTCTGACTTGGGTACCGGGGAACATGCCGCAAGGACTATACCAGTGAGAATTATGATGACCAGAGTTGCTTTCATAGATCCCCCCTCTTTTTACCGCCAACTATTGCTAGGATTACGATAGCGACAACCAGAGAAAGAACTAAGCACGGGGTACCAAAGAGATCGCCAATGCTAGGACCCATTAATCCTCCTTGGGAAAGTCAATTTAATTATTTCTTCGGATTGTCTATCTAATTTAGTTACCGACGCGGGTCCATATGATGCCGCCATCATCTAGCGTGTCGCTCCCCGAGTCATAGGAGAAGTAAAGGTCCACATCAAACCCCACATAGAAGATGGGTTGCGCCATGCAGTAGAGTGGCAGCCCAAGGGCTTCCAGCACATTGCCGCTTGACGTGCCGTCTCCTCTGAGTTGGGCCGCGTAAAGGGGTTCGTTAGTTTCAGGGTCGAGACCGCAGATCGATGCTGCAGTGTCTTCGTAGAAGACGGTGTAGTGGTTACCACTCCCGCCGATGTTCAGACGCTGGTAGCTGCCGTCGCCGTCGATGGATTCCCAAGCGCCGACGAAAGGGTTAGCCGAGGCAACCCGCGTCCACACGATGCCCCCATTGTCGGTCAGTGTGTCGTTGCTTGAATCATAAGAGAAGTAGAAGTCCGCATCAAACCCCACATAGTACATAGGCTGCGCCATGCAGTAAATTGGCAGACCAAGGGCTTCCAGCACATTGCCATTTACGGTACCGGCTCCTCTGGCTTGGGCTGCATACAGAGGCTCGCCAGTCTCTGGATCCAGTCCGCAAAGTGTAGCTCCAGTGTCTTCGTAAAAGACATTGTAGTGGTTACCACTCCCGCCGATGTTCAGACGCTGGTAGCTGCCGTCACCGTCGATGGACTCCCATGCTCCAACGAATGGATCCGGCGCGGCTAAAGCAAACCCGACCTCTCCGGCGGATAGGGCAAGAGTTAGGAGAACCCCCAGCAGCAGAAAACTCTTGTTTCGTTTCATCATGAACCTCATTGATTGCGCCCCAATAGGACTTGATCCGAACTCACGCTAACGGGCGAACATGAGCGTGAACATTGGCTAGGACCAGGGACTGCCAATTTCTTCTCCCCAGCAGAAATAGCTTACAGTTTTGATAGATATCAGTCAATTTCAGGAAAGATTTCACAAAAGGATAGATGCTTGGTGTTCCGTAGCGAATAACCGCCTTCCCTATCTACTTTTTGGTGCAACCGTGTGCAACTGCGGTAGAAATTGTGGATTTTTTGGACTTTTTAGACATTCTTACCCCAATATATGGATGTGAATTTACACAGTAGACACCATATAAAGGGTGGTCAACCTCATAACCCAGTTCGAGATTGCCTCGTCCGCTTTCGCCGCTGCAGCGGCTCAAAAGCTGCTCCTCGCAATGACGTACTGCCTGGTTGTTCCATCGACACTTGCCTTCGTCTTCTTTCCGGTGTACAATCCCTATTCACAATTTAGTATCAACGCGTTGACCGGGACGAGTAATGCTTAGGGCTGGTTAAAAGCCAGCCCACGCTTAAGCCACCAGGAAGCCGAGGCCATTGACTGGAAGCCTCCGCAGGCAGCAAGCACGAAGACCACCCGCGAGCCAGAGCCCTAAAGCGCAAGCAACTAAGGCGATCGGGCGCTCCCCGATATAGAGCTAAGAGATGCATACAATGCAAAGCATTGTTTGTAACTTGGGTGGAACCGCGAGCAAATGCTTGCCCCAATATTGGGCGAGCGTTTTTTATTTAAGCGCCAAAAGAAGGCGCTTAAATTTGGAGTGTGCTACTCGGCTTCGCCGAGTAACGCAACTCCAGCGAGTGTTAAGAACGAGGAGTAAAGATGGCAAAGAAGCAGGTAACACGATACGAAGACTCGGACTTATACAAGATCCGTCATTCGGCCGCGCACGTCATGGCCCAGGCGGTCACCGAAATGTTCCCGCCCGGCGAGGCCAAGGTCGCCATCGGCCCGCCCATCGAAGACGGCTTCTACTACGACTTCGATCTGCCGCGCCAGCTCAAGCCGGAGGATTTCCCCGCTATCGAGAAGCGCATGCGCGAAATATTCGGCGAAAAGTATGAGTTTAAAAAGCGCGTCGTCTCGGCCGACGAAGCCAAAAAGGAATTCAAGGACCAGCCCTACAAACTGGAACTGATCGAAGGCCTGGAGAAGGGCGGCCTGGATGAATACGGTAACCCGCTCAAGGAAAAGCCGGAGATCTCTTTCTACACGCACAACGGCTTTACGGATCTCTGCCGCGGTCCCCACGTCGCCAACACGGGTCAGGTCAACCCCGAGGCGTTCAAGCTGATGAACATCGCCGGCGCCTACTGGCGCGGCGACGAAAAGAACAAGCAGCTCCAGCGCATCTATGGTACGGCCTGGGAGACGGCGCAGCAGCTCGAGGAATATCTCTGGCGCCAGGAGGAAGCCAAGAAGCGCGACCATCGCAAGCTGGGCAAGGAACTGGGCCTCTTCTACTTCTCCGATGACATCGGCCCCGGCATTCCGCTGTTCACGCCAAAGGGCGAGATGTTGCGCCACGTGATGGAAAACTACGTGCGCGAAACGCAGACGCGCTACGGCTTCGAGCACGTGTGGACCGCCAACCTGGTGAAAGAGGACCTCTACAAAAAGTCCGGCCACTACGATAATTACGCCGATGTGATGTTCCCGCCTATGGTGGGTGATGGCGTGACCTATCGCCTCAAGCCGATGAACTGCCCCAGCCACATGACGCTGTTCAAAGAGATGGGCTTGCACTCTTACCGCGAGCTGCCGCTGCGCTTCAGCGAGTTCGCCACACTGTATCGCTACGAAAAGTCCGGCGAGCTTTCCGGCCTGGCGCGGGTGCGCACACTCACGCAGGATGACTGCCATACCTTCTGCACGCCAGAGCAAATAGGGTCCGAGTGCGCGTTGACGTTCAAGTTGTTCAATGAGATCTTTGCCCGTTATCGCTTCTCGAATTACGTGGTGCGCCTCTCCTTACGCGGAGAAGAGGGCAAATATGTGAAAGATCCGAAGAAGTGGGACCAGGCAGAGGCTGCTCTCCGCCAGGCGCTCGATGAAAACAACGTGGAGTATTACGAAGCGGAGGGCGAAGCGGCTTTCTATGGGCCGAAGGCAGACATCATTGCCCGCGACGTGCTGGGACGTGAGTGGCAGCTCTCAACCTTCCAGGTGGATTTCATCCAGCCCGCTCGGCTGGGTCTCACCTACATCGGCGAGGACAACCAGGAGCATACGCCGGTGGTGCTGCATCGCGCGGTGATGGGTTCATCGGAGCGTTTCCTGGCGCTGATCATCGAGCATTTCGCCGGCGCCTTCCCGGTTTGGCTGGCGCCGGTGCAGGCCGTGCTCATTCCCATCGCCGACCGGCACAATGAGTACGCCGCCAAAATCGCCGATCAGCTCAAGGCCGCCGGCTTGCGCGTGGAAGTGAACTCCGGTTCCGATCGCATGAGCGCCAAGATCCGCGACGCGCAGAACCAGAAAGTGCCTTACATGCTGGTGATGGGCGACAAAGAAATGGAAGCGGGCGCGGTCGCCCTGCGCCTGCGCTCCGGCGAGGACCTGGGAGCGATCAGCGTGGACGCATTCATCGCGCGAGCGCAAAGCGATATCGTGAAGGGCGATTAGTGCAACTCGCGCAGCAGAGAAATAAAATCAGCGGCGAAAAGCCGCTGATTTTTATTCCCTCAAATCATTGTGTCACTGAAATTTGCACGCGACTGATGTCGCCAGTAGGGAAAATTCCAATGATCGCTTGAGTGGAACCCTTCTGAAATAACAGGAACGAGATCCCTGCCTCTGACCCCGAGGTTGTTAGCGAATAACCCAATTCGTCAAGCGCGGCTTCATAGAATTGGGTGATCTCATCGACCGTAGCTTGCGTTGTAAATTCGTATCCGTCGGTGACCTCGCCGCCGCTGATGGCGCCCGGCATGATGGGGATGCCCTGCCAATCCGCAGCAGGCTCTCCCAAAGGTTCCGCGGTGGGAACGCCTTGGGCGATGATGCCGATTGCCTGAACCTCATAGGTAAGCCGCTCATTCCCAAGGTAGTCGATCTGGCTAACCTCGAACCCGCTGGCGGTGTCGCCGGGTTGAATGCCAATGTCCTCGGTGAAACTCACCACCGCATTCCCGAACGAGGCCATGCCGACGTATCGGCCGCTGGCATCGCGCGCGAATACCAGCGTGGAAATACTTTCCAGTACCTGATCACTGGTATTGGACAAGGTGGTCGCTACTCCCGGTCCGGAATAGCCATGCAGTACTTCCTCGAGGAGGACAAATTCTGCTGTCACTTCGACATCCGTTGTGTAGACGGGGTTGATGATCTCCAGCGGCGCAATCAGTTCAAGTGATTCCCATTCCGGTTTTTCCAAGCCCTCTGACTCGAAACACATACAGGCCTGGAGAGCCGCCGTTTGGCCGGGCGTCATCCACTCTCCTTTCCAGATGTAGAAGAATGGGCTGGGGTTCGTATATACAACCTCACCGGCCGAATTCAAAAATCTCAATTCCGCGTTATCCCAATCGATGCTGACGTGGAAATCATTGGGATTGCGAATAAGCACTTCCACGTTCGTGACCTTACTTGAGGGATCAACCAGATTGGCGATCGGGTGTTCATACCATTCGATGATCTCCAGGTCTAGCAAGGCCGGCGTGGGAGTGAGCGAAGGTTCAGGGGTGACCGTTGACGTAGGCGGCGAACTTTCGGTTGGAGGCACCGCTGGGGTTTCAGTTGGCCCGGGAGAAGCGCATGCGGCTAGCACCAAGCTGGCGACGAATGCTAATGCGGCGAATTTGATTGTTGTTTTCATTTCCATTCCTTTGATAACAGATTAACCAATTACCTAATTTATTCCGCAATAATTCCGAAACCAGTGACTTCGAATTGCAGGGGTTCCGAACTCAGGGCAGGATTTACATAAGCGGGCAAATATTGGATTTCGAAAATCCCGCCGGGTTCCAAGTTCTGGTATTTGCCGTCGAAAAAATCTCCGATTACGCCGATCAATCCACTGCCCACAAAATGACCACTGGCATCGCGGACAATCGATCGCAGCAATATCGTTTTCAACGGTTGCCCGCTGGTGTTTGTCACCGTGCCGTTAGTGTAGAGCGTGCTGACGCTGTATAAGCTGTCCTCACGGTAAGTGAAAGATCCGGTGGTGATGTCCAGGTCTGTGGTGTATGGGATCGGGGTGGCCTCTTCGATGTCTGCAGAGATGGTGAACGAATCCCATTCGGGCTTTTCAGATATGAAACGGTTCGGCCAGGCGATGATCTGGCCTGGCACCGTTTCGCCGGGAAGGATCATGTTCCAGCCCGCATCGGCGTACAAGTAAAGATGGATATCGCGCGTGCGCAACACGACTTCGCCAGCGTTCAGGAACCGAACTGCCGGTTCATAGACATTGACTGGATAGTCGTAGGGATTGCGCACCAGGACTTCAATGAAGGTTAATGGGACGTCGCCCTCAAACTCAGGCAACTCGGTCCAGAGGTACCATTCGACGACCTCAAGCTGAGGGGTGACTTCAGTTGCGGTGGAACTGGGTTCAGAGGTTGCGGGCGTGGACGGTGTGGCCGCTTGCGCAACCTGCGTCGGTGGAGTTGTAATTTGGGTTGGGGCGGACGCTGGGCTACTGCAGCCGGCGACTGCAAAGGAAAGAATTACAAACGCAATGGCGAAATTGCGCGCCTTCATTTCTCAGATATACAAGGCTCGATTGTACACCTGATAAGTATCGCTTTATGGCCTCATAGCTTTTTTGTATGCTCTTATAATCGGCGAAAGTTAGATGCAAGCCGTTCAGTTCACCTTCTCTTATCCCCGCTACGCTCTCGGTCTGACGCTTGGACACTGGTTCCCTTCGATCCTTTGGAGCGGAGCCTCATGCACCGTCATACGCGAGGTACCGGAACCCAGCCTGCCGGGTCCCGACTGGGTCAAGGTAAAAACACGGCTGGGGGGCGTCTGCGGCACCGACCTGGGTGCCATTTACCTCAAAACCAGCCCGTATTATTCACCGTACAGCTCCTTCCCGTTCACCTTCGGCCACGAAAACGTCGGTAACATCGCTGAGCTGGGCAGTAACGTCAAAGGCTGGTCAATCGGCCAGCGCGTCGTCGTGAATCCCATCCTAAGCTGCGTCACCCGCGGTTTCAGCGACCTTTGCGAATATTGCGCACGCGGCGAGATCAACCGCTGCCAGCGATTCACCGAGGGCAGCCTGGCGCCCGGCATCATGACCGGCACCACGCGCGACACGGGCGGGTCCTGGAGTCCGTATTTCCTCGCCCACCAGGCTCAGCTCTACGCGGTTCCCGAGAATGTCAGCGACGAAAACGCGGTGATGGTGGAACCCTATGCCTGTGGCCAACACGCTGTCTTGATCGACTTCCCCAAGGATGACGAAACTATCTTGATACTCGGCGCGGGGACCATGGGCCTAGTGACGTTGGCAGCCCTGCGCGCCCTGGGCAGCAAAGCACGCATCCTGGTATCGGCGCGTTATGCCAATCAAACAGAAGCCGCTGAGCGTCTGGGCGCCAGCGAAGTCCTGCGGGGCGATCTGTATCCGCAGGTTGCCGAGCGTACAGGAGCCGAGATCCTCAAGCCCTTGCTTGGCAGGCTGGTGGTGGAGGGCGGCGTCGATCGCGTTTACGAATGCGTGGGCAGCAATCGCTCGCTGGATGACGCCAATCGACTAACACGCAGCGGCGGCAAAGTAGTATTGGTGGGTATTCCCGGCATCGCTAAAGGCGTCGATTGGACCGCTATCTTCGCGCAGGAACTCACCGTGCTGGCCGCCAGGCAATTCCATGATACCGAGCCTTATCAGGGCAAGACCTGGCGAGCCTTCGACCTGGCGCTCGACCTGATGGCAAAAGACAAACTCGATCTCGGGTGGATGATCAGCAGCAAATATCCTTTGCGAAATTACCAGCGCGCGTTGTCCGACCTGGCGCAAAAGGGATCGCAGGGCATCATCAAGGCCGCTTTTGAATTTGTGCAGTAGACTATTGACGCCGGGGAGAATTGATGGATACCGCCCGTCTCGAAAAGGCTATTAGATATCTTGAAGTGCTCAGGGAGGCCAGTCTTCAGCTCACCTCGAGTCTCAATCTGGAAGAAGTCCTGTACCAACTGCTCGAAAGCGCCTTTAAGTTAGTCGGCGACACCCGGGACGCAAACATCTTCTTATCTGAAGATGGCCAATTAACTTTTGCCGCCTCCATCTTTGCCGATGGCAGCCGCGGAAAACCTTGGGCCGAGCCGCGCCAGGATGGATTGACCTATACCGTAGCGCGCAGCGGAAAGGTTGTGGCCGTGGAGGATATGCAGGCACACCCGCTATTCCAGACTGCACCCGGGGGATGGCACGGGGCCATCATCGGGCTGCCGTTGATCTATGGCGGCAAGGTGCTGGGCGTGATGAACATTGCCTGGCCCAATCCGCGCCGTTTCGATCAGCAGGAATTGCACGCCATGGAGCTGCTCGCCGACCAAGCCGCCATCGCCGTGGAAAACGCCCGCCTTCACTCCATCGTTCAGAACGAAGCCCTGACCGATCCGCTCACCGGATTGCCCAACCGGCGCGCCTTTGATGCGCGCCTGGCAGACGAGATTCGCCGCTCGGCGCGTTATGGCCATACATTTTCCGTACTCATGATCGACCTGGATAGTTTCAAGCGGATCAACGATTCTTACGGGCATATAGTGGGCGACGCGGCGTTGCGCGAAATCGCGCACTGTTTGCGCCTCAGCGTACGGGACACCGATTTCATGGCGCGCATCGGCGGCGATGAGTTTGTCGTCATTCTCCCGGAAACCCAGGGGGGCGACGATGAACTGATCGCGCAAAAACTGCGCGCAGCCGCTCTGGCCTGTAAATTGTCACTGCCGGGCGAGAAGGCGGAAAGCCTAACTCTGTCAATCGGGGCGGCTTCATTTCCTCAGGACGCCAACCAGCCCGCGGATCTGATGCTCAAAGCTGACCAGGCGCTGTACGAGGAAAAGAAAAAACAGCTTTGACTGCAGTCCATTTCTGCTTTGTAAACCCGCCGGGTTAGAATCTTCCAGCATGGCGACGTTGCCTTCTCCCACCACCAGCAGCACAATGCGCAAACGCATTGGTATCGGCATTTTGTTAATCGGCACTCTGGTTTTCCTGGTAGGCGCTGCGCCTCAATGGTTCGGTCTTGACCGCAGCCCGGTAGTGGGTTTTGTGCAGATCGGCGTCTTTATTATTGGGCTGGGTTTGATCACTGCCGGCGCTTTTATGACCATGGACGGTTTGTGGCGCGACCGCCCCAAGCCCATCGTTGCTGAGTTAGGCGCCCGGCTGGTTGGCACGGGTTACGTGATCGCCCTAGCTTCGGGCATGGCCGACGTCTTCGGCCTCGGCACCCGGCCGCTGCCTTCGGTGCCATTCTTCGGCTACTGGCAGGGCCGCGGCGTGCTTATCGGCGAGATCGTGATCGCCGTTGGACTGGCGATGATGGCGCCATTCTGGGCGCGTCGAAAAGAATAAAAAAGCGCCCGAAGATCGGGCGCTCAATATTGAAAGGGGTGGTGGTCAGCCTGCTTCGGTCTGTCTGGTCAGCCCCATTTCAGTCAGCATTTCATCGTTGGAGGCGAACTTGTATTCGGGCACGCCGAATTCCGCGGCGTGGGCGGCTTCGGCCGCTTCCAGCTTCTTGAGGTCGGCGGCGCGCACTACGGGTTTGGAAAGCATCAATACTTTCGCGTTTAGAACAGCCAGTGCTTCTTCGCCAGTGGGCTTAATCGTAGCGAGAAAACTCATCACGGCCTGCGCGGCACTGGTTCCATCCTTGCGAGCAACACCTACTAAACCAGTGCTCGCAAGTCGAGCCCAACCGGCAACAAAGATGCCTTCAATAGCTTGCTTCAATTCTGGATTGTAGGCTTCGTAGGAAATTTCATCGATGGCGAAACGCGGCTCGGGATGCTTGGCAAAGTCACCCCATTTATCCAGGGGGAGCCCGAAATTCGCATCCACGCGATCACCGATGCAAAAAATTACGGTATCCGCAGGGATTTCGTGATATGTGCCAAGCCCTTTCGCGGAGGTGCTGCCGTCCGGCTTTGCTGTCAGCGTGGTTTCTTCCACTTCGATGGCGCGCACGCCGCCTCTGCCGTCATCCAACATGCGGTGCGGCGACGCCAGGAATTCGAGTGAGAATTTCGTTTGCGAAACAGGTTCCTCGGCGCCATCCATCGCGGAAAGGATGAAGGCTTTGGCCGCGTCCGGATCCTGGCCCACGGCGCGCATGATCGGCGCGCAGCGCTCGAACTCAGCGTCCAACTCCGGGATGTCCAAATTGCGGATCACGTTTTCCAATTCCTTCTTGGTGAATTTGACATCACCAGGACCGCGGCGGGCAATGGCGGTGAACTGATCCACTTTGAGTTCGCGCACCGCCCAGTGAGCAATGTCGGCCATCACGTTGCCGACGCCCACGCATACGATACGCTCGCCGATATGGAATTTCTGCTGCGCGAAGGGTGGCAGCCGGTTGTAGTAATAGACGATGTCCTTGGCGTGGTACACGCCTCTCAGGTCTTCGCCGGGCAAGCCAAGTTTCTTGGTGCCCTGGGCGCCTACAGTGACCAAAATGGCGTCGAAGCCCATCTCCTGCAATTCCGCCAGGGTCAGCTCATCATCCAGGGTGACGCTAAGATGGCCGAAATATTCGATATTCGGCAGGGCCAGCACCTGTTGAAATTGGCGGCGCAAGCCATCTTTCATCTTGAGCTTGCTGGGGTAGATGCCGTACTCCGCTAGGCCGCCGGCCTTGATATCGCGGTTGATCAGGGCAACTTGCGCCCCGGCCTGCGCCAGCTCGCGGGCCGCAAAAAGCCCTGCCGGCCCGGCGCCAATCACCGCTACGCTATACCCTTCGAATTTTTTCTCGTCCACGTGTTTTTTCTCGTCCATAGTCCTTCCGCAAACGTTGGGATTGTACCTTGAATCACAACCCGACCTCAAAAGCGAGGTGCCTTCACCCAAAGGCAGGGGTGTGTACACCCAACCACGGGTGTGCTATAGTTTGGCGCGTTTTCCTGAGAACCTCAACGTATGGATGTCCTGCAAACCACCCTGTCTAATGGCTTGAAAGTCCTGCTCAAGGAGATCCATACCACGCCAATCATCAGCCATTGGCTTTGGGTACGGGTAGGTTCTCGAGACGAAACTCCCGGAATTACCGGCGTTTCCCATTGGGTGGAGCACATGCAATTCAAAGGCACGCCGAATTTCCCGGCCGGTAAGCTGGATAAAGACATCTCGCGAGACGGGGGCTATTGGAATGCCATGACCTATATTGACTGGACAGCTTACTTCGAGACTATGCCGGCCAACAAAATCGACCTGGCCTTGCGCCTGGAAGCTGATCGCCTGGTAAACAGCATCTTCAAGCCCGAGGAAGTTGCTTCGGAGCGGACAGTGATCATTTCGGAGCGCCAGGGTAATGAGAACAATCCCATGTTCCTGCTGGATGAGGATGTGCAAACCGCTGCCTTCGTGAGCCATCCTTACAAGCATGAAGTGATCGGCACCCTGGCCGACCTGCAAAGTATGACGAGGGACGACTTGTACAACCACTACAAGAAGTTCTACACGCCAAACAACGCGGTCCTCGCCATTGCCGGAGACTTCGACAGCAACGTAATGCTGGCGCGCATCCAGGAGCTGTATGGAGTCTTCCCCAGCGGCCCGGCTCCAACACGCGTAGCCAATGAAGAGCCCGAACCCGCGGAAGAACGCCGCGTGGTGACCAAGGGGCCAGGCGAAACAACCTTCGTGCGCGCAGCCTATCGCTCGCTGCGCGCCACCGATCCCGATTTCTTCGCGCTGAGCGTGGCTGATAGCCTGCTCGCGGGACCCAGCAACCTGAATATCTTCAGCGGCGGCATCTCAAATAAAACCTCGCGGTTGTATCAGCGACTCGTGGAGAACGAACTGGCCGTCAGCGTTAGCGGCGGATTGCAGGCCACCATCGACCCGTACCTGTATGATCTCACCATCACAGTACACCCCAGCAAAAAAGCGGAAGACGTCATCGGTCCGCTGGATGAAGAAATCGCCCGCCTGCAGGATAGTCCTCCCAAGCCCGCGGAATTGGCGCGCGCCGTCAAACAGGCACAAGCCCTGTTCGCCTATGGAAGCGAAAGCATCACCAATCAAGCCTTTTGGCTGGGGTTTGCTGAAATATTCGAAACGTACAATTGGTTCTTGAGTTATCTCGAGCGCCTTGAGGCGGTGACGCCCGAACAGGTGCAACAGGCTGCGCAGAAATATCTGCGCCAGGAGCGCCGCGTGCTCGGCGTTTACCAGCCAGATGGCCGCCCGACCGAAGGGGACGAATGAGCGCCGTCACCAGCCCGCCCAAGCAGAAGTTGCCCCTGTCGTCTATTCCAGGCGCAGATGACATCACGCGCGTCGAACTGTCGAACGGGATGGTGGTGTTAGCGCGCGAGAATCCCAACAGCCAGGCCGTGACGTTGCGCGGCTACCTGATCGCCGGCAGCCTGTTCGATCCCGAGGAGAAATTGGGACTGGCGGATTTCGTCGCTTCCGCGCTGATGCGCGGCACGGCCAAACGCGAATTCCGGGCCATCTACGATTCGCTTGAATCCATTGGCGCCAGCTTCGGGTTCAGCGGCGGCACGCATACCGCGGGGTTTGGCGGCCGCTCCTTGTCGGAAGACCTGCCACTACTCCTCGACATTCTTAGTGAGGGATTACGCCGCCCCACTTTTCCAACGGCGCAGGTGGAACGCCTGCGCGCCCAACTGCTAACCGGGCTTGCCCTGCGCACCCAGGATACACGCGATATGGCCTCGCTCATCTTCGATGAGCTGGTCTATCGCGATCATCCCTATGCGCGGGCAGAAGAAGGTCATCCGCATACTGTGGGCGCCATCACGGTGGATGATTTAGTGGATTTCCACAGGCGCATCTACGGACCGCGCGGCATGGTGCTGGCTGTGGTCGGCGGCATCGATGCGAGCAAGGCCGTTGACGAAGTACGCGCGGCACTGGAAGATTGGCAAAACCCCGAGCAGCCCCCTGTCCCCCGGCTGCCGGAATGGGAACCTCTAGCGGATCGAGTGAACAAGCGCCATGCCATTCCAGGAAAGAGTCAAAGCGATCTAATCATCGGCACCGCGGGGCCGGCGCGCAGCGCACCCGATTACATGGCGGCCAACCTGGGCAACAACATCCTGGGCCATTTCGGTCTGATGGGCCGCATAGGTGATGTGGTGCGCGAGCAGGCGGGGTTAGCGTATTACGCGTATAGCAACCTGGGCGGCGGCAGCGGCCCAGGACCCTGGGCGGTTGCCGCCGGGGTGAACCCGGCCAATGAAGAAAAAGCAACCGAGTTGATTTTCAAGGAACTGGCGCGCTTCACAGGTGAATTGGTAACTGAAGAGGAGTTGGCCGACTGCCAATCTAATTTCATTGGCAGCATGCCCCTTTCATTGGAAACCAACGGCGGAGTTACCGAGGCCTTACTTAATGTCGAACGGCACAATTTGGGCCTGGATTATTACCGCCAATTCCCGGCCGAAATCAAAGCCATCACTCGCGAACAAATCCGAGACGCGGCTGCCAGATATTTGCCAAACGACAAAATGGCTGTTGCCATCGCCGGCCCCAGGCGTTTGGAGACTTAATGGTCGGCTTGCTGACCGGCGTGGACATGTTGGAAGTTAAGCGTCTGGAAACCGCCATCCTGCGCCACGGCGATCGTTTCCTGAAACGCGTTTACACGAACCGGGAACTGGATCAGATCAAGGGAAACCTGCCGTCGCTTGCGGCGCGCTTTGCCGGCAAAGAAGCAGTCGCCAAGGCCCTGGCCACAGGAATCGGGCCGGTGAGTTGGCTGGAAATCGAGATCTTGCGCGGACCTGCGCGCGAACCCGTGCTGCATTTGTTCGGTGAAGCCAAGCAGCTTGCCGAACAACGCGGCATCACTCATTGGGCAATTTCCCTCAGCCACACCCACGAACACGCATTAGCTTTTGTGGTAGCCAGTTGACATTGCATTACGACGCTTGCGAAAGGCTTAGGAAGAGGTTGCTTCGTCGCATTGCAGGCAATACTACTCGCAACTGCGGAAAACTGATTGCCACCCATTCGCTTCGCTCAGGGCAGGCTCTGCCTAGCTGTCGCTTGGCTCCTCGCAACTTCGGTTTTCCTTGGGTTTATAATCCACCAACCCCCGCCCCTCATCCAATTTAAGGAGTAAAAATGCTCCGCATCCTGGGTCGTATTTTGCTAGGTTTGCTTGCCCTTATCGTAATTGCCGTCTTGGCTACGGCCGGCACTATCTATGCTGCCATCGACGATTCATTTCCGCAAACGGATGGTGAGATCGTTCTCGATGGCCTCGATGAGGTGCCACCGTCAACCAACCGCGAAGACGTGCTGAAGAAGGTAGATGAGTTCTGGATCGATGCCGCCCAGGTCAACGCTGACGTCTTAGTCCTTGCTACCACCCGTCCGCAGGGCTA
>Ga0209002_10002851_pt1 | contig 13812 bp, 15 predicted proteins | sample Rifsed16ft2_FD_184010 | JGI IMG/M metagenome (GOLD analysis project Ga0209002, IMG submission 184010) | Soil microbial communities from Rifle, Colorado, USA - sediment 16ft 2 (version 2) | ecosystem: Environmental > Terrestrial > Deep subsurface > Rock core/Sediment | place: Rifle, Colorado...
AATCAAGCACAAGTGAAATCGAACGTATAATGTGTAAATCATGGCTATAGCATCAGTCGAAACAACAAGTCTCAATGCGCTAAGACCCCGCCTTGCGCGTGTTTTGAGCCAGTTCCCTGAGATTGCGGCCGCCTATCTGTTCGGGTCAGCGGCAAGAGGGCGGGCGGGGCCTGAAAGCGATCTGGACATCGCCGTTGTGACAACATCCCCTCTCGGATCGCGGAAGCTCGATCTGCTGACGGCGCTCACGGCGGAGGGGCTTGATCGCGTCGATCTGGTATCCCTGGATACAGATGATGTCGTGTTGCGTTTCGAAGCGGTGCATCCCAACCAGCTTGTCTACGCTGCCGACCACTTCGATCACGGTGATTTCTACTCGAGGGTCATCCGCGAATACTTCGATTTCGAACCGTACCTGCGGCGTCAACGTGAAGCGATACGACGGAGAATGGGAAGTGCTCCATCCTGAAGTCATCCACAAGCGCCTGCATAAGCTCGACGAGAACCTCGCCATTTTGGGGGACTTACGGGCTCTGCAAAAGGTTTTTGCTCAGTTCCTGTAATCCGCGTTCATCTGTGCTGTACAGGGACGTACGAATGTCGCGAGCGCAGGATGCGCGAGAGCGACCGTTTATCTGCGGTTCCAAAAGACATATATGGCCCATACTGCCCAAAACGTCGATCCGGACGAGATTGCCAAATTCGAGCAGCTGGCCGCGCGTTGGTGGGACCCGCACAGCGAATTCAAACCGCTGCACGACATCAACCCGCTGCGTCTCAACTATATAAATGATCGTGTCGGGCTCAAGGACAAGACCGTGCTCGACATCGGCTGTGGCGGCGGCATCCTCGCCGAGAGCATGGCGGCGCATGGCGCCAGCGTCACCGGCATCGATCTCGGCGACGCCCCGCTCGCGGTGGCCAAACTGCATCTGAAGGAATCCGGGCAGCAGGTCGAGTACCGCAAGATCAGCGCCGAGGATTTGGCACGCGAAAGGCCGGAATCCTTCGACGTCGTGACCTGCATGGAAATGCTCGAACATGTCCCCGAGCCGTCCTCCACGGTCGCGGCCTGCGCCCGGCTGGTCAAGCCCGGCGGCCGGGTGTTCTTCTCCACCATCAACCGCAATCCCAAGGCGTGGCTGTTCGCCATTGTCGGCGCGGAGTACGTGCTGAACCTGCTGCCGAAGGGAACCCACGAATACATGAAATTCATCAAGCCATCCGAACTCGAACGCTGGGCGCGGCACGCGGGCCTGACAGTGCGCGATTTCATCGGCATGCATTACAACCCGCTGACACGCCATTACCGCCTCGGCCGCGGGGTGGACGTGAACTACATCGCCTACACCACGCGCGGTGAGTAGCGCCTTTAATTACAAATTCAACCGCCAGGGCGCCAGGGTCGCCAGGAAAGACAATTTCTTTCACCCGCTAAATCCTGGCGTTCCTGGCGTCCTGGCGGTTCAGATTCATTTATGTTTTTTAATTTTTTAGAAACACTTCTTTCAAGATGACTTCAAAGATTCGGACAGTACTCTTTGATCTCGACGGCACGCTGGCCGACACCGCGCCGGACCTGGCGCATGCGCTGAACGCGCTACTGGTCGAGGAAGGCAAAACGGCCCTGCCCTACGACACTATCCGCCCCGAGGTATCGCACGGGGCATCGGCGCTGGTGACGCTCGGTTTCGGTCAGAAACCGGGCGATCCCGATTTCGATCAGCTGCGCGAGCGGTTTCTCGCGCTCTATTCCGCCGACCTCTGCCTGCATACGAAGCCTTTTACCGGCATCGAGCCGCTGCTGAAATCCTTGCAGCAGCAAGGCATCAACTGGGGCGTCGTCACCAACAAGCCGGCGTTCCTGACCGACCCGCTGGTGGCGGGACTCAATCTCTCGCCCGCGCCAGCCTGCGTGGTCAGCGGCGACACCGTCGCCAACCGCAAACCGCATCCCGAGCCGATGCTCCATGCCTGCACCGCGGCCGGAAGCCGCCCGGAGCAATGCCTGTACGTCGGCGACGCCGAGCGCGACATCCTGGCCGGCAAACACGCCGGCATGAAGACGCTGGTGGCGCTGTTCGGGTACATTAACAGCCATGAAACCCCCGATCGCTGGGGCGCGGACGGCATGATCCGCGCACCGGGCGAAATCCTGGACTGGCTCAATGCCAACTGAAGTGTTTGCCTGGTTGCTGCTGGCTGGCCTGTTGGCAGTCGTTGTGTTGCTAATCGTTTTGCTGGTACGCGGCGCCGGCCGCGCCGATCTGGCCAATGACCGGGCACGTCTGGAGCAGACCCTCGGAACACAGATCGCCAACATCGCCGGATTGCAGAGCGGACAGCTGGACCGCTTGACGAAGGCGAACGAAGACAAGCTCGCCGAGATGCGAGCGACCCTGGAAGCGAAGCTCAAAGAACTTCAGACCGGAAACGAGGCGAAGCTCGAGCAGATGCGCCTCACCGTCGACGAGAAACTGCACAAAACCCTCGAAACGCGCTTGGGTGAAAGCTTCAAGCTTGTCAGCGAACGACTTGAAGCGGTACACAAGGGCCTAGGCGATATGCAAACACTCGCCGCCGATGTCGGCAATCTCCAGAAAGTGCTGACCAACGTCAAGGCGCGTGGCACGTGGGGCGAAGTGCAGCTCGAGAATCTACTGGAACAAATGCTGACAGCCGATCAGTACACGAAGAACGTCGCGACCAAACCTGGTTCGAACGAGCGGGTTGAATTCGCGATCCGACTACCGGGACGCAGCGGGGACGACCAACCGGTGTGGCTGCCGATCGACGCCAAATTCCCTCGCGAAGATTACGAGCGCCTGCTGGAGGCGGAGGATCGCGCTGATCCCGTAGCTGCCGAGGCAGCGGCAAAGCAACTGGAAATCCGCATACGCGATGAGGCAAAGAAAATTCATGAAAAGTACATCGCACCGCCGCACACCACTGATTTTGGCTTGCTGTTCCTGCCGATCGAGGGTCTCTATGCCGAAGTGCTGCGCCGTCCGGGGCTGACCGACCGGCTGCAACGCGAGTATCGCGTAACCGTCGCGGGTCCAACGACGCTGGCCGCGCTGTTGAACAGCTTGCAGATGGGTTTCCGGACACTGGCCATTGAAAAGCGTTCGAGTGAAGTGTGGCAGGTGCTTGGGGCGGTAAAAACCGAGTTCGGCAAATTTGGCGAACTCCTTGCGAGGACCAAGAAACAACTGGACACAGTCAGTAGTACGCTGGGTGACGCCGAGTCAAAAACCCGCACGATCGAGCGCAAATTGCGTAATGTCGAGCAGCTGAGCGGTCCTCAGGCGCAGGCTCTACTCGAGGATTCGACCGAGAGTGGGGATGCGTAGCGGCAACTGGAAGAGCCCGAACGTATTGATAAGGTTGTCCGGGACGTACAAGAGGTTTAGCCGGCCCAATGGTCGGGCGGCTGCATGCTATGTTTTTAGCAGACATGGCTCATCCCGAGCGATGCTGGCGCGACAGCCATGAAGCCTGAACAATCCAAGAAGACAGATCCGCTCCCGCTCCTGCTGCTGGTGGAAGACTCCCAGACGACCACGGCTTTGCTGTCCAAATACCTTGGCGGCGGCTATCGGATACTGCATGCCAACGATGGCGTGCAGGCCTGGGAAATGCTCGAAACCAATCCGGAGATTGCCCTCGTCATCACCGACATCCACATGCCGAACATGACGGGGCATCAGTTGCTGGTCAAGATCCGCAAGGACGAAAACGACCGCTATAAAAACATGCCGGTCATCGTCATGACCACCGCCGATGACAACATCGACCGCAACCTGGCCTTCTTGAACGGCGCCAACGATTTCATCTCCAAACCGATCGACGAGATGGAACTGGTCGCGCGCGTGAACGTGCACTACCGGCTGGCACGCACCATCCGCGAGCTGGAAGCGAGCCAGCATGCGCTGTCGGAACTGGCCACCACCGATCCGCTGACCAAGCTCAGGAACCGGCGCGCCTTTTTCGAGAACGGCGCCAAGGCGCTGGCGATGTCGCGGAGCTACATGTCAGACCTGTCCGTGATCCTGCTGGACATCGACCACTTCAAGAAAATCAACGACACCTACGGCCACCGGGCGGGCGACGGGGCGCTCGTCATGGTCGCGGATCTCCTGATGGAATTGTCGCGCACGGAAGACACGGTGGCGCGCCTCGGCGGCGAGGAGTTCGCGCTGCTGCTGCCGGACACCAACCGCCTCGGGACCGCGGTGCTGGCGGAGCGAATCCGTTCCGCCATCGAACGCGAGCAGTTCATCGTCGGCGACAAGATTATTCCGATCACCGCCAGCATCGGCATCGCCTCGCTCGGGGTGGACCCGGCGGAAAGCATCGATCAACTGCTGGGGGTGGCGGACAACCGCCTGTATCTCGCCAAGAAAAGCGGGCGTAATCGCATCTGCGTCAACGACGAGGGCAGGACCACCTTCGCCTGACGGTGATACGTCGGTGGTATATCAAAACCCCCTCTCCCTGCCCCTCTCCCTCCAGGGGAGAGGGAAGCTTCAACAAACATCTTCAACACCTGCTACTTCCGTAGCTTTTCCTGTACCGGCTTGGTAGCGTCGTGGATCACTTCCTTGGTGTCCTTCAACAATTCGCCCGTACGCTCCTTGACCCGCTCGGTAATGTCCGGCTTGGCAGCAAACGGGTTGCTGAGCAGCGGCACGTCCTTGCCGAAATTGATGCCGAGCGGGAAGGCAATAATCAGGCCTACTGCTAATCCAATAAAGAATTTCTTCATGACGTCCTCTCTGTCTTGAGCCGCGTCACATGATATTGATCCGGCATAGACTCTCTTAACAGAGAAACTCGTAGAGAAATGCTCCTCTGCCTTCGTGACGGGTTCAGGTGTGCCGGATCAATATCGAAAATCATTTATGAAAATCTGATTATTGAGGCGACATGGTGACCTAGTCAATAGCCGGTCTGCCGATTTCGGGGCGGCGGCCTTTCAAGCGGACTCATGCCGCCTCAATAATCATGAATCCCGGACTTGGCCACTGCGTGACATGGCGGCTTGCGTTACAATGCGCGCCACACTGAATTTCCTTTTTTACAAAATTACATGCCGCCTTACATGCCTGCGCCTCACCTGCTTGCCTCCCGTCACATACTCGTCACCGGTGCCGGCGACGGTATCGGGCGCGCCGCGGCGCTGGCATTGGCCGAACACGGCGCGAGCGTGATTCTGCTGGGCCGCACCGCGTCCAAGCTGGAAAAGGTCTACGACGAAATCGAACGCCGGGGCTGGCCGCAACCCGCCCTCCTGCCACTGGACCTTGCCCAGGCCGCGCCGGCACATTACGAACAGGTCGCACATACGGTTGAAAAGGAGTTCGGCCACCTCGACGGGCTGCTGCACAACGCGGCCGATGCCGGTACGCTGACACCCATCGAGCTGTATGATCCGGAAACATGGTATCGCGTGATGCAGCTCAACCTGAACGCCGCCTGGCTGCTCACCCGCGCCTGCCTGCCGTTGCTGCGAAAATCCGCCGACGCCTCTATCGTTTTCACCACCGCCGATGTGGGCCGCGAGGGGCGCGCCTATTGGGGCGCCTACGGCGTATCCTGTTTCGGCCTCGAAGGGCTGATGCAAATTCTGGCTGCTGAAGTTGCCTCCGAAGGACGCCTTCGGGCCAACAGCCTGAACCCCGGCGCGGTGCGCACCGCCATGCGCTCCCGTCTCTATCCTGGTGAAGACGTCGAGAAGCTTCCCCGGCCGGAAGACATCATGCCCGCCTATCTTTATCTGCTGGGTCCCGACAGCCGGGGTGTCAACGGACAGGCGCTGAACGCCCACGATTTCCTGGCACATCACTTCTCCTGCTAAGCAGACATATCCTCGACGTCTCAAAGCGTGCACGGTCGCGCACCCGCACGGTTTGCTTTGCATACGGCACTTTTAGATGTTCATATAATGCTGCGATGGGACATGGCCTGACAGATTCTTTTAACAGAACGATCGAATATGTCCGTGTGTCCGTCACCGATCGTTGCGATCTGCGCTGTACTTATTGCCTGCCGCCAGGCCATCACGATTTCATCGAACCCGAACATTGGCTCACGTTCGATGAAATCGAGCGCGTGCTACGCGCCTTCACCGAACTCGGCGTTTACCGCGTGCGCCTCACCGGCGGCGAGCCGCTGACACGTCATAATCTTCCGGAACTGGCGGCGCGCCTGAATGCGCTGGAACGTCTCGAAGACCTGTCGCTCAGCACCAACGGCGTGCAGTTGCGAAAGCACGCCGGTGCGCTGCGCCAAGCCGGCGTGCAGCGCATCAACGTCAGCCTCGATTCACTGCAACCCGCGCGCTTCGCCGCCATCACCCGGCGGTGGCAAGCTGCACAAGGTGCTGGATGGGCTGGCGGCCGCGCGCCAGGCCGGCTTGCATCCGATCAAGATCAACATGGTGGTGATGAAGGACGTCAATGACGACGAGATCGAGGACATGGTGCAATTCTGCATCGAGCAGGATTTCACGCTGCGGCTGATCGAGACCATGCCCATGGGCGACACCGGGCGCTCGGCCAGCAGTCATTATCTCGATCTGGAGATGGTGCGCCGCCGGCTGGCGGAGCGTTTCGATCTGGTGCCGGCCGTCATGCCGGGCGGTCGCTCCCGGCATCCTGCGATGAACAGGGATGTTCAAGTGTCGCGGGCGCAGGATGCGCAGGAGCGACCCTCCCGCAACACTGGTACATCCATGTACGGCGGTGGGCCCGCGCGCTATATGCAAGTCGCCAGGACATCGCTTCACATCGGCTTTATCACGCCTATCTCGCGCCACTTCTGCGACAGCTGCAACCGCGTGCGCCTGTCCGCCGATGGCGCGCTTTATCTCTGCCTCGGTCAGGATGACAAGGTCGAATTGCGACCGTTGTTGCGGGAAGGGGTCAGCGATGACGGTTTAAAGGACGCGATCCGCGCCGCCATCGCGCGCAAACCGGAAAGACATGAATTCCGCGAACAGCCACAGAAAATCGTCCGGTTCATGTCGCGAACCGGCGGTTAAAGTTGCGGGAAATTTGGAACGCTAACAGAAAGACAAAATTAGACAGGATTAACAGGATTCTAAAATATTAAATATTTAGTTCTGCCTTTTGTTTCTAATCCTGTAAATCCTGTTAATCCTGTCCATTCCTTTTTTATAAAAACTCTTTAGTGGAGCTGCCGGAGGAGTTTGTCTTCGAGCTCGATGCGGGCCGCGATTTTTTCACCGAGCTGGGAAAGATCGTCGCTGAATGACGCGGCGATCTCGCAGTGGTCCCCGCAATCGTACTTGTCGTTGAAGTCCAGCGCGGCCTCGGTGGATTCGGCGATGCGGGGATAGAGATTCTCGGCCAGCGCGGAAATCTGTTGGCGGCGTTCGGTCCCGTTGACGATGCGCTCGTAAAGACTGAAATGACCGGCGGCGATGTAATCGACCAGCACCTGACAGAATTTCTGAAGCATTTCCTGCGAATTTTTTACGCGAGAATTCTTGCTGTTTCCGTAGGGCTCCAGGCCCGCCAGCTGGCAATACAAGGACAACATCTCGGTACGCTCCGTGACCAGTTTCTGCACCAGCTCCTGGCTCCCGGTGCGGCGTTCCTTGGCCCTGTTTCCCTGTGGTGTCGTCTCTCTCTTGTGCTCTGTTGTCATGATCCCGCCTTCCGTTTGTTCTGAGTGGGTAGTGAAACTATACGCCCTGAGAATGCTTTTGTTAACAGCACCAACACCGGTAGTAACCGACGATTACAGGAATATGAAAAAAAATTCAACCGGGCAACCCCGGCAAGCGGCCCTTGACATCGCGCAACATCCGTTGCAGTCCGCCCTTGCCCATGCGTTTCATCGCCTTCTGCATCTGATCGAATTGCTTCAGCAGGCGGTTGACATCCTGCACCTGTGTTCCCGAACCGGCGGCAATGCGCCGCTTGCGCGATCCACGGATGGCGTCCGGGTTGCTGCGTTCCTCCGGTGTCATGGAATTAATGATAGCCACCAGCCGCCTGACCTGCCGGTCGCCCAGTTGTGACTTGGCCGCCTCGCTGACTTCCCCGACGCCCGGCAGCTTTTCCATGAGGCTGGCCAAGCCGCCCATTTTTTCCATTTGTAACAGTTGATCGCGGAAATCCTCAAGATCGAAGCCCTTGCCCTTGGCGAGTTTCTGGGCGAATTCCTGCGCCTTGTCCTTGTCGGCGGCCTGGCTCGCCTGCTCCACCAGCCCCAGCACGTCGCCCATGCCGAGGATGCGCGCGGCCACGCGATCCGGATAAAACGCCTCCAGCGCGGCGGGCTTCTCGCCCACGCCCATGAACTTGATCGGCTTGCCGGTCACCTGGCGGATCGAGAGCGCCGCGCCGCCGCGGGCATCGCCGTCGGTCTTGGTCAGGATCACACCGGTGAGCGGCAGCGCCTCGTTGAACGCCTTGGCCGTGTTAACGGCATCCTGACCGGTCATGCTGTCCACCACAAACAATGTCTCGACCGGCTGTATCGCCGCGTGGACGGCGCGGATCTCCTGCATCATCGGCTCGTCCACGTGCAGGCGGCCGGCGCTGTCGACGATCAGCACGTCCATCACACGTTTGCGCGCCTCTTCCACCGCCTGACGCGCGATATCCACCGGCTTCTGGTCGGGACGGCTCGGGAAAAATTCCACGCCCACGGCGGCGGCCAGTTTCTGCAACTGTTCGATCGCCGCCGGGCGATAAACGTCGGCGCTTACTACCATGACAGATTTTTTCTCGCGCTCGCGCAGGAAACGCGCGAGCTTGGCGACCGTCGTGGTTTTGCCGGAGCCCTGGAGCCCCGCCACCAGAATCACGACGGGCGGACGCGCCGCCAGGTTGAGCTTTTCGTTGGCCGCGCCCATGAGCGCGACCAGCTCGTCGTGCACGACCTTGATCAGCGCCTGCCCCGGCGTGAGACTCGCCAGGACTTCCTGGCCGGCGGCCTTGGTGCGAACCTGCTCGATGAAATCCTTCACCACCGGCAAGGCCACGTCGGCCTCGAGTAGGGCCATACGCACTTCACGCAGTGCCTCACGCGTGTTTTCCTCGGTGAGCCGGCCCTGCCCGTGCAGGCGCTTGAGCGTGACTTGTAATCGTTGACTTAAATTGTCAAACATATATGAAATTTAACCGCCAGGACGCCAGGAACGCCAGGAAAATCACAATCAAAACTTTTATTCTTCTGGCGACCCTGGCGTCCTGGCGGTTCATAATCTTATAACTCAAACACCTGGCCCCGTTCGAGCCGGCGCGGGGTGTTGTTCGGAATATGCCGCGCGATTTCCCGCATGATGTCGTCCTCGCGCCCGGGCATGAGATGCGTAATGTGGACCTTGGCGGCGGATTTCAATTTCCCGAGTTCGCCCGCGAGCATCGAGGGGCACAGGTGCTTGGATATCCGGCTCAGCTCCTCGTCTTCATCCATAAAACTGGTCTCGATGATGACGTGCCGGAGATCGCCGGTCGCGCTGAGCACTTTCCAGAATTCGTCTGTCACGGTGGTGTCGCCACTGAACGCCAGACTGCCCTTCGCGCCGCGCGCCAGATAACCGACGGCGGGAACCACGTGATTGACCGGTATGCTGCGCAGGGTCCGCCCGTTCAACGCGACCTCGCCACCCACCGGTAGTGTTTGAAACGTCATCAATGGCGCCTCCGGCGTCGGGAGGCGGCTGAAGTCGGGCCAGAGCTGGCCGTTGAAAAGATGCCGGCGCAATGTGTCCAGCGTCGCCTCCTGGGCATGCACCATCACCGGCCGCTCGCGGTCCGCGCCCACGGTATCCAGCAGGAACGGCAGCATGGTCACGTGATCGAGATGTGAGTGGGTCAGAAACACGTGATCAATGGCGCGCAACTCCGGGAGCGTCAGGTCGCCCACGCCGGTGCCGGCGTCGATCAGAATGTCCCGATCCACCAGCAGGGACGTCGTGCGCGCCTGCGCGCCGATGCCGCCGCTGGCGCCCAATATCCGGATTTTCATCTATGGCGTATCCGCTGACAAAAGAAATTCATTCACGCTGCGTCTCGCTCTTCAAAGGCAGGACAACCTGTGCCATCATGCGCGCGTATTATGACCAGACGAACACAGTAGGGCGACCTGTTTTATGGTCAGACAAACGAAGCAGGGCGACATGTATTATGACCAGACGAACGTAGTAGGGCGTCATTAATTATGACCAATCCCGTCATGAATTTCCTCGCCTTGGCGCTGTATTTCATCGCCGGCGGACTGCTGGGCCAGCGCCTGATGCGCGGAGAAGTCGTCACGGGTGGCGTCAAAATCGGCATTTTCAGTCTCGGCCTCGGCGCGGTGGTGCTGCACGCCGCGCTGCTCTACACCAATCTGTGGACGGCGTCCGGCCTCAATCTGGCCCTGACACCCGCGTTCTCGCTCATCGCCTGGGTCGTGGCAGTGCTGTATCTCGCCAGCTCGCTCATTCGTCCGGTGGACAATCTCGGTGTCTTCATCATGCCCATCGCCGGCCTCATGCTGCTGGTCGAATGGCTGTGGCCCGGCCAGATGTCCCTGCCCCTTACTTCCAGCGTCTCCGCAGTGCACATTATCGTCTCGGTCCTGGCCTACAGCCTGCTGTGCCTGGCGGCGGTACAGAGCCTGATGCTGCTCATGCAGGAACGCCACCTGCGGGGCAGGCACCCGGGCGGATTCATCCGCGCCCTGCCGCCCATGCAAACCATGGAAAGCGTGATGTTCCAGATGATCGGTTTCGGTTTCATTCTGCTCACGCTTACGCTGATCAGCGGCGTGTTCTTCTCCGAGGCGATTTTCGGCCAGCCGCTCAAGTTCACGCATCATATGGTATTGGCGGTGGTGGCGTGGATCGTTTACGCGATCCTACTCATCGGCCGCTGGCGCCTGGGCTGGCGCGGGCGCCCCGCCATCCACTGGACCCTGGGTGGCTTTATGCTGCTGCTGCTCGCCTACTTCGGCAGCAAGTTCGTGCTGGAAATCCTGCTCGGGCGGGTCTGACGCCGTTCTGACAACAAAAAGAGAATAACAACAGAAAGAGAATGAATTGAAACATAATTTACCGACCGGTTAGGGGGTTTCACATGACTGATTCAAACACGCAAAGCGCCGGCAAGATGTTAACGCGCGCCAGTGTCTACGGGACTGTGTCCCTGGCGCTCTATTTCCTGCTGTACTTTTTTGAGGATTTCATCCTCGAATTCACCTCGCGTGGCGGCTGGTACTTCATTGCACCCGTGGTAATTGCCTTCGTGTTTTCCTATTTCCACGGGGCATTCACCTCCCATTTCTGGGACACCCTCGGTATCAAGGCGAAGAAATAAGGAGGCGGCGTGGAACTGGCGACGAATTTCATTCCACTCGACACGCTCGACGTCACCTACCTGCTCGTCGTCGGCTTCATCGGGGGGCTGGTCAGCGGTTTCATCGGATCCGGCGGCGCCTTCGTGCTCACGCCGGCCATGATGAGCATGGGCGTACCGGGCATCGTGGCAGTGGCCTCGAACATATGCCACAAATTTCCCAAGGCGCTCGTTGGCGCCATCAAGCGCGCCAAGTACGGCCAGGTGGACGTGAAGCTCGGCATCGTGGTCGGCATCTCGGCCGAGGCCGGCGTGCTTTACGGAGCGCACATTCAGGAAATTGTCCATCAGAGCTTTGGCGACGCCGGTTCGAATCTTTACGTCAGCCTTGCCTTCGTCGTTGTGCTCGGTGTTGTCGGCAGCTACGTGCTGTGGGATGCAATAAAGATGCGTCACACCGCCGGCAACGAGCCGGAAAAGGCCTCGTGCCTCGCCCGCTGGGTTCAATCCATCCACATTCCCGGCACCATGGTTTACTTCAAGAGCCTCAATGCCCGCGTATCGGTGCTGTTCACCATTCCGCTCGGCTTCGCGACCGGCATGCTCGCGGCGACCATCGCCGTGGGCGGTTTCATCGGCGTGCCCGCCATGCATTATGTCCTCGGAGCGCCCTCACTCATGGCCTCTGCCACCGAGCTCGTCACCGCCTTCGTCATGGGCGTCGGCGGCACGATCAAGTTCTCCTGGAGCGGGCTGGTGGACATCCGCCTGGCGATGATTATCCTCGCCGGCTCCCTCTTCGGCATCCAGCTCGGCGCGATCGGCACAACCTACGTCAAGCCGCACATGATCAAGATGGTCATGGGCACGATCATGGTGCTGGTGCTGTTCTCGCGCGCGCTCGCCATCCCCGTCTATCTCTCCGAACTCGAACTCATCGACATGCTCGAGCCCCATTTTTCCGGCGCCCTGCTGAACATCAGCTTCGTGGTGCTGATTGCGGCGCTCGCGGCCGGCGCCGCGATCGTGTTCGCGTCGCTGTGGCGCGGTATCAGCACCTCCCGCCGTGAGGCCGCACTCGCCACTACACCGGCCACGATGTTTGCACCCGATGTCGTGGCCATGCCGACCAGCCCGCAACTCTCACCGCTCGGCCGCTTCGAGCGCTTTCTGCTCGCCACCGACGGCTCCGAATACAGCGCCGGCGCCGTGCGTGAATCGTTGCGCATGGCGGGCAAATGCGGCGCCCGCGTGCGCACGATCAGCGTGGTGGCCGGTGGCGATGCCGAGCTTTACGCCATGGGTGAACAATTAATCACCAAGGAACTGAATACCGCCCGTGCTCACCTCGACGATGTGCAACGGCAGGCCTCGGCCGCCGGGGTAGCCTGCGAGAGCGAGGCGACCCAGAGCGGCCAGGTGTACCAGGAAATCGTCAGTCAGGCGGAAAGGATGCAGGCCGATCTTATTATCATGGGCCGGCGCGGCCGTCATGGGCTGGCGCGGCTGATGGTCGGTCCGTCGACCGTGCGCGTCATCGGCCACGCGCACTGCAATGTACTCGTGGTGCCGCGCGCGGCGGAGCTTGTCGGACGGCGCTTCGTTGTCGCGTCCGATGGTTCGCGCTTCGGTGATGCCGCCGCCGTCACCGCCGCACGGCTCGCCAAACTTTGCCACACACCCATCACGGTCGTCTCAGTCATCAGACCGGAGCACAGCGAGGAGCGGCGCCGCGAGGCGCACACGATAGTGGGCCGCATCGTCTCATTCCTCAAACAGGAGGGCGTGGTGGTCGAGGGCATCGTCCCCCACGGCCGGCCGGACGAAGTGATCGTCCAGACGGCGAACGCCAAAAACAGCGATCTGATCATACTGGGCAGTCATGGTCGCACCGGCCTGGAGCGGGTCTTGCTCGGCGGCACTTCCGAGCGCGTGATCGATCAGGCCCGCTGCGCCGTGCTTGTCGTCAAGTCGGCATAAAGACCAGGGTAAGTTCGTGCAGTCGGTCGCGCGCTGTCTTGTTTACAGTCCGCCACTGAAGGCCGCGCGTCGGTGAAAGAATGGGCATGAATCAGATATCGCATCCTCCGGTTCGCTTGCAGCGATTCCTGCCGTTTTTGGCCTGGATCGGCGAGCTTCGCAACGGCCGGATGCTGCGTGCCGACCTTATCGCCGGAATCACCGTAGCGCTGGTTCTTGTCCCGCAATCCATGGCGTACGCGCAGCTCGCCGGGCTGCCGGCGTATTACGGGCTCTATGCGGCGTTCATGCCGCCCATGGTCGCCGCGCTGTTCGGTTCCTCGCGCCAGCTCGCCACCGGGCCGGTCGCCGTGGTATCGCTGCTCACGGCTGCGGCGCTGCAACCGATCGCGGCAAGCGGCAGTCCGGGCTACCTGGCCTATGCCATCGCCCTGTCGCTGTTCGTCGGCCTGTTTCAGCTCGGCCTGGGGCTGCTGCGGCTCGGGATCGCGAGGGTTGGTCACGGATGTCCGTC
>Ga0209002_10002853_pt1 | contig 13806 bp, 13 predicted proteins | sample Rifsed16ft2_FD_184010 | JGI IMG/M metagenome (GOLD analysis project Ga0209002, IMG submission 184010) | Soil microbial communities from Rifle, Colorado, USA - sediment 16ft 2 (version 2) | ecosystem: Environmental > Terrestrial > Deep subsurface > Rock core/Sediment | place: Rifle, Colorado...
GAGCATGCTGAGGCCGAGGACGAGGAGGATGTTCCCGATGATCGAGCCGGTGATCGAGGCCTTCACGACTTCGTGGAGCCCGCCCGCGAGCGCGAACAGCGCGATGATGAGCTCCGTTGCGTTCCCAAACGTCGCGTTCAGGAGGCCGCCGATACCAGGACCCGCGTGCTTCCCGAGTTCCTCCGTGGCAAGGCCCATAAACCAGGCGAGCGGAATGATCCCGACCCCCGCCGCAGCGAACACTCCAACGCCGGGCCCGACGATGAGCTCGAAGACCCAGCTCAGGGGGACGAACACTCCGAGGGCGAGGGCCCACGCGTAGGGCCGAAGGGCGCGGAGCTCCATCGCCGCGGGCAACCCTCCCCGTCGTATTAAGGGAGCGGCCAACGTTTTATGTGCGGCCCGCTAATGCGCGCCCGATGATCTCCGCGGCGGAGATGCGCGTACTCGATCGGAACGCCGCGTACTTCGGCGTGTCGATCCTCGAACTGATGGAAAACGCGGGACGCGGCGTTGCGGACGTCGCTCGCCGCGAGTTCTCCGTGGCGGGGAAGAAGGTCGTCGTCGCCTGCGGGACGGGCAACAACGGGGGGGACGGCCTCGTCGCGGCCCGCGAGCTGAAAGACGAGGCAAAGGTCACCGTGCTCCTAGCGAAGACGACGAAGGACTTCGCGACCCCCGAGGCCAGGACGAGCTACGAGCGCCTCGGGCGGGAAGTGAAGGTCGTTGAGGCCTCCGAGGACAGCGGGCGAATTTTCCGCGAAGCGGACCTCATCGTCGACGCGCTCCTCGGCATTGGACTTCACGGCGAAATCCGGGAGCCGTATGCGACGCTCATCCAGGAGATGAACGCTTCCGGGTCTCCGATTCTGAGCGTCGACGTTCCGAGCGGATTCGAGGCGACGCCGACGGTCCGACCAACAGCGACCGTCGCCCTCCTCGCCGCGAAGGAGGGGATGAACGAGGCGAACTCCGGGAAGATCCACGTCGTCGACATCGGCATGCCGCAGGACGTGATGGAGCTCGTCGGCCCGGGAGACTTCTTTTACTACCCCGTGCCACGTCCGGATTCGCACAAAGGAATGAACGGTCGGCTCCTCGTCGTCGGCGGCGGTCCGTTCACGGGCGCCCCCTCGTTCGTCGGACTCGCGGCGTATCGGATTGGCGTCGACGTCGTCCACATCGCGACGCCCGCGATCGCGTTCGAGGCAATCGCCTCGCACTCGCCGAACTTCATCGTCCATCCGCTGGCGGGCTCTCGATTCCTCAAAGCGGACGTCGGCGTGGTCCTCGAGATCGCTTCGGGCATGGACGCGATTGTGATCGGTCCGGGCCTCGGGTCGACGGATGCGACCAAGGACGGTGTCCGCCAGCTCATCCGCAGCGTGAACCTCCCGATGGTCCTCGACGCGGACGCGATCATCGCGGTCGCGGAGGACCCGGGTTGCTTGGCGGGGAAGCGAGGGATCGTGACGCCCCACCACCGCGAGTTCGAGATCCTCACCGGGACGGCCGTCGCGCGAGACATCCCGACCCTCGTCGGAGCCGCGAAGGCCTTCGCAAAGAAGTCTGGGTTCACGGTCCTCCTGAAGGGGCCTACGGACATCGTCACGGACGGCGCATCCCACCGGCTCAACAAGGTTCACAACGTCGCGATGACCGTCGGCGGGACCGGCGACTCCTTGGCGGGAATCTGCGGCGGGCTCCTCGCGAAGGGCATCGCCCCGTTCCTCGCGTCCCGTATGGCAGCCTTTGCGAACGGCTACGCGGGGAACCTCGCGTTCGAGGAGACGTCGTACGGGATGATGACGACGGACCTCATCGAGAAGATCCCGCGGGTCCTGAAGGATTTCGTACCGTAGAATTCGGGAAGGGTTATCCGCGCGCGCCCGCTTTGGCGGGTGGATGGATCTCCGGCCGATCCCGGACCATGCGGCCCTCCTCGTGAACCACGAGATCCTTGCGGTCGCGGATCTTCACATCGGCCTTGAGGAGAAACTTCGCGAGGCGGGCGTCAACCTCCCGAGCCGGGGGGAGCGAATGGCGGACGAAATAGAAGGGATCGCGAAACAGTACGGCGCAGCCCGCCTCGTCCTCGCGGGCGATGTAAAGCACTTCGTCCCGCGGATGGCGAGCCAGGAGAGGCGGGACGTGTACCGGTTCTTCCAGCGGCTCCAAGAAGTCTTCGAGGAGATCTATGTTGCGCAGGGAAACCACGATGGCATGCTCCGCCACATCGTCCCGCGAAGCGTGCGGTTCCGGTCCCCGCACGGGTTCGTCCTCGACGACGTCGGGTTCTGCCATGGCCACGCATGGCCGTACAAGAAGGTCATGGCGGCGGAGGTGCTCGTGATGGGCCACAACCATCCCGCCGTCGTCTTCGTCGACGCGAAGGGCCACCGGACAACCCAGCCCTGTTGGATGCGAATCCCGTTCCGGCGGCGCCACAAACGGTATCCGAAGCTTCCCCAAACCGCGGTCGTCGTCCCCTCACTGAACGAACTCTGCGGCGGGACGCCGGTGAACGACATCCGGGTGAACTTCCTCGGACCGCTCTTCGACCCCGCAATCCTCCGCACGGCCGAGGCGGAAATCCACCTCCTCGACGGCACGCACCTCGGGAAGCTCCGGGACCTCCGGGTCGACGCGGGCTTCCGGCCGCGGGACGATCGGCAGTAGCCCGGGCATCTTTATCCGGCGCGACCGGGTTCGGGGCCGCGGGCCGGTGGTCTAGCGGTCTATGATCCGACGCTTACAACGTCGGGGTCGACGGTTCGAATCCGTCCCGGCCCACCACCGGGGCGGCCCTAGCCGATCTCGCGCCGCACTTCCTCGATCACGGGCCGGAGCGCCGCCCGAAGTTCGGCCTCCGTCCTGTCGGGCGGGACGACGAGGACGATGAGGGCGCGCGGCCCCGCCTCGAAGATGTGGATCCGATACTCCCGCGTCGTGAGGACGACATGGTTCGGCGGGGACGACCGGAGCTCCGTCGCGGCTGTCATTCCCGCCCCGAGGATCGTCGCGCACATGATCGCGAAGGTCTCCCGCGAGATGCTATCGGGCATGTCGCCCGCGATCACGAGGCCGTCCCGGCTCACGACCGCCGCTGCATGAGAGCCGCACGAAGCCCGAAGTTCCTTGAGCATCCGATCGAGCGACATCAACCCTCCTCCGCGAAGACACATTCCTTGGCCCCTGCGCTCACACACCCCACCTCGGCGAACCGCACCCGCTTCTTCGTCGCCACCTCGAACAGACGGGAGATGATCCCCCGGAGGCGGTGGCACGTCTCCGCCCCGCTGCCCGGGGACACCTCGATCGATCCCTGGACGCGCGCCTGGCCGTCGCCAAACGCGATCTCCTCGACCCATCCACGCGCGACGAGAACCTTTCGGGCCCCCGCGAGGAGCTCCTCGCCCGGCTCGACCTCCTGCACGATCGCGTCCGCAAGCGCGATGCCTTCCCGGAAGAACAGACCGTGGCTCGCGTACGACATCACGCTTTCGTAGAGCTTGCGGACGGAGTCGAACTCCGGCTGGGAGATCTTGACGAAGCGGGCCACGGGATTCCGAAGAGGAGGGTTGATTATAAAAGTTTCCGAATAATTTTCTCGCGGTGGGAACTCATCCGCCGCGGCAATCCGGGCACACAAGGAGCTTCTTGTCGAGCACGAGGTTCGTCGAGTACATTCCGCACGCCTCGCAGTGACCCTCGATCCCCCGGAGGTCTTCGTCGAGTCCCGCGCGGGCGTATTCCCGCGTAATCTCGACGAGGTGCGGCCAGATCCGAAGGATGTCGTTCTCCGTGATCACGCCGACGAGCTTGCCGCCATCGACGACCGCGAGGCGCCGGATCTTCCGATCCGACATCACGCGGGCCGCCTCGACGACCTCCGCGTGCGGGTGGATCGACACGACCGGGGCACTCATGATGTCCCGCACCCGCAGGGCCCGGGGCTGCACGTTCGGGGCCGCGACCTTCGTGACGATGTCCCGCTCCGTCACGATCCCGGTCGGCTGGCCGCTCTCGATGACGAACAGACTCCCGATGTCCCGCGCGCGCATGATGGCGGCCGCCTTGTCGACGGTCTCGTCGGGAGAGACCGTGACCGGTGTCCGGGTCATGATTTCCATCACGGGCACGCGAGCTCTCATCCCATCGCCTCTCTGGAAAGCGGCCCCTCGCGTTAAATAGCTTTGCAACTTGCACTCCGAGGCGGGACATTTCGTGTCGCGTCCCAGCTTGTTTTCCGAATCTGTTTTCCAGCGGAGAACGTTTAAGAAAGGTCGTATTCATGAAGCGCCGATGGGCTACAGCGACCAAGACGGGACGCTCGCTGTCCGCATCGCGCGCGAAGCGGTCGAGGCCCATGTCGCAGCGAGAACGCTCCACTCGTTTCCCGTGCCGCCGCACTTCGACGAGAAGGCGGGGGTGTTCGTGACGATCAACCAGCACCCGGAGGGCCTACTCCGCGGCTGCATCGGCTATCCCTCGCCGTTCTTCCCACTCATCAAGGCGCTCGTGAAGGCCGCGGAGGGCGCGTGCGAGGACCCGCGGTTTCCACCGCTCGGCCGGGAGGAGACCGACCGCGTCGTCGTCGAGGTCTCGCTCCTCACTCGGCCTGAGCTGATCAAGGTCCGGAAGCCGAAGGAGTACCCCCGGACAATCGAGATCGGCACGGACGGAATCATCGTCGCCCAGGGCCCCGCGCGCGGACTCCTCCTCCCGCAGGTCCCCGTGGAATGGGCCTGGGGCGCGGTGGAATTCCTCGCGGAGGGATGCATGAAGGCGGGCCTTCTCCCCGATGCGTGGCTCGACGAGTCGACCCGCCTCTACAAGTTCCAGTCGGAGATCTTCGCGGAGCTCGAACCCCGCGGGCAGATTGTCCGGCGGAACCTGAAGGCGGAGCATGCTCATCATTGAAGGGCGCGCATACCTCGAGGGCCAGCTGGAGTCCGTGGCGCTCGGCATCGAGGACGGAACGATTGTCGCAATCAAGAAGACATTGAGAGGCGACGAGACGTACCGCTTCGGCGACGCGATCCTCCTGCCGGGCGGGATCGACGTGCACGTCCACTTCCGCGAACCCGGAAAAACCCACAAGGAGGACTTCGCGTCCGGCACGGAGAGCGCGGCGGTGGGTGGGGTCACGACCGTCGTCGACATGCCGAACACGAGGCCGCCCGTAACGAAAGGGGACGTACTGCGCGAAAAGCTGCGCGTCGTGTCCCGCCATGCGAACGTGGACTTTGGCCTCTACGGCGCGCCCGCCTCAGCGGCGGACGTGAAGTCACTCGCTGACGCGACGGCCTACAAGGCGTACCTCGCCGAAACGACGGACGCCCCGCTGATCCCGGACGACGCGGCCCTCGCCGATCTCTTGGCGGGTGTTGCGAGCACGAAAAAATACGTGAGCGTGCACGCGGAGGACCCAAATCGGTTTCAATCCTTACCCGCGAAGAAACTCGAGGACTATCACCGGGCGCGCCCGCCCGAAGCTGAGAAGTTGGCAATCGAAACGGTCGGTCGGCTCCGCGGCGAGGCCCGTGTCCACATCGCGCACGTGACGACCGCGGAGGCCGTGAAAGCGCGACCGGCCGGAGCGACCTGCGAGGTCACCCCGCACCACCTCCTGCTGAGCACCGCCTCGCCGATCGGCGCTCAGGGCAAGGTGAACCCACCCCTCCGACCGATCGCAGAACGGGAGAACTTGTGGCGGGAGGTCATCGCAGGATCCGTCGACATGTTCGCCAGCGACCACGCTCCGCATACGCTCGACGAGAAGTCCGTCCCGTTCGACGAGGCGCCCGCGGGTGTACCCGGGGTCGCGACGACGCTCCCCGTCCTCTTCCGCTACGTGCGGCGCGATGTTCTTCCGCTCCCGCAATTCGTCGCGATGTTTTCTGAGAATCCCGCGAAGCTCCTCCGCGTGAACAAGGGCACGCTCGCGGTGGGCCGCGACGCCGACCTGATCGTCGTGGACCCGCGGCGTATCGAGAAGATGACCGCCCGGCGGTGCCGGTACAAGTGCGGGTGGACGCCGTTCGAGGGCGCCGAGTCGACGTTCCCGGTCGCCACGTTCGTCCGCGGACAGCTCGTTTCACAGGAGGGCGAGCTCGTCACGGAACGCGCGGGCCGCCTGATAACGCCATCCGAACTTTAATCTCCCAGCGTTCGTTCGACGCGCGTGCCTTCCCTGTTCCTCGGGCTCACGCTATGGATCGCGCAGGTCGTCGAGGCGATCGGGTATCCAGGAATCTTCGCCCTCATGGTGATCGAGGGCATTCTCACGCCGATTCCGAGTGAGTTCATCATGCCCTTCGCGGGCTACCTTTCCGCGCAGGGGCTTATGCATCCCGTCCTCGCGATTCTCGCGGGAACCGCGGGAGCCGCGGTCGGCAACGTCGTCGCGTATTGGATCGGGATGCGGGTGGGTCGGCCTGTGATCTCGCGCTACGGTCGGTTCGTGGGTCTCGGCTCCGAGGACCTCGAATGGGCGGAGAAGTGGTTCACGCGGTTCGGCAACATTGGCGTCCTCCTCGGCCACGCCGTCCCCGGGGTTCGATCGATCATCTCGTTCCCCGCGGGCATCGGTCGGATGCGCTTGCGGAACTTCGTCGTGTACTCGACCGTTGGTGCGACGATCTGGAATACCGTCCTCGTGGTCGCCGGCTTCTATCTACTCGATCGGTGGACCCTGTTCGCGGAGACGACGGAGAACGTGGACCTGTACGTCGTGCTCGCGCTCCTCACGGTCATCATCGGCTATGTATACTGGAGAAAGCTCAGCCTCCGGCGGCGTCAGGCCAACGCGTAGTAGTATTCGCCCGTTGTCTTCTGCTCGCGGTCGAGGCGGGAGTCGAGCTTGTTGATCCGCGGCCGGTTCGTGTCCGCATCCCGCCGGAACGTGACTTCGACGAGCTTGAGGAACCGGTTCATCCCCTCCCGCATCGGGAACGGGCCCTCGCCATGGCCGTTCCGACCCGGCTCGCCGCTGAAGACCATGATCGAGTCCGCGACCATGTCGATGAAGTACACGTCGTGGTCCACGATCAAGCCCGTCTTTCCTTGGTTCTCCATCACGCGGCGGATCGTCTTCGCGGTTTCCATGCGCTGATTCGAGTCGAGATACGCGGACGGCTCGTCGATGAGGTAAATGTCGGCCTCACGTCCGAGGGCGAGCCCGACGGCCACTCGCTGGAGTTCCCCGCCGCTAAGTTCCTTCACCCGCCGCTCCCTCATGGCGCGGATCTGAAGCGGCTCTGCAATCTCGGTGTCGAACCAGCCGCTTTCCGCGCGCGGCCCAACCGTGCCCGCGAGCAATTCGCGCACTGTGCCTTCGTACTGCGACTCGATGTACTGCGGCTTGTACGACACGGCCCATCTCCCTGAGATCGAGCCCACGGTCGGCGCCTCTTCTCCCGCGAGCATCTTCACGAACGTCGTCTTTCCCGTCGCGTTCGGACCGACGACCCCAACGACCTCGCCCTTGCGGAAGGCCCCGCCCTCTACAATGAGGGAGAAGTCATCGTAACTTTTTTCGAGGCGGTCGAACTGGACGAGAGTCTCCGCCTTCCAGTCTCGACGCGGCGGCCGGGCCTCGAAGGTCACCTCCCGAGCACGAAATCGAATATTCTCCTCCTTCAGGTAACCACCGAGGTACACGTTGATCGCGGTCCGCACGGGCCGCGGCTGGGCGACGACGCCGTACGCGCCTTCGGACCCGTACATCAAGTATACGGAGTCCGCGAGGAAGTCCAAAACCGCGAGATCGTGTTCCACGACCACCACATACTTCTCCTTGGAGAGGGTCTGGATGACCTTTGCGACTTCGAGCCGCTGGTAGATATCGAGGTACGACGAGGGCTCATCGAAGAAATACACGTCTGCGTCCTTGAGCATCGTTGCCGCGATCGCCGTGCGCTGGAGCTCCCCGCCACTGAGGTGCGCGATGTCCCGGTGCAACACGGGTTCGAGGGATAGGCGCGCGGCGAGGTCGTCGAGCCGACCTTGATCGTCGACCTTTTTCAGGAGGGCCCCGACGGTCCCCTTGGCGACCCTTGGAAGCTTGTCGACATACTGCGGCTTCAGCGCCGTCCGCAACTCCTTGGCGACGAGTTTCTCAAGATACTCGTGGAGCTCCGTGCCTTTCGACTTTTCGAGGACATCGTCCCAGTGAGGGCGGGTGCGACGGTAATGACCGAGATTCGGGCATAGTTCGCCGCTAAAGATCGAGAGGACGGTCGTCTTTCCAATCCCATTCGGGCCGAGGAGCCCCGTGACATGACCCACCTGCGGCGTCGGCAATCGGAAGAGTCGAAATCCGTTCTTGGAGTATTGATGGATGAGGTCCTCCTTCAATGGCTCGGGGAGACCGATGATCCGGATCGCGTCGAAGGGACACTTGCGGACGCAGATTCCGCAGGCGATGCACGTCTCCTCGCTGATCGCGGCCTTCCCCGTCTCCTTGTCGATCCAGATGACCTCCGTGCCTGTGCGCTGGGGCGGGCAATACGCGATGCACTCCAAGTTGCATCGCTTTGGCTGGCACCGGTCTTTGAAGACGACCGCAATTCGCATTGAACGATGCCGATTGAGAGGGGCGTATTATAATGTGTTCGATTCAGAGAGCGACCTGCCGCACCAGAGCGAGCTGAATCACGGCAGAAAGGCTAAAGGCGGCGCGTCCAATAGTGCGGACGGTGGCGCGATGATTCCCGGCATCCCGGGCGGCCGAATGAACCCACGGCAGCTCAAGATGGCGATGAAACGAATGGGCGTCGAGACCGAGGAGCTGTCGGACGTTGAAGAGGTCGTGATCCGCACGAGCTCGAAGGAATACGTGTTCAGATCCGCGCAGGTCACGGCGATGACGGTCCAAGGTCAGAGGACGTGGCAAATTGCCGGAGAGCCGCTCGTGATGAATCGCAAAACGGAAGGCATTCCGGTCCAGAAGCCTTCGATTTCAGAGGAAGACATCGATCTCGTCGCGGAGAAGGCGGGCGTCTCGAAAGATGTCGCGCGGAAAGCCCTCGAGGAGGCGAACGGGGAGCCCGCGGAGGCGATCATCCGGTTGATGTCCCGATGACGTCCGAACGCACACGGGCGTTCCTCGGGGTCTACATGCCGCTGATTCTCGGAGCCATCGTGATCGCGATTGCGACGAACTTCCTGCTGCGAACGGGCGAGGCCCCGGCGGAGTGGCCCGCGACACTCTCCTGGGATCTCATGCGGGCCTCGTGCGCAGGAGGACTGGTGTTCGTCGGGATCGTCCTCTTCATATCCACCGCGGGTCGGTATCGGAAGGCGAAGCACGCCCGGCAAGACGCCTCTGGGTTGGGAAAACTGAAGAGCTAGGCCACCAGGGTGGACGCCCCGCCCGAGCGCCGGGGAACCCGGAGGCCTCCTCGGCCCCGCACCCCCGCGAGCGTTGGTAGTCCGCGGTGAGGCTGCTCACTTCCGTGCCTGACCCGGTCCCCGCGATTGAGGAAGGGACGGCCACTCTCCAGCGGCCGTCCCAGCCACCTCCAGCCCCGCGGGACAGAACCTCAACGTCAGCCTCCGGACCAGCACCGGACGAGGTCGCCGCCCCTGGCTGTCACCGCCCCTAAGGACCGTTTGGGTCTACAAGGGGAGGCCCGACCCCCCGGTCAAGCCTAGCGCCGTTTCTTAAGCCGACGAACCTATTTAATGGTTGGCGGCCCCTCATGGCTCCGCGAGTTTCATCTGCCGGGTCTCGAGGACGAGGGGAGCCATGTCGTACTTCTCCACGAGGAGGTCCGCGAGGATCGTGTCCCGCTCATCGTTCCTTCGGTCGTCCACAAAGTACGCGGGTTCGTTCGTCGGGACCTGAATCTTGAGCTTTGCGAGCGCTCGGCGTGCGTCCTCCTTCTCCTCCCGTGGTGCCGAAGGAACGTCGGGCGCTGAGTCAAACCCGCACTCCTTCAGCTCGCGAAGGAACACGGGCCGCCGAAAAAGGCGTGAGAGGACTGCGACGGCGAGACGCGGTTGCTCCCGGGGATCCGGCTGGAAGGCGCGCACCCTCGCGCCAATGGCCTCGTAGAGACTCCGTTCACGGTACGCGGAGGTCGTGTAAACCTTCGCGGGCGGGATTTCCTTCTCCCGGAGAACCCCGCAATCCGTAAGCGCCTTCAGGTATCCCGCCAAGAACAGCCGGTGCAACTTGTACCCCACCTGCGTGAGATCTCTTGCGAGGCCGCTGATTGACCGTTCCCGAGTTCGCACGGAGGAAACGACGAGGTCCTTGAGATTTCTCTCGGGAACAAACAATGAAACCCCTCCTCCGCGGGAATTGGTAACAGAATCGATAACAAATAAACGTTCCGTCGCGTCACTCGTTCACAGACCGAGTTCAAAAACCTCTATATCGACGGTGCGAGTGCGTCGAGATCGACTTCGTTCGCGATTACTCCCCCTTTCTATTTTTCCAACTATTACCGCGAGGTTCACACGGGCTGCATATGGAGGGCGCGGCTCGAGGAATCCACCGAATTAGGCCTGGCCCGTTTCGATAACGATAACGGGCAGGGAACGTTTATGTCGGAACCTCCCGCATCGACTCGCCCGCCGTCCATGGGTTCCAGCGATAGGATTCGTACGTTTATTCGCGGATTCGACGAACGGCTTGGCGGCGGAATTCCCAAGGGCCACATCGTCCTCCTCGCCGGGGAGACAGGCACGATGAAATCGACGATCGGCTGGCACATCCTGTATTACGGATCGGAAAAGGACGGGCGGACCGGCGTCTTCATGTCGCTCGAGCAGAGCCGAGAGAGCCTCGTGCACCACCTACGCGGGATGGGCCTCGACCCGAAAGATGTGGATCGCAAGATTAGCATCGTTGACCTCGGAATGATTCGGAAAAACCTAGAAGGGATGGCGGAGTCCACGTGGCTCGAGATCTTCAAGATGTACGCCTTGAACCTCAAGCAATCCCTGGACTACGATGTCCTCGTGATCGATTCCCTCCCCGTCCTCGAGGTGATGGCCCGCTTCGAACATCCCCGCGAGGATCTCTTCCAGCTTTTCGAATGGCTCCGGGACCTGAAGGCGACGACCTTCCTCGTTACCGAGATGAAGGCCAGATCAGAGGACTTTGGCAGCCTCGGCGAGGAGTTCCTGAGCGACGCGATTATCCACACGAAGATGGAACGGGTGGACGATGCGAACATTGAGCGCCGAATCCGCTGCGTGAAAATCCGGGGCAGCGCACACAGTCCGAATTACTACACACTCAATTTCAAGAATGGCGTGCTCGAGGCAACCCCAGTGACGATCGGCTCGTAATGTGGCCTTGTCGCTGCCTCGTCCGTCTGATTCCGGGAAACCTTTTTGAGCGTCCCGTCCCGTCTAGGCAGGGAGACGGGCTTGATTCAGAAGGGTCGGCCAGGTTCCGATATTGGCGGTAGCCGGGCGGGAAGTGGAAGAATCAGACCGAACCAGCGAGCACTAGTGATCGTCCTTCCCCTCCTTGTCCTCCTCGCAGTCCCCGCCGTCCAGGTCCTTTCGACATGGCCTTCGTCGGGTCCCCCCGTCGTCGCAATCGTGCACGCACCTCTCTCACAGGTCGCCACACTGATGCCGGGCGTCGAGGTGCTCGAAACGTACGACGCCTTCGTTCTCGTCCGCGCCCCCGCGGATCGACTTGCCCGGTTTGCGGCACGGGGAATTTTCGTGGAACCCCAGGACGCGGGAAATTGGATTGGGCTCGAGCCCGTGCAGTTTGACATCCGGCGAGGAGAACCCGCAATTCCGCCCGCGCTTCGGAGCGGGGCGGAAGGAACTCACCATCTCGTGCATTTCATCGGCCCGATCAAGTCCGCGTGGCTCGAGGACCTGCGTCACCTCGGCGCTCGTGTTCTCCATTCCGTTCCGACGAACGCGTTTCTCGTCGAGATGGACGGAGCCGTGCGGGAGGCGGCCCGATCCCTTCGGTTTGTCGACTGGATTGGCCCTTACCACACCGCGTACAAGGTCCATCCCGACTTCGCCGCCACGCAGGGCATCGTGACGGCGCAGATTCTCACGTTCTACGCAACGGACACGGACTCCGTCGTGGCCGCCCTGTCGGCCCTCGGCATCTCGAAAGTAACAGGGACATCGTCCGACTCCGGAATCCTATCCGTGTTCCACGCGGGCGATCTTGGGGTCGTGCGGGCGCGCTTCAACGCCGCGCTCGTGCCGGACATCGCACGTCTTCGCGAGGTCCTGTATGTAGAGCCGTGGCGCCCAAACCAACTCACGAACGTGAATGCACAGGCATTCCTCCAGACGGGGCTCGCACCGACCGACCCGAACGCGCGTCGGCTCTGGGACCAGGGAATTCGAGGCCAAGGCGAGATCGTCGCGATTGCGGACACCGGGATTGATTTCGACAGCAACTTCTTCCGGGAGTCGAGCACCATCGTCCAGAAAGGTGCTGTCGGGGACCCCACGGGCACCGTGGGCCCGGAGTCCATCTACAACACGACCGACCTCACGCGCCGAAAACTCGTGCGGTATCTCCCGATGAGCGTGTACCGCGCGGTGGATCCGTGGACGGGCGGGGACCCAGAGGCACGGGAGGACAGCATCAACGCGGGTGGATGCCCCTCCGGACACGGGACGTCCGTCAGCGGCAATGTGGCGGGCTGGGATGAGGGCCTCGGATCGAACGCGAACGACGGCATGGCGCCGGGTGCGAAGATCATCGTTCAGGACATCGGTTCGGTGGGCCCCGTTACGGGATGTCCCGGGGTTGGCGACAACCTTGCGTACGTTCCCGACGATTTCGATGACTTGTTTGGTTCCGCCTTCGCGAACGGCGCACGGATCCACACGAACAGCTGGGGGTCCGACACGGGCGATTACGATCTCCAGTCGATGATGGTCGATCGTTTCGTTTGGAACAATCCTGACATCGCGATTTTCTTCGCGGCGGGGAATTCCGGCCCGGCTTCATCGTCGATTCAGACTCCTGGCCTGGCGAAGTCTACGATCACGATCGGAGGGGCGAATCCGTTCCCAAGCCAAGAGACGCTTAATGGTCAGAGCAGCCGTGGACCGACGCTAGACCTGCGGCTCAAACCTGACATCATCACGTTCTTCAGCGGGACGACTGCGACCTCAAGCGGGAACCCGACTGACAACGCGAACGTCTTCGCAACGACGGCGTTCGCGGGGACGAGTCATGCCACTCCGCTCGCGGCGGGCATGGCCGCGCTCGTGCGCCAATACTTCGTTCAGGGCTGGTACCCCTCCGGCGCTCCTCTCGCGGCAAGCGGCTTCCAACCCAGCGCCGCGCTTGTGAAGGCCGTCCTCCTATCGAGTTCCCGCAAGATGAATGACGCCACCGCAAGCGCAGGGAACACGTATCCGAACAATGCACAGGGGTGGGGTCGACTCGTCCTCGACGACTCGCTGTACCTGAGTGCCGGGACCCCGGACCTTCAGAAGCTTTGGGTCGTCGACGAGCGGACCGGTTTGACGACGGGCGATGCCATCGACTACCGAATCCGCCTCTCGAGCAATGCCACGTCGCTCCGGATCGTCCTCGTCTGGAGTGATTACCCCGCATTGCCCAATGCGAGTCCTGCGATCGTGAACAATCTCAATCTCCTCGTCGTGAGCCCCTCGTCCTCCGCATACAAGGGCAATGTGTTTGGCACGTTCGCGCAGGCCGAGTCGATTCCGAACGCCGGTAGCTTCGACGCGCGCAACACGATGGAAGGCGTCATCGTGAATACACCCGCGGCGGGCGAGTGGCGGATACGTGTGGACGGCGCGAATGCGCCTGTAGGGCCGCAG
>Ga0209002_10002854_pt1 | contig 13804 bp, 11 predicted proteins | sample Rifsed16ft2_FD_184010 | JGI IMG/M metagenome (GOLD analysis project Ga0209002, IMG submission 184010) | Soil microbial communities from Rifle, Colorado, USA - sediment 16ft 2 (version 2) | ecosystem: Environmental > Terrestrial > Deep subsurface > Rock core/Sediment | place: Rifle, Colorado...
CGGATCGGTGAGCAGGACGTACTTGTCTCGCAGATCGAACTAGACAACGGGGTAAGCTCCGGAGTCCAGTTACGCGCACTCGGGAACGATATGGTCCCCCTGCACGAGGAGCACACCGCGCGGTTGGAGCGCGGCATCACACTGGACGACTGGAGCAAAATGGAACTGGAAGAAAAAGCACTGGTCATTGCAAACAGGCGCATCCGGATCGCGGTGGATAACCTTCAGGCGGACGCTGAGATCAAGTCTGCCAAGAGGAACGCCAAGAGGGGCGGCAAGTAATGAAAAAGGCTGGTGTCGAGCTTGTTGTTGAAGGATTGATGGCCTTTGGGCGGGACATGGAGTCTGCTAATGGTTCCCTGAAAAAATTAGGCAGCGGGGGGACTCTCCTTCAGAGAACTTTCGAGGGCATAGGGGGCGCGCTGAGTTCCTTCGGGCGCGAGGTGTTGAACGTGGCAGAGGTAGCCCTGGGTGTATTGCTGAGGGACGCTATCAACGCTGTAATTACGAAAATCAAGGAGTTGATCGGGGCTGTTTTTGAGGCTGGGTCGGAATTCCAGCTTTTGGAACTGCGATTGAAACGGCTGAACGCCAACTGGCTCATCGAGAATGAAAACATCAAAGACTATTCGCAGGCCATGGAGTTGGCGACGCAGGCCACACGGGAGCAACTGAAATGGCTTCAGCAGTTGGCATTTACCACTCCCTATGACGCCTCCGATATTGCAAACGTCTTCACCCTGGCCAGATCATACGGATTTGCGGCTGATGAAGCCAAGAGTCTGACTGAAAGCATTATCAACTTTGCATCCGGGATGGGGCTGGGCAACCAGGAGATTGAACGGATCATCATCAACTTCGGGCAGCTTGTCCAGCAGGGCAAACTGAACGGACAGGAACTTCGAGACCTGGCGCGCGGCGCGTTTGTGCCGGTGAACGACATCCTGACGAGGATGCGCGAGAACATGGGGCTGACAACCAAGGAATTTGAGGATATGCGCAAGGGGGGGAAATTGACAGGTGAGGCGGTTCAGGAATTCATCAGCGCATTCCAGGAAATCGTAGCCGAACGGTTCCAGGGTGCGGCCCAGGACATGGCGCGCTCCTGGCAGGGTGCGACCGCTAACGTGATAGACTTCGTAAAGTCTATCTTGGGGTTGAATGTAGTGAAACCAATCCTGGATACACTGGGGGGAGCACTTGCAGATTTATTGTCATCCATCAGCCCGGAGGATTTTGCCTTCATTAGCGAACATGCAGATAGATTCGGGCAGTCGCTGGCTAGGCTGGCGGGAGAAATTATTGGAGTGAAAGATTCAAATCTGGAGGATTTACCTGAGAAAATTGTAGAGGGGTTCGATAAAATGACGACATGGATCAACACGAATGGCCCTAAAATCAAGGAATTCTTTAAGGATGTTGGAAAAACGATAAAAGAGGATATCATTCCATGGGTCAGGGACGAATTGATCCCTGCGTTTCAAAAAATCTCAGACTGGGTAACGACAAATGGGCCTAAGATCGAGGATGTGTTCGCTGGTATCGGGACAGTCATCAAGGAGGATATCATCCCGTGGATCGAAGAGCACTTGGTCCCTGCCTTCGATAAGATCAAGGAATGGACGGATGAGAATGGCCCACTGATCAAGGAATTCTTCAAAACACTGGGTGAGATCATAGGCGGCGTATTCGAAGACCTGGAGATTGGCGGACTTGATTCATTCCTGGCAAGTATAAAAACCGGAATGCAGTGGGTGATCGACCATAAGGAGGATTTGCAGGACTGGATCACAAAGTTCATAGAGTTTTCGATATGGGTGGAAAAACTGTCATTCGTTTTAAAAATCCTGGGAATAATCGTCGGCTTTATCGTGGCCCCATTCCTGATCCTGGGTGGTATTCTTTTGGGTTTGATTGCGATAATTGCCGGCGTAGCTGCCGTTCTTTCATTGCTTTTCATTCCGCAGGTGTTGATAGCACTGGCTGTTCTGGCATTATTGTTAATCATCTATGAGATAGCAACTAATTTCGAATATCTTAAGCAAGTAATATTGGATTTCTTGCTCACCACCATGAACAAGATTGGTGAATTTGTAGCGAATACGGGCGAGAAACTGGGGGAATTTGTCGCAACCGCGGGAGATAAATTCCTTGAGTTCGTGGCTGCCACTTATGAAAAGATGAAAGAATTTGTTGCAAACGCACGAGAGAAATTCGAGGAATTCGTGGCTAACGCTGCTGAAAAATTTGAACAATTCAAAGCCTCCGCACTCCAGAAGTTCGAAGAATTCAAAGCCTCCGCACTCCAGAAGTTCGAAGAATTCAAGGCTGGTGTAGCAGCAAAAATAGAAGAAGTAAAAAAGAACATAAAAGAAAAGATCGAAGCAGCAAAAAAAGCGATTCTGGAAATAGATTGGTATGGCGCTGGAATGGCCATTGTTGATGGGATTGTTGCTGGCATTAAAGATACAATGTATAAAGTAGCCGATATATTGAGAAAATTGGCCAACCGAGCCCTTGAGGCGATTAACCACGCCCTCGGGATAGGTTCACCATCGCTGGAGTTTGCAATAGTTGGAGAGATGACAATTCTTGGATTAGTAGAAGGAATTGATAAAAATGCGCGCCTGGCGGAAATAGCCATGCGGAAGGTTGTTGCGCGCGTCTCGGCGCCGGCACTGAACATGCCGAACATCATGCAGCAGTATGCGGTGGCAGCCTCCCCCTCTGTGAACACGTCCTACCAGACGACGAATAACTGGAACCTGACAGTTCACTCACAAGCGCGTACTGAGCAGGTGGTACAGGATTACAACATGATGCAATCATTGGGTAGTGCATAATGGCAACACTTAGAATTCTTGTGCCGGATGGCACGACAAACTATGTGAAGAACCCGTCAATGAGATTTGACGCCACGGGATGGACGGCTGCGGGGTCAACGCTTACACGCACACTGACACGCGCGAGGTTCGGGATTTCGGCCTTGCAGGTGGTGACGAATGGGAGCGCGCTGAACGAGGGCGCCTATTACCGGGTGAGCAACCTGACGAATGTGAATGACCCGATCACGGTCAGCGCGTATGTGCGCGGGACCGGACGGGTGAGGATCAGGGTCATCTCGAGCCTGGGGGGGTCTCAGGCATTCTCGAAGGATGTGGATTTGCTGGCCGACCGCTGGACACGGATATACGCAACCGGAAGGCATAACGGCTCGAACGATATACGGGTGTATGTGGAGACGAACGGGGCCGCTGCGCAGGCGCGTACGTTCTATGTGGACGGAGTCCAGATGGAGGTCAAGCCCTACCCCACGACCTACATAGACGGAGAGCAACCGGGATGCAGATGGCACGGAGTTTCGCATAACAGTATCTCGATCAGAGACCCATATACGCGCGCCGGGGGACGATGGGTGACCATCGGCGGCCCGGAGCGGGAAGCACAGGATCTGTACATGACCGTGGTGGGCGGACTGGGCGTGGCGCCGATGACGAATAACGTGCAGTCCTATGCGGACAGCCCCGGATCGTATTTCCAGAACCAGAAGATATTCGCGCGCACGATCACTCTCACGTTCTTTGCGAAGCATGTGGACCTGCTGGGTGAGAAGCCGGTATCGCTGCAGAACCTGCACCAGCTAAGGCAGATGCTGATCGACATTATCAAGCCGGACCGGACGGCGGGAGGAGAGGAGTTCCTGATGGAGTACCAGGACGGGGACAAGCCTTTGTACTTCAGCGCGCGCTATGACGGCGGGCTGGATGGGGAGTGGGACATACGCAACCAGTGGATCAACTCGTTCCCGCTGAGACTGCTGGCGGTGTCACCTTTCCTGGCGGAGGACAGCCAGGAGGTGGCGAGCCTGGACTTCCAGAACTGGGAGTCGAACATGAACCGGGTCATCCAGCGCGTGGACGGGGAATGGAAGATGATGAATTATGGATTCGATAATCTTGTATATAGCGTCGAACTGGGGCGGCGCGGGGAGGTGTTCGCAGGCGGTGGTTTCACTCATGCCAATAATAACGCTCTGGCGATCGACCCGCTTATATTCGCGAATTGTATTGCCTACTTCGATGGAGACCAGTGGCAGCGGGTTTCAACCGGCGCGCTGGGGGTCGGCAATTCGGTGAGGGCGGTGGCATTGGCACCGAACGGGGATATTTATATCGGAGGAATTTTTACATCTGTCGGTGGAGTAGCGGCTAATAACATCGCTAAATGGAATGGGACGACCTGGAGTGCGCTGGGGAGTGGATTGAACGGAACTGTCCTTGCGGTGGAGGTGGCGCCGAATGGGGATATATATGTGGGAGGGGGGTTCACGACCGCGGGCGGCATCCCGGCGAGCTGCCTGGCGCGCTGGGATGGCGGGTCATGGCACTCCATGGGGATATCAGGTGGGCTCAATAGCAGCGTCTCGGCATTATCCATCTCACCGGATGGCTTATCAGTATATGTGGGCGGTTTCTTCACGGATGAGTTCGGGGCGTCGGCAGACAACCTCCTGCGGATTGCCATATATGATGTGGCGACGAATAGCTTCGAAGCAATCGGAGACGGGTTCGACGCGGAAGTATGGGATATCAAACTCTCCGACTCCGGACTGCTGTATGCGGGTGGAATCTTTACACTATCAGGACTGCAATCCGTGCCGCATGTCGCGGTCTGGAACGGGTCAATCTGGCAGCCGCTGGGGAGCGGGATGGAAACGACCGGGGAGGTCTATTCCATCGACCTGGCACCCAACGGGGACCTGATGGCACTGGGAAATTTCACGGAAGCGGGTGGTTTGGATACAAAGAACGGTGCGCTGTGGAACGGCTCGACCTGGGTGAGCCTGGATATTATTCCGAACGGGGTATGGCTGGACGGGCTATTCAACCCGGATAATGGAAATGTCTACCTTTCCGGGGAAGGAAACACAACAACCGGGGACTCGAATGCTATATTCTCAGGGGTGACGCTGGTGGATAACGCTGGAACGGCGGAGGTCTCGCCTGTCATCTATGTGTTGGGACAGGGGACTCTGCGCAGGATCGAGAACTGGACGACGAAGAAAAGAATGTTCCTGGAACTGGATATCCTGGACGACGAGGAAGTGTTCATAGACTTCGGACGCGCGCAGATCAGGAGCACAGTGCGCGGTGACCTAAGTCACAGGATCCTTTCCGGGTCGGACTTCAAGGCATTTACGCTTATCCCGGGGGAGAACAAGATCATCACGTTCATGACGAACGATGTGGACGCCTATATGCAGATCAGCTACCAGCCGCTGCACTGGGGAGCGGATGCAACGGCTCCGATAGAGGAGCTGTAATGGCGGCCTTCGAGTTCTGGCTGACAGACGACGCGGGGAAGCGGCTCGAGCTGTTGGACCGCTTTGCCTTTGCATCGTATTCGCGCGTGGTCTCGGGGAGGAGTACGCTCCAGATCGGAATCCCCTACCGGGATTTCGAGAAGAGGATCAAGCCGGTGTTCGCGCCGGATCGCAGGATCGACGTGTGGAGGAGTCCGGCGCATGGGTATCCCTTGCGGCGCGAGGGAGTGTTCCTGCTGCGGAAGCCAAAAATATACACGCGCACGGAGGATGCTCTTCAGATCATCGAGTTCTTCGGACGCGGGCCGGTGGATCTGTTGAACCGGCGCTTCGTGGTGCAGCAGCCGGGCACGACCTACTCCGAGAAGACGGCGGCGATCGACGACATGATGAAGGAGATCGTGCGCGAGCAGATGCTGTTCGGGTATGCAGTGGATCATAATGGCCTATTCGATAACTCGCGGGCTTATCCAGCCGATGAATTCTCTGTGCAGTTCGACGTGGCGCGCGGACCGGTGGTCAGCAAGCGTTTTGCCGGGCGCAACGTCCTGGATGTTTTGAAGGATCTGAAAGACCTGAGTTTCCAGAAGCACGAGGATAACCCGCTGTTCAACGAGCGCATCTACTTCGATGTGGTGCCGCTGGAACTGGGCGGGTTCGAGATTTTCATCCTGGACGAACCAACCGGAGCCATTATCCTGGACGAGAGAGGCGAGGGTCTGGAGGATGAGCAGTCCATCACTTCGCGCGCTGAGCTGGGCCTGCAATTCCAGACGTTCGTGAATCTGCGCGGGCAGGACCGGACGAGCCTGTTCGAATTCTCTGTGGAGAACGGGAATATGATCAAGCCGTTCTATGCTGTGGATCACTTCGATGAGGTGAATGCCGTGATCGTGCGCGGGCAGGGACGCGGGGAAAGCCAGGCGACTGCCGTGGTGGAGGATGCGGTGCGGATCGGAGCCTCGCGCTGGAACCGGTGCGAGGACATGGCGTCGGCTTCGTATGAGGCGGAGGAGACCGCGCTGGAAGAGGTGGGGCGCGGGGAATTGACCGTGGGCAGGCCGCGCGAGGAACTGTATGTGACATTCCTGAACACGCCGGGGGGATTGCACCAGCCGAGGAGTCTGTATGGGGTGGATTGGGATCTGGGGGATCTGGTGCGGGTGACGTATGCAGGGATCCAGATGGAGGCGGAGATCGTGATCGTGTATGTCTCGTATGACGAGAACGGCGAAGAGGAGATCACAGGCAGGAACGACGTGGGAGAAATAGGATGAGCAGAGTAGAAGAGTATTATAAGAGCACCCTCCAGCGGCTTGTGACGGAGACTGAGTCTCTGAAGAAGCGCGTGCGCAGGCTGGAGGCTGACATCCCGCTCTTCGATGTATCCAATGAGTTTTCCCCCACTGCCCTGGCGGGTACATCTAACAATTACGACCCGGGAAACTACGATGTTCTGAGACTGACAATGACACAGGACTCTGCGATCACCGGGATTTTAGGAGGGAAGAAGGGCAGGTATCTGGAACTATATAATGCCTCTGCCTACAAACTTACACTTCCGAACGAAGGTTCAGCGTCCAGTGCCACCGCCCGGGTTGTGACCCCGAGCGGACAGGATGTGGTGGTTTTCCCGTCTGCGCGCGCAAAACTATATTATGACATTGGCGCACAGAGGTGGGTAGTGCCTGACCTGCCACAATGGGCTGGGCGGTATGGGATAGGAATATTTGCATTCAAAACCCCGTTGGGTATCGCCCTTCAAAGCATACCGGACATTGTAGGAGCACAACTACAAATCAACAGGGTGGTCATAGATGATTGGGGTTTGTTCGACGCGGCAAATTTCAGGGTAGTGATCCCTGCCGGTCTGGGAGGTTTATGGCTCGGATCCTTAACTGGGTACTGGGACCCGGACGTGGTGGGAGGAAATTGGCGCCAGATCAACTGGCACATCAACGGTTACGCTCAAACGGCGTTGACAGTGCCATCGGTTGCGGGCAAAGACCATTGGATGACCGCACAGTTGAACTACCCGCTTGCGGCTGGCGACGTGGTTACCTGGCACGCTTATCAGATCTCCGGTGCCCCTTTGAATTTCAGGATCCCGGCGGTTCTGCTCGTGAAAATAAGGTAGGTACTTATGGCAAAGATTTCTGCTTACACGGAAGATACAACCCCGGACCGGGACGCGTATGTTGTCATCGCGATCGGCGGGGTGAATTATAAGGTCAAGATCCTGAACCTGACCTCCTTGATGGGCGGGCCACAGGGAACGGGTGATAACTATCAGATCACGACCAGCGTGGTGACGAATGATCTGACAGTTGCGCTGAAGACACTGGCGGGAGCCGACCCATCCCTGGCCGACCCGATCAAGGTGCGGATCGGGAACACGGTGCAGACGATCAGCGCGGCTCTCTCGACGACGAAGAACGACGGGACGAACTGGTGCAACGCGGGGGGAACTGAAATGGCCACGCAGGACGTGGACTTCTTCGTGTATCTGATCCAGGAGACCGGGGCGAACGCGGGGACGAAGATAGGCTTCAGCCGGATTCCGAGCGCGCGCGTGATGAGTGATTTCGTAAACACGAATACGAACGAGAAATACATTGCCGGGAACTGGGTGAACTTCAACGCGACGGATGTGGTGGAGAATATCGGGAGGTTCAATGCAACCCTCTCTGCCACGGCCACCTTCCAGTGGTCGATCCCGGCTACGAGCATTATCATCAGCCGGCCAATCTTCGAGACGCGCTGGCTGACCTGGACCCCGACGGTGGTGGGATTCAACCCTGACCCGACGTTCATCGCGCGCTACAAGCTGGATGGTTACAGCCTGAGCATCAAGTGGGTCCAGGCCGCAATAGGAACATCGGATACCACCACCTACACGATCACGGCGCCGTTCATCGCAAAGAATATTGCGAATTATTACCAGTATTTTGGCATCCCCTTGGTGACGAACAACGGCGTGGCGGTTGCACCGGGCAGCGGTCTGATCACCCCGAACACAAACCTGATCGAGCTCTACCTGGCGACTTTTGCGGTATGGACAGCCGCCAACGGAAAGAACGCCAGTTTCAGCACGTTTTTCGAGATTTAAATCACATACCCCGCGGGTCGCATCCGCGGGATATGCGTCAGGAGCCAACCTGAGTGAGCGTGTACATACACTATCGGAGGGGCCGGCGTTGCCCTACGGTTCGATTATACGAAAGAATGGGGGATTCTTCAAGGGGAATTTTTGATTTAACCTTGACAGAAACAAAATCTATATGGTATATGCTGTGTTGTGAGGTAAAAATATCATGGCGTATTTCACAGGAGAGCAAATGAAACAAGAGGAAGTCGACTCCAAAATGTCCCAAGCCCTGGGCGTCTGGGCGAAGCGCCACAACGTTCGCGCTGTGGATTTCGAGGATGCCATGGGGTGGAGTTACAACCACGCGTTCAATGTCCTGCGTGGGAAATTCACATTCACCAAGGAAGCCTACGGGACTTTCATCCGCGCGTACGGGATGGGCGCCCTGCTGGAGGTGGCCAGGATCGCCGGCGTGAACCTGGATAAGACGGAAGACTGATGTTTAACCGTTTCGGGAAGCACTGTAACCTTTTTGACTGTAACCTTTTTGACTGTAACCTTTTGCAGGTTACTTCGTCACGCAATAGTCGCATTAACTAACCAAGGAGCCAACATGCAACCCGAAACAACCATTTTTGTGGGGGATTTTTGTCTCTATATTGCAGAAAGGGAGGCGTGAGATGTCGAACAAGATCAACTTAGCGGACTATACACAGTATTTCATTCCAACAGATGATGGGGTTCTGGTGGATACTGAGATATTCAAACACCGTAAAAGTTTAGGTAACAAGGTTTGGGATTTGCTTAAACTGATGTGCGGAGGTGGAACGAATAAAGACATTTCTGCTTTTGAACACAGTCCAGATGATTGGTATTTGGCGAGAAAAGAATTTGATTCCCTTCGCGATAAATTCTTCTACGAACTAGCCAGGCGGGATGGAGCAATGTGTAAGGAGTGTGGGTCAATGGAGGATTTGACAGTAGACCACATTATCCCTCTTTCTCGAGGTGGCAGGAATGATTTAATAAACATGAAAATTCTCTGCAGGCGAGACAATAGTCGAAAGGGGGCGAGATGAGCAAAAGAGCATACCACGACGCATTGGATGACTTCTTGGATCGTCCCATCGCCTACAATCCGGTATTTAAGAGAATTACTGGAAGCACAGTGGCTGGTATATTTCTGAGCCAGGGATGGTATTGGTCAAAGAGACACTTGGAAAATGATGGATGGTTTTATAAGTCTCAGAAGGAGTGGGAAGAGGAAACCGGCCTCACTCGTTCAGAACAGGAAACCGCGAGGAAACACTGCCTAAGAGTTGGAGTTATCCAAGAGAAGTTGAAAGGTGTTCCAGCTACCATGCACTACCGAGTTACCAAGCCAATGGTGTACAAACTTATCGGCATCCAGTTTGCTGAAATCCCGCAAACTGAGATTGCTGAAATCCCGCAAACAAGTTTGGGGGACGGTAGAGAGTATGCTGGAAAACTACAAAGTGACGTTCCCTCAAACTTTAATAAGGAATCTAAGATTTCCCCTATGATTCCTCCTGAGACCTCGCGCGCGGTGGACATTTCAAGAGAATGGGACATGCTGCATGGACAGGACGTTCAGCCATTAGACGAAGCGGCGGAATTCATGAAACTTGCCATCGACTCAGCAAACATGATCGCCACCGGCCGGCCCTCGCGTTACGAGTTTGCTTTGCGGTTTATTTGCGGAGTCCATAAGATCCCGACCGAGGGGCAGATAAAGAACTGGCGCAAGGGGATCGATGAGTGGATGTCCTTCAAGCCGAAGCAACCGAAGCCGGACGATGTGACGGCTGCCATCCTGGAATACCAGGGCCGGAACCTGACCATTGCAACACCCTACTCGCTCTCCAACCTGTATGCGATTGCCAACCCGCCCAATGGACACACGCCGGAGGCGGCGAATATCGAAGACGAGGAATGGAGAAAACAGGATTGGAGAAAGGAAACCGTCAAATGAGCATGGCTGTCCAATATCAGGAACCCATCATGGCACAGGCACCAACCTCCTCCCCTCCCCATTCACGAGAAGCAGAGGAGTCCGTGGTCGGCTCGGTGATGATCAACCCGGATGTGTACTACGAGTGCGCACAGTTCCTATGTGCGGATGATTTTTATATCCACCGGCATAGGTGGATCTGGGAGGCATTCACTGCCCTGCACGAGAAGCGCGCGCCAATCGACCTTCTGACAGTAGCAGACGAACTGGCGGTGCGTGGACTGCTGGAAGAACTTGGCGGACCATCCTACTTGACGGCTCTTGTGAGTAATACGCCGACCTCCCTGAATGCGGAATACTATGCGAAGATCGTGGAAGGTCACGCGGTTCGGCGCAAGCTGATCCACTCAGCGAACACCATTGCACAACTGGCCTATGACCCGGAGACCAGCGTGGAAGACGTTCAGGAATTGGCGGCGAAGAGCCTGTATGAGTCCATGCAGAACCAAAAGGGGACGGGAGAGAGTTTGGGAAGCGCTCTCTCACGCGTGTATGACCGGACGGACGAGAATGCTCGTTTGCGCGCGGAAGGCAAGCCACTCGAGATGGGTTTGATGACTGGCTGGGTGGATCTGGACCGCCTGCTTCAGGGAGTGGGTGCCGAGTTCTTTGTGGTGGCGGGGAGGCCTTCCACGGGGAAGACATCGTTTCTTCTGGGCCTGGCAAAGTATGCCGCAATGAACCAGGGGAAGCGTGTGGCTATCTTCTCGCAGGAGATGACGAACGACGAGATTGCCGAACGGTTCCTGGCCATGGAGACGGGGATCGACTCGCAGAAGATTCGGGGAGGGATGCTTGAGGAGGACGAGTGGCCGATCTACACTCATGCGCTTGAAACCCTGGCAGGATCATCCATCTATGTGGAGGATACCTCCTACATGACTCCGGCGAAATTGAAAGCCAGGTGCATGAAACTGGCAAGCGGTGGCGGTCTAGATCTGACGATCGTGGATTATATCCAGCTACTGGAGAACGGCGTTAGGAAAGAGAACCGCACCCAGGAAGTCTCCTACATCTCCCGCCAGTTGAAGTTACTCTCGCAAGAGTTGAAGATCCCGGTCTTTGCCGCTTCGCAGCTCTCCCGCGCGGTGGAATCCAGGCAGAGCCAGAGGCCCATCCTTTCGGACCTGCGCGAAAGTGGCAGTCTTGAGCAGGATTCGAATGGCGTGATCATGCTCTATTGCCCCCAGGATAAGACCAATATCACCGAGGCCATCCTGGAGAAGCGCAGGAACGGTGCAATCGGAACGGTGGAACTTGTCTTTCGATCTACGACCACCACGTTCGAGAACGCATACAAGAAACGTTGATCAACTGCCGTAAGGCAGATAGTCCAGGCCCGGGTTCGGACCTGGTAAAAGAGGAAGCAAAAATGAACAACAATTTCCACGACGAATTTATGGACAATGCCGATCTTGACGATATCGACAACCTGATTTTGAGTCAAGCCGGCAGTGGCGACCTGATCGACAAGATGCAGGAAAAGAACGAGGCAGAGGCTGCTAAGAAGGTCGATTGGATGGGAGAATTCAAACGGCACAAGTTTACCTACATCCTGCTCGGGTGCAGTGCTGTGTTTACGGTCATGCTTGCCGTCTACCTTGGATTGGCTCCTACCCTGCAACTTAACCAAAATACAGGGAATCAGGAGATTCATTTCAATACCGATTTTGGGCATATTGTGACAATGCTCGTATATGTGCTTGTGTTCCCAGGCATCACCGAAGTTGCTTTTGCCGTTGCGAGGATTAAATTCAAGGAACGCGAAACCGGGAATTTCTGGCAAGCTTTTTCCATGTTTGTAGCAATGGCAGCTGCAGTAATCTCAATCATTGGCACAGGCGTAGCCGGCGGGTATGTCGTGGCATCCACCATTGGATTCCTGAAGAAGTTTGCCGAGATCCCAGATTCTGTTCAGAACTGGATAGTATGGATCATCCCCTCCCTGCTGGCGATCTATGCGGTTCTGTACACTATTTACGAGCTGTCGTCCAGGATTGACCGGGCAGAAAGATTCGTTAAAGAGCAGGAGAGGCGCGAGTTGTTGAATCATGAGTTGCGTCGCAGGCAAATAGACCTGGCCGGCAAGCGCAAAACTCAAGCCGCAGCGATTTACGCCTATGAAAGATTGGTTTTGAATGGCGTGTTAAGTCAGCAACAGGCTGATACAGCTCTTTCACAAGGAAAATCCATTGGCCAACTCGAGAAAGACTTAAATCGAGACTTGACTGGTGAGGGGGGAATTGGCAATACTAGCGGATTACAGCGCGATGGGGCCGCGCGCAGACTCCCTACCCCACAGCCGGTTATGAAGCCCCAGGCTCCAAGTCATCCAACTCCTCCCCATCCGCACAATTACACGCTGGCGGAGTTCCTGGAATTCCTGGCGTATACCCCACAGCAGGCCCTGAACCTGATCGACACCTACACGAACGATGAGATCAGTGCCTGGAATCTGCTGCAAGGGTACGAGATGATTCCGGTAGATATGACCTTTGGTAACTTCCGCGCGCTGTACGGTGAACTGCACACTTACCCTACCCCGGCGGCGCGACCGAACGGGCAGAACCAGAAGAGGTCGTAGCCGCGGATACTGGGAGTGATACTGGTATCGATACTGGCATCGTGTCAGTATCGATACTGGAAGAACTAGACTCCAGAATGAAAAACGATACTGACACGGATATTTCGGAAGGACGACGCATATCCTTTTTTGAAGGAAAGAGGAAAGGTAAAGATGGAATCACTCGAAAAACTGGACACCATTACTGGCAATGGGACTACCGAGACACCGATACTGGCAAGCGAAGGCGGCCCTACGGAGGCCCTATCGCAACCACTCCCCGAAGCAGACAGTATCGCGCCAGACAATATCTCGAAAGAAACGAACGGAACAAAGCCTCAAACTCTGTCGGAGACAGTATCACTCTTGCAGACGGATTGTTTCGACCTGCGCGCGTTCGGCTGCAGGGTGGTGATACTGGCAAGGAACGGGAAGATTTACGTGGCGATTGAACACCCTGATCATTCCTTCGATTTCGATACTGGCAAGGGAAATATACTAATTGACAGTATCGCGGCGGTGAAATGATGCGAATTAGGCTGATACTGGCAACCCTTGCAGTATCGATACTGGCATGTTCTGTTCAGATCCCGAACGGAACGCCCGCCTTGGCTCCTGCGGTCACTGCCACTCGATTGCCTAAGCAAATCGTAGTGGCAGTGACCCAGGATAACCTAGTGGCAGTCGTCACGGCTTCCCGGTCACTGAATGTGCGCGAGCGCGCGGGCGAGAGAGAGCCGGTGGTCGGGTATCTGTGGTTTGGTGAACGCGTGGAACTGACCGGACACTGTACGCACG
>Ga0209002_10002855_pt1 | contig 13794 bp, 12 predicted proteins | sample Rifsed16ft2_FD_184010 | JGI IMG/M metagenome (GOLD analysis project Ga0209002, IMG submission 184010) | Soil microbial communities from Rifle, Colorado, USA - sediment 16ft 2 (version 2) | ecosystem: Environmental > Terrestrial > Deep subsurface > Rock core/Sediment | place: Rifle, Colorado...
CCGCCGTTCCAGGCTGCGCAGGAGGCGCGGCAGGCTCCATGGAACGCGGCGCACCTGGCCAGCCACCAGCTGGTGAGTCACATCCAGCAGTATGTACATTTTGCGCATGCCGCCGGCCAGCTCAGCGTTGTGAAAGGTCTCAGGATGGCGCTGATGGTCCTTCTCATCAGCCAAATGAGCGTAACTATGGTTTTGGTGTACGACCATCAAGCTGGGGGTGGCATCAATCGTCTGCCAACCCTGGGTAACAGCCTGATAGATCATCCAGTTATCCCACCCTGCGCGGCCGATAGCAAAATCGGGGATATCAATAAACAGGTGGCGTGGAAAAAGGAAGTAATCGCTCCCCCCTAAAGGGTGCAGGCGGCTGCGGATCCTCACTTTGGCACGTAAGCGTTCAGGCCAGCCAGGAGAGAAATCCAGCGGCTGCGCGAGATCTAAATCATAACGCCGCCCAAGCAGCACAAAATCCTTGGCTTGTTGTGCCACCTTGAGCGCAAGCTGCAGGGTTTCGGGGAAAAAAATCATGTCGGTGTTGACAAATAAGAGCAGATCCGCATGGACGGTTTTACGCGCCATCTGAAATATCGAGCTTACCAGGGGAGTCCCCTGCTGGTTTTGTTTAACTCCCTTAAGGTGAGCTACAGATAATTGCGAAGATATTTCAGCCATACCCACTTCGTCGCCGATCAACAACACCTCCACGTCCGGCCCCATCTGCAGCCAAGACAGGATGGCATTGCGCTGAATAATTGCGATATGAGGATCCACGAAGGGTTTGGGGGCAGTGAAGATGGCTAGTTGCTTCATTGGCGCTCATCCACATCGTGTTGAGTCTTGTGGGCCACGGATACATTGATCTTAGCAAGTTCGGGTTTCTTTCTAAATAGAGTCATTACTTCTTTCCAGGTGAACTTGTCGTCTTTGAAATGTGAAACGACCTGACGCAATAACTCTAGGTCTTCAAGTGTATCTACTGTCCAGCGATAGTGCCCGTAGTTTGGGCTGTGCTTAATATGCAAAATGCGAAAACGGTGGGCGTTCTCATAGAAGAACGGCATCACGTGTTCACGCTGGTGGGGTTTCTGCGCTTCGCGCCAGCCTGTTTCCAGGGCAGCCAGTGTGCAGAACTCCGCATCCAAGCCGATCGGGATGGTGCGCTCCTTGGGCAAACGATTTGCGGCAAAATCAAGCGGCGGCTTTGCACTGAGAAAGGTTCGCAAATTTTGCGCTAACATGCCCGGGTCGATCAACGGGCAATCCCCGGTCAGGCGCACAATAACCTCGGCCTCAAATTCTTGGGCAGCCTGATGGTAGCGGTCGAGCACATCGTAGTGGCTGCCCCGCGAGCAGGCATAATCCCGCTCTTTGCAAAAGGAGGCCACCGCATCGTCTTCGGCGGCAATAGAGGTGGCCACCACCACCTGGTCTATCCCTTTGGTGCGACCGGCGCGTCGCACCACCCAGGCCAACACCGGCTGGCCGCCCAGGTCGCCCAACACTTTGCCGGGAAAGCGGCTTGAAGCTACACGAGCCTGGATGATGGCAACAACGCGGGGTGACACTAACGCTTTCCTTCCATGGCTAGATCATACGCCCTATATAATGCCAGCCGGTTCTGCGACCAATCCGCGCGGCTTTCTGCTGTTTTGCGGGCCTGCTTTGCCATGAGCTTGAGTTTGTCCGGTGAGGCTACCGCTTCCAAAATTTGATCTGCCAGCGCGGTGTCGTTTTTTACCGGGAAAAGCCAACCCTGCTTGCCTGGTTGCACCCATTCTCGGTTGCCGGAGATATCCGAAACTATGGCGGGCAAACCGCTAGCCAGAGCCTCCATCAGGGAAACCGAGGACCCATCGCTTTGGGAGGCACTGAGGTACAGATCCGCGGCGCGAAAAATCTCGGGCAGTTCCGCCTGGCTTAGCTGACCAGGCAAGTGCACCCGATCCAAAACACTATGCCGCTCAAACACGCGGGTGAGCTGGGCCGATAGACTGCCGGCGCCGGGCATCAGCAGGCGCAGGTTCGGCTCCTGGTGGGCAGCCAGCGCAAAGGCCCGGGCAATCGTCAGAGGGTCGTAGAGTGGCTCCCAGGCACGCAAATGCAGCAAGACAAAATTCTGCTGCCAGCCCAGACGGGCGCGCAAACCACCGTCATCGCCCCGGGGATTGAAGTGTTTGAGATCAAGCCCCCAGGGAAAGGTAACTACCCTGCCGGAAGGCGCTCCGAATTCCTCGGCAGCCTCACGCACTGCTTCGCAATCGCCGATGACAGCGTCAGCACGCGGCAGCGTGTATTTCACCCGCCGGCGGGCAAGCAGAGAGCGGGGCGCTTCCCATAAGAGGTCAGAGCCCCACGACATGAGCACAAGGGGGTGAAAGCCGCTGCGGGCAGCCAGGTATCCGCAGCTTGGCAGAGGGCCGGCATGCACCAGATCGGGGTTAACTTGCTCGAGCACCGGCTTGAGTTTCCCCCGCCACACCACCTCTTCGGCGCCCGGCGGCAATGGATGCTTGCGCTCTGAAATTTGCGGTTTCAAACGCAAAAAGAAAGCGCGGTGGCCTCCCGCGACAATCGCTGAGAGAAAACGGAAATCGTGAGGGCTGTAGTTGCGACTGAAATACAATACTTTCATTTAATTCCGGGTTGGGAACTATTTCAGGTCTTCCCAACGAAGTTCTTTACCAAAGGGCAGATCAGATGCCGCCTGCTTGCCAAGGACCTTGGGGATATCCCAGGCCATCAGGGCGCCCGGAGTAGCGGGCCGCAAAACCTCAAGCATATCCTCGGTGAAGGTTTCGCCCGCCTTCACGGCGCGGGCAGCCCGCAGGCAATGGCGCTGGACGATGTAGGTCTCTTTTTCGTTCTCGGCGACGACTTTTTCGGCAGACCCGAGGGCGCGCTCCAGGATGCGCACCTCATGCACCAAATAGGCCCAGTTGTCCGGGTTGAGCGCAAATTTATGATCGGGGCCTTCGCGATCGTTGCTGTCGGTAAAGTGGCGTTCGATCACCCGGGCGCCCAAGGCCACTGCACCTACTACCGGCGCGGCGCTCTGGGTGTGGTCGGAGAGGCCCAGGATCACGCCCGGCCACCTGGCGGCGAAGGTTTTGAGCACATTGAGATGCAAATGATCGTAATTGCTTTCGCTGGCCGTATAGTTGGTGTTGCACTGCATTAACACCACTTGCTTATTCACCGGAAGGACCTGGTCCATCACCCGCTCCACATCGCGCAACTCCGAGTCGCCTGTGGCGATCAGGATGGGCTTGCCAGACTGCGCCATACGCACAATGGCTTGCGGCCATGAAATCAAGCTAGAACCCGCCTTATACGCTGGCACATAAGGATCAAGCATGTCGATCGCTTCATAATCATAAGGGGATGAGAAATAATGGATATCGAACTCGTCACAGGCTTCTTTCAATGTGGGAGTCCATTCAAAAGGGATGGAGGCGTCTTCATACACTTCAAAAACGCTTTTCTTCCATTGAGCCTGATGCGAAAGGCGATCTCCCAAAGCCTTAAAACCGTAATCTGAAACGATCCTGGGGGCGCGAAAGTTCTGGAACTTGGCCGCATCGGCCCCAGCCAGCTTTGCCAGGCGGATCAACTCCACGGCGCGTTTCAGGTCCCCGTCGTGGTTGGCAGCAATGTCGGCGATAAAGTAGGTGGGATGTTGCAAGCCGACTGGCCTGCCCTGGATATTGATCTGCATACTTATCCTCTCACCGGCTCCGGCGCTACCGCCATGGCCAATAGTTTGTCGCGATAGCCGGACCGGTATTGCTCATACAACACCTCAATGCCGGTCGCGATGGTTGAAGGCCGGCGGCCCATTACCTTAACCAGGTTGGTGGTCTTCAAAGTCAGGTTAAGGGCACGCGGCGCAATTGACCTGCTTTGGGATGAATCTGCCGCATGGATTAAATTGGCATCCAATCCAAAACGTTGCGCAACTGCCACGCCAAATTCGTATTTGCTCATAGAATCGGCGCTGACCGTATGAAACAACCCGCGTATATTTTTCTCAAGTAATTCGAGCATGATGGTAGCCAAATCAGACACATGCAGATGACAAAAATACCGGTCGGTAAATCCTTGAACCGGTTTTCTGGCCACGAGATTGTTATAGAAGAATTCCGCGATGCTATGATCTCCTTGGATGCTCCAGCCTGATATGTTCGGGCGCACAATGAGTACTTGCGGATGGGCGGCCTTTACGGCCAGCTCAGCCAGTCGCTTGGTGCGGCCATAAACGCTGAGTGGATTGGGGGCATCCTCCTCGCGGTAATCACCCTTAACGCCGTCGAAGACCGCATCGGTAGAGACCTGTAGAAAGTCCATCCCGCGCTTGGCTGTCTCGGCCGCCAGGCGGCCTGGCAACTCGGCGTTCAGACGCCGGGCTAATTCGGGTTGACGCTCACACACATCCAGGTCGGTCAGCGCCGCACAGTTTATGACCCAATCGGGTTTGGTCTTTTCAAGCAGCTGGGGAATAACACCGGCGGCCAGCAAATCCACCTGTAGAGTCTGGAAACCGGGGTTGCGCAAGGAATGGCGATGCACCACCCCAACGACCTCATAACGCCTGGCCGCCTCCAGCGCCAAATTGATTCCCAGCAACCCGCTGGCTCCGGTGACCAGGATGCGTGTCACGCCAGGTTGCCCGCTTTCAGTTCGGCTTCATAAGGAGCCACCATCGTTTGGATCTCCTCCGGGCTCAGCATTTGCGGGTTTTCGTTACTGGCATAGCGGAAACCGTCCGGCAACGCTTTGCCCTTTTGGTTCCAGGAGCGCACAAACCAGGGCCCCAGAGCTGGTTGAATCACATACATGTTTTTCAATTCAACGGTGGTGCGGGCTTCGTCCTCGGAGATCAACACCTCATGCAATTTTTCCCCTGGGCGGATTCCCACTTCCTCAAGTTGCGCCTCGGGGGCGATTGCCTTGGCCAGATCCAGCAACGAAGTGCTGGGCAGCTTGGGCACAAACACCTCGCCACCCTGCATGACTTCGATGCAATGGAGCACGAAACGGACGCCCTGGTCGAGGGAAAGCCAGAAGCGCGTCATGCGTTTGTCGGTAATGCTCAATTTTCCATTTTGGCGCTGGCGCAAAAAGATGGGCACCACCGAGCCGCGACTGCCGATAACATTGCCGTAACGCACACAACTGAAGCGGGCAGGCCGGTCTCCGGAATAGGCGTTGCTTTGCACAGTTAACTTTTCTGCCGCCAGCTTCGTGGCGCCGTACAGGTTGACGGGGCTGACTGCCTTGTCGGTGCTGAGCGCCAACACTTTACTTATCCCGGCCTCCAAAGCGGCCTCCACCACGTTGGCGGTGCCAAGGATATTGGTCTTGATAGCTTCCATCGGGTTATATTCGCAAGCCGGCACCTGCTTGAGGGCAGCAGCGTGTATTACCACGTCCACCCCATCCATGGCGCGCTTTAAGCGACCCAGGTCGCGCACGTCGCCAATGAAGTAGCGTAGGTTGGCCTGATCGAATCCCGCCTCGCGCATCTCATGCTGTTTCAGCTCGTCGCGGCTGAAGACAATGACCTTGGCCGGCCTGTATTCGTCCAGCAGGATGCGGATGCACGCCCGGCCAAAGGAGCCGGTGCCTCCGGTTACTAAAACAACCTGTTTTTTCCAATCCATGCTCTCTCCGCTCACCTACTTGCTAATCACCACTAAAGGATACAGTCCTTTTTCACCGAAAAAGCGCGGAAATAATTCTTCCAACCGAAATAGGATACGTAGCCAAAAACGGCCAAACCACTCTTCACGAAAAAAGAACCGCAGCACGTTGGTGCTGACGCTGCGCCAAACAAGAATGTTGAAAACCATTTTTCCGCGCAAGATAGCCTTCAGCCAGCGCGCGTCCTGTTTATTCACAAAAGTCCCTTTGCCGAGTTCTAATTCTTCAGGAGAGGGCTCATTGACGCGGGCCACGCTTTTGCGCCCCTTCAACCAAGCTTTGATCCGATCGAAGAACTGATTCAGAGGAGAATAGCCCCACCCGTTAACCACCACAGCCTGACGGTTTGGGGTCAACACCCTGTGTAGCTCCAAAAACGCCTGGCCATGCTGATTTGCCGGCAGGTGGTGGATGGTATGCAGCGAGACCACCGCATCAAAAACTTCAGGAGCGAAGGGAAGGCGGGAGATATCGCTCACTACGAAAGCGCCTGCCGCCCCAATGCGATCTCTGGCCGCCTTCAAGGCGGTAATAGAAACGTCAGCACATACGCGTTTTTCGTATCCCTTTGAATACTCGACGTATTCGGGATACTGAATCGGCCCGGAGCCAGCATCGAGGAACAAGCGCCCGCTGGGCGCCAGGTGACGCGCCACCCGCTGGTGGCAGCGGTGAATGTACTCTTGCGAAACAGGGCGAAGGTCTTCGTAGCGCGCGTTCTGGAACACACCGTCGGAAACCTCTTTCCAGCCCACGCGGTCATAAAACTCGCGCACCTGACGCTTAATATCGCGTTCGCTGTCGATCATTTATGGCGCTCCCAATCGAAGGGGCCACCTAATAAATAATCAAAGGTGCGAGCGAATTGTTTTTGCCCCTGCTCCGAGAAGAAATCGCTCAGCGGAGTGGCTTCCACTTCTTTCCAAAAATGCAGCAGGTGCCAGGGAAAGGGTTGAGGGTAATCGAAGAAGAAACGATAAGCATAATGCCAGGCTGTATCGACCTGTTGCGAATCAAGCTTGGCCTCTTCCAGATTTTCCAGAGTTTTTTCCAACGTCGCAAAGTAATCCGTCCAGGATTCGGGGTCAAGTGTGAATCCCTTGCCGCGATAGTGGGTGCAGCCGGCAACGATCACCGGCGCGCCGCTCATCGCCATTTCCAAACCCACCGTGGTAGTGTAGACCAAGCCCAAATCGGCTATGGCGATCAGATCATAGGTGTTTACCGGATCTTCAGCAGCTACTATGTGGAAGTGACTGGGCAGTTCCGGAAATTCGCTTTGAACGAGGTCCGTCACCGAAGGCCCCTTCAGGTTACGCTCGCCCGGGTGGACACGAAGCACAAACTGTACATCCTTGCGTATAGCAAAAAAAGGCAGCGTGCGACGCAGCCAGGTACTCATATCCTCGGTAAAGGATGCGCGGCCCAGGGTCAGGCTGTCGCCGATGACATTGGTTGCCAGTAAGACCACCGGGCGCTGGTCCAGACCCAACTTGGCACGCACTGCCTCAGCGCCTTCAGCAGGTAGGTTTTGCCAACGGCGGTAGAAATTACGAAAGAGGCTAGCAGCCTGGCGGCTGGCAAACAACTCCTGCACTTGAGCGCGTTGTTCTTCATTGAATACTTTCCCACGTTTCGCCTGCCAAAACGACGCCGTCTCCTGCAGCATGACAGGCGTAGAACGGGAAAGCCAAATGCGGTCGTGCTGCTCGCCAAATTCGTAGCTGACCACCGGGATATTGAGGTAACGAGCTGCATGGTTCACGGCGCCGAATTCCAGAATCAGGCCATTGGGCAAGATAACCACGTCAGGGTTTTCAGCTTGCATCCAGGCCAAGGCGGCAGCAGCCGCTGCCCGGTTACGCTGCAGGCGCAAAAGGAATAAATCGCTGCCCTTATCCACCTCTTCGACCTGGAGGGTATATTGCGTGTCCATTACGGATACGTGTTCAATGGCATCGGCCAGTGAAGCAGGCAACGGCTGCGTGGCAGCCGCTCCAAATGAGCGGGCATCAATCAGGTCAACTGCCGGCTTGAGCACTTTGCGTGTGTAAGCCTCGCGCTGGCGCAAATCAAACTTGGTGACCGGTTTCTTCCAATTTGCGTAGGGCGAATACGCCAGTGTTGTCTCATGCCCCAGGCCAGCCAGAGCCAGGGAAAGCAAAGTCGCGTGGCCGATCCAATAGTGGAGCGTGGCATAGACCAGCACCTTGCGGCCTGTTCGAGCGCGCAAAGGGGAAACGCGCACCTGCCGGCACCACTCGGGCAGCGCAGCTTTCAACTCTTCGAGCTTGAAGCCGTCCACCGGCGCGCCGCGGCCGCGCAGCGCCCAATCCAGCTCGGCGGCCAGCGGCAGTTCACCCAACACGCGTTTGATCTTGGTCCCAGCCAGCATGTTAAGCCTTCACCGCTTCAACCTGTTCAATGCGCCAATCCAGCAGAGGGCGCACAAACCCCTGGCGCAGCTCCGGCCACTGCATGCCGGGCGCTCCCATGGCATCTACCGTGAACGCCAGGGCACGTTCTTCTTGAAAATAACGTCTCACGCGGAAGGAAGAGGCATTCAATCCAAGGACGTATTGGCCTTCGTTGAGGAAGTTAGCAGGGATCTCGGCGCGGCTGAGGTAGCGGCCGGCCGGCCGGGTGGCATATTTTTCATATTGCGCTGAATCATCCGTATCAAAAGACGTTAGTACGGTCTCGCCGCGCATGGTCTGCAAATAAATGCCTACGCGCAATCCCTGAATAGGTTTCTCTATTTCATATTCGATCTCAATTTCTAGGGGTTGCCGAGATTGGACCGTTTCCACTACGCGGCCTTGAGTATCGCGCAGGCGCATGGAGAGTGGTTTAAAAGGCGCGGCCTCTGCAGGGATCTCCTCGGTCTGCCAAATGCGCTCGCCGCTCTGCGAGAGCCCGGAAGCCATGTAGTAATCAACCGCCTGACGGGTAGGGGCCCGGTAAACCAGTTCCCCTTTTTCGAGTACGATCGATTCTTCGGTGAGCCGTAGAATCGCCGACATGTTATGGCTGACAAATAGCACTGTGCGGCCGGCTTCGGCCACGTCACTCATTTTGCCCAGGCATTTGCGCTGGAACTCGGCATCGCCCACCGCCAGCACTTCGTCCACCACAAGGATCTCAGGTTCCAAGTGGGCGGCCACCGAAAAAGCCAGGCGCAGATACATGCCGCTGGAATAATGCTTCACGGCGGTATCGATGAATCTGGCCACACCCGAAAATTCCACGATCTCATCGAACTTGGCGGCAATTTCGCGGCGTTTCATGCCCAGCACCGCACCGTTCAAATAAATATTTTCGCGGCCGGTCAACTCGGGATGAAAGCCGGTGCCCACTTCCAGCAGGGACCCCACCCGCCCGCGGATTTCGGCAAAACCCGTGGTGGGTTCGGTAACCCGCGAAAGGATCTTCAGTAAAGTGCTCTTTCCTGCGCCGTTGCGACCGATCACGCCGAGCACTTGCCCCTGGCGCACTTGGAAGGACACATCATGCAACGCCCAGATAGTTTCGGCGCCCTGGCGCAGCTCGCCTTTGAGCATGCGTAGCGGCCAGGTGAACGCCCCACTGATCGAATCGCGCAGCGTGCGGTAACGTTCCACCTTGCCACCCAGGCGATATTGCTTGCCAAGCCCTTCGACGTTGATCGCGTATGCGCTCATGGTGTCCTAGACCACATCCGCAAAGGTGCGTTCCATGCGACGAAAATAGATCAGGCCGGAGACGAGCAGCACGAATGACGTAATCAGCGAGACCCACAGCAACCCGGTGGAATAGATCGGGGTGCCCACCAGGGCATGGCGAAAACCTTCGACCACGCCCACCATGGGGTTTAACGCATAAAGCCATTCAAAACCCTGTGGTAAGCGATCAAAGATCTCATTGGCTTCATAGGCGATGGGGGTGGCCAGCATCCAGAACTGCGTGAGGAAGGGGATGATGTGGCGCACATCCCGGTAATGTACGTTCAAAGCCGCCAACCAAAGGCCAACTCCCAGGGCAGTCACCAGCGACAGCAGTAAAAAAAACGGTAAACCCAAAATTCCCGAGGTGGGCATCACGCCGTAATACAGCATCATGCCGGCTAATACGACAAAGGCCACGGCGAAGTCCACCACGCCGCTGAGCACCGAAGATAAGGGCACCACCACGCGGGGGAAATAGACCTTGGTGATCATGTTGCGATTGGTCACCAACGAGCGGCCTGCTTCGCCGATGGCGGTGGAGAACAGATTCCACGGCAGCAAGGCCGCATAAGTGAATAACGGCCGCGGGATGCCGCCGCTGGACAGCCCGGCGATATCGCCGAAGAGCACGTTGAAAATGAACATTTGCAGCAGCGGCTGGATAACCGCCCAGGTGCCGCCCAGCAGGGTCTGCTTGTAGCGCACTAAGATGTCCCGCCAGGTGAGGAAGAAGATCAGCTCCCGGAAGCGGAACAGTTCCCCCAGATCCAGGCCCACCAAGCCGCGCTGCGGTTTGATCAGCACGCTGTGCGCATCGGCTTTCTGGGCCAAAGCCTTGCTAGCGGTCATTTGACAGCGACTTTCCATGCTGGCGATACCACGCGATGGTTTTGCGCAGCCCCTCTTCAAAATCGGTGCGGGCGCGGAAACCAAAGAATTCCTCGGCGCGGCTCACGTCCAGCAGGCGGCGCGGCTGGCCATTGGGTTTATCGATGTTCCAATGAAAGCTGCCTTCGTAACCGGTTAGGCGGGCGATCATCTCGGCCAGGTCTTTAATACTGATTTCGTGGCCGGACCCCAGGTTGACCGGCTCGTTGCCGTCATAGCGTTCGGCGGCCAATACAACCCCTTCGGCTGCGTCTTCGACGTAGAGGAACTCACGAGTGGGCGAGCCGTCACCCCACAATTCCACCTGCTTGGCTTTCTGTTCCTGTGCCTCAATAAACTTGTGGATGAGAGCCGGGATCACATGAGAGGTTTCCAGATCAAAGTTGTCGCGGGGCCCATACAAATTGACCGGCAAAAGGAAGATGGCGTTGAAACCATATTGCTGGCGATAGGCCTGGGCTTGCACCAGCAACATTTTCTTGGCCAACCCATAGGGAGCGTTAGTCTCCTCTGGGTAGCCATCCCACAGATCCTCTTCGCGGAAGGGTATGGGAGCAAATTTAGGATACGAGCAAATGGTGCCCAGGGCGACAAACTTCTTTACGCCGCGTTCCCAGGCCTGGTGCATGAGCGGCGCGCCCATCATCAAGTTGGTGTAGAAGAAATCGGCAGGGCGCGCCCGGTTAACGCCAATGCCGCCGGCCAGAGCCGCGGCGTGAATGATCACGTCCGGCTTGGCCGCGTCCAACATGCGGCTGATCTGGTCGGGCTGCACCAAGTCGTAATCGCGGCTGCGCGGCACAAAGATCTCTTTTGCCCCTCGTGCGCGCAGTTTTTCCACGATAAAGGAACCTAAGAAGCCTCCGCCGCCGGTTACTGTTACGCGTTTGTCCTGCCAAACCTGGTTCTCAGCCATCCTCACCTACCGAACAATGAATTGGGCGTTGCGAAACCGCTCATCCTGTGGGTTTTTGATCAGCCCCTCTTGCAAGGCGTGCAACACTTCGCGTACGCCATCATCTACATCGAATTGCGCTTGGTACCCAAGTTGGCGGCGTATCTTTTCGAAGGACACACTAATGTCACGCATGTCTCCACCGAAAGTAAGGTCCTTGTAACGCACCATGGTCTCCGGCAGGCGCTTGAGTACGAATTCAACGATCTTATCCTTGCTGTAATTTCCCTTCTCGGTGCCCAGATTGAAGATCTGGCCGCGCACTTTGGACTCGGGCGCTTCCAAGCCCAATAGGAAACCGGCCACCACATCGCGCACATGGATGAAAGAGCGGGAATAGCCGCGTTGGTAAATAAGCAATTCCCGCTTGGCATAAGCATCCAGCACAAATTGATTCACGATCAGATCGAAGCGCGTGCGCGGGGAAATGCCGTACAAAGTCGCCAGGCGAAAAATGAGCGGAGCGCAGCTGGAGTCTTTTTGAGCCAGCAGGGCTTGTTCCGCAGCAATCTTCGTTTCCGCGTACAAAGAATGAGGATGCAGAGGCGATTCTTCAGTTACTTCGTTGCCATCCAGGGAGTGTCCATAATTGCTGTACGTGGAGGCGAAGACGAAGCGCTTCGCCCCTAATTCCTCCGCCTGTGCGAATACGTGCTGGGTGGCCTCCACGTTGTAACGCCACGCCACCGAGCGGCCGACTGCCTGGCAAGCCGGGAAGCCGACGATGGCCGCCAGGTGCACCACAGCATCCGGAGCCTGGTTGGGACCCTTGAACACCTCACGCAGCGCACGCGGCTCCCACACGTCCGCTTTGGCAAAGTAGAAATTGGGATCCGCCAGATAATTCACTAGCGAGTCACCTCCGAACAGCAGCTTGTCCAGGACGGTGACGCGGTAACCAGCCCGCAGTAACTCGCCGGTCAGCAGCGAGCCGATATAGCCCGCGCCTCCCGTAATAAGAATATGTTGCTTTTCGGGCAACTTGCCAGTTTTTTTAGTGCTCATGCATGGGTTCCCATTCCAATTGCACCTTGTGGCCATTCACGCGCAGGGTCGGCCCGGGTTCCTGCTCTCTTAGCAAAGCCATGCCCTGTTCAAGGCAGGTCAATTTACAGATATCCACAATGTCTTCCGGGTCGCCATTGAGTCTGTCGATATGCACGCCCTGGTATCCTGCCACTCGCACTTCATCCAACAATTGCCCCACACGCCGCCGCGTTTTGCGATACAGCTGCATGGAATGTTCGACATAGTTGACCGTCAGGCGCGCCCGGCGGCTGATGCCCTGGGGTGTGATGATATAACGCAGCTTGCGGCGCTGGGCGCGTTTTACCTTCACATACCCCTTGGCCACCAAGCGCTTGAGGTGCCAGTTTACCGTGCCTACCGCAATGCCTAACTGCGAGGCGAGGGAAGCCTGGGTTACGTCAGGATCAGTTTCGATATGCTCTAAAAGCAGCATATCGCGGGAAGTGTCAATCTCAGGATCCATTTGGCTTTCTAAAATTCAATGGATGAATTATAACAACTAAATTCCCCTTTTTTGACAAGGGGTCAGGATCTATGCGGGGTCGACCCAATCCAATCCCACAGGGTAAATAAGGCCGCACTAACCAGCCCCAATCCGATCACTTGATACAGCTCTACGATAGGCCACTCGAAAGTTGCATAGCGGCGCAGGTACCAAGGGATAAACCAGGCGATTATCAGTACAACCCCGGCTGCAGCCCGGCGCAACCAGGCATCCTTAGTTTCCCAGTACCGCACCCAGGCCCAGGCGGCTAACAACACCTGAATAGCGGCGAATGCGCTGCGATAACGCGGGCTATCCCAAAGGTCGCCCCCGCCGCGATACGAAGCGCCAAAGATGGCTATCCAACTGGCTAGGAGCAAGGCTCCAGGCATCAGGCGCCAGCTTTTAGAACGAAAGGCTAAGTAAGTGGCGTAAAGCAACATGGCCAGCAACGCAGTCCAACCCAGGGCTCGCCAAATGCCGATACCCATCCAGATAGCCGGCCCACTAGCCACCAGCGCGGCGGGCAGCAAAGGCCTCAAGATGCCATAAATGACTAGGAAGGGGATTTGCGCAAAGAGCGGCATGCGTTCGAATTGGCGCGCCACCCACCCCGAAGCGTTTGCGCTCACGTAAGCCTGCCACTTGGCCGATTGCACCAGCCATAAGCTATTCTGGTCTACGAATAGCAAGATAACTGCAACCATAACCAGGGCCAGCAGTACCAAGCCTGCCCAGACTTTGGGAGACCGCAGCCAGCGCCAATCCTCCAGCGCCAAATACACGAGCGCCAGAAGCAAGACCAATGAGGGAGTGAACGCCCAGGTCAGTGGAATTGATAATAGGATCGGGGTGACCAGGATAACCAGAGCACGCCAATCTATTTTTTCGCGGACACGCAAAAGACCGTAGAGAGCCAGCGGGACGAGACTGACAGTGAAAGCTTCCCGCATTTGGGATGAACCCAGCAGCACCGCCTCAGGATATAGAGCCAACCCCCAGGCGGCGATTTTAGCCATCTTATCGCCGAAAGC
>Ga0209002_10002856_pt1 | contig 13792 bp, 13 predicted proteins | sample Rifsed16ft2_FD_184010 | JGI IMG/M metagenome (GOLD analysis project Ga0209002, IMG submission 184010) | Soil microbial communities from Rifle, Colorado, USA - sediment 16ft 2 (version 2) | ecosystem: Environmental > Terrestrial > Deep subsurface > Rock core/Sediment | place: Rifle, Colorado...
TCGGCGAGACGGGTGATCGGCTTGCGCCACTCCGCGTTCGTGACGCGGAGGATCGCGGAGACGAGGGTGCCCGCGTGGCTGATGCCGATGAAGAAGACGAACGTGCTCACGTAGAGGCCCCAAGAGATCCGGTCGCGCATCGCGGTCACGACGAGGCCTTCCTGGAGCTGGACCGTGTAGGCGTAGGCGGCCCAGGCGACGATGGCCGCGAGCACGGCCACGATGGCCCAATACCAGCGGCCGGGCCGGACAAGGGGTTGCATCACGGTCTTCTCGAGCCGCGTGACGACGATCTTGGCCACGACCTCACCTCCGGACGGGCAGGTAGTATACCCGCGGCTCCGTCCCCAGCTCCTCCTTGTACCGGAACGTCTGCTGCGAGGAGAGCACGGTGGAGAGACGGAGGCGCTCGTAGCCGTTGGACACGAAGTCCTCGTTCGCGTCCCCGAAGTAGATGGCCAGCATCGGGCAGCCCTCCACGCAGGCGGGGAGGCGACCTGCCTTCAGGCGGTGGGCGCAAAACATGCACTTCTCGACGACACCTCGGCGGTGCTCGAGGTGGCCATGGACCGGGTCCGGGGACAGCGCCTGTGGGGGTTCCGGGGGGTCCGGCGTCTGCCAATTGAACACGCGTACATCGTACGGGCACGCTGCCATGCAGTATCGGCACCCGATGCACCGACCCTCGTCGATCAGGACGAGGCCGTCCGCGGTTCGGAAGGTCGCGTTGACGGGGCACACCTTCACACACGGCGGGTTCTCACAGTGCATGCACGGACGCGGCAGGAAGAACGTGCCGCTCGCGGCCGTCAGGGTGAACACCTTCAACCAGTTCTGCCCCTCCGGGACGTTGTGCTCCTTGCGGCAGGCGACCTCGCACTTCTTGCACCCGTCGCACCGACGGAGGTCGATCAGCATCGTCCACCGGCGCCGCCGTTCCGGCGTTCCCTGCGCCTCTCCTCCGCGAATCGCCTCAAGGGCGAAGGGCGTACTGCCCGCCGCGACGATCGCAGCGCCCGCGAACGCGGCCCAGCGCAGGAACTCCCTGCGCGACTCGTCGGCAGCCCGATCCTCTTCCGGTTTCGTCACCGTGACTGCCCCTTTCCCTTGGCACGATTCCGTGCGGGCCAGGTCATTCGGTACTCGCAGTACGCGCTGCCGTGGCCCATGCAGGTGAGCCGCTCCGTCCGCGCGCCGAGAGCCTGGTCGACCCCGTCGTGGAAGCCGACGTCCATCGAGTCGCACACGAGCTTGGGCATCTTCTCCGCGAGCTCGAGGAACGGGCAGGTGAACGCGCGGTAGGTGATGTGGTGCGGGCCGGTCGCGAGGACCTCGCCGATCATCCCGAAGTCCCGGAACAGGCCGTTCAGGACGTGCCTCCCGAACCCCTCTGGGGTCCACCCCGCCACGCCGGCCCGGTCCGCGACGCCGTCGATAATCGCCTGGCCGAATGCCTTCCCCTTCTCGCGAAGGTAGCGGGTCGCCTGCTCCTCCCCGAGGGTTTCGATCAGGATCTGCAGGCTCGCCTCCGCGATGAACTCGTAGTGTCGGGGCGGGAAGCCGGGGACGCTTGCGTGGCGGGCCGCACGGTATCGGACGGGGGGACGGCCCCGCACCCCGCGGGCCTCCGGTCGCACCTCCTCGATCAGGCGCTGGGTCAGGAGGAGGCCGAGGTGGTACCGCAGGGTCGCGGGATGAGCCTTCACATCGCGCGCGAGCTCCGTCACGGTCCGGTCGTGGACCGCAAGGGCGGACAGGATTTCGATCCGGAGGTCGTTCCCGAGGGCGGTGAACGCCCGGGGCCCCTCTCCCGGAGTTCTCGCGGGTGTTCCATGGTTCGGAGACACGGCGGCGTGCGCCCGGGCGGCCCTGGGCATCATAGTCCCTCCCTTCCGGATGTGGGACGCGCCCGCCTCGGCGCATCGTATGCTGGACGCGGATTCCTCTTCGGCACGGTCCCAGAATGTGGGCAGGCGAGCGCGCCGTTTATGAGGTTTTGGACATTATTTTTGAAAAGATTCTATCGAAATCCACGACGAGCGCCGAACCATGGGAACCGCACCGTGGAGCGATAACGCCGTTTTCGAATCGCGGAGCCGTGCCGCGTGCGATCAGGGGCTCTTCGCGTCCCTCCACGCGGAGAACCCGCGCACCATCCGGACCGCGAGGTCGAAGTTGTGGACGCTGATCTCCTCGATGTTCACGCCGAGGGGCACCGGGTGGCGGGCCGACGCGTTCCCGTCCCGGATCCGCGTCCAGATGGAGCGGGCGACCTCAAAGGAGGCCTCCCCCGGTTCGCGACCCTTGTGGTCCAAGAGGGCGTCCTCCGTCTCCGAGGTTATCGTCGCCCCGAGCCACGCGAGGAACTCGACGTCCTCGTAGTCGGAGACGGGCGCGAAGCTCAGGAGGACGGTGGCGGGCTCCAGCCCGTCCGCGGCGCACGCGTCCCCGTACTCCCGGAGGACGGAGCGGATCGGCTCCGGCTCGAACAGGACCTGGGACGTGAAGAACTGCGCGCCCGCGCGCGTCTTCCGCAGGAGCCGCTCGACCTCCCCCGGCCGCTCCGCGATCGTGATGTTCCCGCACGCGACGTCGCGGCGCCCCTTCGCGGCGCTCCGGAGGATCCGGTTCGCGGCCTCGACGTCCGGCCCCGGGTACGGCGTCCGGCTGCTCGTGCCCCCCGCGAGGACGAAGCTCCGGAGGCCGTAGCGGTCCAGGGACTCGCGGGCCCACGCCTCGAACGCCCGCGCGTCCCCCATGTGGACGACGACCTTGTTCACGACCGGCTCCACGGGGAATCCGTCGTTCAGCATCTTCGCGAACAGCCGCGGGTCGAGGTTCCGGTAGAACGGGCGGCCCACGTGGTTCTCGTCGAGCACCTCGGGGAGGTTCAGGGCGTCCACATGCGGGAGGGTCCGGACCGCGTCCTGGATCCGCTGGACGAGGTTCGCGACGGCCTTGTCGCTCGCCCGCCGGTGGGGGGGGACGACCTCGAGGAGAATCGGAAACCTCGGCAGACGGTCCACGAAGGCCATTGGGGCGGGCGAAGCGTCCTCCCGTCATAACTCTTTTCGGGATTCCGAAGGGGGCATCTTGAAAGTGGGGAGGGCGATGCGGGCATCCCGTGGCGGTGTCAGCCGGGCGCGATGCGGGGTCCCGCACGACTCCGAGTCGGGCGGGGTTCACCCCCCGCGAGCGGGCCCTCGTCCGCCGCCTCCGAACCCCGGAGCTCGTGCAGGCATGGCTCCGATCCCTCCCGTACAACTACGAGGAGCGAGGGGAGACGTTGCGGACGTTCCGGGTTGTGGCCCGCCTGCACACGGCCCACTGCCTGGAGGCCGCCCTCACCGCGGCGGCCGCGATGGAGGCGCACGGGCACCCGCCCCTCCTTCTCGACATGGAGTCGATCGACGACCTCGACCACGTCGTCTTCCTGTTCCGGCGGGACGGGCGGTGGGGCACGGTCGCGAAGTCCCGCGACCCCGGACTCTTCGGCCGCCGGCCTTTGTTCCGTTCGATCCGGGACCTCGTCTGGAGCTACTTCGACCCGTACATCGACCTGACGGGGCGGATCAACGGGTACGGGGTCTTCGACCTCCGCACGCTCCAGGGGGTGGACTGGCGGCTCGGTGAGCGCAACGCGTGGGCGGTCCAGCGGGCGTTGATCGACATGTCGCACCGCCGCCTCCCGTCCTCTGACGCGCGGTACGCGCGGTGGCACGCGCGCTACGTGGACTTCCGGGGCCGGCACCCGGAGGAGAAGCCCGTGTACTACGGCGGGCGGGAGCGGTGGCTCTGATCCCCTCCGGAACCACTTTTATCTAGTGGTTCGGAGTGCGGGCGGAGCGTGTCCGCGTCGGGCGCGTTCCGTCCGAACCATCCCGAGGAGTGCCCGAAGTGCGGGCAGCTGACGCGGAACTGGTTCTACGCGGGCAACGCGACGTACGTGGAGTGCGAGTACTGCGGGTACTTCGGCACGAAGTCGAAGTACGCGATCCGGATGTAGGCCCGGGAGCGGACCCCCCGCGGACCTGCCGCGCCGGCACGTTGATATACCACGCATGACACTATGTGTCACAGGGCTGTGGAGCCGTCTCAATGCCCCTGGGCGAGCTGAGGAGCCGGGGCCCGATGGGCTTCCGCTCCACGAGCGTGAAGGTGGACCAGACCTGGGAGGACGCGAGTCCGTACGTCCCGCCCCTCGTGTACGCGATCGTGCAGAATCGCGGGAGCGTCTTGGGTTCCCTCCGGAGGATCTTCCGGAGGGCGGAGAACCCGTAGGCCTCGTTATCCGGGTCCGCATCCGTGCGAGCGGGAGCCTCGCCAAAGCCTATATGACAGCCCCCGCCATCCCGGACCTGTCGTTACCGTGGGTCTCCTGGAACGGGAGCTCTCCGCCTTCCGGCGGCGGACCCGCCGGTCGGCCCGGCTTTTCGAGAACGCACGGCGCTACACCCCGTTCGGCGTGCACTCGAACTACCGCCTCGTCGAGCCGTACCCGCTCTACGTCCGGCGTGCCCGAGGGACGTCAATCTGGGACGCGGACGGCCACCGGTACCTGGACTTCAACATGGCTTTCGGGTCCCTCGTCGCGGGCCACGCGAACCCCATCGTCGTCCGGGCGGTGCGGGAGCAGGCCGCGGACGGCATGATCTTCGGTTTCGAGTCCACCGGCACCGCGAGGCTCGCAAAGGTCCTGTGCGATCGGTTCCGAATGGAGCGCGTGAAGCTCTCGAACACGGGGATGGACGCGACCCAGTTCGCGGTCCGGTTCGCGCGCGCGTTCACGGGTCGTTCCACCGTCCTGAAGTTCGAGGGCTGCTACCACGGGAGCCACGACGCGCTCCTCGTGAGCGTCAAGCCGACGCGGGAGCGGGAGGGGGACGCCCGCCGCCCGACGCCCGTGCCCGCCTCGAAGGGCCTCGTCCCGGAGCTCGTCCGCCGCACCGCGATCGCGCCCTTCAACGACCTCCCCGCCACGGAGGCGATCGCCCGCGAGCGTGCGGACGACCTCGCCGCGATCATCCTCGAACCCGTCCCGATGAACATGGGCTTCGTGCTCCCCGCCCCCGGATTCCTCGAGGGCCTCCGCCGCCTCGCGTCCGAGCTCGGCGCGCTCCTGATCTTCGACGAGGTGAAGACCGGCGTGAAGTGGTACGGCGGGGCGGAGGAGGTGTTCGGCGTCACGCCCGACCTTAAGGTCTTCGGCAAGGGCCTCGCGGGCGGCCTGCCGGTCGCGGCCGTGGGTGGGCGGGCGGACGTGATGGACGCGGTCGTCCCCGGGGTCGTGAGCCACGCGGGCACGTACAACTCGAACCCGCTCGGCGTCGCGGCCGCCGTCGCGACGTTGACGAAGGTCCTCACCCGCCCCCGGATGGAGGCCGCGGCCCGCCTCGGCGGATCCCTCCTGAAGGGCTACGCGGACATCGTCGAGGACCGCGGGGTCCCGGTCCGCGTCCAGGGCATGGGGATCAGCGGGACGGTCCACTTCACGGAGACGCCCGTCATGGACTGGCGGTCCTTTCAGTCCGTCGACGTCGCGAAGTGGTGGGGCTACTACACCGCGATGTTGAACCGCGGCGTGATCCCGATGGCGACGGGGCCGGATGAGCAGTGGACCGTCTCGGTCCTGCACACGCGCCCGCAGGTCGAGCGCCACCTCGAGGTGTTCGACGCGGTCGCCTCGGAGATCGCGAGGTTCGAGGCCCCCATGGAGATGGTCGAGTCCCTCTGAAGCACGCGCATGGCGGGCCGGGAGACTTCATCCTTCGGGACGGATTCCCGCGGCGCATGGCCGCCGGCGATCCCGTGCTCGCCTGGCTCGTCGAGCCCTCCGAGCCCGCAATGCGGTATCTAGCCTCCCGCGACCTGCTTCGGCCAAGGCTGAGCGAACGGTCCCTCGCCCGCCTCGAGGCGGAGATTCCGGAGCGCGGGTGGGCCGCGAGGATCCTCACCCGCCAGCGGGACCGGACGTGGTGGGCGACGAAGAAGACGTGCTACCGCCCCAAGTTCACGTCGACGATTTGGCAGCTCCAGGTCCTCGCGGACTTCGGGCTCTCCCGCCGGGACGAGCGGATTGCGAATGCGGTCGAGCTGTGGTTCGACCTCCACTACATCCGCCGCGACGGCGGGTACTCATACTCGGTCCGGGCGAAGACGCGGTCCGGGAGCCACCTGTGCACGACGGGGAACATGGTCCGCTCCCTGGTCCGCCTCGGCTACCTCGACGACGAGCGGGTGCAGTCCGCGATCCGGTGGCTCGTGGGCGAGCAGTATCCGGACGGCGGGTGGGACTGCTTCGGGCGGGGGCGCGGGACGATGGACGCGTGGGAGGCGATGAGCGGCCTCGCGGAGGTCCCGCCGGACCGGAGGTCGGCGGACGTGCGGCGGGCGCTCGGGGCGGGGGCGGAGTTCTTCCTGAGGCAGCGCCTGCTCCACGAGGGACCGCGGTACGAGCGGTGGTACTGGCTCCGGTACCCGTGGCACTACCACTACGACGTCCTCGTGGGCCTCGACTTTATGACCGCCCTGGGGTACGGCGGGGATCCGCGGATGCGGGAAGCGCTGGATCATCTCGAGTCGAAGCGGCTCCCCGACGGTCGCTGGAACCTGGACCACACGAACGGGGACCTCGTGATCGAGCCCCGGGGCCGGCCGTCGAAGATGATCACGTTCCTTGCGCTCCGGGCGCAGAGGCGGGCGGGCCGGGCTACCCCGCGAGCTTCTCCATCAGCGGCGAGAACGCGGCGGCGAACCGCTCGCACTGCTCCGTCGGGATCGTGAACGAGACCCGCACGAACTTCGAGCCGGATCGCTTCGAGAGGTACCCGCCCGCGCGGAGGTGGATGAGGTGGTCGTGGAGGAGCCGCTCCTCGACGACGTCCGGGTCCACGCCCGTCGGCGCGATGTCGATGCAGAGCATGTTCGCCTTCGACGGGTACACGGGGAGGGTCGCGCCCTTCACCTCCTTCACGGCGCCTCGGATGACCTCCTGGTTCTTCGCGACGATCCCGCGGACGTTCGGGAGCCACTCCTTCTTGCACTGCAGGGCCGCGAGGGCCGCCCGCTGCGCGAGCACGTTCGCCCCGAGGACGTTCGTGTCGTACCGCTTGATCGACTTCATCGCCTCCGGCATCCCGAGCAGGGCGCCGACCCGCATCCCCGCCAAGCCGCAGCCCTTCGAGAAGCTGTACGCGATCAGCGTCCTCTCCGGGTAGAACTCGGAGGCGAGGACGTGGTCCGGGTTGAAGTCCCGGTACGTGATGTCGTCAATCAGCCACAGGTCGTGCTCCGCGGCGACCTCCGCGAGTCCCTTCACCTCGGACCGCGTGTACCCGCTCCCGAGCGGGTTGTTCGGGTCAATGAGGAGGAGCATCTTGGTCCTCGGCGTAACGGCCTCGTTCGCCCAGTCCGCGTGGAGCTTGTAGTCCTTCCGGTACACGTCGACCTCGACCGCCTTCGCGCCCGCCATCGCGATCTGGTCGTGGATCGGCAGGAAGCTCGGGTCCGTGCTGACGACCTCGTCCCCCGGCGTGAGGAGCGCGCGGGTCGCCATGTACTCGCCCTCGATCCCGCCGTTCGTGATCACGATCTCGTGCGCATCGAGACCGAGGTCCTCCTTCACCGCCTCGGGGAGGCCGAACAGTCCGCGCTTAAACGGGTACAGGTTGTACTCCGCCTCCTCCACGCTGCGCAGGATCGCGTCCTGGATGTGCCGCGGCATCGGGATCGTGTTCGTGTTCTGGGACATCCACACGACCTCGCGGCGGTGTTCGTGCGCGAACTCGAAATTGTCGATCGACGCCATGGGACCACGCTGCGGCGGTTGCGAAGGCGGGAGGGGGTAAAGGACTTGCGCTCGTTCTCTCCTTACACCCGATTCCCGCCCGTCGATTATCGGGCATGGGAATTCCGGATGAACACTTATATATCGAGCGCCTGCTAGCGCGCTGCCGTGACCCTGCGAGGCAAAGGCCTCCCCTTTCTCATCGTCCTGATCCTCGTGCTGATCCCCGTTCTCGCGCTCCTCGCGACCCTCCCTGCGGTCGACGAGATCACGCGGAGCCGCTGGGTCCCGCAGCACCTCGTGGACCCGGAGCCCGGGACCTTGGGCGGCGTCCCCGGCGTCGAGTCCGGCCCGCCCCTCCTGAACCGGCCCCTCGGGACGCGCGCCACCGGCACGGACCCCGTGATCGTCCTTCCGATCGAATTCACGGATGAAACACACTCCGCATCCCACAACGCCGCATACTTTGACTCGATGATGAACGCGGCCTCCGGGCAGAGCGTGAACGCGTTCTATCGGGAGAATTCGTACGGGACCTTCGGGATGCAGTCGACAATCGGGAACTGGGTCCGGAGCTCCCGCACGATGTCGTCCTACGGCCAGGACGGCTCCGGGGTCGACGACGCGAACGGGCCGATCTACCGCCTCGTCACGGAGGCCGTGCAGCTCGCGGACGCATCGATTAACTTCAGCCAGTTCGACCGCGACGGGGACGGGGTCGTGGACCATGTCGTCGTCGTCCACGCGGGCGGCGCCCAGGAGAGCAGCTCGAACACGAACCTGATCTGGTCCCACCGGTGGGCCGTGATCGACGAGAACCCGGGCCTCCCCGGGGACCAGTCCCTCCGCGCCGACGGCGTCCAGATCTACGGATACGTGATGATTAGCGAGGACTCCCCCTTCGGCGTCGTCGCCCACGAGTTCGGCCACGACCTCGGCCTCCCGGACCTCTACGACACGGACAGCTCGAGCCTCGGGGTGGGCGAGTGGGACGTGATGGGGAGCGGCTCCTGGAATGGGAACCCGCGCGGCACCTCGCCCTCGCACTTCAGCGCGTGGTCGAAGGAGAAGCTCGGCTGGCTCACCCCGATCGAGGTCACCGTGCCCCTCCTCACCCAGCAGATCCCCGCGGTCGAGAACACCTCCCGCGCGTACCGCCTCACGGTCAAGACCGCGTCCGGCGGGGACGAGTACTTCCTCGTCGAGAACCGCCAGCGGACGGGCTACGACGCGGCCCTGCCCGGAGACGGACTCCTGATCTGGCACATCGACGACTCCGTCCAGAACAACGACAACGACGCCCACCGACTCGTGGACCTCGAGGAGCGCGACGCGGCGAACGGCGACACCCCGGACGACCCGGGGGACCCGTGGGCCTCCGACGCGATCGGTTTCGGCCCGGACACGATCCCGAACTCGAACGGCTACGGGAACGTCCGCACGGGCTGGAAGGTCCGGAACATCGGGCCCTCGGGCGCCGTGATGACGGCGGACCTCTCGAAGGACGTCGACGACGACCTCGCGGTCACAAGGGTGAACGGCGCGTTCGCGGTCCCCGTGAACCAGCCCGTGACGATCACTGCGACCCTCCGGAACCAGGGAGCCCGGGACCAGACGAACGTGAACGTGACCCTGCGCGTGTTCCGGGGCACCATGGATCCGGCGAACGAGGAACAGGTCGCGACCGCGACGAAGATCCTGTCCGTCCTCCGCTCCGGCGCGTTCGACAACCAATCATGGACCTTCACGCCCGCGGCCGAAGCGCGGTACATCCTCGACGCGCGCGTCGTCCTGCCGCTCGACGAGATCCCGGAGAACAACGAGCGGGTCTCCCACTTCGTCGCCCGGACGTTCTACTTCCGGGACGATGTCGAGTCCGGCCGGGGCTGGTGGAATCGGACCGGACAGCTCTTCACGGACCAGTACCGCTGGGAGATCGTCGCCGACACAGACCCGGTCGGCAAGTCCCACAGCCCGACCCATGCGTGGCGGTTCGGCGCATACAGCGGCGGGTTCTCCAACTTCACCGCGTATCACTACCTCTTGTCCCCGAACGTGAGCGTTCCCGGCGGGTCCCTGTACCTGATCTACTACCAGAGCTACGACCTGCGCGGCCGCGAGACGCCGGTGATCCTGAACGCGAGCGACACGGACCACGGATACGTGGAGCTGTCCGTGGCGGGCGGGCCGTGGCAGACCCTCGCGCACTTCCAGGGGTTTGACACCCGCTGGGAGCCTGTGAGCCTGAACCTCACGTCGTACGTGCCCGCGAGCCCCACGACCATCCAGTTCCGGTTCAACGCGACCTCCACCGTCCTGCTCCCGACGGGCGGGTGGTGGATCGACGACATCATGGTCACGGACGCGAACTACAGCTACGGCGTCGCCGTGGTCCCCGTCGTCTCTTCGCGGGTGATCGAGCCCGGGGAGGAGGCGGTCTTCACGTTCAAGGCCGTGAACGTCGGCGACTTCGACGACACGTTCCGGTTCGCGGCGGTCGTCCCCTCGGGCTGGACCGCGGTGATGGTTGTGAACGCGAGCACGATCCTCGCGGTCGACGCGGTGCGGCTGAACCTCGCTCCGGACGCGGAGGCGGCCCTCCAGCTCCGGGCACGGTCCCCGACGGGGATCCTGCGGGGCACGGTCGTGGAGATCCCGGTGGCAATCGCGTCCGAGGGGGACGGAACGAAGACCGCGGACCTCACGCTGACCGCGACGATCAACGACCCGCTCGGGCTCGGCGGGATCCAGAAGTACCTGATTTGGATCATCGTGCTCGGGATCGGCCTGCTCGTGATTATCGTCCTCGTGGACGCGGCGAAGCACCGCAAGTTCCGAGGTCACCTTCGCTGACCCGGGGCGAAGGTTCATTCCCGCCCGCCGGGATGGCGGGGCCGTGTTCGTGGAGCACCCCCTGATCCGGCGGGGCGCGATCGAGGACCGGGACTACCAGCGGAACATCGCCCGCACGTGCCTCGAGCGCTCGACCCTCGTCGTCCTGCCGACGGGCATGGGGAAGACCGTGATCGCCGCGCGGGTGATCGCGGACGTCCTTCGGTCGAAGGGCGGGAAGGTCCTCTTCCTCGCCCCGACGAAGCCCCTCGTCGAGCAGCACGCCGCGTTCCTCCGGGACGTCCTAATCGTGGACGCGGACCGCGTAGCCGTGTTCACGGGCGAGGTCACTCCGCCGGACGAGCGGATGCTCCTGTGGCGGGAGTCGAAGATCGTCACCTCGACCCCCCAGGTGGTGAAGAACGACCTTCGCTCGGAGCGGTATGGGCTCGACGATGTCTCTCTGATCGTGTTCGACGAGGCCCACCGGTCCGTCGGGGACTACGCGTACGTCGACGTGGCGACCGCGTACAAGGAGGTGCGGGGCGGGCTCGTCCTCGGGATGACGGCCTCCCCCGGGAGCAGCGCGGAGAAAATCCTCGAGGTGTGCGGGAGCCTCGGGATCGCGGGCGTCGAGATCCGCACGGAGTACGATCCGGACGTCGTGAACTACGTCCACGACATCGAGGTGGAGCGGATCCTCGTCGAGTCCACGGAAGGGTCGAAGGAGATCCGCGGGCTCCTGCGGACGGTGCTGGACGAGCAGCTCGAGCGGCTGAAGGCGTGCGGGTTCCTCCAAGGCATCGCGAAGCCCACGACGAAGGACCTCCTCGCGGCGGGGCGGGAGATCCGGGAGCGGCTCGACTCCGGGCAGCGCGCCGGGCCCGTGTACACGGCCGCAACGGCCCAGGCGGTGGCGATGAAGGTGAACCACGCGATCGAGCTCGCGGAGACGCAGGGCATGGAGTCCCTGCGGGCGTACCTGGACCGCGCGGAGGCGGACTCGCAGAACCGCGCGGACCGCCAGTTCCTGAACCGCCCCGAAGTCGCGAAGGCCCGGCGGCTCGCCGCGGAGGCGAAGGCCGAGCACCCGAAGGTGAAGAAGGTCCTGTGGGCCGTGCGGGAGCAGTTCCTCCGGAAGCCCGATTCCCGCGTGATCGTCTTCACGCACTACCGGGACACGTCCGAGATCATGGTCCGCGAGCTTCGGACGGTCCCCGGGATCAAGCCCGTACGGTTCGTGGGCCAGGCGACCCGCGGAGACGACGTCGGGCTGAAGCAGAAGGAGCAGGTCGAGACGATCGAGCGGTTCAAGGCGGGGGAGCACAACGTGCTCGTGTGCACATCCGTGGGGGAGGAGGGCCTCGACATCCCCGCCACGGACCTCGTCGTGTTCTACGAACCGATCCCCTCCGAGATCCGGACGATCCAGCGGCGGGGCCGGACGGGCCGCACACGGGCGGGGCGGGTCGTCATGCTCGTCACGCGGGACACGCGGGATGAGGCGTACTTCTACTCCTCGCGCCGGAAGGAGCGGAAGATGCATCAGGAACTCGAGACCCTACGGCGGGCGCTGAAGCAGAAGATCTTCGTGGGGCAGCCCGCGGGGGAGACGTTCGCCGAGGCGCGCCCCGCGGAGCGCCTCGAGAGGATGCGGGAGAAGGTGCGGGAGGACGAGACGCCGAAGCCTGCCAAGGTCCCGCCCCGGAGGGCGGGGCAGGGGAAGCTCGAGGACTATGAAAGGCAGGAGTGACGGTTCGTAGAGTCCCATCATCGACGACGAGTCTGCAACCTGCCGGAATCGTTGACCGTCGGTAGACCGACCTGCGACAACCTCTGCGCGAAGACAACACTGTCTCGAGCGGCACCTCACGGGCGGCCAATCTGCTGCTTTCTCGCTTGGGATTCCTCCTTTCGAGCAGAAGGCTGGCTGCACGATATGTCCACATCTTTACCAAAGGTTTGATAGCCGTTGCCGCTCAATCTCGCTTGGGGCTTGCTTGTGGCTGGGTCGATGCGGCGCACATCGACATCGTCGAAATCGACCACTACCCCGGGACCTGGTGTTGTGGCTCTAACTATCGTGACTGGGCGGCGCTCGACTCGCTTGCGGACTTGGCTCTGGAGTTTGACAAAGAGATGGCCGTGATGGAGACGGGGCTGTCCACCGAGAATCCTCTCGGTGGTGGTCATTCCGCGTGGGATCAGGAAGTGTACGTCGATCAAGCGATGGATGAGATCCTGACCAAGAGGAACGCCTACAGTGCACAGGTCCCATTGAACTCGTTGAGACTTGTGAGCTGGTATGAGCTCATCGATAGATGCTCGATTTGCTTCCTCTGGCGCGAGGATAACTGGGGCATACTTTTCGGTGACCCGTTTCCAGAGGGAGCGTGGCCGCCGAAGCCCGCCTACGACAACCTCCAGTACCAGGTGAGCCGGTGGGGCTAGGCCAGGAAATCACCGCGGAGAGTGGTCCGACACGTGTCCGCGCTCTTTGGGTGGACTTCCTTCTCGCCTGCGCGGGTACGTTTGCGGGGTTCTATTCCGCACTACTTTTCGCCGTGATCCCTGGGTCTTCTGGCTCGCTGATTAGGTTGATTGCAGCCGTGATTCCCACGCCTTTTATCATTCTGTTCCTCAACCTGCCCATCGAGCCAAGGCCCGCCAACCGGAGCCACTCTTTGACGAGGTCTCTCGGCGCAGGCGTTGGCTGGGGCGTTTTCTGGGTTGCGTTCTCCACCCCATCTGTGAACCAAGCATATTGGGCCTTGTTCTACTATTCGATTCCCTTATGGTCCGCGGCTGCGCTCTCGGCGGCCGGTGCCGTGGCCGCTGGACTCGTGGTGGCCGAGGCAGTTTGGCGGAGACTCATCAGAGGAAGGCGAGGCTGACAATCCACGGAGCATGTTCGACCGTGTCGTGTCGGCCTGCCGACCGTCAACGGCTTCGCTTTTGTGGAATGGCGGCCCCGCACGATTCCTTTATAACCCGTCCTCTGATGGGATTCCCCAGGGGATTCTTCACGGCCCGCTGCCCCGAGTGCGGGTACGAGCTCGAGAGGGACGCGGACGAGTGCCCGAACTGCGGCGCGATCATCGGCGACTACGAGGCGGACGAGGAGTTCGAGTAGGGCCTAGCGGCCGCCCCTGAGGAACTCCCCGAACCCCCCCG
>Ga0209002_10002858_pt1 | contig 13791 bp, 11 predicted proteins | sample Rifsed16ft2_FD_184010 | JGI IMG/M metagenome (GOLD analysis project Ga0209002, IMG submission 184010) | Soil microbial communities from Rifle, Colorado, USA - sediment 16ft 2 (version 2) | ecosystem: Environmental > Terrestrial > Deep subsurface > Rock core/Sediment | place: Rifle, Colorado...
CCCGCCACTGTTCGAGTCGCTCGCCGCTCTCGGCCGCCGGCGTTCGCTCCTTCGCATCGGCGACGCCAGGAGGCGTCTCGGGGCATGATGTCGCGGATTGCCGGCGTGGGACCCCTCGCTACCATTCACCGGCCCTTCGGGGGTGGTGTAATTGGCAACACAGCGGGTTCTGGTCCCGTCGTTGAGGGTTCGAGTCCTTCCCCCCGAGCGAAGGCGGTCGCAGACCGCCCTCGGCCCCGTCGTCTAGCGGCCCAGGACGCTGGCCTCTCAAGCCAGTAACGCCGGTTCGAATCCGGTCGGGGCTACGAAGTGAGATGTCGGATGTCAGGTGTCGGTCTGATTCCTGGTTCTGAGATCGCCGCGGTCGCTCGACGCCCCCCGTTCACGCCTTCCCGTAAACGGGGATCGCCGCTCCGTTGATCACGGATGACGCTGGTGAGGCGAGGAAGTCGATCACCGCCGCGATCTGTTGCGGTGTGGGCCAATCCACGTAGTTGGCGAACGGCACCACCTCACGGAATACCGGGGTGTCGATCAGGGAGGGAAGCACGACGTTGGCGGTGATGGCGGAGCCGCTGACCTCTTCGGCGATGGTGCGGGCCAGGGCGATCACTCCTGCCTTGGCGACGTTGTACATCGCCTGGCCGGGCGGCGGCTCCACGGCGGCACGGCTGCCGATCATGATGATGCGGCCCCACTCCGCATCCCGCAGGTAGGGGAGCGCCGCCCGCGAGGCGTTGAAGGCGGTACGCAGATTGAGGTCGATCATCCGATCGAAGCGCACGTCGTCGGTCTCTTGGACGTCGCGACCCCCCGACCATCCGCCGATCAGGCAGGACAGGACGTTGATCCCACCGAATCGTGTCGCCGCTTCCTTCAAGAACGCGGTCGCCGCCTCGCCGTCGGTGCAGTCGACCCGCTTGAGCAGCAGCCGATCTTCGGGTAGACCGAGCATCTCCTCGACCTCGTCGGCTTCGGCGGGGACCAGATAGGAGATGGCGATGTGATGGCCGCGGGCGGCGAATCGCTTCGCCACCTCCCGTCCCAGCCCTCCGGTGCCCCCGGTGATGACGCTGACGGCGTCTTCCACGATCGCTCCTTCTCGCCCCCGGCATGCTACCGGGGGTGACGGGCCCGACCCCGCCCCTCAGGCCGGGTACGGGGAGAAGACGATGCCGGTCCCCCCGAGTGCGGTAATCATGTCGCTCGCCTCGACTGCGCCGTCCATCGTGCACGCCCCCCGGGTGCCGACTGCTCCGGTGACTACGAGGTGGGCGAGGGCCGTGGTGGGGAAGGCGGTCGTGCGCGCCAGCGCGGAGAACCGCCCGTCGTGATGGTCCTCGACCTGGTAACCGGCCGTCCGCAGGCTGCCGTGGCGGGTGGCGGCGGCCCATACCCGCACCAGCACGATGTCGGGCGCTCCGGAGGGCAGATGGCGGCGGAGCGCTTCCAGGAGCACGGCGCGGGGGGCCGTGCCGGTTTCGGGTTGAGGCACCTCGTCGAACAGGCCGACCTCGAGCATGCCGCGGAAGATCACCCGGTGTCCCGGGAACCGCAGCGTCTTGTAATCGAGTTCGCGCACCCGGCCCTCCCAGCGCCGGGGGAGTGACGACGAGCCGCCCGCGGTGTGGAACGCCTCGAGCGGTCCCCAACGATCCCAGGCGACCTCCTCGGTACCGGTGAGTGGCTCGACGGTGGCGTAGCGGCCGCCGGCGAGCACCTCGCACGGCTCGGCATACTCGTTAATGAGGCCGGCCGGGTTGAACGCCAGTTGGTAGCCCAGCGTGCCGGATGGTGAGGAGGGAAGGGCTCCCACCCGGAGGCGCACCTCGTCGATCGGCCCGTCGCCGAGCGCGCCAACCGCGCCGGCGGCGAGGACGTTGGCCATGCCCGGGGCGAGCCCGCAGTCGGGAACGACCGCCACGCCGGCGCGGCGGGCCGCTTCGTCGAGCAGTAACTGCCGTCCCACGATCGTCGGGTTTCCCCCGAAGTCGAAGTAGTGGGTGGCGGTGGCGATCGCAGCCTTGGCGACCGCCACCCCGAGTGAGTAAGGCACCGCCGAGACGACGGCATCCACCGCTTCCAGCATGTGGTGAACCGCAGCGTCGTCTGTGGCGTCGATGGTGAGTGGCGTCGCATCGGCGATGCGAGCGGCGGCGGCGGATGCGTCGGGCCGGCTGTCGGCCACCACGACGTCGTGCCCGCGCCTGGTGAGATCCCAGGCCGCGGCGGTGCCGACGATTCCGGAGCCGAGGACGGCGATCTTGCTCATCGGCTCAGAATAGGAAGGCGGCGAGCCATGCCCCCGCCGGGTGCCGCTGTGCCGCCAGCAGGTCGGCGGGAGTGTCCAGTTCGACGGCGAGGCCGGTGCGAACCAGCACCACCGGAATGCGGGTGGCCGCGGCGGAGACATGTCTGGCGAACGATCCCGGACCGTAGGCGAAGCGAAACGCCCCGGTCCCGGCGATGAGGTTGGTCCCGCCGTCGCGCGACGGGGCGAGCACGACCGATCCCGCCGCCGCCCACCCGGCGATTCCGTCGAGATCGGCCGGCGTGACCAGGGGGAGATCGCCGTGCACCACCACCCAGGCACGTCCGTTCGCGTGGGTCACCGCAGCGGTTGCGGCGGCGTCGAGCCCGGCGCCGGGGTCGGGAAGTACGTCGATCGCGGCCTCCCGGCACCAGGAGACCACGTCGGGGGAAGCGGACACGACCACGACGGACCAGCCGGCCCCCGAACACGCCCACACCACCCGATCGGCGACCGCGGCGGCAATGCGGGCCCGGGTCCGGGGAGCCATCGAATCGCCCAGGCGGGTCTTGGCCGATCCGAAGCCCTTGAGCGGAATCGCAGCAAGCACGGTGCGAGCCTAGAGAGGGCCGGTATCGTGCCGCCCGATGTCGCGCAAGACCAAGATCATCGCAACCCTCGGCCCCGCCAGCGCCTCGGCGGACGTGATCGGCGCCATGGTGGGAGCCGGCCTCGATGTGGCGCGCCTCAACTTCAGCCACGGCGATCACGAATCACACCGTCGGATGATCTCGTGCGTCCGCGAGGCCGCCGGGGAGCACCGCAGGGCGGTGGCGGTGCTGCAGGACATCCAGGGTCCCCGCATCAGGGTGGGGACCTTCCCTGGAGGAGCGGTGGAGCTGACCCAGGGCAGCCGGGTGAGGCTCGTTTCCGGAGAAGGGGAGGGGGACGCCGGTCGGGTTTTCGTGCAGCACCTCGACACCATCCGGCTCCGACCGGGCGACCGTGTGCTGTGCGCCGACGGCATGGTCGTGCTCACCGTGCGCGATCTCGACGCCAAGACGGTCGTCGTCGACGTGGTCACGGGGGGAACGCTCGCCGACCACAAAGGGGTGGCTCTTCCCGGGGTCGAGGTCGGATTGCCGGCGGTCACCCCCAAGGACGAGGCCGACCTCGCCTTCGGACGCGACGTCGGTGTCGACTTGGTTGCGGCCTCATTCGTCACGAGTGGTGCAGACATCCGCCTGGTGCGCTCGGTCGCGGGGGACGTTCCCGTCATCGCCAAGATCGAACGCGCCGAGGCGTATGCCAATCTGGGGGACATCCTCGATGAGGCCGACGGGGCGATGGTCGCCAGGGGAGACCTCGGGGTCGAGCTCGGGTTCGAACCGCTGCCCAGGGTGCAGAAGGAGATCATCGCCCGCACCCACGACGCCGGCGGCATCTCGATCACGGCGACCGAGATGCTCGAGTCCATGACGGCTTCGCCGCGGCCCACGCGTGCCGAGGTCACCGACGTCGCCAATGCCGTGCTCGACGGTTCCGATGCGGTGATGCTCTCCGCCGAGACCGCGGTCGGCAAGTACCCGGTGCGCACCATCGAGGTGATGGCGCGCATTTGCACGGAGGCCGAGCGAAGCCCGGGGTACCCGGCCCGGGTCACTGCCGGCTTTCTCGCCGACGACGTCCCCTTTCCCACCGCCATTGCCCAAGCCGTCGCGGACACCGCCAACATCCTGCGGCTGGGGACGGTCGTCGCCTTCACCGAGAGCGGGAACACGGCTCGCCTCGTATCTCGTTATCGACCCAACTCGCGCATCGTCGCCTTCACCCCGAGCGCCGACACCTTCCACAGGCTCGCCATCGTGTGGGGGGTGACCCCGCTGCTCTTTCCCCGCTATGCCTCGACCGACGAGATGATCGCCCAGGCGGAGCGGGTGCTCCTGGAACAGGGACTGGTGGCGTCCGGGGAGTGGGTGGCGATGGTCGCCGGCATCCCGCCCAACCAGCAGGCATCGACGAACCTCCTCAAACTCCACGTCGTGGGGGGTTGACCGGCCGGATCTAGAGTGACCGGCGGCGAGGAGGATCGATGGGCAAGCAGATCACCGTGTCGGCCACGAGCGTCGTCGGCGACGTCGCGGTGTTCGACACCGATCGCAGCATCACCGGACAGGACGGCACCGGGTTCGCCTCGGCGGCCGAAGCCGCTTCGGGCGAGACGTTTTCCGCCCGCCTCGCCACCCGGCTGTTCGGCGCGGTCCCCGGGCTGTCCCACGTCTTCGTGGCCTCGAGCCAGGTGGTGCTCCGCCGTGACCGGGCCTGGGATCCCGCCGCGCTCCAGGCCGCCGGGGACGTCGTCTCCGGCTTCTTCGTGTTCTACACCTAGGGGGCCAGCACCCCGATCCGGACGGTGACTACCTCGCCGATCGGGATCCAGGTCTCGGGGCCGGGGGTGTGCGCTCGCACCGTTCCCACGAGCTCCGCCTCGTTGACGACGAAGGGCTCACCCTCGGCGTAGACGAGGCCGAGCGCTTCTATCGCCGCCTCCGCTTGGGCTGCGGTCATGCCGCCGAGATTCGCGGGCACCTGCACCGGGCACGGCTCCGGGTCGTACTGCGGGTGATCCTCGGGGAGCTCGCACGGGTGGATGGCGATGACGATCGGAAATGGGTCGTAGACCCACGTCCATTTCTGGGTCTTCGTGGTTCCGTCGAGGTAGGTGATGATCCGTGTGACGTCTGCGGTGAATCCTTGCGAGCCGTCGTCGCGCAGTTCCTGCTCGCCGGGATTGATCGTCGGGTCGGGCTCGAAGTACTCGGTCGGATCCGAGAAGTTGCGCCGCTCCGAGGTGATGCCCTCGACGGTGATGCCCCCGGTGTCTCCGAAGATCTTCACGGTGATCGAGGTATCGGTGTACTCGGTCTTGATGTAGATCGCATTGGCGCTGTCGTTGCGGAACTTCAGGTCGGGCGTCGGCCAGCCGAGCGTCGCCTCCCGCACCATCGGGTAGCGGGTGAAGTGGAGTGTGTGCGGGGTGTGTTGCACGTCTTCGAGGCCCGCCCACCAGATTGCGTTGTAGAGCGTCGTGGTGAACTGGCTCACACCGCCTCCGATGTTGGCCGGGTGGTCGCAGCAGTACACGATCTGGCCGACGACCGCCCCTGCCGGCCTGTAGCCGTCCTCGATGGTGCGCTGTCCGACGTAATCGTTGAGGGAAAAGACCTCACCGGGAAGCACGATGGCCCCGTCGACCTCGTCGGCCATCCGGTGGATGTTGTTGATGCGGTTCTGATTCTTGAAGTCGCCGCAGCACGAGTAGAAGGTGGTGGCGGTGTAGAGGAGTTGGCGGATGCCGAGGCCTTCGGCGTCCGCGGTGGTGAACTCGGGCGGGGCGCCTTCGCGAACGGGGAGCGGTGCAGTCCGCGTCACCGATCTGGCGGCTTTCATCACAGCCTCCGGCAGCAGTCCATCGTCCACCCGAACTCCGTTGGAGCCGGAGAGCACGATCGGCACGTCGTCGGGGCGGATGACCACCCGGGCGTTGATGGGAGCGGTCTCCACCACGTCGCGGATCGGATTGAGGTACTGCACCAGCGGCCCGATCTGGAAGAACAGCTCGACGTCGGGCCTGCCGTCGTCACGGGTGACGACGCGGCTGGCGATCGACTGCAGGAGCACCTCGGGTGGAATCGTCAGTGTGATCTGCGGCAGGATCCTGGCGAGGGTGAGTTGCTCGTCGATGAGTCCCTCCGCCCGGGTCACCGCGAGGTCGATGTCGGCGGGAATCATCGCCGGTGTCCGGAACTCGGTGACCGCGGTCACCGGTTCACGGTCGCCGAGCACTTCGGCCTCGATGAGGTCGGCGGTGGCTTCGAAGTCGAGACCGGTGCCCGCCTTCGGGTAGATCGGTATCACTTCAGAGCCCTGGATCGTGATCCCGCCCTCCAGCGGGGGATCGCCGATCGCCTGCGACTCCCACAGTTGGAGCAGGCCGAGGAGCGCATCGCGGTTGTAGGTGCCCTGCAGTTGCAGCTCCCGCGATGCCCCTCCGGTGAGGTGCCCCAACCACCACTTCATCTCGGAGAGGAAGCCTCCGCCACGTCCCTGACTCATGGCTTCGTCGACCAGCGTCTCCTCATCGAGGTCGAAGCCGATGTCCGACGGCAGCAGGGTGAATTCGGTGTCCTCGATGGTGACGAGGATCGCCTCGGCGCCCAGGGCAGCCTCCACCGACTTCATTGCGGCCACCGCTTCGGCGCGGCCGAGCCCGGCCAGCTGAACGTCGCCGATCGCGACTCGTGCCAGCACTTCATCGTCGTCGGTTGCGCGGTCCATGGCGAAGATGACGCCGATCCATCCCCAGAGCACGATGGGGACGGCGGCGACGATGATTGAGATTCGGACCGCTCGTGGCATGGAGAATCCGGGGAAGAGGGGGCCGGAGTGTACCGCCGGGGAGGTCACTGTCGGTTTCGCGATCTCGTCCGCCGATACCATCACGCGCATGACGAGGTTTGGCCCGGTCGAGTTCCCCGAGGTGCCGCCCGGAGACGATGTCGTCCTTTCCGCCACCACCTTCGTCGTGTACGAGCGTTGCCCGGAACAGGCGGCCGGCCGTCTGCGCGGCGTGTACGGACCCGAATCACGGGCTTCTTTCATCGGAGGTCTCGCCCATCGGGTGTTCGCCCGTCACCTGACCGGCGGACCCATCGACGATGAGGGCTTCACCGCGGCATGCCGTGAGGAGATCGGTGGGGGGATGAACATGAAGCTGTCCTCACTCGGGTTGAAGCCGAGCCAACTCACCGGGGTCATCGAGGAGGTCGGCGGGCTGTACGAGCGCTTCAAGCAGATGGGGATGCAGGGCTTCGTCGGCGCCGAGGTCATGCTCGAGGTCGAGCCTGCCGCGGGCGTCGTGCTCCGCGGCTCGATCGACGCCGTATTCGACGACGGAGCGGCCGGTACCCGCCTCGTTGACTGGAAGACGGCCGGTCTCGGCGATCCGGGGCCGCAGCTGGCGTTCTACTCGCTGCTGTGGGCGATGGAACGGGGCGAAATCCCTGGTCGGGTAGAGGCGGTGTCGGTGGGATCGGGCGAGCGCACCGACGAGGTGCCCACCGCAGCCGGGGTTCAGGCGACCGCCCTCCGGGTGGCGAGGGTGGTCACGGAACTCCGCACCACCTGGACGGAAGGGGGGTCATTCGAGCGGGTCGCCGGCCCGTGGTGCCGCTGGTGCCCGCTCCTCGACGAGTGCTCCGAGGGGCAGGCGGCGCGGTTCGTATTCGACGCCTGATACGGGTTCAGCCGGCGATGCCGATCGAAACCGCGAATGGGTCGGCGGGCAGCGGGTCGGCCGCCGAGGGCAGCACCACCGCCCGGTCGGCAGCTCCGGCGGCGAGGAGCCGTCCGAGGGCGGCAACGACCTCTGCATCGAACTGGGTGCCGGCGCAGCGCCGCAGTTCGGCCAGGGCCGTGGCCACCGGAAGCGGCCCCTCATACGGTCGGTCCGAGGTCATGGCGTCGTAGGCGTCGGCGACCTGGACGATCCGCACTGCGATCGGAAGGGTGCGCAATCCGACGCCGAACGGGTAGCCCTCGGCATCGACGCGTTCGTGGTGGTACAGCACGCAGGCCGCCACCTCCCGGGCGACGATGTCGGCCACGAGGCGATGGCCCTCCTCGGGGTGGTTGCGAACCTCTCGCCACTCCGTGGTGTCGAGCCCGGTCGGTTTCCACAGAACGGCCTCGGGGATGCCGAGCTTGCCGATGTCGTGGAGCAGCGCGCCGAGGTACACCCGATCGGCCTCTTCCGGGGTGAGACCGAGCTCGGAGGCGACCGCCGCGGCAATGTGGGCCGTCCGCATCCCATGATCGGCCAGGGCGGGATCGCGCAACCGCGTGACCGCGACGAGTTTCTCGGTGGCGGCGGACTCGGCGGCGCCTACGGCTCCGGGGATCACCGGCAGTTTCGCTCTTCGATGGGGTGGATGATCGAGTCCATGGGTGATTGCCCGTCAGATTACGGTCACACCCCCCGAGAACCGTGGCTTTCCGTCAGCGCACCGGGTCGGCGGTGGCGAGCTCGTGCTCGACATCGGCGACCTGGGCGAGGATCTCGGTGCGGAGGTCGCCGAGCCGTTCGGAGAGGGTGTCGACGCCTTTGCGGATGTCGGTCAGGCCCGCCCGGGCGCTCCTGAGATGGTCGGCGAGACGGCGGATGGTGGCGATGCGGTCCGCGACCACCGCCACGTCCATCCGGTGGCTTCGTCCCGAGGCCTCGGCGCCGGCACGGGCTCGGGCCCACTGCAGCGCCACCGCCGTGAGGAGCCCGTCGCCCTCGTCGACGGCCAGCACTCGGGCGCCGTAGACCCCAAAGCGGGCAACCTCGGCGGGAAAGGCGTCGCGGCGCGACACGCAGACCGCGGCATCGGCGCGGCGATTGGCCATCGCCCGGTCGAGTTCGGCGAGGATGCCTTCTTTGCCGCCCAGGGTGATCGTCGCCTGGTTCTTCGCCTCGACGACGATGCGGTACCCGTCGGGGAGGATGACGACGAAGTCACCCACCGCGGCTTGGGCACCGAGCTCGCCGGGGGTGCGGCCGACCCGCTCCACGACACATCCCCCCGCCGAGCCGGCCCAGCGGCGGAGGATGACTTCGAGCTCGTCCTCGAAGTCGACACCCTGCGCCGTACCGCGTATCGCCTCGGCGGCTCGACCCGCGGCGACTCCTTGCTCGCGCAAGATGAGGTCGCGCAACTCGCCGAATCGCTCGTCGATCGACGCCACCAGCGTGGCGAGGGCCGAGCCGTCGGCATTCGGGTCGAGCGCCTCGGCGATGCGCCGCTCGAGCGATCCCTCGGGCCCGACTACGGCCGCAAGGCGGGTGAGGAACTCGGTGGTGTGGCTCCCCTCGGCCGCGGGGTCGATCCGGCCGAGGAACCCATCGCGCCAGGCGATGAACTCGCCGAGCATGCGGTTGAGCACGGAGGAGCGCTGCTCGGGGTCGAACTGGGCGAGCATCTCCGCCGTTCCCTGCTCGAGCACGATGGTGAGGCGGCGTTCCGCGTCGTCGGTGAGCCATCCCAGGGTCTGGCGCATGCGCTCGTCAACGGCGGCCACGTCGAGGCCGATGCCCATCGTTGCGAGGCCGCGTGCCCCGACCGCAAGGACCCGCCGTACCAGGTCGTCCCGGGATCCGGGACTGCAGGGAGTGAGCAGGGCGGCGAGATCGGGATCGTCCACGGTGAGGCCGTCGATCGTCACCCGGTCTCCGTCGAGCCGGATGGCGCTCGTCTCGGCGGGTCCGGCCTTCTCGATGCTGTGCAGTGCCGTGGTCATGAGGACAAGGTACGGCGGTGGTGTGACGGAAACGGGCGCCGGGCTCGCTTCGCCCCACGCCTCCGTCGTGCCACAATCACCCCATGCCCGACCACGCACCGTCGCCGGAACGACTCGCTGCGGTCGCAACCGCCTTGGAGCGGATCGACCTCACCCTGGCCGGAACCGCTGCGGTGGATCTCCGAAACGCCACCCGCCGGCTGGTCGGGGAGTATCTCGCGCCCCGTGTGGCCCACCCCGACGACGACCTCGTGATCGCCGTGGTCGGGGTCTCTGGTGCAGGCAAGTCGACGCTGTTCAACTCGATCGCCCGGCGAAGGCTCACCGAGACGGGGGCCCGCAGACCCACCACCCTCGAACCGGTGGCGTGGGGCCACGCCTCCCTGCCCGCCAGCCTCGATGCCATCCGGCGCCGGCTTCCCGGCCGGATGGTGGACACACTGCGTCCGCCTCCCGATGGCGTCGTCCTCGTCGACACCCCTCCTCCCGACATCGTCGACGACTCCGGGGAACCCGTGTGCGCGCAAATCCTCGACGTCGCCGACGCATGCATCCTCGTGGCGGGGGCTCATCGGTATGCCGATGCCGCCGGTTTCGACCTGGCGGCGCGGGCCGCGCGGCGCGGTCTGACGACGGTGTTCGTGCTCAACCGACTTCCGGCGACCCCGGAATTGCAGCGGGTGCTGATCTCCGACTTCGTCGGCAAACTCGCTCGTAGCGGGCTCATCGAGCGACCCGAACCAGGGTCGGTGATCGCCATTGCAGAGGGCGTGGTGTCGTCCGACCGCGAGGGGCTCTCCACCGACGGGGTGACCGGGCTGCGCAAGGAAGTGGAGCGGCTTGCCGACCCGCACGAGTGGCGGCGCGTCATCGACGCCGCGGTCGCCGGGTCGACGCGGCGTGTTGCCGATGCCCTCGCCGTGTTGCGGGGTGCCCTCATCACGGCCGAGGCCCGTCGGATCGAGCTCACGGATCCGGTGAAGCTGTCCTACGCCGAAGCCGCCGATCGAGTGGTGGCTGCCGTCCGTTCCGGGGTCTTCGCCGAGGTGAAGGACGATCCCGGGGCACTGGCGGCGGCGCTCGGCTCGGCGGCGGCACGGCGGGCGGGTCGCGCTGCGGTGCGCTCCGCCGACCGGTGGGAGCTGCTCGGGGCCGGGCTCGGCCGGGGTTTGTTCACCCACGGAAGCGAGACACCCGCGGCGGCGCGGGAGCGGATCGAGTGGTGGCAGTCCGACATCCCCCGGCTCGCCGCCGAGCTCGGGGGGAGGACCGTTCGCGGCCGCCGGGCGGAGCGACTGGTGGGGGCGACCCGGGCATCCGTGCTCGATCCCGGGCACAGCCCCCGCCGCAAGGAGCGCCGCATGCTGGAACGCCATCCCGGACTCGTCGCCGCGGCCGCCGAGCGGCTCGACGAGGAACTCGCCGGGATCGTGGCCGCCGATGCGGTGCGGTTCACGGCGGGATTGGGCCCGGGGACGCCGTGGGGCATCCTCGCCGAGCTGAACGTGGAGGAGCGGCCGTGACCGATGTCGTCGACATCGTCGATGGGCTCGACCTCGTGGTCGGTCTCGCCGACGGTCACCTGCATCCCGACGACCTCGAGGCTGCGCGCCGCGCCGCCCGGAGCGCCCGCGACCGCGCCGGTCATCTCGGAGCGACACTGGTCACCGCCCTGCTCGGAGGCACCGGCGTCGGCAAGTCGAGCCTCCTCAATGCCCTTGCAGGTGAGCACGTCGCCTCGACGAGCCCGGTGCGTCCCCACACCACCGAGCCGCTCGCCTGGATCCCGTCGGGTGCCGAACCCGCCCTCGCCACGCTCCTCGACGACCTCGAGATCACCCGCCGGGTCGTGCAGAGCCGCGTGCCCGGAATGGCGATCCTGGACATGACCGACGTCGACAGCGTCGAGGCGGGGCACCGCCGTCGGGTCGAGTCGGTGCTCCCGGTGGTCGACGTCGGGGTGTGGGTGCTCGATCCCCTCAAGTACGCCGAGGGATCGCTCCACCGCGACTTCATCGTCCCTCTCGCCCCCGCGGCCGAACGCATGGTTTTCGTCCTCAATCAGATCGACCGGGTCCCCACCGACGAGCGCGGGATCATGCGCGACCACCTGATCGAGGTGCTCCAGGCGGACGGGATCCGGCGGCCCGTCGTGTTCGAGGCGGCGGCCGACCCTCCGATCGGACCCCGTCTCGGCATCGACGCACTGTTCGCCCACCTCACCTCGCGCCTCGACGAAAAGAAGGTCCACCTCGGCAGGGTGGTCGAGGAGGCCCGTGCCGCCGCCCGGAAGGTGGCCGCGGTGACGGGGGTGGGGACGGGCGGTTCCCTGGACTTCGAAGAGCGGTGGGATCGGGTCCGCGTCGCGGTGGTGGCGTCACTGTCTGCCGAGGGCCCCACGGTGGGCGGTCTCGAGGAGGCTCTGCGTTCCGTCGAGCACATGGTCGGGGCGATCTCGGCTGCCGCCGGGGGCGCGTTCGGGCTGCGCACCCGGCAGGTATTCAACCCGGATCGGGTCGAGGCGGAGGTCCGGGCCGCGGTGGTTGCGATGGAAGGAGCGGTGCCCCGGATCGCGGGGAGGCATGCGGCGGAGGCCGACCGGCGTTCCCGTGCCGCCGTCGTGCTCGATGGCGAGCTCCAGGGGCGGATCGGCGCGCCGCTGCGCAAGCTGCTCTGGGAACGCGCCTCGCTGTCCGCAGTCGTCGCCGGCCTCGCCGTCGACGCGTCGATGGCCGAGGCGCGCCTCGGCATCGGGATCTCCGATTAGGAGGCCCGAGGGGCGAGCAGGCGCAGCGAGCCGGGTGCGATCGCCAGCGTCAGGGAGGTGACCTCGCCGAAGTATTCGCCGTCGGCCTCGAAACCGACGACGCCGTCGGCGGTCACGGTGAGGCTCGAGAAGGGATGCCACACTCTCACCCCCGGCACGGTGCCCGGGTCGCGGTGACGGACGGCGGCGACGACGACGCGCACCAGCCGCAGCGGTGTCGCCCGTCGCACCACAATCGCCGCCGGTCCTCCCTCCGGTGACAGGGTCAGGGCGCGTCGTCCCAAGAAAGTGAACCGGTCGTGGACCTGGGCGATCGCCGTCACCGCCCGCTGTGTCGATCCATCGACGGTCACGGTGAGGTCCGGACGGCGGCGCCGGTAGGTGCCGATCGCCACCCGCAGGGCGCTCCGGCCGTAATGGAGGGTGCCCGCCCCCACCTTGCGCAGGGGGCGCCGCTCGGACTCGAGGATCACGTCCGCGTCGTACCCGACCCCGGTGGCGAAGATGGCGATGCGGCCGATCGGACCGTTGGGGCCAACCGCGTCGATCCGCGCCGTGGGGAGCATCCGCACCGTGCGGGACGCGGCGATCACCTCGGCGGCCGCAACTCCCCGCCGGGGATAGCCGGTGAGGCGGGCAAACACGTTGCTGGTTCCGGCCGGGATCACCGCGAGGGATGCTCCGGTCCCGGCGATGCCGTTGGCGACGCGATGCACGATGCCGTCGCCGCCCATGGCCGCGATCACATCGACGCCGTCGGCGGCGGCGGCGGCGGCGGCGGCCTCGGCCTCCCAGGGTCCATCGGGCCAAATCGGGGTCACGTCGAATCGTGGTCGCAGGATGCCCACCACCGAACGGTGGAGCATCGCGGTGAAGCCGGAGGCGGCGGGATTGGCCACCAGGAGCAGGCGTCGCACGGTGGCGAGGGTACCGGCGGGTGGTGAACGCGCCGCCGGTACTCTGGTCCCGTGGCCGGGTATCGCCACCGCAGGGAGGCCGGGCTGGTCCTCGCCGGCCTGCTCGAGCACCTCGTCGGGCGAGACCCGCTGGTGCTCGGCATCCCCCGGGGCGGAGTGGTGGTCGCGGCCGAGATCGCCACCGCGATCGGCGGCGATCTCGGAGTGCTCACCGCGGTAAAGGTGCGTGCTCCGCAGAACCCGGAGCTGGCAGTCGGAGCCGTCACCCCGGATGGCATCCCGTTGCTCGACGCCGGGCTGATCGAGCGCCTCCAGATCGACGACGCCACCCGTGAGCGGATCGTCGCCGCAGCCGTCGCCGAGGTGCGGCGTCGCCAGGAGGTGTTCGGTCCCGTGACGCCGGTCGACGGGCGAACCGTGGTGGTCACCGACGACGGGGTCGCCACCGGAGCGACCCTGCGGGCCGCCCTCGCCCACGTCGCCCGGGGCGGGCCCTCCCATCTGGTGTGCGCCCT
>Ga0209002_10002859_pt1 | contig 13789 bp, 21 predicted proteins | sample Rifsed16ft2_FD_184010 | JGI IMG/M metagenome (GOLD analysis project Ga0209002, IMG submission 184010) | Soil microbial communities from Rifle, Colorado, USA - sediment 16ft 2 (version 2) | ecosystem: Environmental > Terrestrial > Deep subsurface > Rock core/Sediment | place: Rifle, Colorado...
TGTCTCTAGTATATTCAGGTCCAAAAACAGTCCAATCAAGAAATGTTCGAATTTTACGATTTATTGGAATTAAATTAAGAAGATAAAGCAATTCTTTGCCATCATTTTGATTAGAATATGATACTATTCTCAATCTAATTATCTCATCAAAGAGAAATGCCATTTTTGAGAATGCCGATAAAACACTGTTTCTGTTTTTTATAACGATTAATTTAGAATCAAAGCCATTTTTTAAAGTTCTATCATTTAGGAAATAATGCCTATTTTTATCAATGATGTACAGCCTAGTGTTGTGTGAAATTTTTTTTTGTTTCTTTATGATTTCAAGAAAATCAGAAACATTCATGCTACGACAAATAATCCATAATCAATTAAGGATTTTGACAATTTTCAGCAAAAATATCATAATGATCAAATTGTTCACAAGGTTTATAGATCGCCAAGCAAAATAAAATTCAGAGATAACAGGAAAAGAAATTACTTATTGAATTACTGTTGTCTACTACAGATTTTCCATGCCTAAAACATCATAGTATGCACGTGGAATCATTTTTTGAGCCTTGAAAAAGACATTGTTAACTGCAGTGTCAAGCACGTATGTTTTGGCCCAATCATCTTCGCTTCTAACTGAGCGTCCAAATCCCTGAAGTAATTTAGTTAGAGTCTGAGAAGTATACCACAAAGGAAATTTATCCATTTTTGCTTTTGTTCTTTTTTCTTTATAATTAGGATATGGAACTTTGGCAATAATTTGGAATCGAGATAAATCATCTTTGAGGTCTACTCCTTCCCACAATGAAGAAGAAAGCAAAACGCCAGTAGGATCAGATGCATGTTCTGAAATAATTTCATCTTGTGTTTTTCCATCTTTGTTATAGCTATGACAAATTCTTATTCTTCTAGTATTTTTTGGTGAAAGATATCTCAATATTTTTTGACATCGTGGAACAGATGATGTTAAGATTAAACCCCTTTCACCAGAATGCTCATCCATTATTCTATCAATTGTTCTTATTACTTCTAATTCATCATCTTCAGTAGAACCATAGCTTAACCGTTTAATGTTTAGAAGATCAATTCTTCTGTGTTCAATTGGAAATGGAGATTTTGGAGTATCAATAAATGCAACATCATCTTGTTGCAATCCCATATTTTCACAAAAACTGAATTTATCAATAGTGGCAGACATGAATATTTGGTATTCAGTAGTGAAAAAAGAATTAGCAAATGTGGAAACATCAATAGGTTTTACAGAGATTGTTCTAAAATTTCCATTCAAGTCTTGAATGGGATCATTTACTACAAAATTATCCTTGTTAGTAAGAATATCAATTTTAGCCTGAGCAGCTCTATCATAACGTCGCTCTAGTCTTGTAATGGATTCATAATCAGGCTCTTTTTGATATGAATCGCTTTCTTTGACATCCTTGATTTTTTTGGCATAAGAGTATGCAATATCATCAATTAGCTGTATCATTGAATCCAAATCAGTAAAATCATATTTGTCGGTATTTAGATTACACTCTTCTATTTGTCCACTGAATATATCAAATCCAATAAACTGCATTATTTGATCTTCTATTTTATGAGATTCATCAAATATCGAAACTTTTCTATCAAGATAATCTTCAAAGAGTTTTTTGTTAAATTTCATAATTTGAAAAAATGCATAATAATTCCAAAGAGAGTGTTTTGAAACAAGGGCATCATATTTTTGAAGATAGTAATGGCAAGATTTAGCTTCTTGAGTATTGTCTTCTACTTGTTTGATTGTAGGCTTGAACTTACAAACTTCAATTATCTCCTTACCATTTTTGTTTATTTTTTCCTGACATTGTCCCTTATCACATGTCAATCCCCATCTCATAGCTTTTCTGGTATTGTCTACTTTTTCAGATTCCATCATTTTCAGACATGCAAAATTTTGTTTTCCTTTAACGGGTTTAAGAAATGGAATATCTTTGATATATTGATCCTGAAGATGTTTTGATGCAGTAATGGTAAATGAACTATCAAAGTATCTTGAGACAGTTGCTCCTACTAGTGACTTTCCTACTCCAGTTGGAGCGCATAAAATAATTTTCTTGTAACCAGACTTTAATTTCTCCTCAATTTCCAATATGATCGTTTTTTGAATATCACGTGGAGAAAATTGTTCTGGAAATTTTTCTAAAAGAGACAGGATTGAATCTGTTTTTCTTTAATATTAAAAGCATGAAGTTCTAATATTATCAGATATTTTGCAATGTAGTTTAATATCTAGTAATATCACATTAAATCATGGAATTACTAGAAGACAAAATGAGAGTGTGGCTAGAAAGTGCCAAATTTGTCAAGGCAATTCCAGGCGTTTATGTTTTGTATAACAGAAACAAAGATGTGATCTACATAGGAGAAAGTAAGAATTTGGAAGAAACATTTACAAAATATGTAGATACTGGATTTGAAGGAAATGAATGCAAGCAAAAAACGCAGTCATATCAACGAGAATTTACAAATAACCCAAAAGAACGACAAATCCAGCTAATTGAAGAATTCAAAAAGGAATCAGGGAGATTGCCATCTTGCAATACCGAGATAGCGCTAGAAACGCATTGATTTTCACATTCTCTTGGTTCTAATTTATCAGTATTTTAGTCAGGCGTAAATATAGAGAAAGTAATTAATTTAAGATCGACGTAACCAAGAAGTGCACCAGTGTTATTATTGCGAGCAACTTTTTGACTCTAAAGAAGCCTTGTATGATCATGTAGAGATTCATTCAGATATTGAAAGAAATCAAGAGATAATGGATAAAAAAAAGAATGCAAAAAAAGGCTAGCCTCGTTTTGTATTTCTCAAACAGTCACTAAACAAAATTAGAGCAAAGGTTAGAAAATATACATTCAGGAATACAAATAACAATTTTGAAATAAAAAATATGGAATGGGTCGAAGTTTTACTAAAAAGATCATGTGATAAAACACTAACAAAAAGCGAAGTATTACACAGTTTATTTCACATGATTGAAATAAATGAAAATACATTAAACCAAATACAGTTAGACAAACGAGAGTTTGGACCAGAATTAGAAGAGCTAAAACAAACAGAAATCAGAGATTTAAATTTCCATTTAAAATATTATCGTAGCCTTGTTAATTACATCAATTCAATTCCTGAAAATAAAATAATTAAACAAGTGTAAATAAAAAAACAAGCCAAATCATATAAAGCAGATTAGATCAGAGCGTTATTTCGTAATTTTTTGAACATAATATCATATTCTTGTTGTTTTTCTACTATCTGTCCATAATTGGTTTGTTTGTCATACTCTTCTTGTTTTTCAAAAAGATATTTTTCCCATTTTTTAATTTCATTTGCAATTAACAAACCAGAATCTTCACGTGCAAATTGTTTTTGTTGCTCTGGATTCTGTCCTCTGGTGGGAAATTTTTTTCCATTAAACACATTCTGAATCTGTTCTGTAATTTCAGATCTGAGTAGTTCTGCAAAATCAAAATGTCCTTGTTCATGTTTTAAGAGATGGGGAGTTGCTTGTGGTTGTCTTACCCAAGAAAGTAATGGATAAAATTCAGCAGTTAAATCAATATTTTCAATAAAGAATCTAATTTGATTACCAATGCTATCAGAATTCACAGTCCAAGTATATCGATATTTGATGGTACTATGAACATCTTCAAACACTGCAGGATTAGATTCAGCTTGAAAGTCTAACCAACCCAAAAAATAATCCTTAGACCAAGGGACAGTATTATTTTGGCTCATGAAATTGTTTGTCATATGTGGGAATAAAATTATTGATTTCCACTATAAAAATTAGCCACAAAATTATGCCAGTTTTAAAAAACAGCAATCAAAAAATAATCAATAAAGATTTTAGATTCTTTTTCCATCACGCCCACTATAATTACCAAATGATTGAGGTACGTCAAATCCCAGCCACAAATAATTTTCATCTTCTAATAATTGATGTTGTTTTTGATGTTCAACAAGTTGTGCATCACCCCAATTTCCATCATATAGAAAATTACATTTTTCAACTTTGTTTATTTTTCTAACACCCTTACAAATTATCATCAAGATTATTTCAATACATAACAGATTTGAAAAATGTTTGGTTTAGAATCAAATATGTGTTTGACGGCCAATGAATTCTAGGGCATGGTCTGTAAGGCAAACGTAGGAATGCCGTCAAACACTATGACTCGATAAGACTATCTCAAGATAGATTAAAAGAAACAGTGTGTTTAATTTGAAACACAAATCAAATAGACATGCCTAGATTAGAGAATATTTTAGGAAAATCATAGATTCAGGCACAAATGAAATGGATCATTTTTTCAAACCACTTTGATCAATTAACACGACATGTTTTATTTTAAGAGTTTTTCAAAAATTAGAGCATACAAAATATTGGAAGCAAGGCTGTTTGCATGTTTGATGGCTTTAACATATCCCCCAAAGGGACAGATGCAAAAAAAGATATCAAACTTGCTTGCTTTCCTTTAAAAACTATTAATTGCAGACAAAATCAAAATAATTTGTGAATCTAAAATTTATGATTTCTATGGGAATTTCAGTAATAGCGTTAATTGTTGGTTTTGTCTTATTATACGACATTAAATAATAATTAAAAAATGCAGACATAAAATGAATCAAAACTAATCATAGAAGACTTTATTCAAATATAGGAGCAAAAATGAAACGCATGGTCAAAAAAATGGATGATAAAAGACATCAAGAATTACTGAAACAAAAAGAAGAACTAGAAAACAACAGACCGCATGACATTGATGCAATGAGAAGATGGAAACATTCCATGGGCAAAATCCTAGAAGAATTAGAGTTGTTTAAAAAATAACAAAATGATTTGTCATATCTAAAATATGTCATAAAAATCTAAATCCATGTACAGTTTAAGCAACAACTAGAGTAGACAAATAATTTTAAATTGAGAAACTCTTATTTTGATAAACCAAAATATAAAACCAGATGCAACATTACATTAATTTCAATGATAACATGACTGGATACAAGTTACTCTCCTATGATGTGGCTTTGATTCTCACATAGGTGAAAAATTTGACTGAATGCCCCACATGTAAACTAGCCATGGAATCACATTCTACTGCAGAATTAATGGAATGTTGTATGAAACAAGTCGGAGATGATTTTTTTGAGGAAGATAGAGGCACATGCCCTAACTGCAAGCATACCATCAAAAAACATTCAGATAAAGAACTTGCAGAATGTACATTAGCATTTTTAAAATCAAATATTAAAAACTAAAATACATTACTAAGAAAATTTAATCTGTTTTATAAGATAAGCATAAACAACCGTCCAGATGATTCAAAATATTGGACAAATTAACTACCGCACTAATTGAAAAGTATTCACCAATGTGGACAAACAAACAAGTTTGGGAATATGAGCAAATTCACGAAGAAATAAAATTTGATGTAATGTATGTGAAACCCGGAAATAAAGAGATATCATGGAAATCAAAACTAGCACATCTAGATAGCAACATTAGAGAAATTATAGTGAGTACGTTTGAGTATCTTGTAGACGGTTATGAATTATGGATAACAAATTCTAAGAATAATCAGAGAAAGTTAGACGAATCGTCAATTCCGTATCTTATGGCAGTAATAGTAGATACAATGATTGATGAAGAAATTTGTTTAAAATTTAGAGAAGACAATAATTGCCTGATAGTAGCAGTTGATTCTCATGCAGACGTAATAGACTGTAAAGAATTCTTTGAGAAATTTTACCATCTAGCTACTGGTTTCAATTACAATGTAAATACAGGAATTCCAGAAGATGAAACGGAAGCAGAAATCTATCTGACGAGATTACAAGAAGAATTTGATGAAAAGATGAAGACGGAACTAGGAGATAAATATCTTCCAGGAAATAACGATCCAGATTCAATTAATACAAAATAATGAATTGTCAAATCGTTAGATATTTTTGATTAAATTAAATTCTTTTTAATTCTAAACAGAATAAAATTGTGTTCCGATCAATATCCAATTTGTCTAATTTTTTTACATCAACGTTGGAAATTCAAGTAAATCATCGTTTGCATTATGGCAGCAAAGAAAAAAGCAGCAGCAAAAAAAGCTTCAAAAAAGAAATAATCAATTGAAGCAAATTTTTTTCTTTTAAATTCTAATTTAATACTTTTAAAACAAACCAACGCGTATTGCGACGTTCATAGGATACATTTGCTAAGGATCTAAAATTCGCTAATCTTTAAGTGTATAAAAATTGGAAATAAAATGCCAGATGGAACATACTAAGGAATGCGAATACAGAAATGCTCATGATATGATTCATGCTAACTGCTTTTGTAAATGTCATAAGATAGTCATGATGGATTCAAGGAAAATGGACTCAAAATCCTTCTAATTGTTATGTCAAAAACAGCAATTGAACCATTATTCTAAGCTCTTTATTGATGAAAGATGTGATACTAGTTGCTAATTGGCTAGATTGGGAAATGATCAATACCCACAACCTCTCTCAGATTAGAGCAGTGAAGCTCGTCATTCAGGTCTGATACATAGGTCTTTGATACCAGTTAGCTTTTCAAATGACAGCTGCATTGACAACTATCAATAATGCATCGATGTTTTTTACAATCAAGACAACGCTTGCTTCTACCAGTTTTCATTCTTAGTTCCTCAATTCTTCTTGCCTTTTCACTCATGAAAATCAATATTAGATGAATTCAAAAAGTCTTTAGGTTTTGTTGTTCAAAGTCCTAAAATAGCAGCAAATCATGGAAAAAAATATGCCAGAAAAGAGACCATTTAGGAGATTTGGCAACAGAACATCACGACCAAAAACACAAACAACCGAAGATAAAATCAGAGATTTTATTTTACGTAATTCAAAAAATGGTTATTATACCAAAGTTTCAACGCTTTCTTACAAATTTGAAATACCAGAAGATAAAGCATGGGAAATTGTAGGCATGCTTTTGACAGATGGCACTTTAGAATCAATTCACGATGAATTTACTGGCGAAATGAAGCTGTGTGAAGCAGGAAAAACATATCTGATTATGAATCTAGAGCAACAAAGAAAAAGACAGAAGTCACAAGAATTCAAGAGTAAAAAACAAAAATCAAAATAGAATAAACAGTAGATTAGTAAGGAAAGTAATCCTTAATTTTACAGCAATTTACAAAAATTTGTGAGACAATGTAAAATTTGTGGTACACCATTAGGAAAAGAACCTACAACTCAACAATTAGAAGAACATTGGAAAAAACATCACAGTTGGCATTGGCAAATAAATCAAGATAAAACACCTGAAGATGCACTGCTAAAGAAAAAATAGTCACAAGGAAGCCTCTTTATTTTAGATAGCATATAGAATTTTATGGAATTTATGATCACTGTATTTCATTTTCATAAGGGTAATGACATAGACAAGATAATTTTTGGAAAAAAATTAAATGAAAATAAGATCAATGAAGATATTCGAATTTTTCCATCGGGTGGATTAACAAAAGATGGAGGCATACAAGAAAAATACTTGAAAATAAATCTAAAAAACAACAACGACTTTAATTTAGATTTGTTATCTGATTTTCTAGCTTACAGATTATCACCAATGGATGACGCAGACAGCTTAAAAATTGGGAGTAACAAAGTTGCATTAAAAAAAGATGAGATAAAAAAAGCACTGCAAATTCACCTAAGTGAAATTTAGAATCAACGACTTGGAATAGTGGTCGTTTATAGCATGCCTAGACCACTAATCGAAGGCGTCAAAGTATTGTTCTTTTAGTGGTATAAAACAGGATATTGTGAAATTTCAAACATTTGTTTGATTCAAATTAAAAAATAAAACTAATTTTTAACAATCACATCATAATTGCAATAATTGATCAGTGACGATATAATTTAGGCTCTAATTTTTAGAAAAACTATTTTTGAGCTTGTTGATATGAAAAAATTTACTCTGGTTATGTAATATCAATTCTGAGGTATAGATTCATGTCAGAAATCGAGGCATATGATGTCAAGGCACACAAAAAAGTGACTATGAAGAATCCAAAACCATACTTGATGAAAAATGGCTCATGGGCACTTAAAGGAACTAGTTCTGCCACTGGGATCACTTTATTCAAAATTGTTGGCAAAAAACCTTCAATCTCCCATTCAAGACTAGACATTCTAAGAAATGTGTTTACCAGCAGAAAATGTGAATGTGACAGATTCTGCTAGTATTTTTTTGCAGATGAACATAGTTTTAGTTATAATATGATTATTCATTTTAGGAAATAATAATTCGAAAGTGTTAATTTGATAAAATCATCAGAAACAATCATGTCTGGCGAGATAGAGTGGCATGGAAATTTTTACGGTATTTCATGGGCATATGAGAAAGACAGATTGGTAGTATCCACTGTCTTTGAGGATAAAAAAGAGGCAATGGAAATTGCAATGGAGATCAAAGATTGGAGTGATAAATTTACAAGATTAACAATTATTGAAAAAGAAAATGGAGAGTATTCCATTTGCTGTTACCAAGATCCACAAATCTCAAAGAATGGAAAAAATATTGGATTGTATCGTACAGGCATGCGCCAAAGTGGTGGATATGAGCAAGTAAAGCCAATGATTACAGAAAAATCACCACTGCTACAAATTGCATATGCAGCAGATGCAAGAGATATGAACACCTACGAGCAAATATCACGACTAGTACCAATGAGAAAATGCCGAATAATTTCAGAAAAAGAGTTGAAAAAACAAGAATTTTTCTATGAAAAGGCTGCAGAAAAGGCTAATCAAAAATAAACAAAGTCTATTTTTTAAAATTGTGTAGATATCATAAGGAATGTCTACATCTTCAACAAAATAATTTATTAGTTATCATCTTGTAAATCGGAATATTGTATGTAATTTAACACACATACTGCCCCTTAAGTTCATACAAAATTAAAATCAATTATGCAAGACACACGCAGAGTCAGGGCTACAGATAAAAAAACAGAGGTAATCACCAAAATAGAGTCAGAATCAGTGGAATTAAAAGACAAGACAATTGAAGAAAAGAGACTAAAGCTCGCACTAGATTTACGTAAACTCTAAATTTTTTGTTTAACATTCAAAACTATGCTTAAATAAAATCAAAAATCATTTAGAGGATGTCTAAAATTACTGAGTTTAAACGCCCTAGTATTTTGTTGTTTATTTTAGGAATTATCTTGACTTTGATTGGATTTACAATGCTGTTAAATCCTCAAGACAATACTACCAATATGATTTTTCTGAGCATGTTTGGTATTGGTCTATTTATGTCAGGATTAGGTTTTTCAATACTTTATCAAATAAGAAAAGTAAAAACAAAACCATAAACTAATTTTCAAAAACATAGTATTTTAAGGCCAAAAGAAACAAGAAAACAAATGGCAGAATTCAAATTGCAAGGATCAGGCGGTTACATAATAGCTGATTTAACTGAAGAGCAAGCAAAAAAAGCAGATTTAGGAGTTGGGAAATTATTTTTAGCACCAGTAGGCAAACTTGAAGAACAAAAAATGTCAAAGCATTACTGTAAAAATTGTGAAGCTGAGTTTAGTAATCCACCAAAGATAAGATTAGAAGAAAATACTAATGAACAAGTTGCAGACAATTTGATTCTAGTAGAAAGAGGTCAATACACATGTCAGCAATGCAGTTCTATTATTGGAGAATACAGAGTATTCAAAAAACAAGATGAATCAAGCGATATTGGCAATGCAAGGCCTAGCCAATAAATCATGTAATTCTAAAACAATATCTTTAAGTTTAGAAAAAATCAGAAAAAATAGCTATGGCAAGCACCTTATTTAAGATAAAATGTGAAAAAGGTCACAAAGCAAATGCTTTGATCTGGGATGATCAAACCATTGAAAATTACATAGAGAGTAAAAAATGCAATAGCTGCGGTGCACTATTACATCAATTATCCAAATAAAACAGTTCAAAACAAAATCAACGTATGTAGAGAATTACTTAATTAGATATTTCCTTCTTTATATAATATGGATTCAAAAGACAATCCTGAAAAAATTTACCCGTCAGGATATGAACCAAAAGAGACCAATACAGACGTCAATGTTAGAAATCAATTACTCAATGAGATACTAAAATCATCACCAACTGAATTTATCAATACAGATTTGTTCACAGTGATGTCAAAACGACGTTCAACTAGAAAATTTACCGATAGAATAGTAGAGACAGTAAAGATAGACAAAATCATAGCTGCGGCAGACACTGCACCTACTGCAGGAAATTTTCAGGGTTTTGAGATATTTTATGTAAAAAGTCCTGAAAAAAAGCAGCAGTTAGTAGAGGCATGTAACAATCAGCCATACGTACACGCACCTGTGGTACTGGTTTTTTGCAAAAACCCATCTAGAGTCAAATTGAATTTTCCAGAAGAGATACTTAGAAAATTCGCCATACAAGATGCCACACTAGCTGCGGCATATTCTCAGCTTGCAGCTCAGGCTTTGGGGTTAAGTTCCATATGGATTGGGATGTTTGATGAGCAAAAAGTAATGAAAGTAATCAATACAGATTTGATTCCATCATCAGTATTATGCATAGGATATCCTAAGCAGGATAAATTTCCAAAACCAAGAAGAAATCTTCAAGAAATAGTGCACGCAGTTTGGTAGTAAAGGAACTAATTCTGAGAGGACATTTTAATTATTTATCATAATTAAAGAAAGCATAAAGAATTATTTTTTATCTGCAAGTCTTTTTTTGTCTCTACATATGCCACAGAGATAATTTTTCTTAAAATTATCGATTTCCAACTTAAATGAATCAGAGTCAAAATAGTTTTCAGATGTTTGCATTCCACCAGGTACTGTTTTTCCACATTTTGTGCACTTTATATCCAAATGGAATTTAATTTTTTTCTCATTTTTATTTATCTTACCAATAATCATATATGATATCAAGTTTGAATATCCTATACAAATCTTAAGTTTTAAGTAAGTAAAATCTAGAGAAAATAATGGAATTTTTTCAAACAGAAGAACCAGAGATTGAAAAACCAATAGTCATTGCGGCGATGCAAGACATGGGAAATGTGGGTAGCATAGTAGTAAATTTCATCAACAATAGTTTGAGAACAAAAAAATTCAGAATTGCAAAGACGCCATACCCCACATATGTTGTAGATGAAGGAGGACATATCGACTTGCCAAACGAAAGTTGGGAGTACAAATACGCTGATGGTTTGATTATTTTTGGAGGAGGAACTGGTCAACCACAAGACAGCCAAGAACTATATTCGCTTTGCCAAGATGTCATCGATGTTTCCAAAAAATATTCTGCCAAATTCATCTATACATTGGGAGGTTTTCACACAAACAGAGTACTAGATAAAAATCCTAAAACTTTTGTCACTACCACATCAATAGAACTAACAAAACAGATGCAAGGATTAGGAATTTTGACAACACCGCAAAGATCAATAATTACGGGGTTTAACGGGCTGATCTTAGGGTTTGCAAAACAAAACGGGATTCAGGGAATGGGAATGTATGGAGAATTAAATCAGCCTGAAATTCCACAGTACAGAGCAGCAATTAGCATAATCAAGACGCTAGAGAAACTAACCTACAGAAATCTAGGAGACATAAGCAAGCTAGAATCACTTGCACAGGAAATAGAGAAAAGCTTTGAAAATTAATTACATTATAAAATCCAAATAAGGATTATTTTCTTAAAACACTTGATTTTTTTATTGCTTTGATAGAATATAGATAATTGCAGTTTACTCACCACATTACAACAATTCCACTGGCATCTCAAACAGAAATAGACGGAATAAGATACTATCAGACACCTCAAGGAAAACTATACCCGTCAATTACCACTGTATTATCGAAAACATCAGACATGTCAGGCCTTGATGAATGGAGAGAAAGAGTCGGAAATGACACTGCAGAGCAAATAATGAGAGAAGCGCAAATTCATGGAACAATGACACACAAACTATGCGAAGACTATCTAAACAATAAAGAATCAGAAGGAGATTTTTTTGATATTCCAAAGAATCATTTTGAGAAACTAAAGCCATATCTGCATAAAATGAATAACATTAGAGGAATCGAACTTCCGTTATATAGCGACGAGTTTGAAATTGCAGGAACATGTGATTGTATAGCAGAATACAATGGAGGTTTGTCAATTATTGATTTTAAGACAAGCAGAAGTAGACTGATGGAATATTATGATAAAGTTCAGAAATATTTCATGCAGGCAACTGCATATTCTCTTATGTGGAAGGAAAGAACAGGTACAGAAATAGATCAAATTGTAATTATAGGTTCTGAAGAAACGGGTGATGTTGCAGAATTTATCAAAATACCATTTGATTTTAAAGAAGCGTTAATTGAAAAGATAGAAAAATTCCATGAGTCAGCAAACTAGAAAATTTAGAAAACAGATAAATCCATTCAAATAATAATTTGCACATGGTAAAACCAATTCCAGATGGATATCATTCAGTTACTCCCACTCTAACAATAAAAGGTGCCTCTGAAGCAATTGAATTTTACAAAAAAGCCTTTGATGCAAAAGAAATTTACAGATTTCCAGGATCAGACGATAAATCAATAATGCATGCAGAAATCAGAATTGGGGATTCTGCAATCATGCTTTGTGATGAAATGCCTCAGATGGGATGTTTATCTCCAACGTCAATAGGAGGTCCCAGTGGGTCGATATACCTATACGTAAATGATGCAGATTCTGTTTTTAACAAAGCTGTTTCCATTGGGGCAAAACCAATGTTGCCAATGATGGATGGATTTTGGGGTGACCGTATAGGTGCACTTACAGATCCTTTTGGGCATAGATGGACCATAGCAACAAGAAAAAAAGAGATGACAGTAAAGGAAATACAGAAAGCTGGCGCCGAGTTTATGAAAGGTCAATGCAAGTAGATTTTTTCTTTTAATTTGCAGAAAAGAAGGCAACATATCATGAAAACAATATTTTACATTATTCTTCCCATAGTCGCGTTTTTACTAATTTTGACTAATGCACTTTATGGGCATTTATTGTTTGTATCAACTACCGAATATGTGACAACCAAGTATTCAGTGTATGTTCATCTGCAACCAGAGTGGCATAGTAGTTCTAAAAATATCATATTTGATGTTACAAATTCGTGGCAGAAATCAGAGGATAATAAAACTAACAATGTTATTAGTGATTCAAAAGAATACAATTCAAACCAGCTCCAATTCATTAACGGTAAATCATATGTTGAGTTAAAACACAGCTTTAGTAATTGTCAGAAAGAGTGGCAACCAATATCATATGGAAGAGCAGTAGATACAGTACGACATGAAATTGAATATGTACAGGGAAATCAACTAAGTACAAATCCAGACATATCAGTTTATCCTGACATTGAAAATACCAATTATGATAAATCTCAGCAACAAATTAAAATCAAAGACGGATATGTGCAGTTTATCCCAATATGTACATCAAAAGATACTACTTCATATGATTACAGTGTAAAGACAGACAATGATGATTTAGGATTCGATGTCTATTTTGTATCATCGTCTCTAGAGCGTGACAACTTTTCAAGTAATGATTTTGATTACTATAAAAAATCTGACTGTTTTGCACAAAACAAACAAAGCTACAGTGGAACATGCAACAATGTGGAAAAAAATGGGGGATTGATCATTGTATTTCCAGATGAGTTGAATCCATGGGTTACAAAAGTGACTGTAAA
>Ga0209002_10002861_pt1 | contig 13786 bp, 10 predicted proteins | sample Rifsed16ft2_FD_184010 | JGI IMG/M metagenome (GOLD analysis project Ga0209002, IMG submission 184010) | Soil microbial communities from Rifle, Colorado, USA - sediment 16ft 2 (version 2) | ecosystem: Environmental > Terrestrial > Deep subsurface > Rock core/Sediment | place: Rifle, Colorado...
GTGATTTTGAGGATCCCGCTGAGCGCAGCGAAGCGGGACCTGACTCAGAGGGATCAGACGTTACGCGGGAGTAACTCAGTTGGTAGAGTCACAGCCTTCCAAGCTGTTGGTCGCGGGTTCGAGTCCCGTCTCCCGCTCTCAACAAGGAAAATGGGTAATTGGAAATTGAAGATTGACAGGCATCTAACAATTTTCAATTTACTATTTCCAATTTTCCATGTTATGCTTGCGTAGCTCAGTTGGTAGAGCACGTCCTTGGTAAGGACGAGGTCACCGGTTCAATCCCGGTCGCAAGCTCTGCAAAGGTGTAAGAGGTCACCGGTTCTCAGCCGACTTGTCCGCCGTCAGTTTGGCGGAAGGCTGATCCGCTCGACAGAGTCCGTCGAAGTCTGACGACCTTTGGCGGAAATCCCGGTCGCAAACTCAGCTGAAACAGTAACGTTATCAAATCCGGAGAACGTCGTCGTGCGAGATATCATCACGCTTGAATGCTCAACCTGCAAACGGCGCAATTATAGCACCACAAAGAATAAGAAGAAACAGACGGGCCGGGTCGAGTACAAGAAGTTCTGCCCGTGGTGCAATAAGCGCACTCCACACAAGGAGACAAAGTAGCGGGCGCTGGCCGAAGCCGCTGATCCAATACGTCAGTAGCTCAATTGGTAGAGCAGCGGTCTCCAAAACCGCAGGTTGGGGGTTCGAGTCCCTCCTGACGTGCAGATTGTCGTCTGACTAGGATAAGGTACCATGAAAGAAAAGATCATCAATTTTTTTACCGATATCACAAAGGAGATGGAGAAAGTCACCTGGCCGACGCGCGAGGAGCTGTACGAGTCGACGAAGATTGTGATTGTCGTGACGCTCATAATTTCTCTTTTCACCTGGGTGGTTGATACAGCCCTCAGCGAGGCACTCAAGGCATTTCTCTAAAGGAACCAAGAGTTGGAAAAACGTTGGTATGTTGTTCGTACGTATTCTGGTCACGAAGCAAAGGTGAAGGTGTTCATCGAAGCTGAAACGACGCGCCTGAACCTCGCCGAAAAGATAGGGAGCGTTCTGATCCCTTCGGAAAAAGTGATCGAGGTGAAGGACGGTAAGAAAAAAGCAAAGGTGAAGAACTTCTTCCCCGGATATATCCTGGTGGAAGTCGCCATCGACAAAGAAACGACACATTTGATTTCCGAGGCACCTTCGGTTCTGGGCTTTGTGCCCGACAAGAACAATCCTGTCCCGCTTCAGCCGGATGAAGTACGGCGTCTCATCGGAAAGATGGAGGAGCGAGAGGACGTGGTGATGGTCGAGGTGCCGTTCCGCGTGGGGGATCCTGTGAAGGTCGTCGAGGGTCCGTTCAATAACTTCAACGGATTCGTTCAGGAAGTCCATGCGGAGAAGCTGAAGGTGAAAGTGATGGTGAGCATTTTTGGAAGGAAAACTCCGGTGGAGCTGGATTTTGGTCAGGTTGAACTCGAAAAGTAAACGTTCTTAACACAGAGGCATTCTCATGGCAAAGAAAGTTGTAGGTTTTATCAAGTTGCAGATTCCTGCCGGACAGGCAAACCCCGCGCCCCCGGTCGGCCCCGCCCTTGGACAAAAGGGCGTCAACATCATGGAATTCTGCAAGCAATTCAACGCAAGGACAAAGGACCAGCAGGGACTCATCATCCCCGTCATCATTACGGTCTTCAGTGACAAGTCCTTCACCTTTATTACGAAAACTCCTCCGGCTGCCACGCTGCTGCTCCGTGCGGCAAAGCTGGAGAAAGGATCGGGCGAACCGAATCGCACGAAGGTCGGAAAAGTCTCCAAGAAGCAGGTCCGTGAAATCGCCGAGTCAAAGATGCCCGACCTGAATGCGTCAGATGTTGAATCCGCAATGCGAATGGTGGCGGGAACGGCCCGCAGCATGGGCATTGTCGTCGAAGAATAATCAGTAAAGCGAGAGTAGCACATGAAAAGGTACAGCAAACGGTTCAAAGCCGCCGCAGCAAAGGTTGAACATAAACCGTATTCGGTTTCAGATGCGGTCCAGAAAGTCAAGGAATCGGCCACCGCAAAATTCTCGGAATCGATCGACATAGCAGTCCGCCTTGGCGTCGATCCGAAAAAAGCGGATCAGGCCGTGAGAGGCACTGTCGCTCTTCCTCATGGAATCGGCAAGGAAGTGCGCGTCCTTGTGATCACCAAACCGCCAAAAGATGAAGAGGCACGAAAAGCCGGTGCGGACCATGTCGGATTCACCGACTACATCGAGAAGATCAAAGGCGGGTGGACGGATGTCGATGTGATTGTTGCGACCCCCGACGCCATGGGTGAGCTTGGCAAACTGGGCAAAGTTCTCGGCCCCCGGGGCCTCATGCCCAACCCCAAGAGCGGCACGGTCACCATGGAGATCGAGAAGGCCGTGAAGGAAGTGAAGGCAGGAAAGATCGAGTTTCGTGTCGACAAGGCTGGAATACTGCACGCCACGGTCGGCAAGGCTTCATTCGAACCTCAAAAGCTCGTTGAAAATGTCCATTCGTTCCTCAACACCGTTGCGCGCCTTAAGCCTGCGACGGCAAAAGGACAGTTCGTGAAGAGCATCTTTCTCTCCACGACGATGGGACCGGGTGTTGAAATTGACCGCAACGAAATGGTTGCGCACTAAGACTCAAAGATTGTTACGCACTCACTAACCTGGGTACCCTTGTCCGATGCCGCGGTTTCCGGCGGGCTTCTCATCAGACAAGACCATCGATTGAAAGGTGAAGTATGAACAAGTCGGAGAAGGAAGCAATTATCGCCAAAGTGGCCGAGAAAGCTTCGAAAGCCTCTGCGATGTACTTTGCCGATTTCTCGGGAATCACGGTTGCAGAAGAAACTGAACTGCGTCGCGAATTCCGAAAGTCTGGCGTCGAGTACACCGTCGTCAAGAATACTCTTGCACAGAAGGCGCTCGAGCGGGTCACCGGCTTTGATCGCGTCTGCGACAAGCTGAAGGGCCCGACAGGGATCGCCTTCAGTTACGATGATGCCATTGCGCCTGCAAAGATCATCAAGAAGTTTGTCGACAAGACCGGCAAGATCAAGTTAAAGATCGCTGTGATTGAAAAGCAGGTCTTCGACGGCGCGAAGCTCGACGAGCTGTCAAAACTTCCGTCACGGAAGGAATTGATCGCCTCGATCCTCGGCAGCCTTCAATCTCCCATTTCGGGAGTTGTTGGAGCACTCAATGCCGTGTTACGGGATCTTGTGAGCGTGGTCGACGCGATCGAAAAGAAAAAGGCGCAGGCCGCCTAACCAAGTTGAACATTTATTTCTAAGGAGAAACCCATGTCAGCAGTAAATGAAATTGTGGAAAAGATTGAAAAGCTCACTCTTCTGGAGGCGGCCGAGCTGAAAAAGGCGCTCGAAGAGAAATTCGGTGTGACCGCGGCAGCTCCCGTCATGATGGCCGGTGCCATGCCTGCAGCCGGCGGCGGAGCCGCAGCCGCAGAAGAGAAGACTGAGTTCAATGTCGAGCTGAAGAGCAGTGGCGCTCAGAAGATCAATGTGATCAAGGTTGTTCGCGCCGCTACCGGACTCGGACTCAAGGAAGCCAAAGACCTCGTTGACGGTGCACCGAAAACCGTGAAGGAAGGTCTTTCCAAGGCCGATGCAGAGAAACTGAAGAAAGAGCTCGAAGAAGCCGGCGCAACGGTCGAATTGAAGTAAGGTCCTTGGCCGACAACCGGAACTCTTTTCCAGACAGATCTTGTTTTAACGTCGTCTCTTCGTTCAGAAGAGAGTACAAAGGGCCGGTGATTCTCACCTGAATAAGGCTTAAGAATCATCGGCTTAAGCTGTCTTCAGCGGACCCGAAGTTCTCTTCGTCCGCTCAGTTCTGATGGGAAAAACATTCCGCGTTGCTGACCGACCTTCCGCAGTACATCAACGTTACAATGCTTTTGACACATATTATCTAAAGGAGCGGTTGACTTGAAAAACCAATCCAACGGAACGAACGGCCTCATCTCCTTCGGCCGAATTCCCTCGGTTATTGATATTCCCGATCTGCTCAACGTTCAGATCGACTCGTTCAACAGATTCCTGCAGGCCGAGACTCCTCCGCATCGGCGGAAGAAACTGGGCCTCCAGCAGGTCTTTGAGATGAACTTCCCGATCATGGACGCCAGGGAAAACTTCCTGCTGGAATTCATGGAATACTACGTCGAAAAGCCAAAGTACTCCGTTGTCGAGTGCCAGGAGAGAGGATTGACGTATGCTGTACCCCTGAAGGCGAAGCTTCGGCTCTCGTCCAAGAAAGAGGGAAGCAACGAGTTTACCGATACCGTCGAGCAGGAAGTTTACCTCGGCAACCTGCCTGCCATGACCTATCGCGGAACCTTCATCATCAATGGGGCCGAACGGGTCGTTGTCAGCCAGCTCCATCGCTCCCCCGGCGTTTTCTTTTCGGAATCCGTTCACCCGAACGGCACCATGATGTACTCTGCACGCATCATCCCGTTTCGCGGATCGTGGGTGGAGTTTTCGACCGACATCAATAATGTGATGTACGCGTACATCGACCTCAAGAAAAAATTCCCGGTCACAACGCTTCTTCGTGCCCTGGGATATTCTTCGGACGACGCGATCCTCCAGCTGTTCGAGCTCGTTGAAGAGATTGACGCTATGAAAGTCAATCTTAAGGATTACATCGGACGGACAGTCTGCAGCGACGTCTTCGACAAGAAGACCGGTGAGATTTTCATCAACAAAGATACAAAGCTCACTGAAGATCACATCAAGCACATCAAGAAGGCCGAAATCAAGAAGATCCGCCTTCTGAAGAGCGAGGCAAGCGAGGTTTCCGTCATTGCCAATACGATTCTCCGAGACTCGGCCCGTTCTGAAGAGGATGCACTCGAGGCGATCTATCGTCAGCTTCGCTCCGGCGATGCTCCGGATCTCGATACCGCGAAAAACCTCATCGACCGCCTCTTCTTCAACCCAAAGAGATACGACCTCGGTGATGTGGGGCGACACCGCCTGAACGCGAAGTTGAACCTTGAGATTCAGGCCAATATCACGACCCTGACCAAGGAAGATATCATCGCGATCGTCAAGTACCTTATCGACCTCCAGCAGGGAAAGAGAACGGTCGACGATATCGATCATTTGGGAAATCGACGGGTGCGGACAGTGGGTGAGCAGCTCGCTCAGCAGTTCAATATCGGTCTATCGCGCATGACCCGGACAATCCGCGAGCGTATGAATCTTCGGGACAATGAATCCCCCACGCCGCAGGACCTGGTGAATGCACGTACGATCACGAGCGTCATCAACGCATTCTTCGGTACAAATCAGCTGTCACAGTTTATGGATCAGACCAATCCGCTCGCCGAGATGACGCATAAGCGTCGTGTTTCGGCTCTTGGACCCGGCGGGTTGACCAGGGAACGGGCAGGATTTGAAGTCCGCGACGTTCACTATACACACTACGGCCGTCTCTGCCCTATCGAGACGCCTGAAGGTCCGAACATCGGTCTGATCTCCTCGTTGTGCATCCACGCCCGGATCAACGACTACGGATTCATTGAAACGCCGTATCGGAAGGTGAAGAACGGGAAAGTGGTGGAAGATGTGGAGTTCCTCACCGCCGAACGCGAAGACTTGGTTACGATCGCACAGGCCAATGCCCCGATCGACGAGAAAGGCAAGTTCCAGGAAGATCGCGTGAAGGCTCGCTACCAAAGCGATTATCCCGTTGTCGAGCCCGATAAGCTTCAATATATGGACGTTGCCCCGAACCAGATCGTCAGCGCGGCGGCTGCGCTCATTCCGTTCCTCGAGCACGACGACGCAAACCGCGCCCTGATGGGATCGAACATGCAGCGGCAGGCAGTCCCCCTCCTTCGGCCGCAAGCGCCGATCGTCGGCACAGGCCTCGAAGAGAAAGTGGCGCGCGATTCACGAACTCTCATCGTTGCGGAACGAAACGGCGTGGTCGAATCCGTCAGCGCCGACAGCATCCTTGTGCAATATGACATCGACGAGAACAGTGCCGAAGCGCTGGTGAGCTTCGATGACAAACGGAGGGTGGAGTACAAGCTGACCAAGTTCCTCCGTACGAACCAGGATACGTGTATCAACCAGAGGCCCATCGTCCAGCCCGGACAACGTTTCAAACGCGGTGATGTCCTGGCCGACGGCTGTGCAACGGACGGCGGCAAACTCGCGCTGGGCAGAAACGTCCTCGTCGCGTTCATGCCGTGGAGAGGATACAACTTTGAAGACGCTATCATCGTGAGCGAACGATGTGTGTCAGAAGACGTCTTCACCTCAATCCACATTGAAGAATTCGAGCTCCAGGTTCGGGACACGAAACGCGGTGAAGAGGAACTGACGCGGGAAATCCCGAATGTGAGCGAAGAAGCGACGAAAGATCTCGACGAAAACGGAATCGTTCGCGTCGGGGCGGAAGTCAATGAAGGCGATATCCTTATCGGGAAAATTACTCCGAAAGGCGAGACCGATCCCACACCCGAGGAAAAACTCCTCAAGGCCATTTTCGGAGACAAAGCGGGCGATGTGAAGGATGCTTCGCTGAAGGCTCCTCCGGGAATGAAGGGGATTGTCATTTCGACAAAATTGTTCAGCAGGAAGAAGAAGGATACCGAGAGCAAGAAGGAAGACAAGCGACGGCTTGAATCTCTCGATCGCTCACGTCGCAAGGATCTGAAGGACCTCCAGGAAAAGCTCGGAAAGAAGCTCGACATGCTTCTGAGCGGCGAAAAATCCGCAGGGATCCGCGATACCGACGGGAATGTTGTCATCAGGAGCGGAACAGCCCTCAAGGAGGACACATTCCAGGCTCTGGAGACCATCGATTCGCTCGATTACAACCAGGATTGGGTCGATGACAAACGCAAGAACTCGATCATTACGAAGATCTACGAGAACTATCGTCAGAAGATGACCGAGGTCGAAGAGCTCCATCGTCACGAGAAGAACAAGATTCAACTCGGGGACGAGCTTGCTCCCGGCATTGTGCAGCTTGCCAAGGTTTATGTGGCCAAGAAACGGAAACTCTCCGTCGGCGACAAGATGGCAGGTCGTCACGGAAACAAGGGTGTCGTCTCAACGGTGGTTCCGGTCGAAGACATGCCGTTCCTGCCTGACGGGACCCCCGTGGACATCGTCCTCAATCCGCTTGGCGTCCCTTCCAGAATGAACCTCGGTCAGCTCTTCGAGGTCGCCCTTGGATGGGCCGGAGAAAAACTGGGGCAGGAATATTCGACGCCAATCTTCGACGGCGCAACCTGGGAAGAGGTTCAGCAGCAGCTTGAAAAAGCCGGTTTGAATGTTAATTCCAAGTCCGTCCTTCACGACGGTCGGACCGGCGAGCCATTTGACCAGGAAGTAACGGTTGGATACATCTATATGCTCAAGTTGTCGCACCTCGTCGACGACAAGATTCATGCACGGTCCATCGGACCGTATTCGCTGATTACACAGCAGCCTCTGGGCGGCAAAGCGCAATTCGGCGGTCAGAGGTTCGGAGAAATGGAAGTGTGGGCGCTCGAAGGATACGGCGCCGCGCACGTCCTGCAGGAAATCCTGACCGTGAAGTCCGATGACGTTGTCGGTCGCGCCAAAGTGTACGAGGCGATTGTGAAGGGCGAGAACCTCCCGGAACCGAATGTTCCCGAGTCGTTCAACGTTCTCGTCCGTGAATTGCAGGGCCTTGGGTTGGAAGTGAAAATCGAGTAACCACCCGGACTTCCCTGCAACGTAAACCGTGATTCAGGATTTGTCAGTGTAAATTGGAGGATATCCAATGCCTTTTTCACCAGCCGACGCAAGCACGAAGAAAAGCTTTTCGAAGATAACGATCAGCCTTGCGTCACCCGACATGATCCTTTCCCGTTCACACGGGGAAGTGACGAAGCCCGAGACGATCAACTATCGTTCATTCCGCCCGGAGAAGGACGGACTGTTCTGTGAAAAGATCTTCGGACCCGTGCGTGATTGGGAGTGTCATTGCGGAAAATACAAACGCATCCGATACAAGGGGATTACCTGCGATCGTTGCGGCGTCGAAGTAACCCAAAAGAGCGTCCGGAGAGAACGCATGGGGCATATCGCCCTTGCCGTTCCGGTGGTCCACATCTGGTATTTCCGTTCGCTCCCGAGCAAGATCGGGTATGTTCTGGGTCTCTCGACCAAAGAGCTCGAAAAGATAATCTATTATGAATCCTACGTCGTAATCAATCCAGGGACGACGGGCCTTCAGAAACAGGACCTCATAACCGAGGACCAGTACCTGGAGATCCTCCAGTCACTTCCCGAGGACAACAGCGACCTGGAAGAGAGTGATCCCAAGAAGTTCATCGCCATGATGGGCGGCGAGGCGATCAAGGAGCTTCTCAAACGTGTTGCGATCGAAGGGACAGCCGTGTTGCTTCGAGAGAGTGTCCGGGAAGAGGGTTCTGTCCAGAAGAAAACGGAGGCTCTCAAACGTCTCCGCGTTATCGAATCGTTCCGCAAGAGCGAGGAGAACGCCCCCAACAAGCCGGAGTGGATGGTACTCGATGTTATTCCCGTTATTCCCCCCGAGCTTCGGCCTCTCGTTCCCCTGGAAGGTGGACGATTTGCAACGTCTGATCTGAATGATCTCTATCGCCGTGTGATCATTAGGAACAATCGTCTGAAGAGACTCATTGAGATCAAGGCCCCCGAAGTCATTCTTCGTAATGAGAAGCGCATGTTGCAGGAGGCGGTGGATTCGCTCTTCGACAATTCCCGCAGGGTGAATGCTGTCAGGAGCGACAACAACAGGGCGCTCAAGTCCCTCTCTGACATGCTCAAGGGGAAACAGGGTCGTTTCCGGCAGAATCTGCTTGGAAAGCGCGTCGACTATTCGGGACGATCGGTCATCGTCGTGGGTCCGGAGTTGAAACTGCACGAATGCGGATTGCCGAAGGATATGGCTGTCGAGTTGTTCAAACCCCACATCATTCGCAAGCTTATCGAGCGCGGATTGGTGAAAACGGTGAAAAGCGCCAAGAAGATGGTGGAGAAGAAGGGACCCGAGGTCTGGGATATTCTTGACCACATCATTGACGGACATCCTGTGATGCTCAACCGTGCGCCAACCTTGCACCGTCTTGGTATTCAGGCATTTCAACCGGTGCTGGTTGAAGGGAAAGCGATTCGGATTCACCCGATGGTCTGCACGGCATTCAATGCTGACTTCGACGGTGACCAGATGGCCGTGCACGTGCCTCTCTCGTACGAGGCGCAGCTGGAAGCGCGCATTCTCATGCTTTCCAGTCACAACATCCTCTCGCCTGCCAGCGGTGCCCCGATTGTCACTCCCACGCAGGATCAGGTCCTTGGATGCTACTACCTGACCAAGTCGAAAGCAGGCGATGTCGGCGAAGGGATGACGTTCTTTTCCCCCGCCGAAGTCCGGGTGGCGTACGATCAGCGCCGGATCGGCCTCCATGCCCGCATCAAGGTTCGCGTGGACGGGCAAATGACGGAAACAACGACCGGTCGGGTCGTTTTCAACGAGATCATTCCGCCGGGTACACCGTTCATCAACGAGCTTCTCAATAAGAAGAGACTCGTTCAGATCATTTCGACCGTGTTCCGTCGGTCGGGAAGCGTTGAAACAGCCACATTCCTTGATAATCTGAAGAACCTTGGCTTCATGTACGCGACCCGTGGCGGACTTTCGGTTTCGATTACCGACGTAACGATTCCAAAAGAGAAGTACGAAATCGTCACGCGGGCACAGAAAGACGTCGAATCGGTTGAGAACCAGTACTACCGCGGCTTCATCACGAACGGTGAGCGATACAATAAGGTGATCGACATCTGGACGCGGGCTACCAACCGCATTGCAGAGCGTCTGTTTGACGAGCTTTCTCATTCCAAGGAGGGATTCAATTCTCTCTATATGATGGTTGACTCAGGTGCGCGAGGATCCAAGGAGCAGGTGCGTCAGTTGGCCGGAATGCGTGGTCTCATGGCGAAGCCTCAGAAGTCGCTCTCGGGTGCGACAGGCGAGCTCATCGAGAACCCCATTACGGCAAACTTCCGCGAAGGGCTCTCGATTCTCGAATACTTCATCTCGACACATGGAGCCCGAAAAGGTCTGGCAGATACGGCTTTGAAGACGGCAGACGCCGGTTACCTGACACGCCGCCTCATTGACGTGGCACAGGACGCGATCATCTCTGAAGATGACTGCGGGACGATTATGGGCGTTCCCACCGGTGCCTTGAAGGAGGGTGAGGACGTTAAAGAACCGCTCGCGGAGAGAATTCTTGGCCGTGTTTCGGTTCATGATGTCTCCGATCCTCTCAGCAGCGTGGTCATTGTCAAATCTGGCGAGATTATCGACGAGGAAAGGGCACAGCGAATTTCGGAAACATCCATCGAAACGGTGGAGATCCGGTCGGTGCTTACCTGTGAGGCGAAACGTGGAGTGTGTGCAAGCTGTTACGGACGTGACCTGACTACCGGCAAGCTTGTTGCCGCCGGGACGGCTGTCGGTGTCATTGCGGCGCAGTCGATCGGCGAGCCCGGTACGCAGCTCACACTTCGTACCTTCCATACCGGCGGAACGGCGAGCCTCATCGCTTCACAGTCGCAGATCCTCTCGAAGTTCGATGGTACTGTGAAGTATGAAGGGGTGAAGTTCATCGAGTACGGTTCCGAGGAGGAAAAGCATCCGGTCGTGTCGGGACGAAGCGGGATCATCAACATTCTCGACAAAGACAACAGGATTCTCACCAAGTACGACGTTCCCTACGGTGCGACCCTGATGGTTCGCGACGGACATGCGACGACAAAGGGCGAACTGATCTATGAATGGGATCCGTACAATGCCGTGATCATCTCCGAGCATGGCGGCACGGTGAAATACATCGACCTGAAGGAGAGCGTCACCTATCGGGAAGAACCCGATGAGCAGACGGGACACATCCAGAAGGTTGTTATCGACAGCAAGGATCGCAACCTGATTCCAGCGTTGAGTGTTGTCAATGCAAAGGGCCAGAAGGTCGCAAACTATCCCATCCCGACCCGTGCACATCTCATCGTCGACGACGGAGAGGAAATCAAAGCGGGTGCGGTGCTGGTGAAGATTGCCCGCGATATCGGCAAGACAAGGGATATCACAGGAGGTCTGCCCAGAGTTACAGAGCTGTTCGAGGCAAGGCATCCGGGTGATCCCGCGGTGGTTACGGAAATCGATGGTGTGGTGAAGATTGGCCAGCCCAAGCGAGGATCACGGGAAGTGTTCGTGGAAAGTCATGACGGAAAGGATCGTCGGACGTACATGGTCCCGCTGGGAAAGCACATCCTTGCTCAGGAGAACGATGTTGTCCGGGCAGGAGAGAGGCTCTCGGCAGGCGCCATCGATCCGCACGATATCCTTCGCATTCAGGGAACGACCGCAGTTCAGGAGTATCTCGTGAATGAGATCCAGGAAGTGTACCGGATGCAGGGCGTGAAGATCAACGACAAGCACATTGAGATCATTGTGAGCCAGATGATGCAAAAGGAACGCATCGTCGATCCGGGCGACACGAAGTACCTCGAAGGGGACAACGTTGACAAAGGACGTATTCACGATGAGAACGACTCCCTGCGCGGTAAAGTCGTCGTGGTAAGCAAAGGCGATTCGAAGTTCAAGAACGGCCAGCTCGCGACGAAGAAACAGACACGCGAAACGAATACCGACCTGAAGAAGAAATCGAAAAAGGTCTGCGAGGTTCGCGACGCCCTTCCGGCAGTTTCGGAGCCGATCCTTCTGGGCATAACCCAGGCTTCGCTCTCAACCGAAAGCTTCTTCTCGGCAGCCTCGTTCCAGGAGACCACGAAGGTCCTGACCGACGCCGCAATTGAGGCAAAGATTGACCATTTCCTTGGACTGAAGGAGAATGTCATCATGGGAAGCCTTATCCCCGCAGGAACAGGCCAGAAGCTCTTCCGGGATATTCTGGTAACACCAAGGGACATCGAGGAGATAGTCGAGGAGCCGGTCGCTGAAGCGCCTGCCGGCGAGGGGACCGAGGAAGAACCCAAGAAGCGGAAGAGAAAGTCGCGGGTGGCGGCCTCGTAACGGTGAGAGGTCGTTGACATTCTGACTGAAATATCGTACATTAATAAGCTTTTTTTGTTCAGGGGTTTTTCGAAATCGTTTACGGGAGTTAATCCGATTGCCGACAATTAATCAACTGGTTCGCTCCAGCAGGGAACGGGTTTCGTGGAAAAGCAAATCGCCCGCTCTCCAGTCATGCCCCCAAAAGAGGGGTGTATGTACGAGAGTGTACACCACGACACCGAAAAAACCAAACTCCGCTCTGCGGAAAGTCGCAAAAGTGCGGCTGACCAACCAGCAGGAAGTTATTGCCTACATTCCGGGAGAAGGCCACAACCTTCAGGAGCACTCCCTCGTGATGATCAGAGGCGGAAGAGTGAAGGATTTGCCGGGCGTCCGCTATCATATTATCCGCGGCACGCTCGATACTCAGGGTGTGCAGGATCGGAAGCAGGCCAGATCAAAATACGGAGCAAAGAAGCCGAAACCGGCTCAGTGATTTCATGAGAAAGAAAAGATCAGCAAAACGCCAGATTGGGCCTGACCCGAAATTTCAGGATCTCCTCGTTGCCCGATTTATCAACTCCCTCCTGAAAGAGGGGAAGAAACATATTGCTCGCAACATCCTGTACACAGCTTTCAACCTGATTGAAGAACGGACGAAGAACAAGCCCGTCGAGGTGTTCCGCAAGGCTGTCAGTAATGCTTCTCCGCTGTTGGAAGTCAGAGCACGCAGGGTTGGTGGTGCTACCTATCAAGTACCCACAGAAGTTCGCCCCGAGCGGCGAACCGCTCTTGCTATCCGCTGGTTGATCCTTAACGCCCAGGACCGCTCGGATAAGTCAATGTCGCACAAGCTCGCGGCGGAATTCATCGCTGCGGCTGCCGGTGAAGGAGGAGCTATCAAGAAGAAAGAGGACGTTCACCGGATGGCAGAAGCGAACAAGGCTTTTGCCCACTTCAAGTGGTAAAAGTTCTGGCGACAAGAGAATAGTAAAACCTAAAACATGTTGATTCCTCCGGAGAGCTATCTCTTTTCCGGAGAGTGAAGGAAGAAATGGCTCGAGAATATTCATTGGAACGAACCCGTAATATCGGCATCATGGCGCACATTGATGCCGGTAAGACGACCACCACGGAACGGATCCTGTTCTACACAGGAGTTCTTCACCGGATGGGTGAGGTGCATGATGGAGCCGCGACGATGGACTGGATGGAACAGGAAAAAGAGCGGGGCATTACGATTACCAGCGCCGCCACCACGTGCTTCTGGAGGGAAAATCAGATCAACATTATCGATACCCCCGGGCACGTGGACTTCACGATTGAAGTGGAGCGCTCCCTGCGCGTACTCGACGGGGCCGTGGCTCTGTTTTGTTCGGTCGGAGGCGTGGAACCGCAGTCGGAGACAGTCTGGCGGCAGGCCGATAAGTACGGTGTCCCGCGTATTGCGTTCGTAAACAAAATGGACCGTGCCGGAGCGGATTTCCTTGGCGTCGTGCAAATGATGAAGGATCGGTTGAAAGCGAACGCCGTTCCTGTTCATTTGCCGGTTGGTGAAGGAGACATGTTCGCCGGGATCATCGACCTCATTACGATGAAGGCCCGAATGTATCATGAAGGATCTCAGGGAACATCGTGGGATGATATCGAGATCCCCGATTCCCTCAAAACAAAGGCGGCGGAATACAGGCAGAAGATGCTCGAAGCGGT
>Ga0209002_10002863_pt1 | contig 13783 bp, 16 predicted proteins | sample Rifsed16ft2_FD_184010 | JGI IMG/M metagenome (GOLD analysis project Ga0209002, IMG submission 184010) | Soil microbial communities from Rifle, Colorado, USA - sediment 16ft 2 (version 2) | ecosystem: Environmental > Terrestrial > Deep subsurface > Rock core/Sediment | place: Rifle, Colorado...
GGCGGTCAAAGGGATCCCGATCGGCGCCTGCGGCACGTGCATGGACGCGCGCGGTATCCGCGACGAGATGCTGCTCGAGGGGGCGCACCGCTCGTCCATGGCCGAGCTGGCCGAGTGGACCTTGTGGGCCGACAAGGTGGTGAGCTTCTGAGGGCGCCGGGTCGCTGACCGCGAGGAGGAAGCGATGGCTGGGAAGACCGTGTTGGTCCTGGGCGGGGGCGTCGGCGGCACCGTCGCCGCTAACCGGCTGCGCGCAAGGCTGGCACAGGATGACCGTGTCGTCGTCGTCGACAAGAGCCGCGATCAGCTCTTCGCACCCTCGCTCCTGTGGCTCCTGGTCGGGGCGCGCCAGCCCGACCGCCTCAGCAAACCGATCTCGCGCGCGCTGCGGCCGGGCATCGAGCTCGTGACCGCCGAGATCCGCTCGATCGACCCGGTCGGCCGCCGGGTGGTCACCGACGCGGGGGAATGGACCGCGGACGCCCTCGTCATCGCCCTCGGCGCCGAGCTCGCGCCGGACGCCAGCCCCGGCTACGCGGACGCGGCTCATGACTTCTTCGCCCTCGACGGGGCGGCTGCCTTCGCCGAGGAGCTCGCCCGCTTCGGCGGCGGGCGCATCGCGGTGACCGTGACCGCGCTTCCCTTCAAGTGCCCGGCCGCGCCCTACGAGGCCGCCCTGCTCATCGACGCCAACCTCCGCCGCCGCGGCCTCCGCGCGCGGAGCGCGATCGACGTGTACAGCCCAGAGCTCCAGCCGATGCCGGTGGCGGGGCCGGCGATGGGTAGAGCCATGGTCGGCCTGCTGGAGGAGCGGGGGATCGGCTTCCACCCGGATCGGGCGATCGCGGGCTACGAGGCGACGAGCCGCGAGATCGTCTTTGCGGACGATGGCCGGGCCGGCTTCGATCTGCTGGCCGGGGTGCCCCCCCATCGCTCGCCTCGGCCCGTCCGCGAATCGGTTCTCGCCAATCCCGGCGGCTGGATCTCCGTCGACCCGAGGACCCTCGAGGCGGGGCACGAGAACGTCTTCGCCGTCGGAGACTGCAGCGCAGTCCTGCTGGCCAACGGCAAGTTCCTGCCCAAGGCGGGCGTCTTCGCCCACGCTCAGGCGCTCGTGGTGGCCGAAGAGATCGCCGCCCGATTCGCCGGGCGCGGAGGGGCCGCCGGGCGCGGGGGGGCTCGATTCGATGGCCTCGGCTACTGCTGGGTCGAACTGGGTGGCGGCCGGGCGGCCTTCGCCATCGGTGATTTCTTCGCTCAGCCGGACCCGTCGATCGCGCTACGCGGGCCGGGGCGCGGTTGGCATCTCGGCAAGGTGCTCTTCGAGCGGTACTGGCTCGGCGGAACGCTCGAGCGGGCGCTGGCCGCCATGGGCCTGCGGCTCGGGGCGCGACTTCTCGGCCTGCCGGCTCAGGTCTGAGGATCCGGCGTCACTGGCCGAACGCGAGTGGCCCTGACGTGGCCAAGGAAGCGGTTCCCGGCGGCCGTCGCCCGCGAAGTCGGGACGGTCGGCACGCCGATCAGCTGACCGTCGGCCCATCTGCGCGAGTGGCGGCCGCGGCACTGTGGCCCTCATGCAAGTCGCAGCATCGAAGGCGACATCACGCCCGCCAGGCATGCCCCGCGCCTCACCACGCGTCCTCGTTGTCGACGACGAGCCGCCGATCGTCGAGCTCGTGCGCGGCTATCTCGAGCGCGAGGGGTTCGCCATCGACACGGCCTCGGACGGCCCGTCGGCCCTCGACCGTGCGCGTGCCATGGAGCCCGACGTCGTGATCCTCGACTTGATGCTCCCCGGCATCGACGGGCTGGAGGTCTGCCGGCGACTGCGGACCTTCTCCGACGCGTATGTGCTCATGCTCACCGCACGATCCGAGGAGATCGACCGGGTCGTCGGCCTCTCGGTCGGGGCGGACGACTACCTCGTCAAGCCCTTCAGCCCGCGCGAGCTCGTCGCCCGGGTCAAGGCGCTGCTGCGCCGCCCGCGCGTCGCGTCAAGGGCAGCTGCGCCTCCCGGCCTGGAAGTCGATGGGGCGAGGCACGAGGTCCGCGTGGACGGAGCGCCCATCGCCCTGACGGCCACCGAGTTCGGGATCCTCACCGCGTTGGCTCGAGACCCCGGCGTCGTGGTCTCGCGCTCCAACCTCCTCGACGCCGTGTGGGGCCCCGAGTACGTCGGCGACGAGCACCTCGTCGATGTTCACGTCGCGAACCTTCGGCGCAAGCTCGGCGACGATGCCGAGCGCCCCCGCTTCATCGAGACGGTGCGCGGATTCGGCTATCGCCTGACGCCCGGCGCCTGATGCGCCGGCCACGCAGCCTCCGATCGCGCCTTCTGCTCGCCAACCTCGTCGTCGCGGGGGCCGCCCTCGGTACCGTCGTGGTCGCTGTGAGCCTTGTGGGACCGGGCTACTTCGCGGAGGCGATGGGTCACCTGCCTGGCGACCCCATGGGGGCGATGATGGACGCCGCCACCCGAGCCGCCTTCAGCGACGCGGTGCGGAGCGCGCTCATCGCGGCCGGCCTGATCGCTCTGGCTACTTCGGTCGTGGTGAGCCTGGCGCTCTCGACGGCTATCGCTGGGCCGGTCAGCCGGCTGGCCGCCGCGGCGCACCGCATCGCGCTCGGTCACTACGCCGAACGAGTCCCGGAAGGAGAAGGAGAGCTCGGTGAGCTAGCCGGCTCCTTCAACGCGATGACGAACTCGCTCGAGGCGACCGAGCACCGACGTCTGCAGCTCGTCGGAGACGTGGCCCACGAACTGAGGACGCCGCTGTCGACGCTGGACGGCTACCTCGAGGGTCTGGAGGACGGCGTGGTCGCGGCGACTCCCGAGACGTGGACGCTGCTCCGAAGCGAGACTGGCCGTCTCACCAGCCTCATCGACGATCTCCAGGAGCTCTGGCGGGCTGAGGCACGGCAGCTCCCGCTCAGGCTGGAACCGGTAGACGCCACGACCGTCGCGCGGGAGGTGGTCGACCGATTCTCCCGGCAGCCAGGGGCGCCACCGATCACGATGGCAGCCGAGCCGCCGACCGGGCTGATAGTCCGCGCCGACCGCGAACGGCTGGCCCAGATCCTCGGCAACTACCTGTCCAACGCGATCCGCTACAGCCCCTCAGGGTCGCCGGTCCGGGTCAGCGTCCGACGAGTGGGAGACACCGTCGAACTGGCCGTCCGCGACCTGGGTCCCGGTCTCACGCCCGAGCAGCGCAGCCAGGTCTTCGAGCGGTTCTACCGGATCGACCCGTCCCGCTCACGGGCACTCGGGGGTTCCGGGGTCGGGCTGGCCATCGCCCGCGCGCTGGCCCAGGCGATGGGCGGGGGCGTGCGGGCCGAGTCGGACGGAGCGGGCCAGGGGTCGACGTTCCTGGTCGCGCTCCCGACCGCGTGAGCACTTGACCTGATCTTGACCAAGTCTTTGGGCGGTCTCTATGGACTCCTGAGGCGCGCGTCCCAGCCTCGTTCCTGCCGGAACACGGCGTAACGTCGAAGGAGTCTTCCGATGATGGACGGCTGGGGCATGGCCCTCGGCGGCTGGGTCTGGATGGGTGTGTGGATCCTCGCCCTTCTCGGGATGGTCTGGCTGATCGTCGCCGGGGGCCGGGATCGCGGCCCGCGAGAGGACGCGCTCGAGATCCTGCGCGCCAGGTTCGCCCGCGGTGAGATCAGCCAGGAAGAGTTCGAGCGAGCGCGCGACGCACTGCTCGCGTCGCAGTTAGGAGTGCCTCGATGATCAGCACGAAGGTGGCCGGCCTGCTCGCAGGCGCAGCACTTGCCGCCGGCCTCGTCCTCGGGGCCGCCGGTGCCATCGTCGCCCGGGAGGCCAGTCCCGCTGCCGCCAACGCCGACTGGGCGGGCCACATGCAGGCGATGTCGTCGATGATGGGCGGCTCGGGCGGGATGATGGGCTCGGGCGGGATGATGGGCTCGGGCGGGATGATGGGCTCGGGCGGGATGATGGGTTCGGGCGCCACCACGATGCCCGACTGGATGCTCGAGCACCACGGCCTCGCCACTCCGGAGCCCACGCCGTGAGCGGGACGTCGCGCCACGCGCGCATCGCTGCCGAGGCCGCCGCCCGGGAAGCGGCCGAGCGTCGTTCGCGCCGGCTCCGGGGCGCCAGCTTCGGCCTGATCGCGATCGCGGTCCTGGGGGCAGGCGTGTATCTGGCAGGCGGCGTCTTCCTCGGCCCGCGTGGCACCACCGAGGTCGTCTCCGCCATCCCCATGCGCGTCAGCATGGCCGGATTCGATCCGGCGGTCATCCGCGCGAAGCCGGGTGAGACCGTCACGCTCGACTGGTGGAATACCGATGGAGCGATCCACCTTGAGGGCGGGGTGCACACCCTCGTGTCCGACAGCCTCGGGGTGCGCCTCGAGCTGGCTGCCCAGTCGCGCAAGACGATCACGCTCACGGCGCCCGCCGCGCCGGGCGACTACGACTTCTGGTGCGACTCCTGCTGCGGCGGCTACGAGAGCCCCGCGATGCACGGCATCCTGCGCGTCGAAGCGTAGCGATGTCCCACTGCCACGAAGAGGGCGCCGAGCAAACGCGCCCCGAGGCCGCCCACGCCGGGCACGATCATCATGACCACGCCGCCATGGTGGCAGCCACCCCGACGGGCGGCCGTGCCCTGCTGCTCGCCGATGGCGCGGGCATTCCTCGTTCGGCCCTGCTGCTGGGCGGCCTGCTCGGCGGAGTGACGGTCGCGTCGCTGGCGGCGGTCGCGCTCCTGCCCTACGAGAGCGCGGCGTTCGGCGGTCTGACCGTGCCGATCGTGATCGGTTCCGGACTCGCCGATGGTCTCAACCCGTGCGCCTTCGCGCTGCTCGTCCTCTTCGCCACGTACACCCTCACGCTCGTCAACGCGGTCACCGTCGACGGGACGCCGACGCACGCGGCGCGGCGGACCCTCCTCGGGGCGGGATCCCTGTACGTCGGCGCCGTGTGGATCACGTACTTCCTGATCGGGCTGGGGCTGTTCGGCTTCCTGGCCTGGCTCGGGCAGGACCACCTGGTCGCGCGCGTCGCCTCGGTGCTCGCGCTGGTGATGGCGCTGTGGATGATCAAGGATGTCTTCCTGCCGGGCGTCGGGCCGTCGATGATGGCTCCGTCGGCGACGCACGGCTGGATGAATCGGGCGATGCAGCGGGGCGGCCTCGGGGGCATGCTCCTCGCCGGGGTTCTCGTGGGGATCTGCACAGTGCCCTGCTCCGGCGCGATCTACCTCGACATCCTCGCGGTCCTCCACGCCTCCGGCGGCGGTGCCGTCGGGCTGGCGCTGCTGGCGCTCTACAACGTGGCCTTCATCGTGCCGCTCGTCTCTCTCCTCCTCTTCGTCTCGGACAGGCGCGTCCTGGGATCCCTCGGACGCTGGAACCGGAACCATGGCAACGCGGTGAAGGTCGTCCTCGCGGTCGCCGTCGTGGCCATGAGCTTCGGCCTGCTGCTCACGATGTAGGAGGAACCGAATGCTCGGCCGTGCCCCCCTGATCCTGCTGCCCGCCCTCGTCGTGCTTGTCGCCGCGTGTGGCGCCGGCAGTCCGGCGACACCCTCTGCGACGGCCGGGCCGACGGGCCCCCGGATCGTCGAGGTGAAGCTCACCGACGACCTGCGCATGGACCCCGCGGCCATGACCGTCAAGGCGGGTCAGCCGATCCACTTCGTCGTTGCGAACACGGGCACGCTGGATCACGAGTTCTTCCTCGGGGACGCAGCCGCCCAGATGGCCCACGGCGAGGAGATGATGGGCATGCCCGGGATGGGACACGACGAGCCGAACGGCATCGGCCTGGTGCCCGGCGTGACCAAGACGCTTGACTACACCTTCGCCGCCCCTGGCACATACGAAGCCGGCTGCCACGTGAACCGGCACTACGGGGCCGGCATGAAGATGGTCATCACGGTCGAGCCGTGACGTGCGGGCCGGAGTCGCCGCCGTCTCCGGCGTCTCCGCAAGCGCTCGTGCGAGCTCAGCTTCACAGGACAGGGTTTCGGCCATGAAGAGGCCCGCAGCCCTCGCGGCCGTCAGCCTCCTACTCGCCTTTACGCTCGCGGCGTGCAGCACGAGTACGGGCGGAGCGCCGTCCGTGAGCCCCGGCGTGGGGGCGGCCTCCGGTGCCGCCCCGGCCGCAGCCACCCAGCTGAGCGAGGGCGGCCAGGTGACCGTCGAGGCGACTTGGAAAGGGCTGGCGGCGGGAGCCACGTTCGACGTGAAACTCGACACGCATTCGGTCGATCTGGACGGGCTCGATCTATCGAACGCCTTCCTGCGTAACGACCGCGGCGATCAGCTCAGCGCCCGGCCGTGGGCGGCGCCAAAGGGCGGCCACCACCGGGACGGGCCCCTCAGTTTCGATGGCGATGCCTCGCGCTTCCTCGCCGGCGCGAAGTGGATCGAGATGGTCCTCCCGGACGTCGGTGACATGCCCGAACGGACCCTTCGCTGGGAGATCGGCTCGTGACCGCCATCCCTCGCCCGCTGAAGTCGACCCTTCCGGTCGCACCCCGCTCGATCCTCGCGGGGCTCGCTGGCGCGGCATCGCTCCTCGCCATCTACCTCGCCATCATCAGCCTGGCCCAGGGGGTCGACCACGCGCTCGAGCAGCTCGCGGCGGACTCGCTTTTCGTGGGCATCATCGCGGCCGGCTTCGGCACCCAGATCGCGCTGTTCGTCGAGCTCCGGACGGTCGACCGCCGCCATCGCGCGGCCGCGGCCGTAACGGCCGCCGGCACCGGAACAAGCGCGGCGGCGATGCTCGCCTGCTGCGCCCATCACCTCGTCGATCTCCTGCCGATCGTCGGCCTCTCGGCGGCGGCCGTCTTCCTCAACGCCTACAAGACCCCGCTGTTCCTGGTGGGGATCGGGATGAACCTCACCGGGATCGTGGTGATCGCGCGTCGGCTGGGACAGGCCCGGCAGGTGTGTGAGGTCGTCGAAGCGAGCACCTCGAGCGGAGCTCTCGCCACCAGCTGACCAGTCTCGGGGCCGCCCGCGGACCAACCCGTGGCCCGGTCGCTTTGTGACATTCGGCACCTGCCCCTTCGCCGGGTTCCAAAGGATACTGGGGGGGAGTATCAAGGAGAAGCGATGACGCGGCGACCGAGCCGAAGGCGTGGAAGGTCCGGGCCGTGAACCTCGCGCGCCGGAACCTGCTCGCCGACCCGCTCCGCTTCCTGCTCAGCGTCCTCGGCGTCGCCGTCTCGATCGGGCTGATCCTGCTCCTCGCCGGCTACCGATCCGGCGTCTATCGGCAGGCGTCGGCGTACCTCGACAACACGCCCGGTACGGTCGTCGTGGCTCAGCGGGGCATCCGGGACTTCCTCGGGACCAGCTCCACCCTGCCGGCCGGTGTGGAGGCCACGGTGCGGCAGGCTCCGGGTGTCGAGCGCGTCATCCCGGTCGTCTCCCAGTTCGTCATCTTCGAGCGCCACGGGCGGAAGGACGGGTTCTTCCTCATCGGCTACGACCCGGCTGCGGGGGGCGGGCCGTGGCGGCTCGTCGAAGGTCGCGAGCCGAACGCCGAGGACGAGCTCGTCATCGACCGGACCACGGCGCGCCAGCACGAGATCGCGATCGGCGACCTGATCCGCCTGCTCGATCGGGACGCGACCGTCGTCGGGCTCTCCGACGAGACGACGTTCTGGGCCGGCTCGGTCGCTTTCGCTCGGCTCACCACGCTGCAATCGCTCCTCCGCGCCCCGGGCCTGGTCAGCTTCCTGCTGGTCACCCCCACGGCGGCCACCTCGCCCGAGGCGCTCCGCGGCCGGCTCGAGGTCCCCGGGACGGAGGTGCTTCTCAAGAGCGACCTGGTCGCCAACGACCGGAGGCTCATGGCCCGGGTCTACGACGCGCCGGTCGGGCTGATGGTCGCCATCGCCTTCGTTGTCGGCGTGCTCGTCGTCGGTCTGGTCATCTACACCGCGACGATCGAGCGCCGTCGCGAGTACGGGGCGCTCAAGGCGATCGGCGCCCGGAACAGGACGCTCTACCGCGTCGTGACGGTCCAGGCGCTCATCGCCGCTGCCGTCGGTGCCGTCGTCGGTGTCGGCCTCGCCTACGGCGCCGGCGCGACTCTCATGGCCTGGCGCCCCCAGTTCCTCGTTGACATCGACCCGACGGCGGTCGCCATCGTGCTGGCGAGCAGCCTGCTCATGGCCCTGCTCGCAGCCCTCATCCCCGCGCGCACGGTCGCGCGCCTGGAGCCCGCGGAGGTCTTCCGGGGATGAGCACGACGCTCCTGCTGGCCCGCCGGAACCTGGCCCGCAACCGCATCCGGCTCCTCGTCTCCGTCGGGGGCGTGGCCCTCGCTTTGTCGCTCACCCTTGCCCTCGACGCGATCTACGCGGGCGTCGCCAACCAGCTGACCACCTACATCGATCGGGCCGGGGCGGACATCTGGGTCGCGCAGGCCGGCGTGCGCAATCTCCACATGGTCGCCTCCTGGCTGCCCGACTCGGTGACCGCGGAGGTCCGCTCGATCGACGGTGTTGTCGAGGTCACCCCGATCCTCTATTCCACCGACACGATCGCCGCGGGCGAGGAGCGCGCGGTCGCGTACGTCATCGGCCTCCCCGCCGGCGGGGCCATGGGCGGACCCTGGGACGTTGTCGAGGGTTCCGCGCTGGTCCGCCGCGGCGAGATCATCGTCGACCGCGCCTTCGCCGAGAAGGCCGGCGTGGCGATCGGCGATGCGGTCTCGGTCCTCGGTGGAGAGGCCCGCATCGTGGGGCTGTCGGAGGGGACGGCAAGCCTGGTGAACTCGGTCGCCTTCGTCGCGTTCGACGACTTCCGGGCGATGCGCGGAGGTGCCCCGGTCGTGAGCTTCGTGCTCGTGAAGCTGGCTGCGGGTGCCGCGCCCGACGCCGTGGCGGCCGACATCGAGCGCCGGGTCGTGGGCGTGACGGCACAGCCCCGCGCGGGGATCTCGGCCGAGGAGCGCCGGCTGGTCACGGACATGAGCGCCGACATCATCTCGATCATGAACGTCATCGGCTTCGTCGTCGGGCTCGCGGTGGTCGCCCTGACCGTCTACGTCGCGACGCTCGCCCGGCGGCGCGAGTACGGAGTGCTCAAGGCGCTCGGAACCCGCAACCGTATCCTCTACCGGGTCGTCCTCGTGCAGGCCGTGCTGAGCGTCGCCATGGGCTTCCTCGCTGGAGTGGCCTTCACCGGGCTCCTCGCGCTGGTCATCCCGCGCACGGGCCTGGATCTGGAACTGTCGATCAGCGCCGCGTCGCTCGCCAAGGTCGGATCATTCGCGGCCGTGATCGCCGGGTTGGCCGCGATCCTGCCGATCCGACAGATCTCGGGTCTCGATCCGGCGATCGTCTTCCGGAGAGGAGCCGCGATATGACCACCGTCACATTGGATGTGCGCGACGTGACGAAGCGCTTCGGCGAAGGCGACACGGCGGTGACCGCAGTCCGCGATGTGTCCCTCGCGGTCGAGCCCGGCGAGGTCGTCCTGATCATGGGGCCGTCCGGCTCCGGGAAGACGACGTTGCTCTCGATGATGGGCGCGCTGCTGCGCCCGTCGCGCGGCACGATCCATCTCGACGGCACAGAGCTCACCGCCCTGTCCGAAGGTCGCCTCCCGGACATCCGCCTCCGCCGCTTCGGCTTCATCTTCCAGGACTTCAACCTGCTGTCGGCGCTCAGCGCCCTCGAGAACGTCGCACTCGTCGGGGAGCTCGCCGGCCTGAAGCCGAGCGTGGCGCGGGAGAAGGCGACGGCCCTGCTGACTGGTCTCGGCCTGTCCGAGCGGCTCGACTTCCTGCCCGAGAAACTCTCGGGCGGCGAGAAGCAGCGGGTGGCCATCGCCCGTGCATTGATCAACGAGCCTGCGTTGATCCTGGCCGATGAGCCGACCGCCAACCTCGACTCCAGGATCGGCCACGAGATCATGCACCTCCTGCGAGGCATCGCCAGGGAGCAGGGGCGCAGCGTCGTGATCGTCAGCCACGACCAGCGCATCCGTGACATCGCCGACCGGGTCCTGTGGCTCGAGGACGGGCAGTTCAAGGACATGGTCACCATGGCCACCGATCCGGTCTGCGGGATGGCCGTGGAGCGCGAGCGGTCGGTGTCCGCAGAGCGCGATGGCGAGACGTACTGGTTCTGCTCCAACGGTTGCCGGGCCGAGTTCCTCGGGACAATGGGCCGCGACGGTCAGGACCTGTCGACTCGCGCAAAGGGCCTGATCCACGACGCGGCGGCGCGTCTCGTCCGGTCGCTGGGACCCTGAACTGCAGAGGATGGTGGTCGGAATGAAGGTTGACTTGTCTGGTCGGGTCGCTCTTGTGACGGGCGGGGCACGGGGGATCGGCGCCGCAACGGCCGACGCCCTGGCCGCCTCCGGGGCGAGCGTGGTCGTCACCGACGTCCTCGACGAGGAGGGCGAGCAGGTCGCCGCCGCCCTTCGCGACCGGGGCCATGCCGTGCGGTACGAGCACCTGGACGTCAGCAACGAGGCCGATTGGGCACGCGTGGTCGGGCAGGCCCAGGCCGAGTACGGAGGCCTCCATGTCCTCGTGAACAACGCCGGGATCGGCACGCTCCCCGACGTGGAGACGGAGACCCGGGTCGACTGGGACCGCCTCATCGCGATCAACCAGACCGGCACGTGGCTGGGCATGAAGCACGCCATCCCGGCGATGCGGGCGTCGGGCGGAGGTGCGGTGATCAACGTCAGCTCGATCTTCGGGGCGGTGGGCGGCTTCGGTGGTTCGATCGCCTACCACGCGAGCAAGGGCGCTGTTCGCCTCATGACCAAGAGCGCGGCGGTGCGCTACGCGGCCGAGGGGATCCGCGTGAACTCGATCCACCCGGGCTTCATCGACACGCCGATGGTCGAGCAGGTGAAGGGGACCGAGGTCGAACAGCTCATCGTCGCGAACACACCGATGGGCCGGCTGGGGCGGCCGGAAGAGATCGCTTCGGTGATCGCCTTCCTGGCGAGCGACGCGGCGTCCTACATGACCGGTTCGGAGGTCTACGTCGACGGCGGCTGGACCGCCCGGTGAGCACCAGCGCAGCGAATCGGCTGGTATACTCCCCAGGAGTATCGGGGAGTGTCGTCTCGGAGATGACCAAGGAGGCCAACGTGCAACTCATGATCCTGGAGACCACTCCCGAGTCGCTGCGGGCGGGCTACGAATGTCCGTGCGGCTGTCGACCCAGCGTGGCGTACGCGCGCCACGGCGAAGCTGCCTACGACGGCTGCTGCTGCGGCAACGAGTTCGCGCTCGGCCCGTCGGACGAGCGCAGGCTGGCCCGCCACGGAGCTTTCGAGCGCGAGACCGAGCGACTGCGGGCCCCCTGGGGCGAACCGCTCGAGGCGGTCTGGCTGATCGGCCCGAGCACTCACGCTCTCGGTGACTCGCATGCCCATGGCGAGCACCACCACGGCATGGGTGCACATCCTCAGCCCGACCCGGCGCAGGGCGGCGTATCCATGGACAGCGCCATGGACCCGGTGTGCGGGATGACGGTCGATCGGGAGACGACCCGCGCAAAGGGTCTCGTGAGCACCTACCAGGGAACCGAGTACTTCTTCTGCGGGAAGGGCTGCAAGCTCGATTTCGACGAGGACCCGGCGCGCTACCTCGACCCGAGCCACGTCCCGTCGATGTAAGCCCGCTTCGGCGGGTAACGTTGTCGCGCAGGGCAGGCGGCCCGACTGCGGAGCGAGCGCTTACGCGGGCTTCCCGCCGGTGGGCCGTTCGCCCAGGACCGCCAGGCGCTGGCGGTACTCTTCCTCGTCGATCTCTCCCCGCGCAAAGCGCATGCGCAGTACCTCAGCCGGCGACGGACCGGGAGCGGATCCCGCCGGCGGGTTCGTCTCGTACCGCGTGAACAGCCGCACGGCGATCCAGATCACGGCGACGACGACGATCACCCAAAGGGCCATCCCCAGGCCCATCCCGATCCAGCCCCAGCCGCCCTCCGGGCCCCACATCCACATGTCAGTTCCCTCCAGGCGCTCTGGAAGGAAGTTTATCAGCAGTCCTGGCGGCGGAGGATCGGCCGATGGTCACGAACCGATGAGCGCGACGAACCGCCAGTTGGGCGTCGGCAGGGAGATGCTGACTCGGTGACAGAAGGGCACGAACAACACGGCGAGCGACCGCGAGCGCGGGATCCCCACGGTCGACCCGAAGTGCCGGCGGGACCCGCACACGAGTCACACGGAGTTCCCGGCCGCCATGCGCACGAGCGCCGCGCCGACGGCGCACCCAACCGGGGCGCGCACGACCGCCACGCAGGGCACTCGGTCGCGATGTTCCGCGACCGGTTCTGGCTCGCCCTCGCGCTGACCATCCCGGTCGTCGTCTGGAGCCGCGAGCCACAGGAATGGCTCGGCTACCAGGCGCCGGCGTTCCCCGGATCGGAGCTGATCCCGGCCGTGCTCGGGACGATCGTCTTCCTCTACGGCGGCGTGGTCTTCCTGCGCGGTGCGCGCGGCGAGCTCCTCGACCGGCAGCCGGGGATGATGACCCTCATCTCGCTCGCCATCTCGGTGGCGTTCGTCGCCTCGCTGGCCGCGACGGCCAGGTTCTTCGAAGTCGAGATCTGGTGGGAGCTCTCGACCCTCATCACGGTCATGCTCCTCGGGCACTGGCTCGAGATGCGCTCGATCGCGCAGGCTCGCGGGGCGCTGGCGGCCCTCGCCGAGCTGCTGCCCGATACGGCCGAGCGGGTCACCGGCGGCGGCACCGAGGAGATCCGCACGTCCGAGCTGCGCGAGGGCGACGTCGTGCTCGTGCGCCCCGGCGGCCGGGTGCCCGCGGACGGCCAGATCGTGGAAGGCCAGGCCGACGTCGACGAGTCGATGATCACCGGGGAGTCGCGACCCGTGCCCAAGGAGCCAGGGTCGAAGGTCGTGGCGGGCACGGTCGCCGCGGGTGGGAGCCTGCGCATCCGGGTGACGGCGGTGGGAGACGCGACCGCGCTCTCGGGGATCATGCGCCTCGTCGCCGCCGCTCAGGCTTCCGCCTCCCGCGCGCAGGCGCTGGCTGACCGGGCAGCGGCGCTCCTCTTCTACGTGGCGCTCGGTGCCGGGACGCTCACGTTGGTGGCCTGGTGGCTCCTCGGCGATCGTGAGGGCGCGCTCGTACGCACGGCCACGGTCCTCGTCATCGCCTGTCCGCACGCCCTCGGCCTGGCGATCCCGCTGGTGATCGCGATCAGCACGTCGCTCGGGGCACGCAACGGACTCCTGGTCAAGGACCGGCTGGCCCTCGAGCGCGCCCGCCTGCTCGACCTCGTGATCTTCGACAAGACCGGGACGCTGACCAGGGGGCGCCATGTCCTCGCCGACGTGGCCACGGTGTCCGGCGTTCGCGAGGAGGAGGCGCTCCGCCTGGCCGCGTCGGTAGACGCCGACTCGGAGCACCCGGTCGCTCGCGCGGTGGTCGAGGGTGCTCGCGCCCGCGGCATCGAGCCGGGGCCGGTCGAGGGCTTCGAGTCGCTCGCCGGTCGGGGGACGCGGGGAAGGGTGGACGGGCGCGATGCGGCCGTCGGCGGTCCGCGCCTGCTCCAGGAGCTGAAGGTCGAGCCACCCGGGGAGCTGCGGCAGGCCACCGAGCCGTGGGCGCGCGAGGGCCGCACGATCCTCCACCTCGTCGTCGATGGGAAGGTCGTCGCCGCCTTCGGGCTGGAGGACGAGATCCGCCCGGAGTCGAAGGAGGCGGTCGACCGGCTCCACGCGATGGGCCTGCGTGTCGCGATGATCACCGGCGACGCGCGGTCCGTGGCGGAGACGGTCGCCGGGCGGCT
>Ga0209002_10002866_pt1 | contig 13781 bp, 16 predicted proteins | sample Rifsed16ft2_FD_184010 | JGI IMG/M metagenome (GOLD analysis project Ga0209002, IMG submission 184010) | Soil microbial communities from Rifle, Colorado, USA - sediment 16ft 2 (version 2) | ecosystem: Environmental > Terrestrial > Deep subsurface > Rock core/Sediment | place: Rifle, Colorado...
GGGTCAGCCGTTTGTGAAGGTCTACACGAGCGGGAACTTCTTCGACGAGCGCGAGGTGTTCCCCGAGGTCCGACAGAACATCCTGAAGGCGCTCGGGGAGCGGTGCGAGAAGGTGATGGTCGAGACGCTCTCGCACCTCGTCCGGCGCGAACCCCTCGAGGAGGGGAAGCGGCACGCGCAGAAGTTCGAGATCGCCCTCGGCCTGGAGAGCGCGAACGACGTCGTCCTCCGGCATTCGGTGAACAAGATGTGGGGGCTTCGCGAGCACGTCCGCGCCGCCAATCTCGCGCACGAGGCCGGCGTGACCGTGAAGTCGTACCTTCTGCTGAAGCCGCCGTTCCTCACGGAACGCGAGGCGATCGAGGATGCCGTGGAGACCGCGCACGCGGTCGACGGGGTGAGCGACGCGATCTCGGTCAACCCCATGAACGTCCAGAGAAACACGGTCGTGGACCATCTGTTTCACCGCGGAGAATACCGGCCCCCGTGGCTGTGGTCGGTTGCGGAGGTCTTGCGGCGCTGTCGGGACCTTAGGGCACACGTGAAGTCACACCCGACGGCGGGCGGCATGCGCCGGGGGGCACATAACTGCGGGGAGTGCGATCCCTCCTTCCTGGCGGCGATCGAGGAGACGTCCCTCGGGCTGGGCGACCGCCTCGACGCGCTCGCGTGCGCCTGCCGGGAGGAGTGGCTCGACGTCCTCGATTTGGAGGGCTTCACCCAGGGCGCTGCGGATCTCCCCGCCCTCGTGCGCGGGTAAGGTTTATCGACCCAGGGCCCTTCCCGCCGCTGGGAAGACCGTGCAGACGTACCCGATCCGCCGAGGGCACTACAAGAACGTCGAGGGCGTGCGGCTCAAGGACGTGATGGAGATGTCGTTCGGGCCGGTCGCGGATGAGGGCGGCAAGTTCGTCGCGTCGTACGGGGGGCTCGCGCGCATCGTCGCGTGGGCGGACAAGGCCGCGCTCCACGTGGACACGAAAGCGAATCCGCAGGTCGACAACGACACCGCCGTGCGCACCCGGGAGGCGTGGAATGCATTCTTGGAACGGGCGACGGGGTACAATTCCAAGCAGCGGGCGAAGAGGATCCAAGAAGAGGCGAAGAAGGACGTCCCCGAAGTCGAGGCGTGACACCACCGCCAAGCTCTAATAGGGCTACAAACGCGTTCCAATTTCTTCATGTGACGCACGCCCCGTGCGGAGCGCATGCTCGCCCGTCGCGTCGCGCGTGAGGCCCGAATGATCGTGTTCCCGCTCCTGCTCTTGGCGGCGTTCGCCGGTACGCGCTTCGGCCCGGGGCCTGCGGCGGCATCGACCACCGTGTGCGGCCACGTCATTGGGGCGGAGACGTGGACGGCGGCCGGCAGCCCGTACCTCGTCGCGTGCGACGTCATTGTCGATCCCGGCTCCGTACTCACGATCCAGGCCGGTGTCACCGTCCTCGCGCTCGGGCAGTACGAGATCCTTGTCCACGGATACCTGTTCGCGACCGGGTCCTCGAACGGGACAATTCTGTTCGCTGCGAACAACACGGGCCCACCGCCCTTTGTCTGGAGGGGCATCCGGGTCGCGTCGAATGGGATCGCCGATCTGTCGAACGTGTCCGTGCGCGACGCGCAGAACGGAATGACCGTAGACGGATACGCCTCCCAGCGCACCTCCCTCTCCGTCCGTGACGCGGATCTCACGGCGAACGGCCAGGCCGTCCAGGTGCACGTGGGCGCCGCCGCATCCATCGTCTTGGAACGGGTGAATGCCTACGGAAACGGGAACGCGGTCAACGCGACGGGGCGCGTCGCGATCATCGACTCGCGCTTGTTCGGGAATTCCGGCTGGGGTCTCCTGTTTCGAATCGACACCCCGTCGAGTTTCGCAAGCCTGACCCTTCGGGACAGCGAGATCTCCGATAACGGTGGGTGGGGTGCCCTCCTGTACAGCATCCCACCGGGGGGACCTGCCCCGGCAGCGACCGTGGAGTGCAACGAGGTCGCCCGGAACGCCCTGGGTATCGGGGTCGAAGCTCCCTCCGGTGGCGTCCTGGCGAGCGTGGTCCGGAACAACATCGTGAACAACGCGGTCCAGGCGACCGACGTCGTCACGAACCTCTGGGACGACGGGGCCTTCGGGAACTTCTGGAGCGACTACACCGGAACGGACGGAGACGGCGACGGAATCGGAGACACCCCGTACGTGATCGACACGGATAGCCGGGACAACCGACCGTTCATGGCGCCTCTTCTGAACTGCGTGCAGGGCCCGACCCCCGTGGACCTGCCGCCCGGCGCGGCGACGCCGTCTCGTGCGGACCTCACGGGCTCGACCCTCGGGGACGTCACCCTCTCTTGGGGCCTCTCCGCGGACGACGGGGGCGGGGAGGACGACGTTGCGGCGTACGACCTGTTCCTGGGTCCGTCCTACAGCGCTGCGGGGGTCGGGTACGCGCTCCTCGCGAGTCTACCCCCCGGGACGACGACGTACGAGGACGTGGGCGGCGGCGTGCTGGACCCTGGTTCCCGGTTCTACCGTCTGGTCGTCCGAGACGCCGCGGGGCAGGCGACGGCGAGCGCGACCCAATTCGCGAAGTACTCAAGGAGCCTGGCGGCGGGATGGCATCTCCTGTCGATCCCGATCGCGCCCTCGGACACGGACGCGAGGTCGGTCCTCCAGACGGTCGACTACGTCGTGGCCCGGACGTTCGTCAACCCCCGCGACGACGATGACGACGAGGAGGGGGACGACGACGACTGGGAGGAGGACTGCCGGGACAAGCCGTGGCGGAGCCTGCGAAGGATCGACGAGACGAAGGGCTTCTGGCTCCGGGTCCGCACGGCTTCGGACCTCGTCGTGGCCGGGCTCGTCCGCGTTTCGACGACGATCCGCCTGGAGGAGGGATGGAACCTCGTCGGGTATCCCTCGTTCCTGGAACGCACGGTCGCCGATGCGCTCGCCGGCGTGTCGTACCGCACCGTGGAGGGCTTCGATCCCGTGAACCCACCGTACTATCTTCGGCGCCTCGGACCCTCGGACTTGATGGAGCCTGGTGGCGGCTTCTGGATCCGCGTGCGACGGTCGGCGGACTGGACGATCCAGAGCTGAACGGAGGGAATCGGAAGCCTTATTTCCGTCGGCCTTCCCTCCCGCTCCGTCAGAAGGGTGATGGGAATTCGGTTTCTGGACCGATTCCGCCAGGGACGCCGCCCGCTCTACGCGCACCAGGCGGCGAATCAGTTCGGCCATGGGTTAGGCGCGCCGTTCGTCCCGTACTACGCGACGCGGCTCGGGGCGACGACGGCGGACCTCGGTTGGCTGCAGGCCTTCAACAACCTGTTCCCGAACCTCCTCCAGGCCACGTGGGGCCGCGCGAGCGACCGCCTCGGACGCAGGATCCCGTTCATCGTGCTCGGGACCGCCGTCTCGATGACCCTCTTCCTCCTCGTCGCGGCGTCCGGATCGCCGTGGCAGCTCATCCTCGTCGTCCTGTTCCAGGCGGTGGCCCTCTCGATGGTCGTCCCGAACTGGAGCGCCCTCCTGGGAGAGAAGACCTCCTTCGGGATGCGGGGCCGCACGTTCGGCCGGTTCAGCGTGATCGGCGGCGCCGCCAGCCTCGGTGGCACGCTCGTGGCGGCCATCGTCGTCTTCAACCTCCCGCAGACGGATGCGAACGCGTTCCAACTGCCCTTCGTGATCGCAGCGGCGGCGGGGGTCGCGTCCGCCCTCGTCCTCGTGTTCGTGCGGGAGCCGTCGAGGACCGCGAGGGACGGAGGGGGCCCGCCCCCTGCGGACCGGGTAGACGTCGCGGAACGGCGCGCGGACTTCGTCTACTTCACGAAGGTCCAATCGTTCTACAACTTCTTCATGTCGATGAGCTGGCCTCTCATCCCGATCACGGTCGCGAACGTCCTCGGCGCGACGAACTTGGACATCGTGATGATCACGGTCGTCTCGGCGACGTCGACGATCATGCTGCAGTCGCAGGTGGGGCGGCTCTTGGACCGCGTCGGCCCGGTCGCCCTGATCCAGGCGAGCCGTTTCCTGTTCATCGCCGTCCCGCTCGCGTACGGGCTCGCGAACGACCTCGTGTTCGTCTACGCGATCTCGGCGGTGATGGGCGTGCCGACGGCAATCGTGAACATCGCGTTCAACGCGTACATCCTCGACGTCGCGCCTCCGGAGAAGCACGCGGAGTACTTCGGGACGTTCAACGGCGCGATCGGGCTGGTGACGTTTGCGGGAACCCTCCTCGGCGGCTACCTCGCGCACGTGTTGCTGGACGTATGGGGCGGAAACGTGTGGCTCGCGCTCTTGGCAGTGTACCTCACTTCCTCCGCTGGGCGCACGATCGGCGCATTCCTGTGCCTCCGAATCCGCGATCCGGCGAAGTACCCGGAAGGAGTGGAGGACGTGTGGGGTCGGTTCCACCGCCACTTCGCAAATGAGCGACACTGAACGGCGATCGCGTCCTACGCAGAACCGCGTGTTCGGACCTCACAGGCCGTACCGCTCGCGATGGAGGCCGTCCAGCCCCCACACCCCGGTCTCCAGGAAAGCGTGATCCACCGCGAACCGGCCCCCGCTCGCGACGAAAGTCTCGAATCCGAAGTGGTACGGGTCCGAGGTCCGGTTCTCGAGCCGCGCAAACAGATCCGGGCCCTCTGGAGCGAGATGATAGAACCGTCCCTCGAGACACGCCGCCAAGATGCCGGGTTCCCCGTGGCTCGCATACGGATGGAACGGGTCGGCGCGGATGCGCACGTCCATGCCGAGCCGCATCGCGAGGAGGGGGTCTCGGGTTCCCTCGATGTCGAAGCGCACTGCCAGATCTCCGACCGCAACGATGACGAAGAACGCCGCCAACGGATTCAGGTCGTTCTGCCGGATGAGCCGGATGGGAGGGGATGCGAAGCCTTGGCGGCGAAGGTCCTCCATAATGGTCGTGGCGACGAACGCCTCTGCGTCGTCGAGACCTCCGAGCTCGATTGCTACATCCACCGCGGCGTCCACGGAGCGCCTCGTGGCTCCCAGGACTTCTGCGGACGTGAGCGACTTCGGCGCGGTCAGGTACGCGCGCCCCAGCCCCGCCGCCAACGCGAGCGCGCACGCCAACGCGACGAGGAGAGCCTTGTGGTACTGACGCACGGCCTTCCGGAGCCGCGAGGACCGGCTTCAGGGTTCCCCGTACCTCCACGCGAAAGGGGGATGAGATCGTCGATCGGCAGCGGTCCCGCTCGCAGAGACGGGCGGACGCCTCGCCACGAGGGGCCGGCTACCCGAACAGGGCGCCGAGCCCCGCCGCCGCCTCTTCCTCGGAGACCTTCTCCTCTTCCTCTTTCTTCTCTTCCTTCTTCTTCTCCGGTGCGGCTGCTGGCGCCGCGGGCGCGGCCGCCGTGGGCATCGAGACGGCGGTCTTGATCGCCTCGTCGATGTTCACGCCCTCGAGGGCCGCGGTCAGCGCCTTCACGCGCGCGTCGTCGGCCTTCACGCCCGCCGCGGTGAGGACCTTCTTCAGATTCTCCTCGCTCACGGGCTTCCCGGCCGCGTGCAGCAGCATCGCGCTGTACACATACTCCATGCGTTCTCACCTCCCTTTCTTCGGTTCGTCCGTTGATCCTTCCTTCGACGTGCCCACGGCCTGCGGGGCCTTCGCCGCCAACGCGAGCGCCTGCGCCTGGGCCTTCGCCAGGAGCATCGGGATCGTGTCCTTCGTCGGGATCCCCGCCTCGAGCGCCAGACCGACCGCTCCGCGGTACGCCTTCGCGATCAGGAACGGCATCGTGAATGCCGTCGGGTATGCGACGAGCACGGAGAGGTTCAGCGCGCCGCGGACCGCGTCCGCCATCCGCGCGCGCACGACGGTGTCGTCCACCGCCAAGGCGTCCCGGCCGTACACTTGGCCGTCCTCGTAGGCGCCGCGGAGATCGAGCCCGACGATGAGCGGGAAGATCTCCAAGCGCGCGAGGACCTGCGCGACCTCCCGCGGGATTCGGTCCCCCGCCTTGACGACGAGCTTGTCCTTCTTCACGAGGACCTTGCCCTTCTCGATCGCCGCCGGGATGCCCGCCTTCTGCAGGTCGCTGACGATCGGACCGGGCTTGAACGGCGTCTCTCCCTCCCGCACCCAGACGTCCGCGGGCGAGACCTCGCCGCCGCGAGCGGGCGCGCTCGACTTCGTCGCCTCGAGTTCCTTGAACAGGCGGAACGGATTCAGCTGCGTGGTCACGACCGCCGTCTGCCCCGCGAGCGAGTCCTTCAGTTGCTCGAGCCCCTTCCTCTCCGCCGCCACCCGGTCGAGCGCAATCCCCAGGAGGGAGTTCTTGGTGACCCGGATGTCGACCTTGTCTCGCAGCCTGCGACGCATCGCCTGGAACTGAGGGGCCGGAATGCCCCCCACGTTCACGATCCCCACGACGCGCGCGCTCCGCATCTTGGCGGCGAGTCGTTCGACCTCTGCGACCTTCGCGGGGTTCGCGTGCGCTGTCGCCGCCGCGGTCGCCATCACATCCACCTCACGGACGGCCCCATCGTGGTCTTCACGAACGCGGAGTGGATGTTGAACTTCCCCCGCTCGAGCTTCGCGGTCACGCGCTGAAGGAGGAAGTCGAGGTTCTCCGCGAGGTCCTCGACGGACATCGACCGGAGGCCGATCGGGGCGTGGCACGTCCGCATGTTCTTCGTCCGCACACGGACGGTGTTCCGCATCGACCGGATCATCGGCGCGGGGTCGGCGGTGGGCGGGATCGGCCGCGGCATGCGTCCGCGCGGGCCCAGCACTTGACCGAGTCGCTTTCCGATCACGGGCATGAGCGGCGCTTCCGCGATGAAGAAATCGTACTCTTCCGCCATCTGGCGGGCCTTCCGCTTGTTCCCTGCCAGATCCTCGATCTGGTCCGGTGTGACGATGAGGTCCGCCGCGTCCTTTGCCTTGAAGGCGAGCTGGCCGCTCGCGAAAATGCACACCTTGATCGGCTTCCCGCGGCCCTTCGGGAGGACGACCTCCTCATCGAGGCGATTCTTTGCGACGGAAAGGTCGACGTCCTTCAGGTTGATGGCGACCTCGACGGACTCGGGGAACTTCCGCTCGGGCGCGGAGTCCACGGCCTTCTTGATCGCGTCGATCGTCTTCGCGTCCGCCATGGGCGGACCACCTCCCGTAGTCTATGCGGCGTGATGCGCCTCCTACAGTGGGAACGCGACGAGAGGTCCGGGGGTATTTGAGGATTTGGACCTATCGCGCCAGATGGGTGTCGTGCTTCCCGGCCTGGATCTCGGCGAGGGCTTCCTTCGGTGGCTTCCCCTCGACCTTCACCCCCATGGAGACGCACGTCCCGACGATCTCCATGACCCTCTTCTTCGCGTCCTTCCCCTGGAGGGCGTCCCTCTTGATGGCCGCGATCTTCAGGATCTGCTTCAGGGAGATGCTGCCGACCATCAGCTTCCCCGCCTCGCCGCTGCCCTTTTCCGCGCCGATCTCCTTCAGGATGAGCGCGGACACCGGCGGCGTCCCAACCTCGATCGTGTACGCCTTCGTCTTGGTGTCGATGAGGAGGACGATGGGGACCTTCATCCCGTCGAAGGATTTCGTCCGCTCGTTCACGTCCTTCACGACCTGCATGATGTTCAGGCCGAGGGGTCCGAGCGCGGGACCGAGGGGCGGGCCGGCGGTGGCCTTTCCACCATCCACGAGGACCTCGAGACGCTCGGGCATGTGCCGCGCCCCACCGGGGATTGCGATATAAAGGTTTGGCGGTGGGGAGGCGCCAGCGGGTTTTGGTCTGGCCCCAGCGGTGCATTCTTGGCGGGCATCGCGATACAGGGGCGGAGATCCCGATGGCGAGGAAGACCGACGGCGGCAAGGTCGACTGGGAGATCGAGGCGGACTACTACACGTGGTGCAACTGCGACTGGGGATGCCCCTGCAACTTCAATGCGCGGCCCACGGAGGGGCACTGCCACGGCGGCGGCGTGTGGCGGGTGAAGGAGGGGCACTTCGGGTCCACGAAGCTCGACGGCGTGAAGTTCGCCGTCTTCTACTGGTTCCCCGGGCTAATCGAACAGGGGAACGGGCGCGGGCGTAACTACTTGGACCGCCGCGCGACCCCCGATCAGAGGAAAGCGCTCGACGAAATCCTGAGCGGGAGGCACGGGGGCGGCGCGCTGGAGGTCTTTCCGAAGCTCGTCTCCAAGTGGTACCCTCTCATGGTTACGGACATCGAGTTCACGATGAACGGGACGGACGCGTACGCAAAGATCGGGGACGTCATGGAGGCGGAGTCCGAAGGCCTCGCCTACCCGGACGGGATGAAGATCTTCCCGGAGTTCACGCTCCCGCACGGGATCGAGTTCAAGAAGGGGCTCGCGACGAACACGAAGACCTGGTGGATACGCGACGAGGACATGCTCGCGCACCACGTGAACAAGTACGGCGTCGTGACGACGGTGACGTTCAACCGGACCGGCTGCGTCGCCTGATCCCGCCTACCTCTCTTCCTTCTCCTTCTCGATCCCGCGCACGTGATCCCCGCGCACGGTGATCGGAATCGGGACCATCGCCTCGAACAGCCAACCATGGTTCTTCCCGTCGTCTCCTTCCTGGCTCATCGAGCCGGGGGGCGCCTATTCCAGCACAATCCGATCCAGTTCCAAGTTTCCCAGTACCCGTAGCCACGAGGACGGGCGAATCTTGGACAAGAGGATGACATCTGCCTCTTCATGAACGCCGAGTTCCACGTCTCCACCGAACACCTCGATCAAGGGCCGCCAGCCGTCGGCGAGGCCTCTGTAGCAACCCTGAAGGAGGGCGCCGAGAAAGCTTCGACGGAGCATGTCAGGTCCGGTAGCCCGTAGCCTGACATGTTCTGCCTCCAGCCTCAACCAGCAGAGGGCTCTGGCGGGAAGGAAATGTCCGGAAACCACACGGCCAATACTCTCCTCTGCGTAGGCCCGAACCGGCCATCTCTTCCGGAACTGAAGCCAGACATCGAAGGAGAACGGCGAACTCGGTTTCCGAGGTGTGCACGATAGAATCGTGGCGCTCAGCGCCCTCCGCGATTCCACGAACGTGGATTCTCGTGGTCGTCTTAGTAGTCTGTGGTCGGAACTGGCAAACGCAGCGATTGCGAAAGCCTACTTCTCTTCCTTCTCCTTCTCGATCACGCGCACGTGATCCCCGCGCACGGTGATCGGGATGGGGACCATCGCCTCGAACAGCTCGACCGTGATCTCCTCCTTCGCCTCGTCGATCTTCTGCACGCGCGCCTTCTCGCCCTTGAACGGCCCCGCGACGAGCTCGACGATGTCCCCCTCCATGATGCCGCTCACGATCGGCTTCGGCGTGAGGAAGTGCTCGATCTCCGCGAGGCTCGTCTCCCCCTTCGCGACGCCCCGCGCCCGCCGGATCCCGCGAACGACCTCGTCCAGGCGGTCCGGGTTCATGCTCTCCACAAACACGTATCCTCGGATCGTGGCGGGGGCGAGCACCGAGAAGATCCCGATGTCCCGCTCCTTCGCGCGCGCCGCCAAGCTGTCCGCGACGGTCCGCTCGTGCCCGATGCTCGTCTTCACCGCCATGACCGCGGGCCGCGCGTGGGCGGTGATCCCGACCTTCCCCCCCACGTCTGGGTCCCCGTTCGAGATCGCGGCGACGACGACGTTGACGTGGTCCCCGAAGCGCGCTCCGCGCGGGCACGTCACGACGAGCGTCAGCTCCCTGGAACCACCGCTGATCAGGCGGATCTCCTTCTCGACGATCTTCGTGAACGTGACGTCCCACGCCTTGTCCTCGACGCCGTGGATCTTGACGCCCCACTCGGGCAGCTCCGTCTCCTGCGTCCCGTACAGGAGCTCCGCTCTGATCCGGTAGGTGTCGTCGTCGTGCCCGGAATTTGTGATTCCGATCTCGAAGTCCTGGCTCGTGCCCGCCGTGAGCGAGGTCGTGTCCGCGCTCTTCAGCGCGACCTGGACCCCATACGTGCCCGGCGCCGGCTTCACAATCGGAGGGGGCGGTGGGGCCGGTGCGGGGGCCCCTTCCGGCGGGATTCCCTCGAGCAGGCTCATGGGCTGGCCTCACCCGAACAGAGACACGAGCCAGGGGCCCACGTACACGAAGACGAGGTAGATCGCAAACCCAACCGCGCCGAGGACGAGGATGCCCAGCGCGGTGACCATCACGACCTTGCTGAACTCCTCGTGCGTCGGCTTCCGCGCCATCTGGAGAACGCGTCCGTACTTCCCCCTGCCGAGCCGTTTCGCCCGCGCTTCGATGCGCTTCTGGATCTCCCACGACTTCTCGACGATTCGCGTCGCCATGCTTACCGCACCACGTCCACGCCGACTTCCTTCGTCTTCCGGACCTCGCCGGGCCCGAAGATCTGCTTGCTCTTCACGCCCGTCAGGATCACCATGCACCGCATCTTGTGCTGGAGTGCCGGGTCGATCGCCGCGCCCCAGATGATCCGCGCGTTCGGCGACACCTTCGACTGCACGAGCTCCGCCGCGCGCTCCGCCTCGTGGACGGTCATGTCCGAACCGCCCGTCACGTTGATCAGCGCCCCGGATGCCTGGGAGATGTCGACGTCCACGAGCGGGGAGTTCACCGCCTCCTCGATCGCGTCCTCCGCGCGGGTGTCGTCCTCGCCCTCGCCCAAGCCGATCATCGCGACGCCGCCGCCCTTCATGATCGTCTTGATGTCGTTGAAGTCCAGGTTCACGAGCCCGGGCTTCGTGATCACCTCGGTGATCCCCTTGATCCCGCGCATGAGCACGTCGTCCGCGACCTTGAACGCCTGGTTCAGCGCGAGGCGCGGGACGAGCTCCAGGAGCTTGTCGTTCGGGATGATGATCACCGTGTCCGCGAAGTTCCGCAGCCGCTCGAGACCGTACTCCGCGTTCTCCCAGCGGATCGCGCCCTCCGCGCGGAAGGGCCACGTGCAGATCGCGACCGTGAGCGCGCCGAGCTCCTTCGCGATCTGCGCGACCACGGGCGCGCCGCCGGTGCCCGTGCCGCCGCCAAGCCCGCACGTGATGAACACGAGATCCCCGCCCTGCAGGACCTTCCGAATCTCCTCCTCCGCCTCCCGCGCCGCCTCCTCGCCGACCTGCGGGAGCGCCCCCGCGCCGAGGCCACGCGTGCTCCTCCGCCCGAGCAGGATCTTGTGCGGTGAGCGGACGATGAGCAGGTGCTGCGCGTCCGTGTTTGCGGCGTACAGCTCCGCGCCGACGATCCCGGCCTCGACGAGACGATCGATCGTGTTGGAGCCGCCGCCCCCCACGCCGAAGATCTTGATGTTCGTGCGCAGGCCCGAGAGGATGCGCTCGAGCTCCGTGTCGTCCGCGCCGTAGATGAGCGTCGCGGCCTCCCGCGGCGCCGCCTCCTCCGTTGCGCGCGTCAGAATTTCCCGAACGATGGAACCCATGGAATGCCTCCGCAGCACGAGCCTGCAGGCTACGGGGGCCCACGTAATCCCCGAACCCTTAAAAGCTTTCCGAGAAGAGGACGATGTGTCACCCGGGCGCGAGTCTTGGTCCCCCGGAGCGACGGGGCGCGTGTCACTCGCAACGGTGACAACGTATTTATCCGGCCGTCCTGTTCGAGGATGCCGTTGCCGATCAACGCGGAGCGCATCCGGAAGCTCATGGACCACGGGCTCACGGAGTATCAAGCGCGCGTGTACCTCACCTTGCTCGACCTAGGGACCGCGACGGCGTCCCAGGTCACTCCGCACGCGAGGGTCCCTCGGACCCGCATCTACGCGACGATGTCGCAGCTCCACGAGAAGGGGCTCGTCGAGATCATCCCCGAGACGCCCCTGCGGTACACCCCCGTCCCGTTCCACCGGTTCCTCGCGAAGACCGTGCACGAGTTGCGGGACCGTGCCGGGACCCTCGAGAAAAACCTCGAGACGATCGGGAAGGAGTTCGCGGTCGTGGCCCAGACGGCCCCGGAGGAACGCGGACGCTTCGAGGCCATCTACGGAAGGCGGAACGTCCGCGAACGCCTGATCAAGATGTACGAGTCCACGGTCGAGTCGTGGATCGGCATCGGCACCACCCGATCCCCCGGGCGGGTCATGCGCGGGTTCGGGGAGTACATCACGGAGAAGGCGGGTAAGGGGATCCGGTTCCGGTACATGTTCCCCGTGACCCCGGAAGGCATCAAGGACGTGCAGCGGCTCGGGAAGTACGCACAGATCCGGAACGTGGACTTCTACGTCCCGATGTACATGCACGTCTCCGATGCGCGGGAGTTCATCATGTCCCACCCGATCCCGGACGACGACTCGTTCTACCGCGGGGACGACATCTGTATCTGGACGAACGACCAAGCGCTCGCGCAGGCGGTCTCGAACATCATGGAGAACACGTGGCAGGGTGCGAAGCCGATTGACGCGCCCGCCGAGGCCGCCCGGTGATCATTTCGCGCGCCCGGACTCGGCAGGCGATCCTCGGGGCGGCGAGCGCACGAGGAGGGCGGCGTCCCCCACGTACCGGAACCGGTTCCGGAGGGTGACCTCGCTCACCCCCGCGACCTTCGCGACGAGCTTCTGCGGGCGGCGCTCCCCGCAGGCGATCGAAGCCAGGTAGATCGCGGCCGCGCTCGTGCCGACCGGCGAGACGGAGAGGGATCCGTCCGCGTCGTCCATTTCCCGAACGATCCGGAGCGCCTGCCGCTGCACGCGGCTGCTGAGGCCCAGCTCGCTGCAGAACCGGGAGAGGTAGTCCGCGGGTCGCGCGGGCGGAACGCGGAGGCCGAGGGCCCGGAGCAGGATTCCGTAGGACTTCCCGATCTCCTTCCTCCGCACCCCGGTCGCCTCCGCCATCTCCTCCAGCGTCCGGGGGACACCCCCCATCCGGCAGGACGCGTAGACGGCGGCGGCGACGATGCCCGAGATCTTGCGTCCGCGGAGGAGGCCCCGCTCGAGCGCCTTCTTGCAGAGGAACCCGGCCTGCTCCTTCAGAGCCCTGGGGAGGCCCAAGCTGGACGCGACGCGGTCCAGCACGACCATCGTCTCCGGCAGGCTGCGCTCCCCCGGGCGGCTGTGCCCCGAGTGGCGCTGGAGCTTCCGCATCCGGAAGTACTTCTCCCGCTCCCGCAACGGGATCGGGTTTCCCCGGCTGTCCCGCATCGCGACCGGGATCACGGTCGTGAGCCCGATGGACTGACCCGTGTACCCCCGGGGCGTGCCGGTTCGGCGCATCCGGTCCGCCTCCTCCGCGCTGAACGCGGTCCATTCGGGTCCCGGGTCGATCACGCTCTCGCTGACGACAAGGCCGCAGGCGTCGCACACGACCTCGCCCCGCGCATCGTCCCGCACGAGGTGGGCGCTCCCGCACTCCGGGCAGGCCATGAGCTCGTCGAGGACGGGTCGTTTCGTCGGTCTCGCAAGGGAGGGGGAGGCGATCGCGGGCACCCTTGTCCCGCCATCGGATATAACGGACTTATAACTATGGATGTTACTGTATGCATCGACATCCGCGTCGGGGCTAGGTGACAACGAGCTCGTCGAGGAACCGGTGTAGGCGGACCGTCGGCCGGCCCGCCGCGTCCGCGATCACCTGCTTTGCGGGGGGCTCCTCCCGGTACGCGGGGATCTGCCCCTGGAGGCGATCCTCAAAGGTCGGAAGGAGCGGGTTCTCGTAGAACACGCCGATCGGGATCGCGTCGCCCCACTCGAGAGCGACCTTCAGCGCTCCGAGCTGCTTCTCGTCCGATTCCTCCGGCGCGCGCACGAGGGGGTCGAACCCGCGCTCCTCGAGCTTGTACACGCGCGGCATTCGCTTCCCCTC
>Ga0209002_10002868_pt1 | contig 13778 bp, 10 predicted proteins | sample Rifsed16ft2_FD_184010 | JGI IMG/M metagenome (GOLD analysis project Ga0209002, IMG submission 184010) | Soil microbial communities from Rifle, Colorado, USA - sediment 16ft 2 (version 2) | ecosystem: Environmental > Terrestrial > Deep subsurface > Rock core/Sediment | place: Rifle, Colorado...
GGGCCGAGCGCGACGATCGTCCTGAGCTTCGCGCCTCACATCGGCCTGAGTCCGAAAGCCCTGCGGACGATCGTCCTGGAGGGCGTCATCGGGAACGTCGTGGCCGCGGTCGTCGTGCTCGTGGCCCTCCAGCTCCCGAGTTCGCCGGGCGCGTCCGACGTGATGCACTTCCTCTCCCAGGTCGGTCTGTCGGCGTCCGTCGCGTTCCTCGTCGGCCTTGCGTGGCGGTCCGTGACCGGGACCCTCCTGCCCTTCAAGTTCCAGTACATCGCGACGATCGGCCTGGCGGTCGTCGTGTTCGCCCTGGCGGAGGGGATCGTCGGCGGGAACGGGGCGATCGCGGCCTTCGTCTTCGGCCTCGTGATCGGCTACCGTCGCGACGGACCCCATTCCCTGACGGAGATGGAGGGCGCCGGGCTCCAGGACTTCCAGAAGGAGATCACGTTCGGCCTGCGGACCTTCTTCTTCGTGTACCTCGGCCTCCTGATCCAGTTCTCCTCCTTCTCCCCCGGGGCTCTGTTCGGAGCGGGCCTCCTCGTCGCGGCGTTCGTTGTCGCCCGCGTGCCGACGTCCCTCGGACTCGCCCGTGCATATCGACTGGACCGACGCGACACGCGCGTACTCATCGCCACCGTCGGACGCGGGATGACGGACGTGGTGCTGGTCCTCCTCGCCCTGGAGAGCGGGCTCCTCCCGCCCTCGGAGGGATCCCTCCTCCTCGGTCTCCTTCCCCTCGTGATCCTCCTTGCCGCCGTCGCCTGCGCGGCCCTCCTCTCGTGGTCGGAGAGGGCACACGGGAGCGCGGAGGCGCCTCCGGAGAAGCAGGACATCTACCGGGCCTAGGCGCCGTCCGGGACCTCGCGCGTCGACCGCCGCTGAGCCAGCACGACGCCGGCGATGACCATCGCGCCTCCCAGGATCCCCGCACCTGTAATCGTCTCCCCGAGGATTGCGATCCCCCCGAGGATGGCGACGAGGGTGCTCAGGTAGACGTACGCTCCGGCGGCCGCGGCGGGCATCCGTTCGAGTCCGCGGAACCAGATGCCGTAGGCGAGGAACGTGGGGAAGATCCCGAGGTACAGGACGGGCGCCGCCCCCGCCCCGCCCATCGTCGCGAGATCCGCCAGGAACCCTTCGTAGGACAGGAGGACGAGCGGGAGCGTGAGGAGCGTCCCGAGGAACAGGGTCCACGCGACGAAGGAAAACGGCGGATACCGACGGAGGTATCCCTTGCCGAGGACCGCGTACAGGGCCGCGAAGACCGCGGGCGGGAGGACCGCGAGGGCGCCGGTGGACACCCGGAAGGTGTATTCGCTCCCCGGCTGGGCGAGGAAGATCATGACGCCGAGACCGCCGAACGCGAGGGCGATCCCCCCCGCGGGGACCGGACCGATCCGCTCCCTCAGGAGGAGCACCGCAAGGACCGCGATGAACGCAGGCGCCGAGGCGATGATGAGGGCGGCGGTCCCCGCGGTGACGTTCGGGTCCTCCACGCCGAGGTTCAGGAACAGATGGTATCCCGTGAAGCCGAAGAACGCGAGGACGAGGAACATCGGCCAGTCTTTCCGGTCGACCGGGACGCGGGCCCGAGGCCTGGCGAGCAGGTAGGCGGCATAGCAGACGTCCGCGACCGCGAACCGCAGGAACGTCAGGGTGATCCACGACATGTGCACGAGGGCCTGCTTGATCGCGACGAACGCGAGCCCCCAGAAGACGACGAGGACGACCATCGCGGCATGGACCGCCCAGCCGCGGTCGAAGCCGGCCCCTGCCGCCACGCCCGCCGAACCTGGGCGTGCGATAAAAAGGTAGGCCCGGCGCAGGCGGGTCAGAGCAGGTACACGTTCGGAAAGTCCGAGGGCTCCGCCTTGAAGACGTTCGGGGTGTCCGGAGCGACGCCCTCCGCGCCCGCGAGCCGGCGCGCGAGTTCTTTCTGCCCGCGCTCGAGGGCTTCCGGATTGTACGAATACTGGATCCGGACGTAGTTCGTCGATCCGACGGACGTCTTGCGGTTCAGGAACTTCGCGAAGTCCTTCCACCCCGGCGGCTGACGCGAGAATACGTTCGCCATCTCGACCCCGAAGCGGCCGCCGATGAAGAACGCCTTCCACTCGTTCACGTTCCGCTCGTCGAGGCGCCCTTCCACGAGTCGGGCGACGCCTTCCGCGTACGTCGGGTTGATGTACTGCCGGAACGCCTCGAGGTTCGCGAGGGCCTCTTCGAGGTTCCCGATATCCTCCGGACGCATGATGGGCTTCGGCGGTGCGTCGTACCACGCGGCCTGATACGGGACATACTTCGCCTGACCGCTCTCGACCTCCCACCGCGCCGCCACGCGGTCCACGAGGAAGTGGATCCGGCTGTGGGACAGCAGGTAGTCGAGGACGAGCGTGTACTCGACCTTCTGCGCGACATCGTCCACCGGCTTGTCGGCGTACTTGCCGAGATCCCGCCAGATGATCCGGTGGTACTCCTCTTGCAGGGCTCGGAGCCGCGCTTCCTGCACGTAGATGCCCCAGCGGTCCGGAGCGAGTCGGAAGCTCACGTAGAAGGCGACGGCCTCGGGTCCTTTCTTCAGCATCTCCGGGAGGGTGGCGGGGTCCTTCGGGACGGTCGCCCGATACGCCGCCAGGTTGTCCGCGGTGAGTTCGAAGGGTCGGCCGCCGTCCAGGGGCGGAAGGTCTCCATGCCCCGGCACGCGGACGGCCTTCGGGTCGCAGAACTCCGGATAGGCCGAGGCGAACCCGTCCAGATCGTCCATTGACGTCCCCAAGAGGACAGGCGACTTAAGCCTTGCTCGTCAGTAGAGGAGGCACTCGACGAGGCGGCCGTCCACGAGTTGCGGCTCAAGGGGATCCGGCGGTCGGAAGCGCACGATCGCTGCGCCCTCCTCGAGCAAGACGTCCTGGACGGCGCCTGCCAAGGGCGCGGGCGCCTCCGTGATAGCCGCCCGGATCCGAGCGAGGAGGCCCTCGCCCTGGGATTTCTCGACCCGACGACCGGCCTCGAACCCCGAGGCCCACCAGTCGTCGAGGAGCCCGAACGCCGCCTCCTCGGAAGCGACCTTCAAGGGATCGAGACGCCGCTCCTCGAGGTAGTCAAGGAAGTCGCGGCCTTCCCACCCGCATGTGGGGAGCGCGACGGGACACCGGGGATGGAATCGGCAGCCCGCGGGCGGGTACACCGCGTCCGGGACCTCTCCCTTCGGCAGAGACTTCGCCCGACGCTTCGTCGGATCGGGGATCGGAATCGCTTGGAGGAGGGCCTTCGTGTACGGGTGCTTCGGTTCCGCGTAGATCTCCTTCGCGGATCCCATCTCGACGATCCGCCCGAGGTACATGATCGCGATCCGATCGCAGATGAACTTCGCCGTGGCGAGGTCGTGCGTGATGAACAGATACGTGAGCCCGTGGCGGCGTTTGAGATCCAGCATGAGCTCGAGCACCCTCGCGCGAATGGACATATCGAGCATCGAGACGGGCTCGTCGGCGACGAGCAGGCTCGGTCGGAGGATCATCGCTCTCGCGATCGCCGCACGCTGCTTCTGCCCCCCGCTCAAATCCGCAGGATACTTCTCGTACAGCTGCTCCGCGGGCGTGAGGCCGACCTCCCGCATGATCTCGAGGACGGCGTCCTGGATTTCCGAGGCGACGGGCAGGAACACGCCTTCGTCCACGACGGCTTGGACGGGTCCGGTCGGCGTTATGCCGTGGATTTCGAGCGGATGTCCGATCGCACGGCCGATTGTCATCGCTGGATTCAGGGACGCGTGGGGATCCTGGAAGATGATCTGCGCCTTCCGCCGGAGGTCGCGGAGATCCTTCTCCTTCCGATGGGTGATATCCTCTCCGTCGAGGCGAATTTCGCCCGAAGTTGGTTCGACGAGGCGAACAATCGCCCGACCGACGGTCGTCTTGCCGCAGCCGCTCTCCCCAACGAGCCCGAAAATCTCCCCTCGCCGCAAGGTGAACGTCACGCCGTCGACCGCGTGCACGACGGGCTTCTCTCGCATGAGTAGCCGCTGGATGAAAGGCATCTTGACCGGATAGTGAACCTTGAGATCCTGGACCGAAAGCAGGGATTCGTCCGCCGACTGCCCCGGGACGGTTTCGAGGAGCGTCAAAGGAAGTCCTTGCCGAAGTGGCATGCGGCGAACTGACCGGGCCGGAACTCCTCGAGGAGAGGTTCGCGTTCCGCACAGATCGCCTGGGCGTGCGGACAGCGGGGATGGAATCGGCATCCCGACGGCGGGTCTCTCAGGTCGGGGGGCATCCCCTCCACGGAGTAGAGTTCCCTCGTGTCCAGGTGGATAATCGAGGAAAGGAGGCCGCGGGTATACGGATGCACGGGCCGTGCGAAAATGTCCCGGACCGGTCCGAGCTCGACGAGCTTGCCTGCGTACAGGACCGCGACTCGATCGCAGGTCTCCGCGACGATACCGAGATTGTGCGTGATCAAGAGGAGGGACATCTTGTAGGCTTCCTTGAGGTCCTCCAGGATCTCCAAGATCTGCGCTTCCACGATCACGTCGAGGGACGTCGTCGGCTCGTCGGCAACAAGGAGGCTCGGGCGCAGGACGAGCGCGAGCGCGATCATGATCCTCTGGCGCATGCCTCCCGAGAATTCGTGAGGATGATTCCGCATCCGGGATTCGGGGATCCCCATCGACATGAGTGCGATTCGGCTCCGACGGAGCGCCTCCGCTTCCGGGATGTCTTCGTGGGCCAAGACCGTCTCGACGAAGTGCTCCTCGATCGTCATGAGGGGATTCAGGCGCGTCATCGGATCCTGGAAGATGAGCGCGATCTCCTTCCCGCGGATCTCGTGGAGCTCCGCGTCATCCTTACCCAGCAGGTCCTGGCCTCGGAAGACGACCCGGCCCGAGGTTTTCGTGCCCGGAGGGAACAGGCCGAGGACGGCCTTCCCAAGGGTCGATTTACCGCAGCCCGTCTCGCCGACGACGCCGACCGTCTCTCCGAGGTTCACGTCAAGGTCCACATCCTCAAGCGCGTGGACCGAGTGACGTCCGGCCTTGTAGTGGACTGAGAGATCCTGGAGCTGGAGGACGGGCTCCATTCAGGTCCGCTCCTTCTTCAGCAGGGGATTCACGAGGTCGTTGAGCCCTTCACCGAGGAAGCTCAGCCCGACCGTGAGGAGGATGATCATGAAGCCCGGGAAGAAGGAGGTCCACCACACTCCGTTGTCCAGGAACTGCTGCGCGTCGCTCAGGTCGATCCCCCAATCCGGGACGGGTCGCTCGAGGCCGAGTCCCAGAAAACTCAAGCCCGCGGCCGTGAGGATCGCGTCTGCGGCGCTCAGGGAGAAAATCACGGGGATCGAGACGAGGACGTTGTACGCGATGTACGACCACATCACGATACGCGGTCGTGCGCCCAAGGCGCGAGCGGCCTCGACATACGTCTCTTGCTTGATCGCGATCGTCTGGTTCCTCGTGACGCGGTAGTAAAGGGGGACGTAGATCACGGTGATCGCGATCCCGATGTTCAGGACCCCTTTGCCGAGGATGACAGCGACGAGGGCCGCGAGCAGCAACCCGGGGAACGCGTAGACGGAGTCCATCACGAGGACGAGGACGCGGTCGACCCGGCCTCCTGTGTAGCCGGAGTACAGCCCGACGGGGAAGCCGATCGCGAGGGCGAGCAACACGCCAATTGTCATGATGATGAGGGAGGTCCGCGCTCCGTGGAGGACACGGCTGAACAGATCCCGGCCGAGATTGTCGGTGCCCATCCAGTGGTCTCCGCTCGGAGCCTCGTTCGGATTCCCCACGAAGCGCAGCGGATCGTACGGCGCGAGGACCGGGGCCAGGATCGCGATCAGGATGAAAGCGACCAGGAGGCCCAGGCCGATCCACGACATGACGCCGGCGAGGGTCCGCCGTTGCTCGAGCATCGGGTAGATCATGCGGCCGATGAGGGAGCGCGGCCCCACGAACGTCTTGAGGTGCACCTCGTCGGACCGCGCGAGCTCCGTCGCCATGTCAGTACCTCACCCTCGGATCGATGAGCCCGTTGACCACGTCGATCACAACCGAAATGAGGATGATCAGGACCGCGTAGACTACGATCGTGCCCTGGATCATCGGATAGTCTTTCGAGACGATCGATGTGAGGAGGAGGGTCCCCATCCCGTCCCAAGAGAACGTCCGTTCCGTCAGGACCGCGCCTGCGAAGAGGATCGCGAACTGGAGCCCAAGGATCGTGACGACGGGGATGAGCGCGTTCATGAATGCGTACCGATAGACGATCGAGCGGAAATGCACGCCCCGGGCTCGCGCGGCCTCCACGTAGTCCGAGGTGATCGTCCGGAGCAGGTTCGCGCGGACCGTCTTCGTGAAGAAGCCGCTCAGGACGAGCCCGAGGGTCAGGCACGGGAGGAACAGATGTCGCAGCGCGACGGCGAACTTGTCCAGACGACCTTCGAGGAGGGAGTCGATCGTCAGGAACCCGGTGACGATGTGCGGATACTCCGCCCCGGAATAACGGAGACTCGGGGGAAACCATCGGAGCGTGACCGCGAAGATGAGCTGGAACATGAGACCGAGCCAGAAGATCGGGATCACCCAGATGATCGTCCCGTAGAGCCGAACGGCGACGTCCGTCGCCTTGTCACGGTTGACCGCGCCGAGGACCCCGGTCCCGATCCCGACGACGGACGCGATGATCATCCCCCCGATCGCAAGTTCGACGGTGGCCGGAAGCTTCTGAGACACGGTGGCCCAGACACTCTGCCCTCGGTAGATCTCGCCGAGGGACGTGCCGAAATCGCCCGTGAAGATCTGACGCAGGTAGATCGCGTACTGCTCCCAGTACGGCCGGTTGAGGCCGAGTCGCTCCTGAGCGGCCGCAACCACGTCCGGAGGTGCGCGTCCTCCGTAGAGGGCCGTGATGGGGTCTCCCGGCAAGATCCGGAGGACCGCAAAGACGACCGTCAAGAGAATGAGGAGCATCGGAAGGGCGAGCAGAAGACGCGAGATGGCGTACGCCAGGAGGGAGGCGCGCTTCGGCATGGCTCGCTCTGAGTAAGGGAGGCGCGAATAAAAGGGTTGGGGGACTGGGTGTTCAGAACCAGTCCCGCGCAATCACGTTTTCGTAAAAGAGGGTGTAGCCCAGCTGCGTGAGCAGGCCGTTCGCCGCTGCGACGTTCGGGGTCGATCCGTATTCCGTCTGGAAGATCGGCTGGGAATAAGGCATCGCACTCGGGACCATGCTCCACAGCGGCTCCGCGAGCCCGCTGAAGACCCGGCTGTCAATCTCCGCCCGATTGACGAGGTACGCGATCGCTTGGCGCAGGCGCACGTCGCTGTACGTGTTCACGTTGAACACGAGGTACCGAATCTGCGGGCTAGTCCCGAGGTCCACGGTTATGCCGAGCGCCGTCTCCCGGCCGTTGAGGTCCGTAACGTCCTCGGGGTTCAGCGTCCGGTAGGCGACGTTGACCGTGCCCGCCTCGACCGCCTGCTTGAGGTTCGTCGCGCTCGCCATGAGTTCGATCGTCACCGTGTCCAACACCGGGATCGAAGAGATCCCGAAGGAGGCGTAGATGCCCGGGTTGTAGTAGTTCAGATTCCTGCTCAGGACGACCCGCTGGTTCGCGATGTACTGGGAGAGCTCGTAGGGGCCCGTGCCGATGACCTGGCCCACGGCGTTCGGCTGCTCCGTGTTGTTGTTATAGGCTGCCATGGAGACGGGTGCGGACACGGAGAACGCCATGAGCTGGTTGAAGAAGCTCACCGGCTCGCTCAGGCGGAACACGATCGTCGAGTCGTCCGGCGTGTCGATGGACTGAATCTTCCCGACGCTATCAAGGAGGAAGCGCGGGCTCCCCGTGATGTCGAGCTCGATCACGCGCTCGATGGACCACTTCATCACGGTCGCGTTGAAGTCCGTGTCATCGTGGAACGTGACTCCCGTCTTCAGGTGATACGTGTAGTTCTTCCCGTCGGCCGAGACTCCGCCGTTCGCCACGCTCGGGACCTCCGTCGCGAGGCCGGGCATGAGGTCGGCGGTCTCCGGCTCGTAGACGAGGAGAGTGTCGAACACGTTGTTGATGACCTCGATCGAGAAGTAGTCGTATGCGGACGCGGGGTCGAAGGACGTCACGTCGTCCGTCGTGCCACCCGTGATCTGCGTCGCTCCCGGCTTGTCCATGATGAACCACTTGAACGTGATCGGGTGCAGATACACGTCCGTCATGTCGCTGTCATAGACGACGTGGGCGCCCGTCTGCCAGAGCGGGATGTAGGGAACGTCGTCCGCGAGCTTGCCCTGGATCTGCTGGAACAACGAAGTCCGCGTGGCGTCATTCGTCGTCGCCGCCTGCTGGGAAATCCAGGTGTTCATCTGGGAGTCGTTGTAGAACGATCCAAGGGAGGCCGCTCCATCCGTCGTCAGGAACGGCGACACGTAGTTGTCCGAATCGAAGTAGTCGGGATACCAACCCAACAGGAACAGTGGGAGGCGGCCCTCGGAGAAGTCGTCCGTGTATGTCGCCCACGGCTCGGACCTCAGGGTCACGCTGATCTTGCCGGAACTCTCGATCGAGTCCTTCAAGACCTGCGCGACGGCGGGCTCCGTGTCCCCGTAGTGTCCGTCGCTGTTGTACCAAAGTTCTATCTGCAGTTTCCGTGGCGGTGTGGTCAGGACAATCGCGGCGGCCGCGGCGACGACAACCGCGACAACGACGATGGCCACAAGCGCATAGAGCATATTCTTCTTCATGCAACCTTCCTCCTCCGCCAGACTCAACCCACTGGCAGGACGAGCCGGCATCCGAATCGTCCTTCTTAACCGTTTCTGGGTCGCGTCCGACGTTTGTCCTAGCCTATCCGAATTCCTCGAGGCGACGCACGTATGACGAGCGCACGTCAAGCCGTTCCAGCGCGGCTCCCACACGGCCCCGGGAGAAGTCCCGCTCGTCGCACAGAAATTCAATCACCGCTTCACGGCGGGGTGGCGCAGTTGGCGGCATCGGGCGGTCCTCCACCGGAGGGTCGAGGAAGAACGCTCGGATCTCGTCCACGTTCGGCGGAAGCCCGGCACGAATCGACTCCGGTGCCGCTTCGAGCGATCCCCATTCACGGAGTCGCTTCACGGCCGTCTTCGGGCCAATGCCTTTGACTCCAGGGTGGAAATCGGTCCCGATGAGGATTGCGGCATCGATGAGCTGCTTGCGCGTGAGGCCTAGGGTGGAGAGGGTCTCCTCCAAGTCGAGGATTTCCGGAGGGACGTTCCGCGAACGACCGCGGCTGGGAAGGAACTCCTTTCCGCCGACCGCCAAGAAGCGCACGAGGCGAGGCGCACCGAACAACAGGGAATCGTAATCCTTCGAGCTCGCGGCCCACACGTCCCCCCGTCGAGCGAGGAACGCAGCCTGGGCCTCGCCTTCGCTCGGGGCCTGGATCCAGGGAATCCCGAGGAGCGAGAGGAGGGTTTTCGCCTCATCCACCATGGGCCGCGTGAGACGCGAAGTCATCACGGCCTTCGACCACGCGGTGGCGTAGTCGCCCGCCGCGACCGCCGCCTCGTATTCGCGCTGCGACCGTTCGCGGGCCTCCCGCCGCCTCTGGATCTCCGCTCGCTTGAGTTCCGGGGGCGGCCCATCGAACACGAAGACCGGACGGATGTCGTAGTCGGCCAGGAGACGCGTCGTCCGGAAGATGAGCCCGTTCAGGTGGGACGTGACGCGGCCGTGGGAGTCCTGGAGCGGTTGACCGTCGCGGGTCCGCATGATGGAGAGGAACTGATAGAGCTCGAGGTTCCCGTCCACTGCGACCGTCCGTCCCCGCAACGCTTCGAGGGTCGTCGGGTGCCGAACGACAACCGGCGTCAGGAGCACGCCCATGGTCGCCCCGGACAATGCCAGCAAGACCGTTAATTCCTTTTCTCGCGGCACGGCGAACGGCCGCGCGCGAGGGGAGGTCGACCTTCCGTAGGCGCAAGAGTTCCCGTTGGTTAACGTCCGGGCACCGTGAACGTCCAACCGTCGCGGTCCGCGGCGATGGCCTCCAACAGTGGGAGGACCTCCCCCGCCGGAAGGCTCAGAAAGAACTTCCCGACGTGTTTGCAGAAATCCTTCCGCCCCATGAGCTTGCCCCAGTCCTCGCAATCGTGGAGGATCGTCTTGCGGGTGGGATCGAACTCCACCCGGTACTCTTTCACGCGAGCGAAGAGCGCGTCTCCGTCGCGCGTGATCTCGACGTCGCGAGAATCGATCCGCTTCGCGCGGTCCAAGCGGTTCGCATCCATGAACCGGCCGAGGGCTCCCGCCACGAGGGCATCCTTCGGGACATCAGCGCCGAAATCCTCGAGGGTGAGAGCACGCAGGGGCGCGGCCGCACGCGTCGCTTGTTTCCGAAAGCCCTCGATCCGCTGGAGGGCCCGCGCCTGCTCCTGCGTCTGCACGCCGAGCATCCGAAGGATCTGCACGCAGTTCTCCGGCGCGTATCCGTGGAAGTGGTTGTTGAAGAACCCGTAGACGCTCTCCGCCTGCGCGGCGACCTGCTGGACCCGCGGGACCCACGACGTCAGCTCGTCCTCCGAGTAGCGGTAGTTGTACCACGGGTCCGTCCCGTGACCGTGCCATCTCACGTACGCGGTCTGGGCCGTCACGTGGAGGTCCGGCGGCAGGAGAGGCTCGTCGACGATCGTGTAGACGACGCCCGTCGATCGGAGCAGGTCGAACGCTTCGAGGGTCATCCACGACTTGTTCCGAGGCTCCAGGGCGAACGTGAAGTCCCGCGGAAGGCTGTCCAGGAATCGATGGATCGTCGGCTCGACGAACCGCAGGCGCGGCGGGAGCTGGAGGAGCAGGGGACCGAGCTTCCCTCTGTCGAGGAGGGGCCTCATGAGTTCGCAGAAGGCGAGGAGGTCCTTGTCCGCCCCCTTCCCGACGTCGAGGAGACGATCGTGGGTGACGGTCTGCGGCACCTTGGCGGCGAAGACGAAATCGTCCGGGGTGAAGCGCCCCCATCCCTGGACGATGCCGGGGTCCGGTGCGCGGTAGAACGTCGAGTTGATTTCCGCCGTGTCGAAGACGCGGGCGTAGGCGCGGAGCTTTGACTCGCTCCCGGTCCGGTAGAACGGGCCGATCCACTCTTGGTAGTCCCAACCGCTGCACCCGAAGCGAAGTCGAGCCATTGCCGTCACGGAAACAACGCGACGCTACATTATCGTATCATCGAGAAGACCGCGACCCCGGATCGGCCCGGATTCGCGGCCCCCTCCCGTCCGGCTTTATGCCGGTCGGTGCATCTGGAACGAGCATGGTCGAGGCTCACGTCGGAGCGGGAGGGTGGGGCTACTTCGCGGGCGGGCTGGCGGCCTACTCGAAGGCCTTCCGTTTCGTCGAGGTGAATGCTTCGTTCTATCGCCCGATACCGGAAGGCCGTGCGCGGGCTTGGCGGGCCTCCGTGCCCTCGGACTTCGTGTTCGCCTTGAAGGCCCACCGCGACGTGAGCCACCGGGACCGACTCCGCGCGAGTGCCCCGGCACGTGCACGATTCGCCCAGACCGTTCGCATCGCCCGGCTCCTTCGCTCGCCGTTCGTCATCCTCGAGACCCCGCCCGACGTGTCCCTGGAGCGGGCGCAGGTGGAAAGCCTGCGGGAACTGGCGGCCATCGTCGGATCCGGGATGCGGCTGGGTCTCGAGGCGCGGGCTCACAGATCGGGCCCCCTCCCTCCGGCGGTCCAGAAATCCATGGAGGATCTCGACATCCTCGATGTCGTCGATCTTTCCCAGACGACGCCGCGGGTGGAGAGCGATACGATCTACACCCGGCTCTTCGGTCCCGGTCCGCACAACGTCTACGAGTTTGACGACGAGGAGCTGCGGCAGATCGACCGGGCGGGTGGGGACGCGGTCCGAGTCGCCCTGGCGTTCCACGGGGTCCGGATGTACAAGGACGCGGCACGCTTCCTGACGTTCAAGAGGACCGGCTCGTTCCCTGCCGCGACGTCCGGCGTGGGCCTCGCATCCCTCGAGGAGGTCCTTCGGCCGGATGCCCGTCTCCCGGCCACTCGGGAGGACCTCCTGCGGCACCACGGCTGGAAGGTGATCGACCTCGACCGCAGCACGCGCGTCCACGCGGCGCGCCTCCTGACGAAGCTCCCGGGCCGCACGTTCGGCACCCTCGAGGATGCCCTGAGGGCGCTCGGTCAGGCGGAGTCGCCCCTGCACGTGGAGGCATCCCGGCCCGTTCGCGGGGCTCTCGTTGACCCCTGAACGACCCCTAAAAATCTTGTAGTAGCACAAACTACAAAACGGTTATTATCCTCCCTCAGAATGTGCCCGGACGAGAGGGTAAAACATGTCGCTCTGCGGAACGGACTACGCGATTGGCGCGGTCCGCAACATGTACCGCGAATCGAGGCAGGACAACGCGATGGTCGTCATGCCATCGAAACTGCAGAAGGGCCTGCCCCGGCGAACGGGATCCCTGTGCCCGGAGTGCCTGAAGGTCATCCCCGCGACCCTGTACATCGGGGACGGCGCGCTCAAGATGAAGAAGACCTGCAAGGAGCACGGGGAGTTCGACGAGGTTTGCTGGTCCGATGCAGAGATGTACCTCAAGGCCGAGAACTGGGCCTTCGACGGGGTCGGGCTTCAGAACCCCCAGATCGTCGACGCGAAGGTGTGCCCGTACGAGTGCGGGCTCTGTAACCTCCACTACTCCGCGACCTCCCTGTGCAACATCGACCTGACGAACCGGTGCAACCTCAAGTGCCCGATCTGCTTCGCGAACGCGAACGCGGCCGGGTACGTCTTCGAGCCGACGTTCGAGCAGATCGTGTATGAGTTCGCGGTCCTGCGGGCCCAGCGGCCGATCCCCGTGGCGGCGATCCAGTTCGCCGGTGGGGAGCCGACGATCTACCCGCAGTTCCCCGAGATCGTGCGCGCGGCGAAGGACATGGGCTTCGCGCAGATCCAGGTGGCCACGAACGGCATCCGCCTCGCGACGGAGGATGGGTTCCTCGACAAGGTCGCGGAGTCCGGACTCAACACGATCTACCTGCAGTTCGACGGCCTGCGCGAGGAGAACTACATCAAGGCGCGCGGCCGGCCGCTCCTGGACATCAAGCTCAAGGTGATCGAGAAGGTACGCGAGCGGAAGGCGAAGGGGGTCATCACCCCAACGATCTGCTTCGTCCCGACGATGGTCAACTCGTTCAACGACGACCAGGCCGGGGAGATCCTGAACTACGCGATCCGGAACCGGGACGTCGTGAAGGGCGTGAACTTCCAGCCCGTCAGCCTGACGGGACGCATCCCCGAGGAAGACCGCCGGAAGCTGCGGTACACCCTGTCCGACTTGGCGTACGACCTCGAGGAACAGACGGGCTACCTCACGCGGGACGACTGGTACCCGGTGCCGTTCGTCTCGCCGATCAGCGAGCTGGTCAGCGTCCTGACGGACACCGCGAAGCCGTCCTTCACGTCCCACCCCGCGTGCGGCCTCGCGTCGTACTTGTTCCTCGAGAGTGGGAAGGACCCCGTGCCCATCACGCGCTTCGTGGACGTCGAGGGCCTCATGGAGGACCTCTGGCTCCTCGCGCAGGACACGAAGGAGAAGAAGATCAAGTTCACGTCGAAGATCAAGGCGCTCCAGCTCCTGAAGCGGCACTTCAGGCCCGAGGAGGCACCCGAAGGCATGGGCCTGTCCAAGATGCTGAAGATCCTGAACCGGATGTTCACGAAGGGCGACAAGGCCGGCGCCGCGGAGTTCTCCTGGTCCACGATGTACGTCGGCGGCATGCAC
>Ga0209002_10002871_pt1 | contig 13773 bp, 14 predicted proteins | sample Rifsed16ft2_FD_184010 | JGI IMG/M metagenome (GOLD analysis project Ga0209002, IMG submission 184010) | Soil microbial communities from Rifle, Colorado, USA - sediment 16ft 2 (version 2) | ecosystem: Environmental > Terrestrial > Deep subsurface > Rock core/Sediment | place: Rifle, Colorado...
CCCGCCGCTCCGTGTTCGTAAACGTGCCGGTCTTCTCGGCAAACGTCACGCCGGGCAGGTGGACGTCGGCGCTGTGCGAGGTTTCTGATTCGAACACGCCCTCCACCACGACGAACTCGCAGTTTTGCAGGCCGCGCCGCACTTGCGAACCATCCGACGCACCGCTCACCACATCCTCCTCCAAGATGTACAACGCCCGCAGCCGGCCCTCGGCCGCGGCCGTGGCTCATCGAAAGCGAGGGAAACGCCAATACGAAGGTTGGCGGCGTGTCACTCCGCCGGATTGCCCCCGCCCACCGCACGGATTGCCGGTATCCCGTCACATATAGTGACAATTTTCACATATATTATCGGATTCTTCCCTCCCGGTGTCAACGGTCGAAGAGCATGAATTAGGGTTCGCCCAAGGCGTGATAGACGCCGAGGCGGATTCTGTTCACATCCGTCGGTTTTCCGGGCCGATTGGAGCCCTCGTCCGTTGCGTCTCAATCAGTGGAGAAGGTGCAAGGAGTCTGAAGAACGGAGATCGTGCGGGAAATTCCGACCAGAAGGATCGACATTCTCACCAGAACGTGGCACCGGGGCGCAGCGGCCCGAGGATTCCTCGCGATGACTCAGCGGAGAACCGCCGGCGGGTCGGCCTGGCCCCGGCTTGTGGCGATCGAGCATCCTTGCTTCGATGCCGGGGGAGGAAGCTCATCGACTTCGGCCGACGCCCCAAACAATCCGGCCGGGGGGACGGCAAATCGGAGATCAGCCCGCCGGCATGGCTCGCGTTGCCAGGCGCGAGCCGGCATACCCGCCCCCGACGAGCGCCGCCAGCCCAACGACCCAAACCCACACCGGGTGCGGGATGGTGAGCAAGGTGAATAACCCGCCAAGGGTCAGCAGAACGGTGACAACCAGACCATGCGGCGCCTTCTGGCGCGTTGCGATTCGCCCGGCGAGCCACGATCCGGCGAAAGCCCCCACACCCCATCCTGCAATGATAAACACGAACGCGCCGGCCGGGATCAGATCGACGATCGCTCGGAGCGCTTCTATGTCCATTGGGTCGACTCCGGGCGGGAGCGGGTAGACCAGAGTGCTGACAGTCTCGAACACGGTGATAATCACATACCCGACGATGAGTCCTGCCAGGACTGCCAGGAAAGTACGCAAGATCGGTCCCATCTCAACCTCCTCCTAGACGATCGAAAGACGTGAAGCGTGAAACGTAAAACGTGACACGTAAAACGTAATGCGTAAGACGTATTCTATGCAGACTGCAGCTTGTAGCATGAAGCCTGTTCTTATGTCTTGTGTCCTGTGTCCTGTGTCTTGTGTCTTGTGTCTTGTGTCCTGTGTCTTGTGTCTTGTGTCTTGTGTCTTGTGTCTTGTCTCTTGTGTCTTGTGTCTTGTGTCCTGTGTCCTGTGTCTTGTGTCTTGTGTCTTGTGTCTTGTGTCTTGTGTCCTGTGTCTTGTGTCCTCTTGAAGCCATTTCAGGCGCGCCGGTAAGCCTCGTAGGCCCGCCTTGCGTTAGTGAGCGGGTCCCGGTAGTACTCCTCTGGAGTAAGATCGAGGGTGACTCTTCGCCGAGGCGGCTGAATGACGGGTCCTGTGGCGGCGAAGCGCCGGAGGACTTCTGCGTGCGGCTTGAGGGTGCCGTCCGGCCGAACGAGGCCGAAGTACCGTTCGTGCCAGGACTCGTCGCATGGCGGCCGGTCATACATCTCAGGCACATAGTCGGCGTAGCACCAGACCAAGGCTCCCGATGCACCCACGTCGACCAGCTTGGGAAGCACTCTCTCGAAGTAAACCGCCAGATCCTCTTCCGAGGCCATGAACTGGCGCCTCGGCTTCCCATAGCTCGTCCACTCCTTGACGAACGAGGATTGGCCGGGCGCGGCCGTGCAGCCGCCGAATTCTTCCATGAGGATCGGTCTGCCACACAAGGCAGAGGTCAGCGCACATAGAAATGGCACGAAGTCCGGGTCGAGCGGCCCGATCGCCCAATCGGCGTACATCGGATAGCCGTGCATGACCGCCGTATCGACTTCTGCGAAGACGTCGTTCACGCGCAGGCCGTTGTCCTGGACGAGATTGGCCATGTGAAGCCCGCAGGTGATAGGTTGATCGGGATCGATCTCACGGATCGTCGCCGCCATCCGTCGAACCCAGCTCCGCCCCTCGTTCGCGCTGGGCGGCCAGGCGAACAGGTCGGGCTCATTCCCCAGGTTCCACAGACCGACGGCTGGATGATCCTTGAAGCGTAGCACGACTGTGTGGAGAAGGAGCTCAGCCGCGCCAAGCGCAGTCGGCTCCGTGAAGGGGTTGACGTATCCACGGTCCACCGCCCTGCCCCCGCTGACGACCTGGCGAACCCTTGCAGGCACGGTCAGACCGCTTCGCAGCATCCATCCGGGAACCCAGGATGGACCGCTCATGTGACCGGTGAAAAAGGTCACGTCGAGCTGCAGCCCTCGCTCGAGAGCGATGTCGCACACCTGCTCGAGGTGGTCCAACGCTTGCGGATCGACGGTTGTCGGCGATGGCTGCCAGTCCTCCCACAGCAGGAAGATCCGCACCAGCGTGAGACCCAGATGGCGGATCACATCGAACTCGTCCCGGACCTCGCCCGGATCGAAATCCGACCACCAATACATGGCCTTGCGCCGCGGCCAGTAGTTGACGCCGAGGACGAAGGGCTCCGGGGACATGCGGGCTCTCCTGCTCCTTTCACACTTTCTTGGTCGGGGGAGACACGCTGAGGACGACCGACTGCGCCGGCGCGGCTACGGCAGGTTCTCGGGGTTGACCTGAAACATCATCAGGATGTCCCCGAACGTATCCCCGAAGATCGGGATCATGTCGTATGCCAGGACTCTGGCCGTGTAGGCTTGGGGATCGCCCCGGCCGACAACCGCGATGAGCCGCAGCCATCCATCCTCGACTCCGCCACAATCCACCAGGGCGTAGTACTTCCCCCGGTGATACTCGTTCTCGAAATCCCAACGCGTGAAGAATGGATCGGTACACAAACCGGAGTAGATGGCGTACTCCTCGTCAAGGAGCTGGATGTATCCCCGACCGAGCCTCCGAGACGCCGAAATCGATACCCCCTCGACGCGCCAACTCAAGTACGCCTCGATGTCGGTCGAGGCGATGAGCGTCGTGCCGATCGTCTTGCCGGCGGAATCGATCCAAGGGATCGTACGCAAGTCGGACCAGACCACGGGGATGGAGGCCGAGATCGCCCCGGTGTCGTCGGTGACGAGGTGAAGATCCTCCTCGGGGTACGGAGATGCGGTCGACGTCAGCCGAGGGCTCGTCGGCACAGGCGCGAGGGTCGAGGTTAAGACGGCCGCATTCGTCGGGCGCGCCTCGGTGGAGGCCGGTTGGGCCGTCCGACTCGGCGTAACGGTCGGATCGACCACCGATATCGGAGAGGCGCGACAGGATGCAATCAACAATGTGAGACCGGTGATGAAATAGCGAACCATGACACGGACCGTCAAGATTACTCCTTCCTTGCCGAGGGGGGTGTCATCCAAAGGCCCTCTGAGCATTAACGCAGGGCAATGAGTTGCTCTTGCGGGGATTCGGGCTGTGGGAAGCGACGGCGTGCCCTCACATCGGAGGCCTAACGGATGACTTCCTCGTACTCCGCCCTGGCCTGCGGGCTGACGATCCGCACGTATTCTTTCAACCGCTCGAGGTGATCCTTGACGCGCTGGTCGTCGATCCCGGGTGGAGCATAGGCCGTGAAGAGCACGCGTCGGGTCGTTGGTGTGATGCGCGCCCGACCGGCCGGCCCGTACAGGATGCTCGAGAGCACGCCGGCCTCGTCGTGGATGAACATGTCTTTCGGCTTCAGTTTCTGCGGCCGGGCGTTCATCATGACGTACTCTTCGGCGCCGCTGGCAACCTCGACCCCGGGATCCCCTTGAAGCTCGTCGAGATCGTGACCAGCCGTGAGCAAGAGATCCTCGAGCTCGGCCATGAACATCGCTTCGACCAGGGAGGCGACGCTGGGAATGGCCTTGCCTTTGAATACGACCGATTCGAGCTGGAGTTGCACGTGGTAGGTCTTGTCGAACGACTTGTAGTAGGCGGCATAGGCCTGGAGGGTCGGGTGCGAACGCAGCTCGGACTTGCTGGCAGTAGCATGTTGCCTTCGCAGCCATTCTTCAAGCTCCGTCTTGCGCGCCTCGAGGCCGGGGTGATGGGCAGGGTTGGCGGCGTCGTTCATCGCCAGCACTCCGATCAAGGCTCCCGGATACGCGGTTCGCCAGGCTTCCGATGCCGTGAAGCGCATGCTCCCTCGACCCTATCTTATCCGACGCGGGCCAAACGCGGGAGACAGACGGATGGCTCGGCGGAGAGCGTCCCTCCCCCGAACCTTCCCTCTCGCTCCGCTCCAGGGATCTTCGAGCCTCCGGGGAGAGGGAACGGTCTCCCTCCCCCTGGAAGGGGGAGGGTCGGGGTGAGGGTTGAGGCCTCAGACACACACACCCGCGGGTGCGCCCAGCTCACTTGTTGCCCAGACTTACGACCCCACCCAGGCCGCTAACCCGTTTGGAGACGTTCGGGCTGCCGTAGTAGCGTACGGATCCCAACCCGCTGATTTGGGCGGTCAGTTGGCGGGTCACCCAGACGGTGGCGCTGCCAGCCCCGCTGATGCTAACATCGGCGGTCCCGCTCTGCAGATCTTCACCGTCGAAGCTGCCCACACCGGAGATGGTGAGCTTTAACGCGCCGGCGGCCGACGGACCGCCGACGCTTAGGCTCCCGGCACCACTCAGGTCAAGGTCCAGCCTCTGAGCGGTCAGGTTGACCATGCCCACCTCACCTGCCCCGCTGGCCGAGACGCTCAAGTTGTCGAGGTTGAAATCACGGATGTTCACTCTGCCGGCGCTTGAGAAACCGACGTAGGCGAGATCGGGGACCGTTACCTCGATGCGGACCGGTTTGTTTCGCGGCCGGTGCAATCCGATGCGGCCGCGTGGCGTGGTGAGATAAAGCACTCCGTTCCTCACCTCGGTGCGGATTTCGGGAAGGATGTCGCTTTGCGCCTCGATCGACAGGCTTTCCTGCGATCCATACGTGATCGTCACATCGGCCGGATACTCGATGACCACCGAATCGAAGCCGCTGACGGCGCGGTCTTCGCGGACCACTTCGCCGGTGGCGGGCACGCCGATCAAGAAGGACGGGTGCGCCCCGAACCAGGGAGTGGTCGACAGTCCGATTTGGGGCGCAAAGGCCACGGCCAGGAAGAGCACGATCACGAACAGGAGCGTCAGCACATCCCAGGCCAGAGGCCAGCTCCCCCGCAAGATCAGACCGACACCGGCGAAGATGAGCAGCAACGGCCACAGGTTCGCCATGACCCACAGGTTTTCGGCGGGGATGTAGCCAATCTGGATCAGCAACAGAATCACGCCAACGGCGATCAACAGCAAGGGCCCGAACAGGGAGCGTCGTCCGTTCACGTGGCGTCCTCCTGGGCGGGAATGACCTCGTCCTTCGGCTCGGTCGCCGAGCTGATCGAGGGGAGCGCTCGCCTCCGCGTCAGGACCAGGTACACCCCGACGAGGATGAGCATCGCGGGGAAGAAGTACTGCCTCACGGCGGAGGGGGTGTCGGCGAAGAAGATCAGCTCGAACATCGCCCCGAAAACCACGAACAGGATGAGGCCCACACGCAGGACCCGCAGCCCGGCGCGCCGGACGCTCGAGTTGCGCCCCCGCAGGCCCATGATGGTGATCCCGATTCCCACCGACATGACGATCACCGCCCACCCATAAGACCAGCTTTCCCAGTGACCGGTGAGGTTCTGGTAGAGCAGCATCAGCCCGATCGTCCCGAGGATGCTCCCCGGGATGGCAAAGGCCGATGACGACCTGCCGCCGGCAAACATTACGACGAAGAACGCCGCGCCGGCGGCGACGACGGCGAAGGGCCAGATCATCGACCAATCCAGCGCATCACGGAACACCTGCGCCAGCAGGGCGAGGGCTCCGAAGAGGATCATCAACGCACCGAAGACGACCCCGACTGTGTTGGGATTCCTTTCCGACATGATTGCCTCCCTTTCGCCGCACTAGCCTTGGCGAGTGCGGCCGACTTGTTCTCGACTCCATAGTTGTCCTCCTGCCGGCCGTGTGCGATCGCGGCAACGAGAGGAGGCACGACTCCTGTGAACTCTACGTAGGCCGGTCCGCCAAGGTCGCGAGATCCGTTTGGCCACATTCAAGAGCTACGACGCCGGCCGAACCACCGAGTGGGACCATCCGACGGGGCCGAACGCTTCTGAGAGGATCGGACTCGATCGCCGGGTCCGGTCGGGACACGGAGACTGGCGGCGCAGCGACCGCCGGTGGAGGTCCTCGTTGACTGCCGTCGCGATTCTCGGTGAGGGCGATGTCCGAAGAAAGCCCGAATGTCACCGAACTGCCCTGATGATCGGCGTCGGGAGCGGCCGCGGGGGGTAGACCGTGTCGGCAATCTTGCCGATCAAGATCCTGTGAATGAGGGCAGCGGTGATGGCGATGATCGTCGTCATGGCCCAGGCGGGGGTCGAGGTCGATGCGATCCCATCCGGCATCCCTAACTTGATCATCCTGAGCGGGATCGTACTGGCCGGGAAGGTTGCTGCGGAGCGTCCCCCGTTGGAGGAGCGGGGTGATTCTGAGCAGACTCGGACGCAAGCTCCGGGCGCCTTGCCTTAGGCTGAGGTGGGACGAAGTGAAGTCGAAGGATGGGTGCGCAAGATCGTCGCCGGCTTTGTCCGGCGACGATCAGTCCCCACCCGGCCTCGTCGGGTCACCCCAGCAGCCTCTCCAGGGCGGACTGGATCAGCCGTAGCGCTAGCGGCAGGATGATGGCTGCCAGCATCCAGCGCAGGGTCTCCGGCTGCCACGGCCAGGTCGAGAGCTTGGAGATGACCTCCCGCATGCGCAGCAGCCCGGAGAGGGCCTTGTCCAGGTCATTCAGGCGGTCGAACGTCCCCGACCGGACTTGCTCCTGGAACCCCCGATAAGCGGCCTCCAGGCTCTCATTCACCTCCGCCTCCAGCCGAGCCTTCTCGCGGGTCAGGCGTTGGTGCATGCCGAGCAACGGTAACAGGAACGCGCCCGCCTCCACGACTACGGTCACGGCCATGAGCACGAGGTACGGGGTGTTCGTATTGGGCGCCGGTGGGTTGACGATGTAGTCGAAGTAGAGGAACAGCAGCACTCCGATCGCTGACCGCGAGGTCAGGCCCGAGAAGGCGTAGGTCGGCCGCGGCTGAAGCAGATTGATGTGGGAGGCCGCCGCGTGCAGCTCACTGACCTTGCGCAGCTGCCGGACGGTGTGGAGGACGAGGATCAGAAAGGTGGCGGTGGTGAACGCCGTGGTAGCGAAAGCTAGGGCCTGAAGGGGGATCGCCCAGGGCACCAGGCCCTCCGGCTGGGGTGCGAGGATGAACAAATAGCCCAACGGGCCGGCCAGGCCCGTCGCGATCCACGCGCCGGCGGCCGGGACGGTGGTCAACTCATACCGGATGCGGGCGTAGTCGGCCTCGCCGACATCCAGCGCCGGACGAAAGGCCTCCAGGGACGACAATGCCTGGCGGTCCAGGTAGTGTGTGAGACCGACGATATAGGCCGGGTAGAGAGAGAACACCAGACGCTGCGGATCGAACGCGCCCGGGGAACTATCACCTGCGAGCCACCCGGTCAGCCAGAAGAGCACGCCCAACAGAAGCACGCTGCCCGCGTAATACACCCACGCCGGCCCCGGCTGCCGGTCGATCCAGTCGATGAGACGATTGAGCCAGCTGGGCGAATAAGGCGGGACGAACGCGGGCGGATCCGCGACGCCCTGCCGGTCGACGGCTCTCGCTCGATGGGGAGATGAGCGCTCCTTCGTAATGCCCCTCTTCGATGACGTCATCGCAGCATCCTCTGCAGCCCATACTGGATGAGCCAAATCACGACTGGTAGCCCGATGGCGGCCACAAGGCCGCGCAAGGTTTCCGGCTGCCAGGGCCAGGTGGACACCCGAAGGAGGTGGGCCCGCTCCAGTCCCAGATTGGCCAGCGCCTTGTTCAAGTCATCCATGCCGACGATTTCACCCGCGTCGAGTCGGCGATGGAGCTCTACTGTGGTGGACTTCAAGCGGGATCCGTTCTGAGCCAGGGCGCGTCTCTTCTCGGTTACCAATCGACGATGGACTCCCCATAGTGGCAGAATGAAGATGATTAGCGCCAGGCTCACGGTGGCGATCGTCGTGAAGAGGCTGAGTGGGTCGGTGAATGTCGTGGGATCGCCGGCCGACCAGCCGTAGCTGATGAAGGCGATGGCGACCGCCATTCGAGCCGTGAGCGGCGAAAACGCAAAAAGGGGATCGGGGTCATACAGGTTGATCGGAGCCGCTTGAGCATACAGTCGGCGGACTTCGCTCAATTGATGAACCGCAAAGAAGACGAGCGGGCCATACGCCAGGCCCATCATCAGGACGAATGCGGCAAAGAAGGGGAAGGCCGAGTTGGACAGTCGAAGTTCGGCTGCGCCGCTTGGCCCCTGGAGGATCCACACGACCATCAGCGCCATCCCGCCGAGGCTGGCGAAAAACGTCGGCAGCGCCGGCAGGACCGTCAACCGATATCGGGCCTCGGGCAGGCGCTGCATCTCGTCCATGGCCGGGAGGTACTCCTGTAGGGCGTTGTGAGCCTCACGACCGAGGTAGTGGATGGCGGCCAGAGGGTACACAGGCTGGATTCCCAGGAACACGTGCCAGGCGATAAACCCGCCAACGTATGCCCCGCCCCGGGCCTGAACCGCGGTGAAAAGGAGCACGGAGGCAGCCCCCATGGCAAGATAGAACAGCCACCACGGGATCGGCAGCCGCCTGACCCAATCCGTTACCCCATCTACCCAGCTCGGCGGATAGGGTGCGACGAATGCAGCCGGGGTTTCGCGTTCCGCAACTTTCGACGATCTGCGCGCCACAGTCAACTCCGAGGTGGGGCCCCCATGGCCTCAACCCTCATTAGAAAATACCTGTTGGTTGGTCAGGATGATGGAGCCGGCTGTCCCCCACCATGACAGCCTTCGGGGGAGGAAAACCCCATTCGACGCCGCGAGTTCTCCTCAAACCGGCAGCCGTGCCTCCGCTGCTTCGGACAGGCTTGGCGACGGACCCGATCTTCTACAGACCACGAGATGACCTGCTCTGCGTCCCCAGGCTGTATCTTGCGCGGGCCGCTATTTCACCTTGACTTGCCACGTCCCGTCGGGGCTCCTCACCAGAAGCCCATCGAGGCCGGCCCCGATGATGACGGCCCCACTCGGAGGATACACGAGCACGCTTTCGGCGGCGGTCATCCGCTGCTCCAGAACCAGTGTCTCACCACCGTCGACGCCGCGGTAGACCCCCTGCCCTTCCACGAAGAACAGCTGAGCATTCTCGTCTGCGCTGAGCGCGACCGGCCAGGCGTCCGGCCGGTCGGGACACACGACTTCCTTGTCGGCGAGAGTCTCGCCCGCTTTCCACATCTCCCCGCCATCCGAGCTTCGGTAGACCTCGCGGAATGCGTTGAAGGGCTTGCCAAAGTAACCGCCGGGGTTGATCACTTCCCTGTAGGCTACCAAGGTGTCGCCCTCTTGAAGGACGCACGTGATACCCAGCGGAGTCACGCCCGCCATGTCGGCCATGATTGCCAGAGAGGCCAACGAGACCGCGGCGATGCGGGGGATCCAAGGGACGCTCCTTCGCCTCCCGCCGAGCCAGATCTTCGCCGCGATCATCAGGCCCGGCAGCGCCAGGAGATCGGTGGGGTCGAGCCGGAGCTTGACGGGATAGCCCATGGATGCGGCCAGGCGCACAGCTGCCTCATTCAAGGGTGGCACCGCTTTCAGAGCGCCAAAGAGCACGCCGACGCTGACCAGCGAGAGAATCCCGGCCTGGCGATGGGTCACTCTCCAGCGGCCGGGCAGGACCACAGCCAGTCCCAGCCCAGCAAGCGATGGGGCAGAGATCAGCCAGGCCACGTCGCCGATCTTGCCCGTCCACCAGGATGGCCATGCCGGCTGAAGGACCCATGCGTTAAGGAGCAGGGTCAGCGCCGCCAGGATGGATACCGGATGCGTCAGGCAATCCAGGGCATGACCGGCAAGATCCTTGTTCACGGATAGCCTCCACAATCTACGCCAACTTGCCGCTTGCTTCATTCTCCCACACTTCAATGGTGAGAGCAGAGCTGCCGGGGCCCGCCCGGCGATCGGGCGAGGGCACGACCTGTCATGCGGTCTCGATCACAAGGCGCGGCTGCCCTTGCGGGCGCACGGACAGCCGAAGCGATTCTAACTTGTCGACGACCACATCGCTTGCGACAAGGTCTTCTCGGCTGTGAGTGGTGACGAGGCCGATGACGCGCATCCCTGCTGCCCGGGCGGAGGAAATCCCGGGGGGCGAGTCCTCCACGACGACACAAGCCGCCGGCTCAAGCTCCATCCGGCGAGCGGCAACCAGGTACGGATCGGGGGCGGGCTTCCCTCGTTCGACGTCGTCCGCCGTCACAAGCACGGACGGGATGGGCAACCCGACGTGCCGCAGTCTGGCGTGGGCCAGCCTTGTGCCCCCCGAAGTCACGACCGCCCACGCTTCCCGAGAAAGGAGCTCGAGCAGGGCCAAAGCCCCCGGGATCAGGTACACGCCGTCCGTGTCGGTGGCCTCCTTCTCGGCAAACCGTCGGGCTTGCTCTTCGACATCGAGATGGGGAGCGAACCGGCGCATGGTGTCGATCGTCCTTTGTCCGTGCGCCACGTTGATGATGGTCTCCGGATCGAGGCCGTGTGCCTCAGCCCATTCTCGCCAGTTGCGTTCGACACACACCGACGAATCGACGAGAACCCCGTCGAGGTCAAAGAGAATCGCATCACACTCCAAACGCACGGTGTCTCCGTGAGGGAGCCGCAACCCTGGCCAGCCGCGATGTGCGGTCCTTCGCCGCCGGCTGCCCCGAGCTCCGCGGTATGCCGAGCGGATCCGACGGCGGCGAGCTCGCCTTCGGCACGAGCCGGGCGATTATCGCGCAAGTCTCGGGGATCGTCGGTCGCATCGATTACCAGGCTCCCGGAGCTTCCCAGGCTCCGGGAGCCATGCATGGTAGCGATCTCCCGTGCCCGGCCTGTCACAAGAGCCCGTCGGGAGGTGTCTATAATGTGAGATCGGATCGTGAGGAAGAACTCGAACCGGCTGGCCATGCCTGAGAGCCCATCCACGGAAGACTTTGAAGGCCTGTTCACTCGACATTACCCGCGGGTCTACGGCGTCCTCTACAGGCTGGTCGGTCGGCGCGACGAGGCCGAAGACCTTGCGCTGGAGGCCTTCGTGCGCCTTTGGCGGCGGGAAGAGGGCGACGAACCGAAGATGGATGGTTGGCTGTATCGGGTCGCCTCCAACCTCGGCTACAACGCCTTGCGGGCAAGCCGCCGGCGGGAGACCTATGAGTTGCAGGCCGGCATCCAGGCGTTGGGAGACGACGCGGAGGCCGATCCGCCGGCAGTCTACGAGCGGCGAGAACAGATCCTGCGCGTCCGAAGGACCCTCGGACGGATGGGCCCTCGTCAGGCGAAGCTCCTCGTCTTACGTCACTCCGGCTTGTCTTATAAGGAAGTGGCGGGGGCGCTCGGTTTAGCCCCTGGCTCGATCGGAACGCTATTGGCGCGCGCTGAAGCCGAGTTCGAAACCCTCTTCCTATCCGAGGGGCAGCCCTGAGGGCCGGGGACAAGGCCCAGGAGGTGGTACGATGCACTTGGATGATGCAACCCTGCGAGCTTTGTTGGACCATGAGCTCGACTCGGGCCAAAGGACGCGTGCCGAAGGCCACCTCAAGGCCTGCGACGCCTGCCAGGAGCGCCGAAACGCCATGGCTGCACGGGCCGCGCGAGTCGCGGCTGTCATGAGCGCCGCCGTCCCATCCGACGCTCTTTCGGCCGCTTCGGCCGAGGCCGCTTATGCGCGCCTCGAGCCACGCCTGACCGACCGCCGACGCAAATGGCCCACATCCTGGATCCAACTGCGGCGGCGATGGGGTGCGGCCTGGGGCGGGGCGGCGATCGTGCTCGCGCTGACGACTGCCCTGTCATTCCCGTCGGTTCGCGTCTGGGCCGGCGAATTCCTCGGGTTGTTCCGCGTCCAGCATGTCACCGTATTGCCGATGGATATCACGCGGCTGGGCGCCTTGTCGGACAACTCCCCCCTGGCCACCCAGCTCAGCCAGCTCCTATCTTCTTCTGTCACCTTCACCCGCCAGGCAGGTCCTCCCCAGGCCGCCGAGACCTCGGCTCAGGCCAGCCAGATGGCCGGTTTCGACGTCAGGCTCCCCACCAACCGGACGGACGCCCCGGTCCTCATCGTCCAGAGCGGAGAGGCGTTCGACGTTACGATCGATCAGGCTCGGGCTCGGAGTCTGATCGAGGCCGCCGGCCTCACCGACCTGCAGCTTCCGGCTTCGATCGACGGAGCGACGATCTCGATCGACATCCCGACCGGCGTAACCGCCGGCTATGGTGACTGCCCTGCCCTGAAGCAGGCGCTGTCCGAGGATATGGAAACTCGGGGCTCTCCCGGTCGCCAGTACATCAACTGTCTCATGCTGGCCGAGATGCCCAGCCCGACCGTGTCCACACCGCCCGATCTGGATATCGAGCAGCTTGCCGAGATCGGCCTGCAGTTCACCGGGATGACCGCCGAGCAGGCCCGGGAGTACAGCCAGACCATCGACTGGACCTCGACTTTGGTCATCCCCGTCCCGCGCAACGGTGCCTCCTATGAGCAGGTCGACGTGGACGGCGAGATCGGGTACCTGATCCAACGCCCGACGGACGAGTCTCCGCAATTCGCTCTGGTGTGGGTCAAGGACGGGATCATCTACGCCATCGGAGGCCTCGGCAATCACGCCCAGGACGCGCTCGACATGGCGAATTCGATGCCCTAGGCCGGGGAAGATCGCCCAAAGAGGCCCACGATTGTCCACCGCGCTGGCGATCGACACCGACCGATTACGCAAGCTCTACGGCGATTCCGTCGCAGTCCGCGCCCTCTCCCTGCAAGTGGCGCAGGGAGAGGCGTTTGGATTCCTGGGACCGAATGGCGCCGGAAAGACGACCTCGATCAAGATGCTGCTATCCCTGGTCGAGCCATCCGGAGGGACGGCGCGTGTGTTGGGCGCGCCTCTCGGCGATCGTGAGACCCGCCGCCGGATCGGCTTCTTGCCGGAACACTTCCGCTTTCACGATTGGCTCAGCGGTGATGAGTTCTTGACCTTGCACGGCAGGTTGCATGGCCTCGACGGCGGCGATCTGCGGCGACGCGTCGGGGCTTTGCTCGAGCGCGTCGGGCTGGCCGGCCACGGGGGCAAACCCCTCAAAGCTTATTCGAAAGGCATGCTTCAGCGCGTGGGCCTGGCGCAGGCCATGATCAACGATCCCGAGTTGATCATTCTGGACGAGCCGACCTCGGGGCTGGATCCCGTCGGGCGACTTCTGGTGCGCGATGTGATCCGCGAGCTGCGCCAGCGCGGGACGACCGTGTTCATCAACTCGCACTTGTTGAGCGAGGTCGAGATCACCTGCGATCGCGTGGCCTTCCTCAAGCGCGGGGAGGTGATCCACGCCGCCCCGGTCAAGGATCTTCACCTGGAGGCGACCCGTGTCACGCTTCGCGCCGGAAACCTGACGGAGGCAGTGAAGCTGGGCCTGGCGGCGTATGGCGAGGTCCTGCGTCGCGACGGCGAGCTGG
>Ga0209002_10002875_pt1 | contig 13769 bp, 10 predicted proteins | sample Rifsed16ft2_FD_184010 | JGI IMG/M metagenome (GOLD analysis project Ga0209002, IMG submission 184010) | Soil microbial communities from Rifle, Colorado, USA - sediment 16ft 2 (version 2) | ecosystem: Environmental > Terrestrial > Deep subsurface > Rock core/Sediment | place: Rifle, Colorado...
CTTCGAAGTTGCGGCCTTCCGTCCAGCGCACATAGCCAAGCGGATAATCGTTGCCCTGCTCTTCATACGATATGTCATAGCGGCCAGGACCGTACGAACGCGAGTTAATGAACGAAATTTCCTTTTCGTAATAGACCTTGCGTGGAAAGCTGAGTCCCACGGCACCTGTGGCAACCACGCGGGCACGGTCACGGGCGATAATCCCGGCCAGTTCGACAGGATCATTCGAGGGCGTGTCAGCGCAGATCAGGATCACGTCAAAGCCGCGGTTAACGGTAAACGCGGCAGATGAGTCAACGGCTTCTGCGCGGCGAACAGCCTGAAGTCCGAGAGTAGACCCGAGGGCAATCCGCTCCGGGTCAATTTCAATGCCCAGCACGTGGCATCCCGCGGCAGTTGCAATCTGCGCGGTCAAAAATCCCAATAAACCCATGCCAATGACCGCCACATTCTCACCGATTTGCGGCTCAGCCAGTCGAAATCCGTGCAATGCAATTGCGCCGAGCGTTGTGAACGCGGCAGATTCAAAATCAACATTTTTTGGAAGGGGCGTTAATAAGTTACGCGGCACAACATTGTATTCAGCATGAACGGCATATCCCCCGCCCGCACACGCCACACGCTGACCCACCTGGAAACCTGGCATGTTCTTGCCAAGCGCAACAATCGTACCTGCAGACGAATAACCCAACGCCATCGGCTGATCGAGGCGATTGAACGCGGCCTGCGCGGTGTTCAACAAACCTTCCCGGCGCGCCTTATCCACGACCTGCCGGACGAGATCGGGACGTGAGCGCGCCTTGCCGACAAGACTCTTCCCGGCAAATTCGACGACCATACGCTCAGTTCCCGCCGAGACCAGGCTTGCTTCCACTTTGACAAGCGCCTGTCCCTCACGTGGAGTGGGTACGGGCACGTCTTCGATTGTTGATTTTCCGGTTTTGATGTTTTGAAGGAGTTGTTTCATGGGATAGTTGAAATGAGATGTCGAGTTCAAGAAGTATAACCCATCTCGATATTCGAATAGAAATTCATACTCAACATGACAAATGTCACTATTACGGTTAAGGAAAAACTTAACACTTGACTTTCGATTTTGAGAGTGCTATTCTAATTGTAGGAAAGAGCAGCGTGAGCTGTTCGTTTATCATTTCCAAAAGAGGAGATTAACATGGCACTCGGTGGTTATGCAGATAAGGTTGCCTGGGTTGACCTGACCACAGGCAAAACAGAATTCAAACCCATTCCTGAAGAATACAAACTTAAATACATCGGGGCACGGGGGGTTGGTGACAGGTTTGTATTTGACAATGGGCCCCAGGTGGATGCGCTTTCATCGGATAACATCCTGTGCTTCATGAACGGTCCGATGACCGGCTCCGAAGCCAATTTGAGCGGGCGCATGGCAGTCGTTACCAAGTCACCGTTGACTGGCACCATAACCGACAGCCACCATGGCGGTTGGAGCGCGGCGCGCCTACGCTGGGCTGGCTATGATGGTTTGGTCTTCAAAGGCAAAGCCCCCAAACCAACGTATGCTTACATCCATGATGATCAGTTTGAACTGCTCGATGCAACGGAAGTATGGGGCAAGGGCGTTCACGACACGGTGAAGTATTTCCGAGACAAATACGGCGAGAAGAATCTAACTGTCATCGCGATCGGCCCCGCCGGTGAGAATCTGGTCAAATTCGCCAACTGGATGAATGAGGACGATCGCGCCAGCGGGCGCGGCGGCACAGGTTGCGTGGGCGGCTCCAAGAACCTGAAAGCCATTGTGGTCAAAGCTGAGAAGAAAATGGTGAAAGCGGCTGACCGCGAGAAATGGAAAGCAGCTCATAAAAAAGCGCTCGCCGAGATCATGGATGAGCGCGTGGTCACCTCCCCGCGCAAGGGCGGCCTCTCGGTCTATGGCACGAACGTGCTGATGAACATGACCAATGTCATCGGCGGTTTGCCTGCCAAGAACAGTCAATTCACTGCGTTCGAACATGCAGAGAAGATCAGCGGCGAATTCGTGAACGACAATATTCTCGTTGCTAACCCGACCTGCCACGCCTGCCCGGTTGCCTGCAAAAAGGAAGTGGAGATCAAAGACGGTCCGTATAAAGGTTTACACATGGAATCCCTGGAGTATGAACCTGCCTGGTCCGTCGGCGCAAATTGTGGAAATGACGATGCCCGCCTCGTGGCAAAGATGATCGATCTGTGCAACGATTATGGCATGGACGCCATTGAGATCGGTCATCCCATCTCCATTTACATGGAAGCATCTGAAAGAGGGTACACCAACGGCGACGGCAAAATCGCCTGGGGCGATGGCGCACGTATGGTTGAACTGGCTGGGTTGATCGCCGTGCGCAAAGGCGTTGGCAATGTAATGGCAGAAGGCGCAAACGCGACTGCCAAACACTTTGGTCACCCTGAACTCGCGATGACGGTTAAAGGGCAGGGCATACCAGCTTACGATCCACGTGGCATCAAGGGTATGGGCTTGGGCTATGCCACCAGCAACCGCGGCGCCTGCCACCTGCGCGCCTATACACCCGCGGCTGAAGTAATTGGAAATGTGCTGGGGCCAACCACCATCACCGATCCTCTTGAATGGAAAGGCAAAGGCGAACTCACGATAATCTTCCAGAACGTTCATACCGTGACCGACTGCCTGGATGTGTGCAAATTCGCCACCTTCGCCGAATCAATGGATTCGTTCGCGGCGCAGTATGAGGCAATGACAGGCGTGCCATCCAGTGCCGAACACCTGCTCAAGGTCGGCGAGCGCGTCTACAATCTCGAACGTTACTACAATAACCTGAATGGCTTCCGCGAGGGCAGCGACTATCTGCCGGAGCGCTTTACCAAGGAACCGTCGACCATGGGTGGAAGCAAGGGACATGTCTGCGAATTGGATCAAATGCTTGTAGAATATTATGACAAGCGCGGATGGGTCAATGGTGTTGTACCTGAATCCAAGTTGAAGGAATTGGAGATCATCTGATCGCCTGAGGCTTCAGGAACATTTGATACCCCTACATAAAAAAGGCGGCCCTTGAATAGGCCGCCTTTTTGTCATCTATCCGCCGCCAACAGCGGGAAAGACATTCACAACATCTTCCGGCATGATCTTTGTATGAAACCCGTCGTCCAGGAATTGCACGTCCCGCCCATTGATAAAAAAATGGACATGCCCGTACATTTTCCCGTCTTCGTTCAGCAGTTCTTTTTTCATAAGGGGGAACTTTTCTACAATGGCATCAAGAAGTTCCTGAGCTGTAATGCCATGTTCCAAAGGGAACTCGACAACCTTCCCACCGGCAATATAACGCAGGGTAGCAAAAAAATTGACTTTCATACAATCTACTCCCGTTTGCCAAAAGATGGTTCGCGCAAGACTTCAACGTTCATTCTTCCGCTGGAAATGGGCGAGAAGAAACTTACAATAGAATCAGGCTGAAGCAGAGCGTCAATTCCATCTTTCATCAGACGCGGGTTACGTCCATCTACATACACCGGGACATCCGGGCGCAGGTCACCACGTTCATCCAACAAATGAAATTTGGAATCGGGATACAGTTCAACCAGAACAATAACCAACTTACGGAGTGTATCCACCCCCATATTGTCCACATCCAGGGTTGACGTTCCGACAACAGTACGCATGTTGGCATAAAAACGCGCTTGCATAAAACCAGTATAACAAAAATTCCCCTTTTTCAAAAGCAGTTTACGCTACGGGCACTGGATAATCCCCTGCGCCCACAGACATCCCCCACAAACCGGGAAAATATCGTTCCCAAGGCAATCTTCCTCGTTTGTTTCAGAAAGGTCACAGCCGCCGCAGAAAGTGCATGGGGCAAAGACAAAGTTGTGCAGGCGCTCACGATACCCCATATACTCAGGGTCATTCCAGATCTCATCCAATGAGCGTTCGCGCACATTCCCAATAACATGCTTTTTGGAAAGGCGCGGTTTGCCGTGTAAATAACTCGTGTGCGTGTGCATCAGGGGCCAGCATGGGCTGACGTCACCCGTCCATGCCACAGACATCGTTCCGCTTTCAACAAAGTTGCACACATCGTTCGCCCCACCCCAGTTATTACCTGCAAAACTGATATTGCATCCGCTGTTGAAGGCTTCGGTCAACGCGGCTTGTGTATCTTCGTTGAAATCTATTTTGGGAAGACTGAGCTTTGGCAGCATCGGAGAAGGCAAATACGCAATATTGCGCATTGTCCGCAAGTAAAGACGATCATCTTGCATATCCGGCGTGGGGGGCTGGACGTTGCTCACAGAATAATATCTGGCACCAAAAGCATGGCCCATCTTGATGATCTTTGGGAGGTCTGCGATATTCCGTTTCATTGCGACAAAAGCAACACCGATCTCAGGTTTTGGAAAGTGCCCGCCCTTTCGCATTTTGAAAAGGCGCTTCAAGTTATCAATGATCACCGGAAGTTCTGCTCCCATTCGGATATCGCCAAAACTATCAGGCGTAGCTCCGTCCAGCGATACCCAAAGCACATCGAGCCCAGCCTCGATTAGTTGTTGAGCCTTCTTTTCATTCAGGATGGTGCCATTGGTGATGAGCTCAACCTTCACGCCCAATCCCTTGATACGCTGAATCCACTCAACTGTTTTTGGATGAAATAGCGGTTCCCCGATCCCGCCGAAGTAAACACTTGGAATGGGAAACAGTTCCTTCAGTCCCGCGAAGATGCGCTCGAAAGTCTCCTCCGTCATCCTCCCAATGGGCTGATCCCACGCATTGCGGAAACATGTGATGCAATCCAAATTACAGGCAACTGTTGGCTCGATATAGACCTTGGTGAGATGAGTCACAGGGCGATGCATCTTTACGAAGTTGTGACCTTCGTCAAGGCGAACCTTTGCTCCGGGAAGAAGGCCATATTGCTGAGCCACTTCAGGGGGCAGAATGAGCCGTCCGTTTTCATCTACTTCCGCCCATGCTGTTGTAGATTTTGTGGATAGTACTGCCATACGTGCTCCTTACAAAATAAGACCAATTTTCATAAATCATATCCGGTTTTCACAAAAAGCACACATGACAAAAGTTACAATTCTATGGAGATAAAAAGCCCCAAAAGGGAAAATGATATAATTTCCAAATTCGTGATCCCAAGGAGTATTTCTGGTGGCTGATCCCCGCGTTTCAAAATTCGCAAAAGTTTTGGTGGAACATTCCGCACGTATCGAGCCTGGCGACCGTGTCCTGATCGAAGCAACAACCGCCGCCGAGCCGCTTGTTCGCGAGCTATTCATTCAAATCCTGGAAAAAGGCGGGCATCCTCAGCCCCTCGTGAGTTTCCCCGGAATGGTGCCTTTCATCCAGGAAGATATGTATCTGACCTATGCCAAGGATACACAGCTTGATTTTGTCCCGATTTTCTACAAGATCGCATACGATCAATTTGAAAGCCGCATCCGAATCCATTCTGCGACGAATACACGCGCGACCACGAATCTGGATCCCGTCAAGGCCCAGCGACGCGGCAAGGCGATCAGCACGATCACTGAATCGCAAATGCGGCGCGGCGCGGAAGGCGTTTTCAAGTGGGTGACCACGCTCTACCCCACCGATGCCTATGCCCAGGACGCGGGGATGAGCTTGAAAGAATATGAAGACTTCGTCTTCGGCGCAGTCCACGCCTATGAAGATGATCCTATCGCATATTGGAAGAGCACCGCGGCAGGGCAGCAAAAAGCAATTGACTGGCTGGCAGGCAAAGGTCAGGTTGTGATGCGCGGCCCGAACGTGGATTTGACGCTTTCGATCAAGGGTCGCAAGTTCATGAATTCCACGGGTATGTATAACATGCCCGATGGAGAGATTTTTACCGGCCCGGTTGAGGACTCGGTCAACGGCTGGGTGAAGTTTACGTATCCCGCGATCTACGGTGGTGTGGCCGTCGAAGGAGCGGAGCTCACATTCAACCGCGGTCGCGTGGAAATAGCAAAGGCTGAAAAGAATCAGGACTACCTGATCAAGATGCTCGAATCGGATTCCGGTTCGCGTTTTCTGGGCGAATATGCAATCGGCACAAACTTCGACATCAACAGGTTCACAGGCAACATCCTGTTCGATGAAAAGATCGGTGGGACGTTCCACATGGCACTCGGCGCGGGCTACCCTGAAACCGGTTCGCACAACAAGTCCGCGATCCACTGGGATATGATCTGCGACCTGCGCACGGATTCAGACATCCTTGTGGATGGCGAGTTGTTTTACAGGAACGGACAGTTTGTGTTTGAAAAATAGGTTTGCCAGTTGAAAACTCAGAAGTAGGAGACTCTTCGGTCGCCTGGTCTCGATACACCGCTTTGCGGTTACTCGACCGACGGCTCCCTCAGAGTGACATAATGATTAATAAAATCCCACTGAACGATCGATCTTCCGCGCGTATTCATCAATTCCCCCGCGTACGTTGAATATATTCTTCCAGCCTTGCTGCGCAAGCCAGGCAGTGACCTGTGCACTACGATTGCCGTGATGACACATCACGTAGATCGTCGAATCCTGTGACTTTGCAGATTCGGATAACGCTTTCGTGCCTTCACGCGCCAACCGGCTCAGGGGCGTGACCTCAAGCCTGCTGTCCGTTATTTTGGCGGAATTCAACTCCACAGGTTCGCGAACATCCAGCAGGATAAATGGGTCGTCAGACTTTAGTTTTTCAGAAAGTTGAGTAACAGTAATTTCGGGGATCATCGGTTTCCTGTAATTCTCCCTCACCCTTTCCCTTCGCGGAGCACTCTTTTTGGGCTCCCTGCGCCCTTCGGGGATGCTGCGCGAGGAGAGGGCACTGGCAACGCCTTTACGTACAACCGTTCCACATATTCCTTTACCATGCGGCGCGTGGAAAATCGAGGAATGATCGTCTTCATCGAATCTTTCATGCGCGCAATCCACCCGTGAGAAATCTCGTTCGGGTCACGGTCATAGAACAGGGGGACGATCTCTTTTTCCAGAGTGGTATACAGACTCTCCGCGTCCTGCGCATCCTGGACGCTTTGCGACTCCAATTCCCTGTCCTCGCCGATCGCCCAGCCATTGCGACCGTTGTAGGCTTCGCGCCACCAGCCATCCAGCACGGAAAAGTTCAACGCACCGTTGAGCGCGGCTTTCATACCAGATGTGCCGCTCGCTTCCAGAGGGCGGCGCGGTGTATTCATCCACACATCCACACCCTGGACGAGATAACGCGCCAGATTCATATCGTAATCTTCGAGAAAGACGATGCGGCCGCCTGTCTCTGCGCGCTTGACCTGGCGATATACCTGCTGGATCAACTGCTTGCCCGGTTCATCGGCGGGATGCGCTTTCCCCGCGAAGATGATCTGCACAGGCATATTGGGGCGATTGATAATATTCAATAATCTTTCCACATCAGTTAAGACCAGACTCGCCCGCTTATATGTGGCAAAGCGCCGCGCGAAACCGATCGTCAACGCGTAAGGGTTGAGCAACACGCCCGAAGAGACAACCTGCACCGGATGGAATCCGCCCACCGTCCAGCGGTCACGGACGCGCTCGCGCACGTAAAAGGTCAGCTTACGTTTGAGATGCTGCCGTACTGCCCAGAGCTCGAAGTCGGGAATTTCGTCAATCTTCGACCACAACTCGGGCTCATCGAGATGGTCATACCAGCCTTTGCCCAGGTAATCACTGAACAAATTGGTCAGGCGGCGTGCCATCCAGTTGGAAACATGCACACCATTCGTGACATGCGTGATGGGCACATCATCCGCATCCTTGTCCTTCCACAGAAAGTGCCACATCCTGCGCGCGACCTGCCCGTGCAATTCCGAGACCGCGTTGCGCCCCTCTGAATTCCGCAATGCAAGAATGCCCATACTGAACATCTCACCTTGCGGCAGCTGATGGCGCGCAATATCGAAGAACCGATCGCGCGTCAATTTAAGTTGAGGCCACAGGGCTGCAAGATACTTTTCGATCAACCATAATGGAAATTCATCATTCCCCGCGGCAACGGGCGTATGCGTGGTGAAGACGTTCTGTCTGCGCGTTTTTTCAATGGCTCCTTCAAAGGTATCGCCGCCCGCTACAAGTTCACGCGCGCGCTCGAGGGTCAGGAACGCGGCGTGGCCTTCGTTCATGTGCCAGACGGACGGGTTATATCCCAACGCACGCAGTGCCCGGACTCCGCCCACACCGAGCACAAGCTCCTGCATCACGCGGCGGTCAAGGTCAGACCAATACAGGCGCGCGGTCAGCTGTTTATCGGCATCAGAATTCGGCTCCAGATTCGAATCGAGCAGATAGAGCGGAACGCGCCCAACGCGGATCTCCCATAACCCCAGAGCCACAGTCCGGTCAGGGAATTCCACCTCCACACACAGCCGATCCCCGCTCTCATCCAACACAGGCAGCGCGGGCAGATCCCTGAAATCCAGCATGTTGTTGAGCGCTTCCTGCCAGCCGTCTTCCGCGATGCGCTGGGAGAAGTAACCCTGCGCGTACATGAGGCCAACGCCTGTCAGCGGCAGGCCAAGATCGCTCGCCTCTTTCAAATGATCGCCAGCCAGCACACCCAGACCTCCCGAATAGATGGGGAGTGTTTCATGCAGGCCAAACTCCATCGAGAAATAGGCAATCGGCCGGCCGTTCAATTCAGGATGAGTTCGATTTGTCCATGCCTGCGCTGACGACCGAAGGGAGGATTGAAGCATGTCGTTTTGATCCATATACGAATCAAAGTCAGCGAAAACACGATCAAAGAGTGCAAGATACTCCTTATCCTTGGCGGCCTGATTCAAGCGCGAGCGGTCAATCTCGCGCAAGAATCGAATCGGGTTGTGTCCGAGTCGCTCCCACAAAGCATTGTCAAGACGACCAAAAAGCCGCGGCGCGTCGGGCTGCCACGTCCACCACAGGTTGTGAGCCAGCTCGCTGAGGCGGGCAAGTCGTTTGGGTAGATCAAATCCGTCGGGCAATTGTGTGCGGAATGTGTTCATAAAGGGAATCATACCAAACTTTTGGAAAGACTTCCGAAGTCTTTTGGATGACTCCAAACCCCGAATGCCTTAAGACAGACTTCGGAAGTCTGCATGGATTCAGGATTACAATGGACTTATGACCGACGTGCAGTTCTTCATTACATGTCTCGTCGATTCTTTCTACCCGCAAACGGGTGAGGCCATCGTCAGCATTTTCCGCCGCCTGGGCCTGACCGTTAGCCTCCCCCGCGGACAAACCTGCTGCGGACAGCCTCCCTTCAACGCAGGTTTACGCGCCGAAGCACGTCCGATTGTGGAACATACGATCCGTGCGTTCGAGTCAACTCAAGGGGATATCATCATTCCATCCGGCTCATGCGCCCATATGATCAAACACGGATATCCCGAACTCTTTGCAGATGATCCGGTTTGGCTTCCACGCGCACAGGCATTAGGAAATCGGGTTTATGAGTTTACCGAATACCTTGTAGATAAACTCGGCGTCACCGATCTCGGCGCGCGCTGGGACGGCGTGCTCAGCTATCATCCATCCTGCCATACCCTGCGCGGCATGCTCATTGACCGCCAGCCGCGCGCCTTGCTGGCAAACGTCGAAGGCGCGCAAATTGTGGAGCTACCCCACGCGGAGGAATGCTGCGGATTTGGCGGCATCTTCTCGATTGAGCACCCCGAACTCTCCTCGGAATGGCTGAAGAGAAAGATCAGCAATCTTGAAACAACCCAATCACCAACTTTGGTCGTGACCGAAGCAGGCTGTCTCATGCACATTGCGGGCGGGTTGCATCGGCAGAAGAGAAAACAAAGAGTGATTCACCTGGCAGAAGTACTGAATCACCACTAGACACCGGAGGGAAGGATGTTCACAAAATCGGCAAAATACTACGACGCGATCTATGCAGCAATGGATAAGGATTATTCGGCAGAAGCGAACAAAGCGCATCAGTTCATTCAAAAGCATAAGCGTTCTGAGGGGAACACATTGCTCGATATAGCCTGTGGAACAGGTACGCATGCCGAGTATTTCAGCAGGTATTACAAAGTCGATGGACTGGACGTTGACTCAAACATGCTGGAAGTTGCGCGCAGCAAGCATCCCAATCTTCGATTTCACCAAGGCGATATGACGAGCTTTCAATTGGGCCGTCAGTTTGATGTGGTTGTCAGCCTATTCAGTTCCATCGGTTACGCTAAAACGAAATCCCGCCTGCAAAAGGCAATCAGAAACATGAATCGACATCTGCTGCCGGGTGGTGTTCTATTGGTCGAGCCGTGGTTTACGCCGGAACAATGGAAGCCGGGAGGCGTTTTTACCATTCACGTAGATAAGCCCGATCTGAGGATTGTGCGCATGAGCCATAGCGGGCAAAGGGGCAAAATATCCCTGCTTGAATTTCAATACCTGGTCGGCACATCAGAAGGAATTGAACACTACACCGAAATCCACGAGTTGGGTCTGTTCACTCGTAAAGACTATATGGATGCATTCAAAGCTGCAGACTTGACTGTCACTCATGACTCAAAAGGATTGGATGGCCGCGGGCTTTATATCGGCAGGAAATCGACTGAATAATCAATGAGCACAACAACATTTAGAGAGCGCATCCGCACATCGCTCGCCAACGAAACATTGCAGATCGCGCTGGATGCCAATGCCGAACGCCGGGTAATGGGGCGCGTCACCGCTTTCGCATCCCTGCCCAATTGGCGCGAAAGACGTCAACAAGCCCATGCCATCCGTGCGGAGGTGATCGAGCATCTCGAAGAATATCTCGAACAATTCATCAGCAGGGCAGAAGAAAACGGCATCATCGTCCATCGCGCAAAAGACGCGGCAGAGGCGATAAGAATTGTTTTGGAAATCACCAAAAATTCACCACAGAGACACGGAGAACACAGAGAAGTGCAAAAAGAAATCCGTGTCAATCCGCGTTCATCTGTGGCAAATATTCTCGTCGCCAAATCCAAATCCATGGTTTCGGAGGAGATCAACCTCAACCACGCACTTGAAGCAGAGGGTATCCGTATCATCGAGACCGATCTCGGCGAATACATCGTACAACTCCGCCACGAACGACCCTCGCACATCATCACACCTGCTGTGCATTTGCGCCGCAATGACGTAGGTCAACTCTTCCATGAAAAACTTGGCATACCATACACGGAAGATATCCCCACGCTCACAAACACCGCCCGCAGAGTATTACGCGACGTCTTCCTCACGGCGGATGTCGGCATCAGTGGCATAAACTTTGGCGTCGCCGAAACAGGCACCTTATGTATTGTTACCAATGAAGGCAACGGGCGCATGGTGACGACACTGCCACCGGTTCATATCGCGCTCATGGGTATGGAACGACTCGTCCGCAATCTGGACGACCTTGCGCTTATGCTCTCGCTACTGCCTCGCTCGGCAACGGGACAAAAGCTCAGCGTGTACACCCAATTGATCCGTTCGCCCTCCCCTCCTTCGTCCACGCTCAGGATGAATCAACAACGCCATCTCATCATCCTCGATAACGGACGTACACGGCTCCGCAATTCTCCTCTCAAGGAATCCCTTTACTGCATCCGCTGCGGCGCGTGCCTTAATGCCTGTCCCGTTTTTCGTGAACTTGGTGGTCACGCATATAACAGTGTCTATCCCGGCCCCATCGGCTCGGTCATTTCGGCGGGGTTCTTCGGCTCAGATTTCATTCCCCTTGCCCAGGCGTCATCACTGTGCGGCGCATGTAAAGATGCATGTCCCGTTGATATTGATTTGCCGAAGTTATTGACGCGCGTAAGAGCGGGTCAGACACCGAGAACCAGTGATCAGTTATTAGTAACCAGTGGTGGATTGTCCATGCTTAGCAAATTTTTCCTGCAGATGTACAGCCGCCTCGCGCGCAGCCCGCGCCTGTTCGCCATTTCGCAGAGACTCGCGTCGCTGGGAACGCATCTCGTTTCCCCATTCAGTAATTGGATACGCCCCCCCGCGTTGACAGGCTGGGGCTATAGCAAGGATCTGCCAAGATTCGCGGGAAAGACATTTCGAGATCGTTGGAATAGTTTAGATAAGAATGTAAGTAGACAGATAGACACGTATACAGGTAAACAAGTCGGCAACATCCCGCTTGATTCACAGCTCACAACTGAACCTGTGTCACTTGTTTCCCTGTTTACTCAGGAATTGACGAAAGTAAGCGGAAGTATTATTCACACAAACGCAAATGATCTAACCAATAAAGTCATTGAATTCCTAAAAACGCGTGATATCCAGCACATCCATCTTGAGCCGCATGTTTTGGATGAATCCATCCTGCAAAAAGCCGGGATCACCATCAGCCACGCGCCGGACCCCGCGCTGCGCGCGGGTGTGACAAAGGCCATTTGCGGGCTGGCAGATACCGGGTCCGTTGTGATCGTCGATGGAGAAGGCTATCCGCTGCAGGCGTCGCTCCTCCCTGAAATCCACATCGCAGTGTTGCACGCATCCCATATGCTGCCCTCGCTTGGAGACGCGATGATTTTGCCCGTCGTGCGCGAATCCAGATCAGCAGTTGTCATCACAGGCCCATCGCGAACGGGTGACATCGAAATGTCCCACACAATTGGCGTGCATGGACCTGGCGAAGTGCGCGTCTTTCTCGTCCACAGGACTGCGAGTACGCTTGTTGACGATTGATGGTTGGAATGATACAATCTCGCCCGCTTACGCTTCGACTGCGCTCAGACGAAGATCACGTCTTCTCTCCGCTCAGCGCGAATGCCCCCATCGTCTAGCGGCCCAGGACGGAGCCCTCTCAAGGCTCAAACAGGGGTTCGAGTCCCCTTGGGGGCACAAAAGAGTCATCGCCTTGATGACCCTTTTTTTTCAAACAGGCGCCCCCGTTGAGGGGATGGTATTCGAGTCCCCTTGGGGGCACAAAGGAGTCATCGCCTTGATGACCCTTTTTTTTTCTTCAAACAGGCGTCCCCATTGAGGGGATGGTATTCGAGTCCCCTTGGGGGCACCAAAGAGGATCCATCTCGAACCACACCAGTTAGGTGTTGAGCAATTCCTGGAAATGCTGCGGTTTGAGCAGCGGACAAAATTAGAGGAGTTGCCCATCACCTTCAGGTGAGTTCGGGATGATTTCTTTAAGGCAAACAAATTTCCCTCAAGTTCTAAACAATCATATATCTGTACAAGCGGCTGCTTTATGTAGTGGATATAGCTTGCAGTACCTTCGACGCTTACTTCGCAAAGGTGAACTAGGAGGTACAAAGATCGGCCAGCTCTGGTTGGTTGACAAAAGCGCTTTGGATGCTTACATCAAAAAAGCACAAGATTCTTCTGACCAACGTTTTGGGCCGAAGTAGTTTTCTTATTTCCCAGTTAATGTTTACGAAAGTAAACACAATCCGTTTGCGCGTGTAGGTAGAGCCGGGGATTGTGATTGGAGCCGACTTCACAAACTTCTCCCGCAGTTTCACATTGCCCGGCGGAAAACTTGGAAAAATCTCGCTCGTCGGATTAACTAAAAGAACTCACTGGTCAGATTTGCCATCTTCCCGAAGATGCCCGGAAATGCGCTGCGATAAACGATATTATGTTTCACCTTGAGGTGGAAACAATATTTGCATCTCCCTAATAATCCCAATCCACATGTCCTAATGGAGCGCGATTGAGCTCGTCGCGGAAGTGACGCCATTGGGGTATGAATTTATCCATAAAGCTCACGAAAGTCGCGTTGTGAGTGGGTTCCAGCAGGTGGACCATCTCATGAACAAGTACATATTCCAGGCATTCC
>Ga0209002_10002876_pt1 | contig 13768 bp, 10 predicted proteins | sample Rifsed16ft2_FD_184010 | JGI IMG/M metagenome (GOLD analysis project Ga0209002, IMG submission 184010) | Soil microbial communities from Rifle, Colorado, USA - sediment 16ft 2 (version 2) | ecosystem: Environmental > Terrestrial > Deep subsurface > Rock core/Sediment | place: Rifle, Colorado...
TGCGGGGGCATTCTTAGCCGGCGGGAATCCGCTTGCGGCCCCCCATGACCTTCTGCTCGGGTTCATGTTCTCCCTCCCGCTCCTCTCCATCCTCGGCGTACACGAACTGGGCCATTACACGGCGGCCAGGCGGCACAACGTGGAGGTGACACCCCCGTACTTCATTCCCGCCCCGTCGTTCATCGGGACGTTCGGCGCCTTCATCAAGATCAAGTCCCCCGTCCCGCACCGGAACGCCCTGATGGACATCGGGGCCGCCGGGCCGATCGCGGGCGCCATCGTGGCCGTGCCCGTCCTCCTCATCGGCCTCAAGCTGTCGGTCGTGCGGCAGACCGCCGGGGTCGAGACGGGGATTCCCCTCGGGGAGTCGATCCTCTTCCGGGCTGCTACCTACGCCGTCATCGGGGCCGTCCCGGAGGGGTACGACGTGGTTTTGCACCCCGTGGCCTTCGCGGGGTGGATCGGGCTGCTCGTCACCGCCTTGAACCTCCTTCCGTCCGGCCAGCTCGACGGCGGCCACATCGCCTATGCGCTCTTCGGGGTCCGGTATGAGAAGGTCGCGCGCGCCGTGCCGTACCTCCTCCTCCCGCTGGGGCTTCTCTGGGCGGGGTGGATCCTGTGGTCCCTCATGCTCCTCTTCCTGGGGACGAGGCACCCGCCGCCCCTCTTCGACGAGGTTCCCCTGACGCCCGGGAGAAGGGGCCTCGGGTTCGCGGCGGCCCTCCTCTTCCTGATCTGCTTCACCCCCAACCCGATTCCGGGATAAGGGGGCGGCCATCCGCGAGCTCCTCTCCCTGCGCTCCTACCTTGACCGCCACCGGCGGGCATACCTTGCGTGCGCCCTCGTCCTGTTCGTCTCCAGCCTGTTCGGACTTCTTGTTCCGTGGATGACCCGGGAGGCGATCGACGGGATATCGGCGCCCGGGGGGAGGGCGCGGGTCGTCCGGGCCGTGTCCTGGATGGTCCTATTCGCGGCGCTGCACGGGGGGTTCCGGTATTTCGGCCGGCGGGGGATGCTCGTGAACGCCAGCCGGGTGGAGATGCGTCTCCGGCGGGACCTCCTCTTCCATGTGATCCGCCTTCCCCTCGCGTTTTTCGGGAGGACGCCCACCGGCGACGTGATGTCCCGGCTGACCAACGACGTCTCGGCGGTCTGGCTCTTCCTCGGACCCGGGCTGCTGATCCTGGCGGGGACTGCGATCTCCTACGTCCTGGCCCTTTTCTTCATGGCCCGGATCAGCGTCATGCTGACGCTCGTATCGCTCGCGCTTGCGCCCGTGGTCGTGATCACGTCCCGGGAGTACGGCAGGGCGTTCCACCGGTACCACCGGAAGGCCCAGGAATCCCTCGCCGCGATGAACGCCGCCCTCCAGGAGAACATCGCCGGCATCCGGCTGGTCAAGGCGTACGGGCTCGAGGGGCAGGAGGAGAAAAGGTTCCACCGCGCCTGCCGGGAGTATTACCGGCAGAACGTCTCGGTCTCGAAGACCTCCGCCGCCTTCCACGGGGCGATCGGGCTGCTGGCGGGGACCGGGGTGGCCCTCGTCCTCCTGCTGGGAGCGTGGCTCGTGATCCGGGGGAGGCTGACGCTGGGGGGATTCGTCGCCTTCAACGCCTATCTCGCGATGCTCTCCTTCCCGACGATGGCGCTCGGATGGGTGATCAACCTCTTCCAGCGGGGCGGCAGCGCGATGGGTCGGATCAACGAGTTCCTCGGGATCCCCGCCGAACCGCGGGAGCCCTCCCTGTTTCCTCCGCGAAAGGTTCCGGACGCGCCGTTCCTTGAAGTTTCCGACCTCTCGTTCGCCTATGAGGGGCAAGACAGGGGCGAGGCGCTCCGGGGGATCACCTTCTCGCTCCGGAAAGGGGAGATCGCGGGCCTCGTGGGGCAGACGGGAAGCGGGAAGACCACGCTCTTCTCCCTGCTCCTGCGGCTGTATCCCGTCCCGCCGGGGACCGTCTTCCTCGAGGGGAGGGATGTGAGCGCGATCCCGTTGGACGAGGTTCGGCGCGCGGTTTCCCTCGTGAGCCAGGATCCGTTCCTCTTCTCGGACACGATCCTGGCGAACATCGGTTTCGGGAGGGATGTGCCGGATGAGGAGGATGCGCGCCGCGCCGCCTCCATGGCCCGGTTCCTGGCCGAGATCGAGGAGATGCCGGGCGGCATGCACGCGGTGATCGGGGAGCGGGGGATCTCCCTGTCCGGCGGGCAGAAGCAGCGGGCCACGATCGCCCGGGCCCTCTGCGCGGGAGGGGAACTCCTCCTTCTCGACGACGCGCTCTCCGCGGTCGACTCGGAGACGGAGCAGGAGATCTTCCGGGAGATCCTCTCCGTCCGGGGCGGCCGGACGGTCCTGTTCAGCACGCACCGGATGGCCTCCCTCTCCCGGTGCGACAGGATCCTGGTCCTCGAGGGGGGCAGGATCGTGGAGGAGGGGACGCACGACCTGCTGCTCTCCCGCGCGGGGGCGTATTTCGATCTCTATTCCCGGCAGTTGCTTGTTCGGGAGCTGGAGGCGGCGCCGTGAGCAACGGGACGGAGTTCTATTTCTACGAGGACCGGGTGGAAGCCCGGGGGATGGACATCCGGCTCCTGCGCCGTCTCCTTTCCTACCTGGTCCCTCACAAGGGCCTGATCGCGCTGGCCCTCGGGGGGCTTCTGCTCGGAACGGCCTGCCAGCTCGCAGGCCCCTATATCCTCAAGCTGGTCATCGACCGGAACGTCACGCCCCGGGTCCTCGACGGAATGGCCGGCCGGATCCTCCTCTATCTCGCGGCGCTCGCCGGCGCCATGGGTTTCCTCTACCTCCAGATGTTCTCGGTGTCCCTCATCGGGCAGAGGGTCATCCTCCACATCCGCACCGAGATGTTCGGCCGGCTCCAGCGCCTGCCGGTCTCCTTCTTCGACCGCACCCCCACCGGGCGGCTGATGACCCGCCTCACGTCGGACGTGGAGGCGCTCCAGGAGCTCATCTCCTCGGGCCTCGTTTCCACCGTCGGCGACGTGGCGCTCCTGGCGGGCACCGCCTCGGTCCTGTTGTGGATGGACGCCCGCCTCGCGCTGGTCGTTTTCGCCGTCCTTCCCGCCCTCGTCCTCTTCGTCGAGCTCCTGAAGAGGTTCATCCGGGAGGCGAATCGGGAGAAGAGAAGGAAGCTCGCCCGGATCAACGCCTACCTCCAGGAGCACGTGAGCGGGGTGGCGGTCGTGAAGGCCTTCGTCCAGGAGGAGAAATCGGTCCGCGGGTTCGACGCCCGCAACGAGGAATACTGCGCGGAGAGCATCCGCCTGACGAACTTCTACTCCGTGTACTTCCCCGGCGTGGAGCTCTTCGCCTCCGTCGCGGTGGCCCTCCTCCTCTGGCAGGGGGGGATCCGGGTGATCGCGGGGGCCGTCACCTTCGGAACCCTGGTCGCGTTCCTCGAGTACGCGCAGAAGTTCTATAACCCCATCAAGGACATGAGCGACAAGTACAACATTCTCCAGGCGGCGCTCGCGTCGAGCGAGCGGATCTTCCACATCCTCGACATGGAGGTCTCTCCCGAGTACGGGCCGGTCCCTTCCGGCGGGGAGGAAGATGCCGGGGCCGTGGATGCATGGGGCGCGGGGGGCGCACGGCGGGCCGGGCCGCCGGCGATCGAGTTCCGGGACGTCTGGTTTTCCTACCCGAAAGGAGGCGGCGAGGAGCGGGGGATGGTGCTCCGCGGCGTCTCCTTCGCGCTCCTCGAGGGAGAGACGGGGGCGATCGTGGGCGCCACCGGCGCGGGGAAGACGACGATCCTCAACCTGCTGTGCCGGTTCTACGAGATCTCCCGGGGCGAGATCCGTCTCTTCGGAAGGGACGTGCGGGAGATCCCCCGCGGCGAGCTTCGCGGGATGATCTCCCTCGTCCTCCAGGACCCGTTCCTCTTCTCCGGGACCATCCGGGAGAACGTGGAGGCGGGGGGGGCTGCGATCGACCGGGCCGTGGAGGTGGCCGGCGTCGCGCGGTTCTCCGCCGCCTGGGACGGCGGGCTCATCACGCAGGTGGGGGAGCGGGGGGGGCGGCTCTCCGTCGGGCAGCGGCAGCTCGTGTCGTTCGCGCGGGCGCTGGCCCGCGACCCGAAGATCCTCATCCTGGACGAGGCCACCTCCAGCGTGGACCCGGTGACCGAGCACGAGCTCCAAAGCGCCCTCGCGAAGATCCTGTCGGGGCGCACGTCCCTCGTGGTCGCCCACCGGCTCTCCACCATTCTCTCGGCGGACCGGATCATCGTGATGCACCGGGGAAAGGTCCGGGAGACCGGCACCCACCAGGAACTCCTCGCGGCCCGGGGGATCTACCACCGGCTGTTCACCCTCCAGTTCGCGGGACGGTAGGCCTTCCCGTCGGACGGGACACTCTCACCGGGGACAGTTGCCTGCGACCAGGGGCCCCGGCTCGCGGGGGGCTTCCACTCCGCTACGCTCGCGACCTGCGACCGCTCGCTGCCCTTCCGCTCGACGCAATTTCCGCCTCGCTCCAGAGGCCGCTCCGCGGAACCCCCCGCATCGCCTCAGGTCCCCTGAAGCCGGGGTCCGGTTGCCCTTCCGGAAAGTGTGGTCCTCCGACCTTCGATATATTAGAATAGCTTTTTTACTCCCCCACGGAGGCGCCGTGTATGGTTTTGGAGGCCGTTGTCGAGACGAATCTTCCCGGCCTGACCCTGGTCGGGCGGGGGAAGGTGAGGGACATCTACGAGATAGGCGACAAGCTGCTGCTGGTGGCGTCCGACCGGCTGTCCGCCTTCGACGTGGTGCTGCCGGACGGGATCCCCGGCAAGGGGAAGGTCCTCACCCAGATCTCCGCCTTCTGGTTCCGGAAGCTGGCGGACATCGTGCCCAACCACATGCTCACGATCGACCCGGAGGAATTTCCGCCTACCGCGAGGTCTCACGAGGAGACGATCGCAGGTCGTTCGATGCTTTGCCGGAAGGCGAAGCCGCTTCCCGTCGAGTGCGTCGTGCGCGGGTACCTGTCCGGCTCCGGATGGTCGGAATACCGCGAGCGGGGGGAGGTCTGCGGGATCAAGGTCCCCGGAGGGCTGCTCGAGTCCGCACGGCTCCCGGAGCCGATCTTCACCCCCGCCACCAAGGAGGAGAAGGGAAAGCACGACGTGAACATCACTTTTACGAAGATGGTCGACGTCGTCGGGAAACCGATGGCCGAGAAGGCGCGCGCCGTCTCGCTGGAGATCTACCGCAGGGCGGCGGACTACGCCCGCGGGAGGGGAATCATCATCGCCGACACCAAGTTCGAGTTCGGGCTGGCGAACGGGAAGCTCATCCTGATCGACGAGGTGCTGACGCCGGACTCGTCGAGGTTCTGGCCCGCGGACGGCTACCGGCCGGGCGGCCCGCAGAGGAGCTTCGACAAGCAGTTCGTCCGCGATTATCTGCTGACGCTTCCGTGGAACAAGACCGCGCCGGGACCGAAGCTTCCCGCCGACGTGATCGAGAAGACGGCGGAAAAATACCGGGAGGCGCTGAAAATCCTGACGGGGAGGGATATCGAGTAGGGTGAGCTGGCCCGCCTGATTTACAATGGTCTTTATGGGGAAACAATTGGCCAGCGAGGAAATCCGCGGAAAGACGGTGGCGATCATCGGCGGCGGCCCTGCGGGTTGCGCGACCGCCATCCGACTTGTCCACCTCTCCCGCAAGCAGGACCTCGGTCTGCGCGTCGTCCTCTTCGAGGGGAAGGACTTCGAGCGCCACTACAACCAGTGCGCCGGCGTCCTCTCCCCCCCCATCGAGGAACTTCTCCAGTGCCGTCTCGATGTCGAGCTGCCCTACGAGATCTTCAAGCGCCAGATCTTCGGCTACCGCCTCCACACCGGGGGAAAGGAGATCCTGCTCGTCGGTCCCCACCGGGGCGGCGCCACCTACGCCGTGCGCCGGGTCGTGTTCGACCGGTTCTTCCTGGCCAGCGCCGAAAAGGCGGGAGTGGAGGTTTCCCGAAGCCGCGTGACGGCGATCGACTTTCCCCGCACCGGGCGCGACAGGGTCTTCCTGTACACGGAGGGGGGGATGATCAAGGCGGACGCGGTCGTGGCCGCGTTCGGGCTCGACGACGGGATGATGAGCGTCTTCGAGATGTCCACCGGGGGCCGGTACCGCAGGCCGGGCAAGTACATGCACACCTTCGTGGTGAAGATCGCCACGGACCGCACCTTCATCGAGAAGAAACTCGGCAGCATCATCTACGCCTACCTCTTCCCCCCGGGAATCCCCAACCTGGATTTCGGCGCGATCACCCCCAAGGGGGACCACGTCATCGCGAACGTGGCGGGGCGGCACGCGACCGTGGAGGACATGTACGCTTTCCTGTCGCTGGCCGTCGTGCGGGATCACCTCCCGCCGCTCGCGCTCGACGGCCAGGAAGTATACCGAGGGAAGTTCCCCGGAAAGCCCGCGAAGGGGACGACGGGGGACCGGTACCTGGTGGTGGGGGATGCGACCGGCTGGATGCGCCCATTCAAGGGAAAGGGGATCAACCTGGCGATCCACACGGGCATCCTGGCGGCCGAGACGATGGTGGAGCACGGCATCGGCTCCGCCTCCTTCCGGCTCTACGAGGAGCGGACGAAAAACCTCCGGGAGGATTATCTCTACGGAACGTGGATGCGCCACCTGTGCAAGGCAGGGGAGATCACGGGAATGCTCGGGACGATCCTTTCGATGGCGAAGGTGGACCAGGGCGTGCACGACGCCCTGTTCAACGCGGTGTCCGGACACGATTCCTTCCGGAACATCTTTTTGCAGCACGTCCGGCCCCGCGTTCTTGCCAACGTGGTCAGGAACTACATCGTGGACCAGAAGAGGAGGTGGGCATGAGCGTCACGGTGCGGAGGATGCGGACCCAGGATGCGGAGGCGGTCCTTAGGATCGACGAGAAGATCACCGGCCGCCCGCACGAGGCGCAATGGGAGGCCAGGATCATCGACCACGTGACGGGGAACCCCCTGGGGTGCCTGGTGGCCGAGGCGGACGGAAAAATCGTCGGCTTCATCTTAGGCGAGATCCGCGGGTGGGAGTTCGCCATCCCCAAGAGCGGCTGGATCGAGATCGTGGGCGTCGACCCCGAGTTCCAGGGGAGGGGGGTCGCGAAAGCGCTGATCGAGAAACTGAATGTCTACTTCCAGAATCACAACGTCGAGAAGGTGCGTCTGATGGTGAACTGGAACGACGGCGGTCTCGTCTCGTTCTTCCGAGCCGTGGGTTTTGAACGATCGGAGTTCATCATCCTCGAAAAAGGCGTCGAAACCCCGGAATAAGGAAATCCTTTCGAGGCACGGGGGGCTATCGGAGGGAGACGGCGTATCGATCCGACTGCGTCACCCATGGGGAGTCGAGGAGGAGTCAAGGTGAAGGAGGCGGAACGGTTTTTCTACCATCTGAGAGGCGTGCTCTCCCCCGTTGGGGGTTCCGGCGAGGCCCCGGAAGGGCTGCGGCCCGCGGGGGTCCTCGTTCCGCTTCGCGCCCGAAACGGCGAGGTGACGGTTGTCCTCGCGCGCCGCACGGAGCAGGTTCCCCACCACAAGGGGCAGGTCTGTTTCCCGGGGGGCAGCCGCGACCCCGGGGACGCGGACCTGTTCGCCACCGCGCTTCGGGAGGCCGAGGAGGAGCTGGGGATCCGCGGAGAGAGCGTCGAGTTGCTCGGCGCGATGGAGCCGGTCCCGACGGTGACGGGATTTTTCATCCAGCCGTACGTGGTGCGGATCCCCGAAGAAACCGGTTTTTCGCTCGACGAATTCGAGATGGCGGAAGTGTTCGAGGTGCCCCTCCCGGTTTTTTCGGAGTATGACCGGTACCGGTGTGCCGAGACCACATTTCTGGGCGAGCCGTACAACGTCTACTTTTTCGATTACGGGCCGCACACGATCTGGGGCGCCACGGCCAAGATCCTCCACCGGCTGGCGGAGCTCACCCAGGGGATCTCCCCGCCATTGACACTCTTTCTGCCACCTGCGTAGAATATAAAATTACGTTTTTATCACGAAGGGGATGCCGGAAGGCACGGGGGGAAGAACGGTGCCGCACAGGAAGGAACCGGGCTCCATCGGCCTGGTCAGGAAACAGTTCTACACCTTTGGCGAACCTCCCCACGAGATGGAGCTCGCCAGCGGGGCGAAGCTGGGGCCGATCACGCTCGCCTACGAGACCTACGGGCGGCTGAACCGCGACAAGTCGAACGCCATCCTGATTCTCCACGCGCTCTCGGGAGACTCGCACGCCGCGGGGAAATACTCGGAAAGCGACAAGAACCCGGGCTGGTGGGACAACACCATCGGGCCCGGCAAGGCGTTCGACACCGACAAGTATTTCGTCATCTGCTCGAACGTCATCGGCGGGTGCCAGGGGAGCACCGGGCCGGCCTCGATCAACCCGGCGACGGGAAAGGAGTACGGTCTCTCCTTCCCGATGATCACCGTCCACGACATGGTGCGCGCCCAGATCCACCTCATCGACCACCTGGGGATCGACAAGCTCCTTGCCGTCACGGGGGGCTCGATGGGGGGGATGCAGGCGCTGCGGTGGGCGGTCTCGTACCCGGACCGGGTCATCGCGTCGATTCCGATCGCGACGACGTCGAAGCTCTCCCCCCAGGGGATCGCCTTCAACGAGGTGGGCCGGGTGGCGATCATGGCGGACCCCAACTTCAACGGCGGCGACTATTACGGCAGGACGGTTCCCCGGGAGGGCCTGGCCCTCGCCCGGATGATCGGCCACATCACGTATCTCTCCGACGACTCGATGCACGAGAAGTTCGGCCGGAAGCTCCGGGGGAAGAAGTCGTTCGGGTACAACTTCAACGTCGACTTCGAGGTCGAGAGCTATCTGCGGTACAAGGGGGATACGTTCGTCCACCGGTTCGACGCCAACTCGTACCTCTACATCACCAAGGCGATCGACTACTTCGACCTGTCGCTCCCGGAGGGCTCCCTCGTCAAGGCGGTGGAGGGGACGAAGGCGAAGTTCCTCATCATCTCGTTCAAGTCCGACTGGCTCTACCCCCCCTACCAGGCCCGGGAGATCGTCAAGGCGCTGATGATCAACGGGGTCGACGTGACCTATTGCGAGATCGACTCGCGGTACGGGCACGACGCCTTCCTCCTGGACGAGGGCGAAATGTCGAAGATGATCACGAATTTTCTCGCCAACGTCGCGGAACGCAGCGGCATCCGCGAGGCGGCGTCCTCGTAATGGCCGAAGGGGCGCGGATCGACCACAGCGTCATCCTCGATCTCATCCCGGCGGGAACGAAGGTCCTGGACCTGGGCTGCGGCGACGGGTCGCTCCTCGTGAAGCTCGTCCGCCAGAAAGGCGTGACCGGCCGCGGGATCGAAATCTCCGAGGAGGGGGTCCGCGCCTGCATCGCCAAGGGTCTCACCGTCCTGCAGGGGGACATCGACCAGGGGCTTCGCGACTACCCGGACGGCTCCTTCGACTACGTCGTCCTCAACCAGACGCTCCAGGCGGTCAAAAAACCAGACGTCGTTCTCTCCGAGATGCTGCGCGTGGGGAAGAAGGGGATCGTGGGGTTTCCCAACTTCGCCTACTGGAAGATGCGGGCCTACCTGTTCACCTTCGGCCGGATGCCGAAGACCGAGTTTCTCCCGTTTGAATGGTACGACACGCCGAACATCCACTTCTGTTCGGTCCTGGACTTCACCGAGTATTGCGCGAAGAACGGGGTGACGATCGAGAAGACCGTCTACCTGTCGACCGACCGGGGCGGGCGGGTGCTCCGGGGGGTCCGGCCGAACCTGTTCGCGGAGAACGCGGTCTTTCTTCTGTCGGCGAGGAAGAGTTAGGTCGTCCGGGTGGCGGGGCCTGCCGTGGGCTCCCCGCGGGACGCCTCGAACCGCACGGGGCCGGGGCAATCGGGGAAAAGGGGGGTGAAAAGGGGGGTTGATTTTTCGGCACCCATCCCCTAAGGTGGTTCTTTACATATCGCGGGGCTGTAGCTCAGTTGGGAGAGCGCCTGAATGGCATTCAGGAGGTCGTCGGTTCGATCCCGATCAGCTCCACCAGCCAATACAGGGGGTTAGCGAGTTCCGCTGATCCCCTTTTTCTTTCCTCTTGGCCGGGTGATCACAGGGTCCCCAGAATCGCCCTTGTCCGCATTTCAGAGAGCCACCTCTTTGTGAAATGAGGGCGGAAGGGGGTTCGGGGACGCGCGCCCGCGGCTTTCGCCAGTTCCTCGAGGGACACGAAGCGATCGAGGAGGCCCAGTGTATTCCCGCCGCGGATACACCCAAGGTCCTGGGAAGAAATGGACCAGGCGCCTTCTTTCGTCCGGACCAGAGCAAGAAGTTCCTTCTCCCCCGGATCCAGGCTGGAGATATCGAAGCCACCCGCGAGGACCGCTTCGACAACGGCATTCGGGGGCACCTGATGGATGGAGATTTCCCGGCGGACCCGCTGGATATCCACCATCACCCGGCCAACTCCAGGGCGGTTACCGGCTGCGACCTCTGCCAAACATTTCGCCGAAGTCGCGAGTGGAAGACGTGCGGCGAGTGCCGGCCAGATCCCGAGGACGTGCGCTTCGATGATCGCGGTTGCATCGAGGTATATAACCACCCAGGGCTCAAGCCCCATCGCCCGCCGCCCGAACCGGCTCCGGGGACAGGCCGTATGTTTTCATCAGGCTCCCCAGCTCGTCCAGCGTCACGCCGAGCAGACTTGCGGCTCGCCTCTCGGAAAGGAAACCCCTGTCGAGGGCCTTTCGGACTCGTCGCATGTAATTCGCGGAGAAGAGGGGAGCCAATTTTCCCGGCTCAGGACGTCGGCCATTCCAGGTCAGGCGGGATTCATCGACCAAGGTGCGTTCCGAAGCTGGGATGAGATCCAGTGCTCTCAGGCGGTAGTAAAGAGCGATCGCGGTAACCCCGAATTCGTCCGCTGTCCTGTTGATCCAGTTATGGATTTCTTTTCGCCCGCGCCGGTTCCAATGCTCCAGAATGGAACCTCGGGGAATGAGTAGCGCGCCCGCGAAATTATTTGCCAGCAACTCGATTTTCCTTGCCGTGTACCCCCGTGGCCTCTCTGTGTCGATGCGCTCTGGAGGCATGGAAAGCCAGGTGAGAACATGAAACAACTCGTGGGCGAAGTCGAATGCCCGTCGGCCTTCACGGTCACGCCGGTTGATGAGTATCGTGTCGAACTCGGGCAGATGACATGCTGCCCCGGAAATATTGAGTCCCTGCATGTCGACGTGGAGGACAAGGATGTCGAGTTTCTCTTCGGCAACGCGGGGCAGAATGGATGCGGGCCGGGGGCCGAGATCCCATTCCTGATTCAAGCGTTCCGCGGCATCCCAGGAATCTTCGAATGAACTCCTGTTAGTTAAATTAAGGCGGCGGGTCAGGGGGCTGAAGGTTTCGCCAAGGTCCTCGCCGAGCGCGCGATATGCGGCGATCCATCCCCTTGCTTGTTCCTCGAATAACTCCAGCTCGTCGGCGCTGGCCTGCGCCCTCCAGCTGAAGCGACCTTCTCCGACTAGGCGGAAGGGGTCCGTGAAGAAGTCGAGGTCCTTATCGAGGACGCGGATCACGGACAACAATTCCTCGGAGGTGATCTTTCGTTCGCCTGTTTCGATGGAGGAGAGGGTCTGCCGATCGCGGAACTCGAGGCGCTCGGAAAGCTCCTTCTGTGTGAGAGCGGCCCCCTCGCGCGCCGACTTTATACGGTCGCCTATCATGCGGTGGAAGTCCTTCTTCCTCTCGGCACCCATGAATAACCCTCCCCCAGGGAATAAACTCACGGACTTGTTTGCTATGATATCCCGCATTTTTGGAAATGCAAGAAATACGTGATGCTGGGAACACCATGGGAAAAGGGGAGGGGAGGTCGCACTCGTCCTCCCCTCCCCGAAGTCGGGTTGGGCTGAATCAATGTTCAGTAGCAAACTTCCATTCAGTCCCAGTAACCGATTGGTGACCGGTAAAACCGTCTACTCTGTTTTTCTCGCCACGGCTTCTCTTGCCATTCCTGGTTGCGCCCAGGGTGCGGTTGTTGCGTAAATGATATCGCATTCTGTGCATCTTCTGTATAGACAAACCCTCGAAACCTTTGATATTTTTTCCCCTTATGGGGGAATGGCATTCAGGGGGTCGTCGGTTCGATCCCGATCAGCTCCACCAGACAATTCAAGGGGTTAGGCGAACCGGCCTGGCCCCTTTTCCTTTGCCGGTTGCCAATCTGTTGCCAGCCCGCGCCGTGGATTTCTTCCCGGAGGTTTTCTCGTTCCTCCGGGTAAACTCCTGTTTGTCTCCGGCATTCCATCTGGAATGCTCTGCACTCCTGGGTGTCTAGCCCATTAAAATAGGGAATTCATATTCCTTGACATAAAAAAAATGCCGCTTTAGGATTTTTCCGATACCCGGATATTATTCGGGCTTTCTGTTCCCCCGAAAGGGGAGAAGAAGGTCGGATGGGTCAGCGAAGGATCAGCTTTCGGCTGCGCTTACCCTCCGGGTTTCCCCCCCATTATTCTCCTGCGTCCGTCGCCGTTCCCGGGGATCCGACTCGGCCTAAACCCGTTCAATTCAGGGGCGTTCCATGAGGGGGAGGAAAGCTCCGATCGCGAAGATCACCCCGCCGACCCATCTCGGGGTCTTTCCGAGGAAACGGCTCTTTTCCGCCCTCGATGGTGCTCGGAAGAAGCGTGCCGTCTGGGTCTGCGGGCCGCCGGGGGCCGGGAAAACCGTCCTTGTGAGCAGCTACGTTCAAACCCGGAAGCAGGGATGCATCTGGTACCAGATGGATGAGGGGGACGGGGATCCCGCGACCCTGTTCCATTACCTGGGGATGGCCGCCGTCGAAGCGGGTCTGAAGGGGCGCCGCCCGCTGCCTCCCCTCACCCCCGAGTACCTGCCCGGCCTCCCCGTCTTCGCCCGTCGATTCTTCGAGGCGCTCTGCGCCCGGATGAAGCCGCCGTTTTGGATCGTGTTCGACGATTACCAGCAGGTCCCCTCCGGATCGGCGGTGCACGAGATCCTGGAGAACGCGGTGTCGATTCTTCCGCCCGGAATCGTCGCGATCCTGGTGACCCGGAGCACCCCTCCCCCCTCTTTCGCGCGCCTGCTGGCATCCCGGGAGATGGAGATCCTCAAGTGGTCCGATCTCCGCCTCACGCACGAGGAGGCCGGAGGGATCGTCCGGATCTGGTGGAAGAAGAAATCCCCGAAGGATCTGATCGGAAAGATGCATCGAATCACGGACGGCTGGGCCGCCGGACTCGTCCTGATGCTTTCCCACGGAATTCCGGACCCGAAGGAGATGGCGAAAATCCCGGAGCGTCCCCCCGGGTCGATCATCGACTACTTCGGCAACGAGGTGTTCGGCAGGCTGGACCCGGAAGTGCAGGCCTTCCTCATGAAAAGCGCCTTCCTGCCGAGCATGACGGCGAAATCGGCCGCTCAACTGACCGGCTACGAGGGAGCGCAGCGCGTCCTTTCGCTCCTCAGCGAGCAGGGCTACTTCACCCGGATGCATGCACGGCCAGAGCCGGTGTACGAGTACCACGCCCTGTTCCGGGAATTTCTCCTCGCCCGCGCGAAGGCTGTGTTTCCGGCGGAGGAAATAGCCCGGCTCCGGCGCGCCGCCGCGGGGCTCTTGGCGGAGCGCGGCCAGGTTGAGGAAGCCGTCGCCCTCCTGCGGGAATGCGGTGACTGGGGGGAACTGTGCCGGGTGATTCTATCGCAGGCCCCCGCTCTTATCGCCCAAGGGAGATTCCAGACG
>Ga0209002_10002878_pt1 | contig 13761 bp, 12 predicted proteins | sample Rifsed16ft2_FD_184010 | JGI IMG/M metagenome (GOLD analysis project Ga0209002, IMG submission 184010) | Soil microbial communities from Rifle, Colorado, USA - sediment 16ft 2 (version 2) | ecosystem: Environmental > Terrestrial > Deep subsurface > Rock core/Sediment | place: Rifle, Colorado...
ACGCTTCGGGGCAAGGCGGCAACGGGCGACCCGAAGCTGCTTTCGGGCAGCGAGCCCGGCCTTTCGGTGATCGATGTGCCGACCGGGAAGGTGATCGCTAAGGTGAAGCTCGGCGGCGATCCGCACGGGGTGGGCGTGAGACCGTGAGCATACGGCAAATCTACTCGGCAATCGTGGAATGAGCAGCGTTGACGTGAGCACCGTACTGATCCTGTTCTGTCAGCAGGTGGCCAAGTATGGCGACAGGGTTGCCCTGCGAAAGAAGGCGCTAGGCCGCTGGCAGGAGATCTCGTGGCGCGAGTACGGCCAGCGGGTCCGGGAGGTCGCCTCTGGGCTGGTCGCCCTCGGGCTGCGGCGCGGGGAGTGCGTCTCGATCATCGCCGAGAACCGCCCGGAGTGGCTGTACAGCGATCTGGGGATCATGGCGGCCGGCGGGGTCACCGTGGGCATCTACACGACGAGCTCGCCGGAGCAGTGTGCGTACATCCTGAACCACTCCGAAGCCCGGTTCCACATCGTCGAGGACGAGGAGCAGCTTGACAAGGTGCTCCAGGTGCGGGGCCGGCTGCCGTTGCTGGAAAGGATCATTGTCATCGACCTGAAAGGACTCCGGAAGTTTCACGATCCGATGGTGATCAGCTTCGAGCAGCTCCTTGCCGTAGGCCGGGAGCTCGACGCGGCCCAGCCGAGCGGGTTCCGGCAGAGCCTGAAGGAGGGGAAGCCAGAGGATGTTGCCATTCTGGTCTATACCTCGGGGACGACGGGCCTACCGAAAGCCGCCATGCTCTCTCACGAGACCATCCTCTTCAGCACCACGCTTTTGGAGCAGATCAGTCCCATTCAAGAGACTGACGAGACGATCTCGTACCTGCCCCTTGCCCATATCGCTCAGAGGCTGCTGACCACCTTCGGGCAAATTCGCTATGGCTACACCGTGAACTTCGCCGAGAACCTGGACACGTTTCCGCACAACCTGCGGGAGGTCTCTCCACAGATCATCTTTGGTCCGCCCAGGATCTGGGAAAAGTTCTATTCGGCGGTCACGCTCCGGATGGAGAAGGCCACATGGCTCAAGCGTCGGGTCTATCGGGCATCACTCGCCATCGGGAATCGCGAGGCGAAGCTCCGGCTCAGCGGTGACGCCGTCCCGCTGTCGCTTCAACTGGCCACTGCCCTTGCGCATCTGGCCGTCTTTCGGAAACTCAAAGCACACCTGGGGCTAGGCAGGGCCCGGTACGTCCTTTCCGGCGCTGCCCCGATCTCTCCCGGTCTGCTGGAGTTCTTCCAGAGCATCAGCATCCCGATCAAGGAGAGCTATGGCCAGACGGAGAACTGTGGACCGGCCACCGCTCACCTGGGAAACCGGATCAAGCTGGGGACCGTGGGACAGGCGATCCCGGGCTGCGAGGTGAAGATCGCTGAGGACGGGGAGATCCTCCTGCGAGGACGGAACGTCTTCCAAGGCTACTTCAAAGATCCCCAGGCGACCAAGGAGACGCTGCGGTACGGCTGGCTTTACACCGGTGACGTGGGCGAATTGGACTCCGAAGGGTTTCTCACGCTCACCGATCGGAAGAGGGATCTCATCATCACCGCTGGCGGAAAGAATATCGCGCCGCAACTAATCGAGAACCAGCTCAAGTCGAGTCCGTACATCGCCGACGCCGTGGTGATCGGTGACCGACGGAGGTACCTGACAGTTCTGATCGTCATCGACGAGGAGAACGTCACCAACTTTGCCCAGGAGCACCGGATTCCCTTCACGACCTTCAGTGATCTATCGAGGAAGCGGGAGGTCTACACCCTGATCGACGGCGAGGTGGAGCGGGTGAACAGAACCTTCTCTCAGGTGGAGACGGTCAAGAGGTTCGCGGTACTGGATAAGAAGCTGGACCCGGAAGACGAAGACATCACCCCCACCATGAAGGTCAAGCGCAAGGCGATCAGCGAGCGCTATAGGGAGTTGATCGAGTCATTGTATGAGTAGGAGTATGCTGTCCGGAGAGGCGGGGCCCTGCCCGCGGATCTGAATCGGCACTGATGCTACTGCGGTGACGTGACAAGGATCATCGCCAGCGCTTTTTCTTCTTGTAGCGCGTGAACCCCTTCGGTGAGGCCTCGGCCGCGATGCCGAGGTACGCGTCCCGCACGTCCTCATTCTCAGAAAGGGCCCTGGCGTCGTCCGACAGGACGATTCGGCCGGCCTCAAGAAGATAGCCGTAGTGGGCGATCTGGAGGGCCATCCTAGCGTTCTGTTCCACCAAAAGGATGGTCGTCCCCTCCTCGTTGATCGTCTTGATGATCTGAAAGATCTCTTTCACCATAGCCGGGGCAAGGCCCAAGGATGGTTCGTCGAGGAGCATCAGTCTTGGATGCGCCATCAGGCCCCGGCCGATGACCAGCATCTGCTGCTCCCCGCCCGAGAGGGTACCGGCCAGTTGATTGAGCCGCTGCCCAAGGACAGGGAAATGGCCCAAGACTCTGGCGCGATCGCGTTGCAGGCCATGCACGTCCCGACGGACGTACGCCCCCATAAGCAGATTCTCCTCGACCGTCAGCTCCTCGAAGATCGTGCGGCCCTCCTGGACATGCGTGATCCCAAGTCGAACGATCTGCTCGGGGTCAAGGCCGTTCAGACGGGTCCCCATGAATTCTATGGTCCCTTTGTCGGGCTGGTCTTCCAGGAGGCCGCAGATCGTCTTTAGGATCGTCGATTTTCCAGCGCCGTTGCCGCCAAGGAGCGTAACAATGCGCCCCTCAGGCACCTCCAACGAGACGCCATTGATCGCGCGGATCGGACCGTAGTAGGTCTCGATGTTGCTGATCCTCAGCACCTAGTCTCCGTCCGACAGTCGCCCTTTCGACTTGGTGGGGAGTGTGGCGGTCCAGGAAACGAGCATAGCAAGGCGCTGGCCCGGGGGCCGACCGAGTCGTACATTATCAAGCACGTCGCAGGGAGTGTCCCTGGGGCCGGCAACGCTGCTAGGCGAAGTTAACTGGAGCGGCAGCGTCCTCCGTGCCCAGATAGGCCTTCTGCACTTCGGGATGCTCCAGGATCACGTCCGGGGGACCCTCGGCGATCTTTTCCCCGTAGTTCAGGGCAAACACAGTCTCTGAGATCCGCATGACCAAACCCATGTCGTGTTCCACCAGCAGGACGGTCACCCCCAGCTCATCGCGGATATCCTCGATCCAGGATTGCAAATCCTGTTTTTCCTCGGGACTCATCCCGGCGGATGGCTCATCCAGCAGAAGGAGTTTAGGCTCCATCGCCAACGCTCGGCCCAGTTCGACGAGCTTCCGCGTGCCGTAAGGCAGGTTGGCGACGACTTGGTGACGAGCCGATTGCAGCTCCAGGAACTCGATGACGCGCTCCACGTGCTCCCGATGCCGCAGCTCTTCACGAACAGTCCACGGGGAAAAGACGGCGGCTCCAAAGAGGTCGGTCTTTATGCGGCAGTGCCGGCCCAGGAGCAGGTTATCGAGGGTGGTCATGCGGGAAAAGAGCTCCGGGTTCTGGAACGTTCTGGCGATCCCGCGCGTTGCCACCTGATCCGGTCGGAGCTTGAGAAGGTCCGCGCCTTTAAAAAAGATGTGGCCGCGATCGGGTCGGTAGATCCGACTGATGCAGTTTATGAGTGTGGTCTTACCTGCTCCGTTCGGACCGATGATCGACGAGATGGTTCCCTGCTTAATGGTAAGGCTGACGTCCTTCAGGGCCACCACCCCGCCGAACTGAAGGGAGAGATCTTCTATGCGGAGAAAAGCCGAAGGGTCATCACTCAAGGCATTCCAAGGTGAGGCAGGGCATTCCCGATTGAACTGCCTCTCTTGTTCCAAGCTGTCCTGCCGTCACTCATCTAGCGAGAGCCAGTCGCTGATCTTGACGAACTCACGCTTCTCGGCCTTTGTGAAGAAGATGGAGTTTTGCCCCTGCCGCTTATTGGGCCCCCAGGTGATGTTGTAGGCCATGACCCCGTTCCAATCTTTGAACGTCTCCAGGGCCTGGACCAGCTTCTCTCTGGTCAGGTCGCGGCCTGCCCGTCGTAAGGCCTCAGTCATGATTTCGGCCATGGCGTAGCCGCCAACGGAGAAGCCCCCGACCGGCTCATTCGGCAGATACTTCTTCATAAAGTGTTGATATGGCTCGGCTTCCGGGGAGCTATACAGCGTAAAGGAGGATGCAACAATGGTGCCTTCCCAGGTTTCGCCAGCCAACTTGAACATGACGGGATCCAGGTTCACCAGACTGCTCACCCACCTCGGCTTGTAGCCGATCTTGGCGGCCTCTTTCAGGAGGGCGGCCGTCGGCTTGGAACTCGACCAGAGGAGAACGGTGTCGGCCTCGGATCGCAGAAGCTTGATCGCGTGGGAGGCGTAGTCGGTGTCGGTTCGTTCGTACGAGACGGTGGCGATCGGAGTGAGGCCTTTCCTCCTGGCCATGTCAGTAACCCCATCCAGCCCTTCCTTCCCGAACGGGTCGTTCTGGTAAAAGACGGCGATCTTCTTCGCCTTGAGCTGCTCAGCCGCATACTTGGTCAGCAGCCTGGACTCGACAGCATAGTTGGTTGACTGCGCGAAGAGGTATCTCTTCGGGGGATGTGCCCACCCGCTGTAGCCGCTTGCGGGTGAGACGTGTGGGACCTTGTGGTCGTTCAGGTAGTCCATGACAGCCAGGCCTGTCGGCGTCCCGAGGCCGCCCACAAATGCGAAGACCTTGTCCCGCTCAACCAGCTCCCTGACCACGACACGCGTGTTGGCCGGGTTGTAACCATCATCCCGGATCAACAGGTTAATCTTCCTGCCATGGATTCCACCCCGGTCGTTCACCATTTTGAAATAGGCCTCTATGGTTCGCCCCAGGACGGCATATGGTGCGAGTGGACCTGAGATCGGCTGATAGGTGCCAAGTTTGATGGTCGTATCTGTAACCCCCACCTCAGCGGCGAAGAGGGAGTTCACGCCACCCAGTCCGACGAACAGGCAACAGATGAGCAATCCAACGGTTCGAGTCGGCCGGCCGGTCCGATCTGCTCGCTTCACGCGTCCTCCTTGGGTGGAGTGTTACACTCGACGTCTGTAGTGCCGACCCATCAGGCCGCTTGGCCTGAGGCACAGCACAAGGATGATGACGAAGAATGCCACGCTATCTTTGAGTTCTGGCGTGAGGTAGCCGCCAACCAGATTCTCCAAGATGCCCAGGCTTCCGCCGCCCACGACGGCCCCGGCGAGGCTGTTCATTCCACCAAGAGTCGCCGCCGCAAAGGCCTTCAGCAGCGGGTTCAACATCATGTTGGGGTCAAGGAACGTGATGGGGGCAATAAGCATTCCAGCTACTGCACCCAACACCGAGGCGATTGCCCAGGTCAGCGACAGGACCCAGGGCGTTCGTGTCCCCATCAGTCGGGCGGTCGTCGGATTCTGGGAGATGGCCCGCATGGCGACCCCCAGTCGTGTATACCGGAAAAATAGGAGTAACGCAACCATCAAGATGATACTGGCGGTCAGAATCCACAGATTCACTTCACTCAGAACGACCCGGCCGAGGCGGTAGATCTTCGTGTCAGAGAGAGGAGAGGGGAAGGTCTTGGTGTCATACCCCCAGATCCATCCCGCCGTTCCATAGAGAACCTGTTGTACGCCCAGGGTGATGATGATGAGGCCGAGGGGAGTGGGGTTCCTCGCGGGCCGGAGCAAGGCGACTTCAATTGCTGCGCCGAATAGGAACGACGCCACGATGGCCAGCAGGAACGCCCAGAGGTACGGGATATGGAGCGTCTCCAGAAAGGTGAAGGCTACGAAGGTGCTGACCATCGCCATCTCACCCTGAGCGAAGTTCAAGACGTTGGAGGTCTTGTAGATGATGACGAGGCCTAGCGCCAAGAGAGCGTACAGACTCCCGGTCGCCAATCCGCTCACGATCAGTTGGGCAAGCATCGGTCAAAGTGAAGTTCCAGGTGCCACGTTCCAGGTTGCAGATTGGGGAACGAGGCTTCCAGTCTTAAGAACTCGGAACTGTTCCTAAAATGGCCACAGTCGCCAATACAGGCGTATCTTTCCCCACCGTCCTCTCAGTCCGTGCGGTTCAAACATCACAACCAGAATAAGACACGCGCCGTAGATCACCATGGGCAAGTCCTTGATCCCGGAGAGGAAATACGGAAGGGCCGTCAGGAGGATCGCCCCGAGAATCGAGCCCAGGATCGAAGCCAGGCCGCCTATGACGATCATGCTCAGGAACTGAATCGAGACCAGGAGGTTGAAGCTTTCGGGGCTGATGAAGCCGACGAGGTGGGCAAAAAGGCTCCCGCCGATCCCGGCGTAGAAGGCGCTGACCGCAAACGCCAGCGTCTTGTACAGTGTGAGGTTGACTCCCATCGCTGTGGCTGCGATGTCACTGTCCCTGATGGCAATAAAGGCCCGGCCGATCTTGGATCGCATCAGGTTGGCCGCGCCAATGGTCATGAGGAGCATCATCACGATCGCCAAGTAATAGAGGTGGGTTTCCCCGCTCAGGATGAACGGTCCAAATGAGGGTTTCGGCGGGTGGATCCCTATGGAACCTCCCGAGAGGGAATCCCACTTGACCAGAACCTGGGCCACCGCGATCCCGAATCCCAGCGTTGCGATGGCAAGGTAGGGACCGGTCAGTCTGAGGGCCGGGAACCCGACGAGAAGACCGAAGAGCCCCGCGATGAGGCCGGCGACCGGGAAAGCGAGCAAAAAGGGGAACTGGAGTTTCAGCATCAAGAGCGAGGAGGCGTAGGCGCCAATGGCCATGAAGCCGGCATGACCGAGGGAGATTTGCCCAGTGTAGCCGATCAAGAGGTTCAGGCCAATAGCGATGATGATATGAACGGCGGCGAGGGCCAGCAGGTAGACCAGATAACTTTCGACCACCGCTGGAATGACCAGGAGGACCACCAACAGCAGGGCGAACCAGCACTTCGCCGCCATGCTTCTGAACAGCCGGATCTCCTGGAGGTAATCAGTCCTTACATCCATACCGCCCGCGTAAGGGACGTTCAATCACGCTCCCGATGTCTCGTCCTCAGGGGCGGAACTCTGCACTAGAGCCAGGGATCATGGTAATAAGGCAGAGAAAGATCTCGTTTGTAGCGTCGACCCGGAACCTGGACCTCGCTTCTTACTCCCTCGTCACAACAAAGTGGGCCTTTCGGTTCCATTTCCAGGCCGACTCGTCATGCCCAAGCACAAAGGGTCGCTCTTTGCCATAGCTGACGGTGGCTATCCGTTTGCCGTCGATCCCGGACGCCACCAGGTAGTCTTTCGTCGCCTTGGCGCGTCGCTCTCCCAGGCCCAGGTTATACTCGCTCGTGCCGCGCTCGTCGCAGTGGCCTTCGATCGTGATAACAGCCTTGGGATGTACTTTCATCCAGGCGATATCCTCCGCGAGAAGCCCCTTTGCATCCGGGCGGATCTCCGCCTTGTCGAAGTCGAAGAAAATGTCCTTAAGCGGTGACTCCTTCGCAGCTAGTTGCGCCACTTGCGCGACCGGTTGCTCGCGGGGTGGCGATGGCGGGAGAATGATCGCCTCGGTCCCCGGCGGAAGCGGGATCGTGGGCCCCGCCCCAACCCCTGCTGTTGCACCTTGCTCCGCGGGTTTTGCTGCCGGCGGACCACCTTCTGGTCCGTCCGGAGAAGCGCTCCCAGGCTTGGACGCGGCTCCCGGTCCGCCTACAGTGGGCCCGAGACCCGGTTGAGCGAGCGGTTGCTCACCGGGCTGCTGGGCGAGAGGCCCGGCGGCCGTCGGAGGCGGCCCGGTGGAGACGATCTCCGGTCGCTTCGCGCAGGCGGATAAGAGCAGGAGAAGACCGATCCCCGAAAAGAGAATCGCCCGGATTCCTGCTACCGTGCGAGGGGATCTCCTGTGGGAACCCCCAATGGGTCGATTGCTGTTCATAATAGCCTCCTTCGCGATCCGGTGACATCATTGTCACCGGCATCCTGGTTTTCTGTCGCAAAAGCTTGGCGTGCCCGCGTAGCCGTCAGCCCCTTTCGTAGATTTGCTCCGCCAGGTAATTTTCATACCCAAGCTCGCTGATCTTGTGCAGTTGTGCCTCGATCCAGTCAACATGGTGTTCCTCGTCCACGATGATGTGCTCCAGCAGCTCCCGGCTTCCGGTGTCCCCGAGATCGGTGCACAGCTTCACGCCAGGACCCAGCACCTGGAGTGCGGCCATCTCCAGGGCCAGATCGTTCTCCAGTTGCTGCTTGACGTTGTTTCCGATCGAGATCCGATCGTAGCTGGACATATTCGGGGTTCCGTCGAGGAACAGGATGCGATCGATGATCTTATCGGCATGTTTCATCTCATCCATCGCTTCATCCCGGTTCGCCTTCGCCAGGACCTGATACCCCCAATTCTCACACATCTTGGCATGCACGAAATACTGGTTGATCCCGGTCAGCTCCTTCCGGAGCACGTTGTTCAACAATTCGGTGATTTGCGGATGTCCCTGCATGTCGCCTCCTCATCCCCGTTGAAACGGAACCAGATTTGTGAAGCATTCCCGTGAATGACTGAACACCAAGCATATCATGTGAAGTGGCCAAGCCTTTCTGGGGAGAGCCATCATGAGGTCGCCAGGACGATGACGCTGGTCACCGCGCCGAGGCCACCCAGGTTGTGGACAAGGCCACGCTTGGCGTCCTTGACCTGGCGCTTGCCGGCCCGTCCGCGAAGCTGGTTCGTGATCTCGCCGATCATCCGCAGGCCGGAGGCGCCGATCGGGTGGCCGCACGACTTGAGGCCACCGCTGGTGTTGATCGGCAGCGCGCCTCCCAGGGATGAGACGCCTTCTTCAATGAACGTCCGCCCCTCGCCCTGTTGGCAGAACCCCAGGTCTTCATAGGTCACCAGCTCTGTGATGGTGAAGCAGTCATGAAGCTCGGCGACATCGATCTCCTTAAACGGGTCCTTCACTCCGGCCTGCTGGTAGGCTTGCGTCGCGGCTTCCTTCGTGGCGCGGAAGGAGATGAAGTCGGAGTCGGGATCGAAGGCCAGTGCGTCTCCCACCGGGTTGGCCAGGCCCAGCCCCTTGACAAGGATCGGCTCTTGGCTGAACGTCGGGGCGAGATCGGCCCGGCAGATGACCGCCGCAGCCGCCCCGTCGGTTTGGGGGCAGCAATCGTAGAGGCCGAGTGGATCGGCGACCATCGGCGCCTTGAAGTACTGCTCCAGCGTGATCTCCTTTTGGAAGTGGGCCTTGGGGTTCAGGCTGCCGTGGCGGTGATTCTTCATCGCCACCTTCGCCAGGGTCTCCCGGCCGATCCCGAAGCGATCGAAATAGCGGGTGGCGAAGAGGGCGAACATACCGGGCGCGGTGACCCCTTTGCCGTGGACCGGGTGGCCGGTCTCGGCCAACTGGCCCACCAGGCCGTCGCGGGCGGTGACGTCGCGCATCTTCTCCGCGCCGACCACGAGGACGAGGTCATAGGCGCCGGCGGCGACGGCGAAGCAGGCGTTTCGGAACGCGTCGGCTCCAGTGGCGCAGTAGTTGGCCACGCGGCTGATCGGGGCGTGGTAGAGGCTGAGGGCATCGGCCAGCGAGGCCCCGGCGTTTCCCTGGTAGCCGCCGGAATCCGGGAAGCACGTCCCGAGCCAGGCGGCCTGGATCTGAGGCGGCGAGACATTCGCATCCCGAAACGCCTCGTAGGCAGCCTCCACGATCAAGTCCGAGTACCCCTGCTCGAAGTGCTCGCCGAACTGTGTCGCGCCAACGCCGATGATTGCAACCCTGTCTCGGATGCTCATCGCAATCCTCTCATCCCCCACCCATGGCGGCCGCCCTGGTCTCCTCAGCGGCGGCGATGCGCTGCGGCTCGGCTCATGAGTCCAGCCCGATCGATCTGGCCTTCCAGAAGTAGTGGGTGTACCCCTTCGACTCATGGAATTTTCGGAGCGTCAGTTCCACTTCCATCCCGACCCGGAGCGTCTCCGGATCGCAATCCGCCATCTGTGTAAAGAGCCGACCCCCGCCGTCCAGATCGACCACCGCCATCACCGTCGGCGACTCAGGCCCTGGGTAGAGCCGATCTGTACTGAAGGTGAAAAGTCGGCCCCGCCGGCTGAGCTTATGCGGCTCGAAAGGATCCTTGGTTCCACACTTCGGGCAGACCCTTCGCGCCGGAAAAAAGACCGTCGCGCACTTCGTGCACCTGACCCCGTACAGCGCCAGATTCTGCTTGCGCTCGCGCCACATCATGGTGAGAGAGCTGAATGGTTCGACCTCCCACACGCCGTGCTGGCTCTTCACGAGATCCCGGTGCGTGAGATAGGTCTGGTAGCTGGGAAGGGGTCGCCCATGGCCGATAAGATCTCGCCGCGCCCTGGACCGGTGCGCCTCGATGTCGTCGGTCACAGAGAGGAGGAGGGCGTCAGCCCCGCTACCGTAACTCAAGACGACGATCAACTGCCCGGACTCGGCCTTCTCAAGACAGGTCGCCAACAGGAGCAGAGGCGAGGCGGCTCCGGTAAAGCCGACGGAGAGCAGGAGAGGGTCCTGGAGAAAGAGAAGCGGGACCCCCGAGGCCTGGGCGAGGGCGGTGTAGCTGGGGAGGTCCGGCGCGGGGCACACCACTCTGGAGACCTGGTTGGGGTTGAGCTTCGCCTTATCGAGCAAGCCCCGCATCGCCTCCAGAAGGATTCGTTGATAGCCGTAGGTGGCGGCGAACTTCTCGTCATCACTCTGGATGTAGAGATTCTGACTCTGCCGCCAGGTGCCGGGGAACTCTTCCGCGATGGAGTAGGCTGCTTCGACTGTGGCGAGCGCCTCGCCCTCTCCGACAAGGAAGGCGGCGGCTCCATCGCCGATGAGCGTCTCGGCCGTCTGTCCCGGTTCGGCCAGGCGGCAGTCCGCCGCGGCTACGAGGACTGACCACGCCGGGCCGCCCTTGACCGCGTCGAGAGCCGCCAGGAGCGCTGACGTCCCGGCCCGGAGCGACCCCGCGAAGTCCGCCGTGCGGATCTCGCGCGGCAGATCGGCGGCTGCGGCGATGACGGTTGCCGCCTGGCGCTCGTGGTCGGGCGCGGTGGTGGAGGCGAAATAGAGGCCGTCCGGCGGCGGTCCTTCCGACTGAGCGAGGCAGCGGAGGGTAGCCTCAGTTCCCATGGTCACGCTGTCCTCGTCAAAGTTCGAGACAGCTCGCTCTCCGACTGCGTAGGGCGGAACAAGTCGGCCCCAGGCCCTGCCGATCTCGGCTCGGGAAAGCCGGTGGATCGGGACGTAGGCAGCGTAGTCAAGGATGCCGATCACGGTGAACCCCGCGGCCTCTCGAGACCGAGACGGTCGCCTGTCGGTCTCCTCACGATCTTCGAGAGCCCGACCCGGTTGTGTGCAGCCGAGTGCCGCGGCAAGAGCCGTGGGATCTTGAACTTCGGCGTCGAGCCGCAGGTCCTGCGGTGCCGAACTGCATGGAATGCGACCGGGTCAGCGGAAATGCTGGAGTTGCCTTGCACGACGAAGAACCCCTCAGTGGGCACGCCACGTCGGCGGAACGAGGGACAACCGATGCGGTGAGGCCAACGCGAGGGACGGCTCAGATGCTACGCAAAAAGTCTCGCGCCTCGTCGTAGGCGGGATCGATCTCCAGAGCCCGCTTGGCGCAGCGAATGGCCCCGTTGCTATCTCCCAACTCCTTCAGGCAGGCAGCTTTGTGAAGCCAGGCCTCCTTGCAATTGCCGTCGTAGCGGAGGGCCTCGTTGAAGCAGGAGATCGCAGCGGAATGCCGCTTCTGATGCAGCAAGCAGACTCCCTTGCTGTGCCAAGCCTCCAGGAGTTTCTTTGGGTCTTTCATGTCTTTAATCGCCCGATCGAGCAGCTCAACGGCGTAGTCGAACTCCTGCATATGCATCAGGGCCTTGCCGTTGCTCAGGGCGATGTCACCATTGGGCGCGCCTGTGGGTCCGACGACCTTTGGGGCGATGGTGCCGGCGGCGGAGAGCCCCGTGAGCGTGAGGTACGAGTCACCCTTCATCGAGAAGAACAGCTCCTCGGCGCTTGCCGCCTTGGCCGTGACGCGATAGAGGTGACCTCTCACGCCCTTGTGGCGAAGCATATCCTCGAATCGGCTGTCTTGCAGGTCGCTTGCATAGCGCAGTAGCAGGTCGGAGTAGAGCTTGCCCAAATGGAGGTTCCGGAGCCGCTCCTTCTCCTGGCTGGGCAGCAGGCGGCTCTCCAGTTCCTGCCACGCGGAGAGGAAATAGTCTGACGGCGCAAACAGGGCGTGGGAGAGGGCCGAGGGAGAGACGGCTAAGAACTTCGGAAGCCAGGATCGATCCTCCTCAGAGAACTTCACGCGGAATCGTCCCTCGAGATGCGGGACCAGGCCGGCAACCAGCATCTGGACCGCAAAGTTCGACCGGAGGAACTTGAACCGTTGGGGGCTGTCAAGGAACTGGCGAGCGAGGCTCAGGAAGACAGTGAACCCTGGCTTGATCGAGTATCGGTCAAACCTCCATCGAGGCTGACCTCCGGGCTCTGTGACAAGGAAGCCTTCGTACAGAAGCCCCTGCATGACATCTCGAAGATCGTTGAGGGGCTCTTTCGTCTCTCGCCCCAGGGACTCGAGGTTCTTCTGTCCGGACTCTGCAAGAGCGAGGAGGATCTTCTCCCTCGCCTGCAGGTTCAGCAGGCGCTTTCCCTTCAGAGAGCCATCCATCCGCTTGATCGCGTGGGCAACGCGCCGGGAGACTGGCGATCCGTAGGCATCAAAAACGACGTAGGCAGTTCCCTTCTTGGCATGGGTCAGGAAGACCCAATAGAACCTTCCTGTGATAAAGACCAGGCTTTGTGCGCCTAGCTCTGCCATGACGCGCCCCTCAGTCGCGTGGACGATCTGCTCCGGGGAGGAGACCAACTTAGCCCGCCGGAGCAGGGCGCATATCTTCTCAAAGCCAAATAGGTGATAGTCGCCCTTGACAGCGGGATCGAGGCGAGCAAACCAGGATTTGGCGGTTGAGTGGAACCCGAATGGGGAGAAGAAGGCGCCGGCGAGTCGCTTATCCCGTCGTCGCTCCTGGACGTATCGCCGGTGGACCTTCCGCAGTTCGTCCAGGCGAATCTCGCGAGGTGTGGTTCGTCCGTGGCAATGCAGACGATGAGACCCGGAACGGTGGCGAGCTTTCAGGTCGATCGTGAGGGCCGTGGTGGACAGCCTGGCACGGAAATCGAAGTAGCCGAGTTCATCGAGGAGGTCTTCTGTCAACTGCCCGAGGGCAATTGCCTTCTCTTTGTTCGAGCCAGCCAGGATCTTCATGCCCACCGCCTCTAGCGGCGATTTTGCCTTTGTCCTCGGCTGTTTCGACGCCACCCTCTATTGTCCTCCTCTCGGAATCGGGCTCAGTTGGCCCGGGTTTCATGAGAGATGTCGTAACATAGATAGATGCAAAGGTCAAGCGCGAAGTTCGTCGTCGCGGCCTCTGGTGCGCGGAGCTGGATTGACAGTTCCCGAGAACTCATGCTACATTCGGCCAACAGTTGGCCGGAGAACATGTTCATGAGATACATGAAATAGTTTATATAAGCTATTGTTTATATTGATATGGATGAGAAATATCCGGTAAATTCTTCTATGCTGTATTCGGCCTTCCTGCGAAGTGGTGTTGATGCTTTGCAGGCGATTGGGAGCGAAATCCGGCGGGAGAAGGCCGAGGCGCTGGGTCGGGCCGGCGAGCGGCTGGAAGATGCCTTAAGGGCTCTCGAGGGCGTGCGAGGGGTGATCGGCGGAATCGACTCG
>Ga0209002_10002879_pt1 | contig 13756 bp, 16 predicted proteins | sample Rifsed16ft2_FD_184010 | JGI IMG/M metagenome (GOLD analysis project Ga0209002, IMG submission 184010) | Soil microbial communities from Rifle, Colorado, USA - sediment 16ft 2 (version 2) | ecosystem: Environmental > Terrestrial > Deep subsurface > Rock core/Sediment | place: Rifle, Colorado...
CAATGTTCATAGTTCCTCCACGCCTAGACTCTAACTCTTTATTATAAAAAAAACAGGTGTCAAATTACATATTTCCTGATAAACTGCTCACCTTTTTGGATGAATTCATCATGGTCATCAGGCGCGGGAGCGGATGACATCAAATCCTGGGTCTTCTCACGTAATATCTGGCGGGCTGTGGGTGCACCTGCGTCCTGCCATTTTTCCATGCTGTAATGCGGGTATACATTGGATTGATCTCCTGAGCTAGACTTTATCCAAATGATACACGCAGAAAGGTATGAGTAGAGCGAGAAAGGCGGTAATTCGAGCGAAGGCGTGGGAGTTTTCGGGTTTCACTGTAAAACCGAGATGTTCGAAAATGGCGATGAGAGAACAAGGTTTTTTTCACAATACACAGAGCATCCGAAAAGGTTGGCAGTTTCTTGAAATACCATGCCGTTTGTTGAACAGGCAGTTTTTGTTTTTGGGCATGCAAATTTGCAAGCAAGGTTACTATGGAAAATAAACTCAGCAAGGCAGGCGTAATTCGCAGGATAGACAGATCAGCCCATTGTCTTTGTGTCTCTACTCCTAAATGAGTGCGAACTTCATGAAAGGTAACTTCGACTTGCCAGCGACGTACGAACCATTCGATGATTTGTTCTGGCGAGACCAAAATGTCGGTGCATAACAAAGCCTGTGTTTTGAATATCTTCTTTGGATCACGCACAATGACCCAGCGAATTGGCAATGGTGGTTTCCCGCTGTGAAACCAGACGGCAGTTTTTGATGTGATTTCAATGTCGCGTTTTTTCTCTCCATACCATTCTTGCACCGTCAGACGTTTCCAGCGAGTCAATTTATCTTCCGCGATTTTCTCCAATGTTGGCAAGCGCTTGCCCTTCTTGCGAGGGCGGCCCATCTTACCTGGCGCAGGTTTGACTGGTTCATACAAAGCAGCATCTAAGCGAAAGCGTGTGATCATACAAATTGGATTTTTCAACTGGCGCAACTGCCAAAGCAGGTCAATCACGGCGAAACTACTGTCTGCGACGATCACCAAGAGGCGTTTAGGGAGCCAGCGACGCGCTTGCAAGACCATCTGGTGTGCCCACTCAGTGAGTTTCTTATGCTTACGAACCTTGTCTGTGTAGTATCGCTCGGAAGGTGCAAGCACTGTGAGAAACGGCAATGCCCATACTCTTTTCGCCCATGGAATGGGCGCCAGTAACATCAAACTCAGCCAACGCAAGCCACTGGCTTTCACAAAATGGCTGTAGCTTGAGCGAACAGGGTCGCGATATATCCCTTTTGCTTTGATCTTTGAGCCGCGACGACGTTCAATCGTATCATCCAATCCCATGATGATTGGACCGCTAGTTGCAAAGGTACTTATCAATAATCCCAACAGAACATGGCTTGCTTCCAAGCTTGACCATACTGCACGATTGAGAACACGATGAAAGTTTTGAAAATGTTTTTCGCCACTCAAGCCCATCACTCGCAATGCCGCTGTGACAGTTCGTTCAGCAGGAGAGAGGATTGCACCAATCAGCAATATTCTGGCATGTTCCCAAATGCGCTTCGAGAACAGCCTCGCAAAGGCTCCAAGTATCGTGATATATTCTGCATGCAGGGTTGGCATTGGCTACCTCTTGGTCGAGTGTTTGCCTTAGCTTACCCTGCTTTTTGTTAATATTCAAATGGATAAAGTCTAGCTGAGAAAGTGCCTGAAAAGTTATGTTTTTTGCTAACCTACGAACCATCAATCGGATCATAGTAACATAGATAAAAGATACACTTTTTCAGGCAACTGCTCGAATCACTGTGTCAATCTTAAATTTTTCAAAATTCATCACCAAAATTGTACTCGAAAAGATGATAAAATCTTGTTGTGGAAAATTAATAAACATGGCATCCGGGGAACAAATTCTAATTGTGGAAAACGATCCTGATATTCAGGACTTGACCACCGTGCTTTCCACGGTAAAAGCGTTGGTGTCAATCATGGACCAGCGTTTGTTGTAAATAATATAGTATGTGATTGATCACATGGCAAAGCAGCTTCTTATTCTCCTCGCGCTGAATCCCTCCCCCCTCCTGACTCTAATGGAACGGACTTTACATGCGGCGGATTTTAAAGTGGCCAATGCCCATGATCGTGCAGGCTTGGAAAAGTTTGTGCAGGAAGCCATCCCCTCATTAATGATCATTGGTGAGAAGTTTGCTGACCAGGACGGCTTGTCTGTTTCCACCGATATGCTTGAACGTTTCCCTACTTTACCGATCATTTTTTACGCAGATCAGGATACAGCCGGGCTTGCCAAATTTGTTTTGAAGGCTGGTTTGAGCGGTTACCTTTATTCCCCGCTTAACGAAGCTGAAATTGTGGATGAAGTTCAAAATAGCCTCAAGCGTGCGAGAAATCTGGGGGATTGGCTGCGAAGTGAGGTGAAGCGTACCACTTCATCTCTGGCAGAAAAAGCCAAGATCTCAGAAGCCGAGCGGGCCCGATTGGAAGCGATTATTGCAAATATTCAGGATGGTGTGATCGTCATGGATGAGAATCAAGTCATCCTGTTTGTGAATCGCACTATACGAGATAATTTCAATCTGGGTAATGCGGCAGTAATTGGCAAACCACTTAAGGATGCCATTACAAATGGTGACTTACACGCCCTGTTGTCCCGCTCTAGGGAGGGATCTTTTAAATATCATGAGATCAATTTTGATGATGGCCGCATTTTCAATGCTCAATATACGGACATCCCGGGGATAGGCGCGGCCGTGACCATGCAGGATATTTCATATCTAAAGGAACTTGACGTTCTAAAGAGTGATTTTATCCATACCATCTCACATGACCTGCGTTCTCCTTTAACTGCAATTCTCGGTTACGCTGAATTGGTGGAACGAACGGGTGCACTCAACCAGGACCAGTTGGAATTCTTACAACTCTTGCAGGGGAGCGTTCAGCACATTACTTCTCTGGTTAATGACTTGCTTGATCTTGGCCGCCTCGAAGCAGGTTTTGATACACGTCGTGAGTTCGTACATCTTGAAGGGGTGCTCAAATACACGCTAGATATGTTTGATGCCCAAATAAAGAAAAAGAAGCTGAACCTTACAACAGAGCTGGCAGGGAATTTAGAAGCAGTACGCGTCAATCCTATTCGTATCCGGCAGATGATCGATAATTTGGTTGGCAATGCGATCAAATACACACCCGAAGGGGGTAGTATTCGAGTGAGCATGTTCATGCAGGATAAGCAGACGATCCTCAAAGTTGCAGATACAGGTCCGGGTATATTGCCCGAAGATCAAAACCATGTATTCGAAAAGTTTTACCGCGCTTCAAATGTCCCGGATAATGTAGAAGGCTCTGGTTTGGGATTGGCAATTGTCAAGTCCATTGTGGATAGGCATCAGGGGCGTATCTGGGTGGAATCGACTATGGGTGTAGGCTCTACGTTCACCGTTCTTCTGCCGACACAGGGATAAAAAACAATAATATCCCTGCTTAAAAATGTTGCCGCCGAGTAAAACTCGGCGGCAACTTTCGCCAAAGGAGGAGACGGGGAGGAGGGCGTTAGAGGTGTCAGTGTTCCATCTCCGCATTTATACTAATCGATAAACCTTTTTTCAACCATCGTCAAATGTCATAAATTGAGTGTGATAATATTCACAAACATTTATAGATTAAGCAGGTAAGTTTGCACCTGCGAAATTGCCTCTTCCACATTTGAGTAGTCTCTTATGGTGAGCGCCGGGTCGGAATTTCCAGTGATCATTTTGGAAACTTTCAGCCCTTTTTGGTGCAGGCATAGGACGGGTTTGCTGAGTTGCAAGGCCAAGCCAATCTCATAGCCCACTCCGTGAGAAGGCACACTAACCTCTGCGATCAGCACATCACATTTTTTTATCCAGTTCACATCGCGCTGATAGACATTCTGCGATGTGAGCTTGTCCTCATTCTCCAGCGCCTCGGACTGTGCCAGGAGCGAAGTCGGAATCTCATGGTCGTCTGCTAAAAGTGCGCCGACGATTTGCTGATAGGTCGTCTCAAGTTCACGTCCACCCGTAATGGAGCAAGCAAAGTAGATGTTCATTTATTATCGGACAGACGCGACAAGATGGAATGATCCCGTTTTTTTGGAGCGCTGGATCTGGTTAAACCTGTGCGCATACTTTCCAACTCCGAACTGAAACGCATCCAGTCGTCAACCAGGATCACAAAATGCGGGGTCTTATCCTTAAAGAAAAGCGGTGAAAGGAATAAACGCAATGATGATTGCGACATGGGAAAAACATTCAATTCAACCACAATGACGGGCATTTTGGCAATTGGCTGAATGATCTCTGCCTGCCATTTTGAAACGCTGTTGGGCGGGAACAATGCGCCCATATTTGTTGAAGATGTTCGGAGCATCCGCTTGTATGAAATGTTGAGCCGAAAAAATGGGGTGGCAAGCCGCAGATGGTCACTGAATGGTTGCACGTATGCGCTTTTGCGTATGGCAAATAATAAAAGCCCAAGGCATAAATAAACTCCGCCGATACTGGCAAATGTAAGCCAGCGCCATTGTTCAAACCTCCAACTGTAAACAGCCCACGATAAACCAAGCAAGGCCATCCCAATTGCGAAGATGGCCGACCACCAACGATTTAGCATGTGGGTATAGATTATTAACGGATAACGACGCCCACCTTTTGCCATCTGAATTATCCGCTACTTTTCTGACCGTTTTGCGGGTCGCTGTTTAATTGGGCGCTTAACTGGCTGATGGCTTGTTCGAGGTGTTCGCCGCGCAGACTAAAGGTAATGTCTCCGCGAGTTTTTTCGATGATGCTGCGTGCGAGGTCTGTTTGGCGGCGCAAACCATTTGTGATCGCATCGGGATAGTCCATGGTTACCATGACGGAATAGATCTCATCCATGATGCCAAGCAGGCGTTCCACTTCCGGGGAATATCCATGACGGAGAATATCCAAACTGCGGCGGCGCAATTCACCGACAACTTCAGCCAGCCCGTTGAGAAATGTAGAGGGTTCAACAACCAGCTCTTCGGGAGTCTGAAGCGGTTCGTTTCGTATCAAGGCGCAGGTGACATTCGCTTCCACAAATTCCTTGAGCGCGTCCTGGGTATATCCCGCATAAAAAAGATCGGGGTGAGATGCCAATGAGGCACGCAACGTATCAGCCAGTTGACGCGCTTCCTGTAAGTGTGCGTTCATTACATCTACTTCATCACGATGCACGGCGCGGATGGCAAGCGAACAGGCGCGTGTGAGTTGACGCGCCTGCGCAAGGGCATGATCGCGCGCAGAGGTGCGCGCGTCAAAGGTCTTTCGTATTCCATCTGTGATCTGTTCGAGTTTGTGCACGTTGATTCTACGGTTCTTTGGGCGGGTCGGGCGGCTGCTGAAAGGGACGGAAGAGATTATCTGCGAGTGTGATGTTGGTGGGCAGGTTGATCTCTCCAAATGCTGTTTCATAGCGTGCAATGTTTTCGGTGAGGGCTCTCACCAATAACTTTGCACTCAGTGGGGTCATCACCACACGCGAGCGGATCTTTGCTCTTGGCTCGCCGGGCAGGAGGTGGGCAAAATCAATCACAATATCAGCAGGGGAGTGAGCAATGCGCGCGAGGTTTGCGTATACAATTTCCAGTTCCTCGGGAAGCTCAAGAATGGGGCCTGTGAGTTTGGGAGGTGTTTGGGGAGTGGTCATGGGATTATCCATATTTTACGGAAAGGTAAATCCAAAGACTTCGGAAGTCTGCCGAGGTGCGATTCACTTGCGAATAGACTTCCGAAGCCTGGGAATATCATTATGTGATTAGAATGGAATGTCATCTTCAGGAGGAAGCTCAGCCATTTCCATGCCACTGCTGCCTGAAACTGGGCCACTATCATTATCCACGCGTGAAGAGAGGAATCGTACTGTGGAGGCCGTTATTTCAAATGATGAGCCTGAAGTACCATCTTGTTTTGTCCAAATCTTGGGTCCACCAGTAGATGGATCTGCGCTCATGCGACCATCCACAAGAACCTGTTGGCCTTTCTTGAGATACTGGTTGCAAATCTCGGCCTGTTTGCCCCATGCAGTCACGCGGAACCAAATGGTCTTCTTTACTTTTTCGCCGTTCGCGTTGGTATAAGATTCGTTGACTGCAACAGAAAAACTGGTGACAGCTTGTCCTGATGGGGTGTAGCGCATTTCAGGGTCTCGCCCCAAATTGCCAGTGATGATGATCTTTTGATAGCTCATTTTTCCTCCGAGGGATATGTGGATTTTAGGTAAGATATACTTTAACCCACGTAGATTCCTGTGGGTCTATTTCCATAATTTTATCAGCAAGTAAATTAAGAAGTTGAGTGGATTGTTTAGCCGCTTCAAGTAAAGTTTTTGAATTTTCCTGCAGTTTTTCAAGATATTTTTTCGTATTATGAAAAGATGCCGGCGGTGGGGATGATTTGTGATGGATGATCGAATTTCTTGCCTTGATCAATTTTTTTAAAAATTCGCGCCAGTTTGGATGTTGAGGGATTTCCCTGCCTGTTATTAATACGGGAACGATAATCCATTTACTTAAAGTGTCCAGTTTGTCCAGATGGTCTTTAACAAAGGCATCTGTCAGGTGGCGTGAGGCATAATCATAAATATACGATTCAAGCACCATGGCAGAGAAAACAATGACGATTAAAGATGCTTTGGCTAATTCGTCTTCAAGTGATTGAATCTTTCTTTCAACTGAATTGACATGATCTTCCCCGTTTATTTTTGTAAGTTCCTCAAGCTTTTTCAAGCGCATATCAAGACTCAATACTTTTTTGTGGTTTTCTTTTACTATTCGCAAAAAAACAGGGCTGAATGATGTTCGCGCATTTGAAACTTGATTTTTCATGTGTACAAGCCGTCTTTTCGTTATAGGTACCCGCCGAATTGCGACAGGGGAAAGTTGGATTATTTGTATTGTACTCGCACTTCCTTGATTTGTTAACGAGTGAAACCCAAAGACGAGTTATGTGTTCTCCTGAGTAACTCACCTTACCGCTCACGCGAAACGTTCCGCAGGTTCCCATAATTCAGGTTCGCTTTCTGCCCAAACCTGCGGGACGGTGCGTAACATCAGTGGGTAAGAAAGTCTGTTCTTTGTGTTGTCTTTTCAATGATGGTCTAACCAGCATTTGCGTCATTTACCAAAGGAGAAAAAATATGAAACTTAATGTTAGACATTATGGCATCTTAATGGGCGGATTGCTAACGGCCTATTTCCATCTTACGCTCTTCCCAGACCCGGGGTTTACCTTGAATGGACTCGGCTATCTCGGCTTACTGGGAGCGTATTTTTTGCCGACCGCCTTTTTTCAACAGCGGCATAAAATGGTCTGGTGGGGGATTGTGGGGTACACCCTGCTTACCATCGTGTTATGGGCAATCATGGGGAATAAGCAATTTGCAGCAGGTACGACTAGCGCCATCGGGTATTATGCCAAAACCGCTGAAGTCTTTTTGCTTGCGTTCCTGTGGGCAGATAAACAAAAATAATAACATGACATTCATTAATCAAAAAATGTTGTGATGGGATTTCACCACCCTGATGTCTTTGAACGTTTCCGACATCATCCTGTGCGATTGGAATCCATATCTACTAGGGGGTGGACAGTGATAATCACAGGTCGTGCATAGGTACAAATATACCTTCCGAGTCAGATTTTGTGAAACCAAACGATCCGGAAGGTTTTTATCTTGAAATCTCAAATGCTATAATGCCTTATCTATTATTCGGAAAGGATACGCGAATGACCATCCACTACCGCATGGGTACAATTGAAGACTCTTTCCCAGTATTTAAGGTGTTTCTCAAATCCATAATGGATTACAGCGAACGCATGAATGTCATGGCGATCACAGGTGGGAATGACCCTGAAAAGCTGAAATCGCTTTGGGAAACACGTAAGCCAGTGTTTGAGTTACTGGCGCAAACTGCATCGCAATTCTGGGTGGCGGAAAAAGAGGGTGAGATTTTGGGTTATGCGCGTTCCATTGAGCATGATGGTTTGCAAGAGTTGACCGAGTTCTTTGTATCCCCAAACCAGCAATCGGCTGGGATTGGAGGCGAGTTGTTGGCACGCGCCTTTTCAAAATCCGATGCGCGCTATCGCACCATCATTGCCACGTTGGATGAACGCGCCTTATATCGTTATATGAAGATGGGAGTGTATGGGCGCTTCCTGTTCAAGTATTTTTATCGCAATGCTGAAAAGGTGGACGTGCAGACCGATCTCAAGATCGAACCGATGAATTTGGATGTTCATATAGAAGACATGCATCGCATTGACAGGAAACTCATCGGGCATGCCCGCGGAGTTGTCCATCAATGGCTCATTACCGTGCGGGAGGGGTTTGTTTACAAACGCAGGAATGAAATCGTTGGCTATGGTTATGTCGGGGAAAGCCACGGACCGTTTGCGGTGCTGGATGATCATGATTTTCCAGCCGTGCTGGCCCATGCTGAAAGTTTGGCGGCTGAAAAGGGGGAGAAGTTTGGCGCGTCTGCGCCTCTCGTCAACAGCAAGGCAATTGATTATTTCGTAGAACACAAATATCAGATCGAATCTTTCTCGGCCATCTTCATGAGCAATGTGCCTTTCGGGAAGTTTGAAAATTATTTAAGTTTTACGCCTGAGTTTTTTCTATGATCATTCTCGCGGCACGCCTGCCAATTTCCACTGCAAAGTTCGTCCCTCGATCCCACGGATACACCTGACTCATTGATGCAAAAAATAATCCTTCGATCGGTGTTTGAATTGCAGGAACATTCTTTGAATGATTCACCAATGGAACGGGCTGGGCGTAATTTGTTTTGGATACCCAAATTTTTCTGACCCATTCGCGCGAGAACTCGGGGTTGAATTTTTGAAACGCAGGAATAAACCTTTGCAGCAATTCATCGTCGCTCATCGAAAAATATTCGTGACCCAGTTCCAAATAATCGCCCGCGTAAACAATCCTATCGCCGCCAAAATTTTCTGTTGGCACAAAATTCGTATGTTCCACCAGCGCCAAAAACGGATAGCCTTCATCCTTCGGCACGTTGAACCAGTAATAGCCATCTTTTGATAACGGATATTTCAGTGCCAGCGTCATCACCACTGCGCCCATGGATTTCAACTCAAGCAAACCCTTTAAGTATTTTTCTGGCAGGTCGGGACAAAATCTTGCCATCAGATTGGGCGATGTGGTAACCAAAACCTTATCGAAGGATTCGGATTTTCCAACGCTTCGGACTGACATCCCAGCCTGCTCCCGCTTAATTGACTCTACCTTCACCCCCAGCCGAATCCCGACTCCCGATTCCCGTAATTTTTCCGCGAACAAATCAGCAAATTTCTGAAAGCCGCCTTCGAATGTGCCTAACCGTGTTGTGCGTGCTTTGATACGCGCCCACATCCACGCCATGTTGACATCTTTATAGTATGGACCAAATTTCCCGATCAACAGCGGCTTCCACATCTGCTCGTAGACTGTCTTGCCTGCCCATTTCATCATCCATGCATCGGCAGTGACTTTTTCCAGCGCGCGCCAGTTGTTTGTGAGGCGGAGAAATAAACCGACGAAGCCGAAACGGATCTTGTTTATTCCCCAGCCCAAGCCAGGGAATAAAGCCATTTTGAAAATAGAGTCAAAGGGATACCATTTATTCTTATACAACATCACCGTCTGGGGGCGCGGGAATCGCACCTTGTCTTCCCATCCAAGCTCCCGAATCAACCCAAGCATTTCGCTGTCCGATTGAAACCAGTGGTGATAGAACTTCTCGACCGACCAATTCCAATGCGGCTCTTTGAAACCAGAAGCCAGTCCGCCAACATAATCAGCAGATTCAAAAATGGTGACATCATGACCCGCCTTCTTCAAATCATACGCGGCGGCCATGCCGCCGTAGCCTGCTCCGATAATTGCTATTTTCATTTTTCCTCGTTTGCACGTTTGCACGTTTGCACGTTCAAACGTTTAAATTTCAGTTTCTTCCCTCAAAGAATCGTTCCACTTCAATCCTTCGCGCGCCATGTAATATGCGCCAAGCAATGTGATCGGAAGCCACAACGCGACATGCAAGGTGAGGGTGTATCCCGCCGCAGTGGCTTGATCTACGCCATAAGCCGTGAGAACCGCGATCCCCGGCGCATCGAACGTGCCGATATAACCCGGCGCGGATGGGATGGTCGTGGCGAGATTGACAATGCCGTTCATCAGCATCAGCGCAAAGAATGACACATTGAAGTTAAAAGCGTGCATCACGAACCAGTATTTGCCCGTCTCCAACAGCCAGATGACAACCGAGGTAAAGAAGACCATCAACACGTTAAAGGGAGAGCGCAGCGAAGCGAGTCCATCCAGGAATTTATTCATGATGTTAATGATCTTGATGTGCAAACGTTTGGGCGTAATCCGCTCTATGATCCACAAACCATTTTTTGCGGTAACCTGCGGAAACATGGCCGCCAGCAGAAAAATGCCGAGCGCGCCGAGAAAAACCCCTGTGCCAATAACCGCCACTTGTTGAATATTACCCACAAAGCCAGATGCGCCTGTGAGTTTTGCCAGCTCAGGCAGGTTGACAAAAACGAATGCCAGCATCACCACGCCGTCAAAGATACGCTCGACGATGATGGTTGCAAGCGATGCGGAGACAGGCACACCTTCCTTGCGTTTGAGGATCACAGCGCGCAATACCTCGCCCGCGCGCGCGGGATAAATATTATTGCCCATGTAACCAATGGTCGTGATGGGAAACATGGTTTTAGTGGGAATTTTTTTGATGGGGGCAAGCAGGTAATGCCATCTCCACGCTCGTATCCATACGGCCACAAAATATACGCCAATGCCAGGGATAAGCCAGATGTAATCTGCTTTTTGTACCGTTTCCCAGAAATCATTCAGGCGGAGTCCGCTCAAGGAAAGCCAGATAAAAACGATGCTGATCAGCACCCCAAGCCAAAATTGCCATTTTTTCATTTGCATAGGGCGTGATTTTACCAGAGGAGGAAGTAGAAAAAGGTATAATAAACCACGATGTGGAATGAGCAGATTGAAGTTATCGGCGATATCACTGAGATTGAAACTATCGCTGTCGGCAATTCCATTCGCGATCTCGAGCGATTGTAGAAAAAACATGGCAGAGGTCGCTGGAGGAAACTCAAAGGAGTTGCTGCTGTTCGCCTGCCAGATAACACAACTTGTTTTGCAGAAGTTCACTGGTACGAAGCGCATGGCATTGGAAAACGTGATATTAAAGTAAAACGAATTATTGGAAGATGATATGAAAACAAACACAACCTCTCAATTTATAGTGTGCTTAAGAAATAATGGCTATGAAGCATCCCTGGAACCCCGAAAAATCTATCAGGCATTGCCAGACCAGGAGGCGGAAAGCCATAAAATGATCCGAGTGATTGATGAATCGGGCGAGGATTATCTTTTTCCTGCAAGTCTCTTTTCGCCAATTTCCTTGCCGAAAGAACTGATAGTAGAGCTAACTCTTTCAGTATAAAATAAAGGCGTCACATCAAGGTTGGATATTGCTGTATCCACCCTTTTTAATTTAAGCATATCTTTGTTTCGATATAAAAAAGAAAGTAAAGTGATTCCCATGAAAAAATATTGGATAAATAGTCGAGATTACATTCTTATTGCGTTTGGTGCGTTGATCCAGGCGGTTAGTTTGCGGATATTCTATGTCCCTGCAAACCTGGCTTCGGGCGGGGTGAGCGGAATTTCGCAGTTGATCAATCACTTTACGGGCTGGCCCATAGGTTTGATGATATTAATTGGTAACGTGCCGCTCTTCGTGCTTGGCTGGCGTTTTCTCGGCGGACGCCGCTTTGCTTTGCGGACTGCTGTTGCGATTGTCACGTACTCTTTGCTCACGGATTTACTTTTGAAACTGCCGTTCTTTGCCCCCAATGGCGCGGCGAGCGTTCTTATCAACGACTTGAAAGGCGATATTTTCTTAAACTCATTGTATGGCGCGATCATCAGCGGTATTGGTTACGGATTGGTCTATCGCGCGCGTGGCACGAGCGGAGGGTCTGATATCCTCGCGCGTATCCTCAATAAATGGCGCGGAGTATCCATGACGCAAAGTTATTTGGTTGTGGATACTGCGGTCATTTTATCGGCTGGATTCGTTTTTGGTTGGAAGCAGGCTTTGTACGCAATGATCACCTTATATGTCAGTGGGCTTGTCGCTGATACTGTGCTCGAAGGCGGCGGGACTGTCCGCACGGCGATGATCGTCACGAGCAAGCCGGAGGATGTTTCTGCAAGAGTGATGGAAAATCTTGAACGTGGCGTAACGGTATTGGAAGGCACGGGCGCATTTACTGGAACATCGAAGCCTGTTTTGTATTGCGTGATCACACGCGCAGAAGTTGCAACGCTAAAAACCATCGTTAATGAAATCGACCCCGAAGCATTTATGGTGATCGGGGTCGCACATGAGGCGTTGGGCGAGGGGTTCAGGCCGTTGAAGGGATAGCGCCTCGTCATTGCGAGGAGGGTGATCTTCCCAACGAAGCAATCCCCAATTGTGTAGGAGATTGCTTCGGGCGAAGAACAAGAGCGCCCTCGCAACGACATCATTTCCGTTTTATATACCCAAACTGATTCAACATATTTTGATTATCGCGCCAATCTTTGGAAACCTTCACGCGCACTTCGAGAAATACTTTTCGTCCGCCCATTTCTTCGATCTCTTTACGCGCCGCGCTTCCAATTGACTTTAACATCTTGCCGCCTTCGCCGATGACGATTCCCTTTTGTGATTCGCGTTCCACAAAAATTGTCGCGGCGATGTAAGCCATGCCGTTCTCGCGCTCCTTGAATTCGTCAATGCGGACTGCCAGACTATGCGGCACTTCGTCGCGTAATATTTTCAGGCAGGATTCGCGGATGAGGTCTGCGGCGATGTCGCGCTCGTAAGAATCAGTTACTTGTTCTTCGGGATAATCAGGCGGTCCCTCCGGAAGCATGCTGATCAGTTTCTCACGTAGTTCATCCAGCCCAAGCCTTTTTGTAGCGGATACTTTCAACGCACCTGTGTTGAGCTCAGTCGAAACATCGGCATGATTCAGCAACCTGGAAAATGCCTCCACCCGGACGGACTCGCCTTCGGCTTCGGCGCTGAGGGTGTCAATTTTGTTCAGGACCAGCAATCGGTGAGCGCGAATCGGAAGCTTGTTAAGCAGGTCAGCGATGCGGATGTCGTCTTCTGTCGGCGCGGACGATGAATCCACGAGCCAGAGGATCACATCCACACCTTGCAGGGATTCCTCTGCTTCCTGGTTTAGGAATTCACCCAATTTGTGATGCGGGTTGTGAATGCCCGGCGTATCCACGAACACCACCTGCGCGTGCTCAATGGTGAGGATGCCAAGTTGTCGTTTGCGAGTCGTTTGCGGCCGCGGCGAAACTGCGGCGACCTTTTGACCCAACAGCGCGTTCAGCAGCGTCGATTTGCCGACGTTTGGGCGCCCAATGATCGAGACGAATCCAGAGCGGTGTTCGGTCATGCCGTTTTTGGCTTGTAATTCACGACTGCCAGACTGGCGATGATGAGGGCTGTGCCAGCGAGCAACTGCCATGAAAGATGTTCATTCAGGAAGAGCACTCCCAGGATGACACCGCCAACGGGAAAGAGATACGTGACGAGCGAGGCGCGCGTGGGGCCAATCTCATGCAGAAGGTAATAGAACATGAGCATCG
>Ga0209002_10002889_pt1 | contig 13737 bp, 10 predicted proteins | sample Rifsed16ft2_FD_184010 | JGI IMG/M metagenome (GOLD analysis project Ga0209002, IMG submission 184010) | Soil microbial communities from Rifle, Colorado, USA - sediment 16ft 2 (version 2) | ecosystem: Environmental > Terrestrial > Deep subsurface > Rock core/Sediment | place: Rifle, Colorado...
TTTGCTGAACATGATGGCTTACATGCCTCCCGCCTGGTTGGGCGTGCCCGCGGTTTATTTTGCAGTCGCGGTGGCATTTACTTTGGTTGTGGTCGTGGTGATATGAACGCGCGGCAGACGACTCACTTCATCGGCATTGGCGGCACCGGGCTTTCTGCCATCGCCCGCGTGCTGGTCGAACGCGGTGAGCATGTGACCGGCTCCGACCTCGAGGATTCGGTGCTGGCGAAATCACTTCGCCAAATAGGCGTGACCGTAAACATCGGGCATTCTGCATCCCACGTGAACGGCGCCACGCGCGTTATCCGTTCCTCCGCCGTGGGCGAGGATAACGTCGAAGTGCAAGCGGCTCGCCTCAAAGGTTTGCAGGTGTTCAAGCGCTCCGAATTCTTGGGAGAGTTATTGGCCGGCCAGCAAGTCATCGCAGTCGCCGGTTCGCATGGCAAGACCACCACCACGGCCATGATCGCCTGGATGCTTACTGCGTTGAACCAGAAGCCTGGTTATATCATCGGCGCAGTGGCTCAAAACCTGGGCAACAATGCCGCCGCCGGGGCAGGGCGATTATTTGTGATTGAGGCGGACGAGTATGACTATATGTTCCTTGGTTTATCGCCAAAAATCGCCTTGGTGACCAATGTTGAACATGATCACCCCGATCTGTTCCCCACAGCGGGCGATTTCCAGTCGGCCTTTGAAAAATTCGTGGACCGTCTGCAACCAGACGGTGTCCTGATCGCCTGCAGTGAAGATCCTGGTGCGTCCGAACTGCTCACCTATGCCAGGTCCATTGGCGGCCAGATTCGCATCTATTCGCAAAGCCATCCATTCTCTGATTATTGGATGAAAAACCTTAAACCTGCCGAGGCCGGCGGCTATTCATTTATCGCCATGCATGGTTCAAAGCAGTTGGCAGAGGTAAAACCGAAAGTCCCCGGTTTTCACAATGCGCTCAATGCCTTAGGGGCCATGGTTGTTGCGGATCTCCTTGGTCTTTCAGTTGCTGAAGCCGCCATGGCTCTCTCTGATTTCCGCGGCGCAGGGCGCCGTTTCGAAGAGCGCGGCGAAGCCAACGGAATCCTTATCGTGGATGATTATGCCCACCATCCTACCGAAATTCGCAGCACGCTATCCGCTGCCCGCCGGCGGTATCCCGGCCGCCGTCTCTGGGTGCTTTGGCAACCTCATACGTATAGCCGGACACTTTCCTTGCGAAAAGACTTCGAGCTGGCGTTTCAAGATGCCGATCACGTGATGGCTACTGAAGTGTATGCATCGCGCGAACAACAGCCTGCCGGATTCGATATGGCATCCATAGCTGCATCTATTCAGCATCCTTCCAGCCAATTCGTCCCGTCATTAAATGAGGCGCAGGACGCCCTCCTTCGCCAGTTGCAGTCCGGTGATGTGTTGATCGTCATGTCTGCTGGGAACGCGATCGATCTGAGCGTCGAACTTTTCGATTCGCTAAAAGAGATGGAGGAGGAACATGGCTAAGCCAGACAGTAAAAGTTTTGCAACCAACCCTTTTGTTGTTACTTCTCAACAGTCCGAGAAGGCCAACGCGCCCAAAACGACCGCGAAAAAGGTGGCTGTTCACATGAGCAAGAACATGATCACCAGAGAAGTATTGAACAAGATCATCGATCGCGTGAAAAGGATCTGAGATCCGAAGGATCTAATGCTAGTGATGGCTCCCGTTCTTCCGCTGGACGCGTTGCGCTCTGCCTTCGGCAAGCGCCTGCGCGAAAACCAGCCGCTTGCTCGCTATACTTCGGCGCGCATCGGCGGCTCCGCTGATGCGCTGGTGGACATTGCTACCAGTGATGAGTTGGCCAAGGCAGCCGGGACTTTATGGGATTTGGATTTGCCGTTTCTCGTACTGGGCGGCGGGTCTAACATGCTGGTTAGCGACGCGGGAGTACGCAAGGTCGTTCTGTTCAACCAGGCCAGTGCAGTGCATTTCGAAGAAGAGAACGATCAGCCCACCGTCTGGGCCGAATCCGGCGTCGGCTTGGGCGTCATCTCCCGCCAGGCGGCTGCCAAGGGCTTGGGCGGCCTGGAGTGGGCCGCGGGCATCCCGGGCACCATTGGAGGAGCCGTCTTCGGCAATGCCGGTGCTCATGGTGGCGATATGTCCAGCGTCTTAGAGGTGGCAACGATCTTGCATCGGAACATGGGCAAGAAGGACTGGAGCGCCCAGGATCTGGCCTATGAATACCGCGGTTCCTGGCTGAAAAAACATGCGGGCGATGCGGTTGTGCTCAGCGCCAAATTTGGGCTGGCTAAAAAACCCGAAGCCCAGATCCGGGTGCAAATGGATACCTTCCTGGCTTACCGGCGCCTGACCCAGCCGCCCGGGGCAAGTATGGGTTCGATGTTCAAGAACCCGCCCGGCGACAGCGCCGGTCGTTTGATCGAAGCGGCTGGACTGAAAGGAAAGCGAATTGGCAATGCGCAGGTCAGCCCACTGCATGCGAACTTCTTCCTCAACCTGGGAAACTCTCGGGCTGCCGATGTTTACGCACTTATCCAGGAGGCTCGGGCCGCTGTGCTCCGGGACTTCGGTGTTGATTTGGAATTGGAGATCGAACTGGTCGGCGAATGGCCGGCTGAATGAGAACAATGGCCTCGAAAAAGTTGAACGTGGCAGTGATTTTTGGCGGGCGTTCCGGCGAACATGCTGTTTCGCTGGTTTCGGCCAAGTTCGTTCTATCCATGCTAGAGCAGAAAAAGTACTCGGTGACTCAGATTGGATTAAGCAAGCGAGGCGCCTGGTGGGTGGGCGAGGACGTGCTTCAAGCGTTGGAAGCCGGAAATTTTGGCTCGCTGATGCCGGCGACTATTTTCCCCGACCCAACGCGCCCCGGTCTGAAGCGCATTGAGGAAAACAAGGGCGCCGAAATGTTGGAGACGCTGACGAACGTGGATGTGGTCTTTCCGGTGCTCCACGGCACCTACGGCGAAGATGGCACTCTTCAGGGATTGCTTGAAATGGCAGGCGTCGCCTATGTCGGCGCCGGTGTCCTTGGGTCCGCGGCTGGCATGGACAAGGCGCTGTTCGCGGATGTGATGCGTGCCAATAATATTCCCGTCGTTGACTACGTCCTGATCCGTCGCAGCCTTATGGAAACCGATATGGATACAGCGCTTCGCATAGCCGAGAGCTTGGGTGATTATCCATTATTCGTCAAACCCGCCAACCTGGGTTCTTCTGTGGGTGTAAGCAAAGTGCACAACCGCGCCGACTTGCTCGAGGGCTTGATGTACGCTGCCCAATACGACCGCCGTCTCCTGGTGCAAAAAGGCCACAATGTTCGCGAGATCGAAGTCTCCGTGCTTGGCAATGATGATCCGCAGGCTTCCGTTTGCGGCGAGATCACTTATGCTGCCGAATTTTATAGCTATGAGGCCAAATATCACGATGACGCCTCCCGCGCCACCATCCCGGCAGATATCCCGGTTGAAACGTCCGATCGCATTCGCGATCTGGCCATCCGTGCATACAAAGCCGTGGACCTTTCTGGCATGGCGCGGGTCGATTTTTTCATCGACAAAGACAGCGATGAAGTGTATTTGAACGAACTCAACACCATTCCTGGTTTTACCCAGATCAGCATGTACCCCCAGTTGTGGAAGGCAAGCGGGATCTCAGGTGAGGAACTGGTGGATCGCCTTATCGAACTTGCCCTGGAGCGCCGGGCTCAACGCGAAGCTACCAGCCATGAATATACGAGGGGAGGATAGCGATGGCAGAAGGAACTTTGAACCGCGCAGACCAGGTTCGTTCGCGCCGCCTGCAGCGCCGCGAAGGTCGCCCCATTCTTGGGCGCGCCTCTCCAAGCCAGGCGCCCGCCATCCCGCGGATGGTGGCGCGCAATCCTGAGGTGGAGCAGCGTCTTGCCGCTCTCTCCGGCCGCGAGTTGCGCCGCCAACGTTACCTCAAGCTGGCAGATGCTGGCGCCGAATTGCGCTTGCCTGCACTGCCCAATGTGCATGTGGGCTGGCGCGTCGTCTCTGGTTTGATTGTCTCGGCAACACTGGTTGCGTTGTATTTCATGTGGTCCTCTTCCGCCTTCACCGTGTCCGCCATCGATCTGCGCGGCGCCGAGCGCCTGACCGCCGACGCAGTTGATTCGGTTCTCAAAGTGGTCGGTTCATCGATCTTCAGCGTTGAAAGCGAAAAATTGTTCGGCGTTTTGCGCGATCAATTCCCTGAATTGGAAACGGTTTCCGTCAGCGTTGGCTTCCCGGCCAAAGTCGTTGTGCGCGTCGAAGAACGCGCCCCGCTATTGGTCTGGGAGCAGGCGGGTCTCACTGTCTGGGTGGACGCTGAAGGTGTGTCGTTCATTCCACAGGGCGGCGAGCAAGGATTGATCAAGGTCACCGCTCTCGAGGCGCCACCCAAGTTGGACGGCGACATCTATGCGCAGAACCAATTGATTCGATCTGAAATGGTCAGGGCCATCCAGGATTTGAGTCGGATCGCCCCGCAGGGCGCGCCTCTGATCTACGATCCACGCTTGGGCTTCGGCTGGACCGATCCGGGTGGCTGGGATGCCTTCTTTGGCCAGGATGGCCAAAACATGACTCAGCGTCTGGCTGTTTATCTTGCTATTGTGCGCGAATTGTCGTCTCGCAATTTGACGCCTACTTTGATTAGCGTTGCGCATCTTCATGCGCCATACTACCGAATGGATTATTAAGTCATGAGTTCGCCTATTGTCGTCGGTATTGATATCGGCACCACTAAGATCTGCACCATTGTCGCCCGCGTGGAGCAGGATGGTCGCGTGCGCGTGCTGGGCGTTGGCATCGAGTCTTCGCAGGGCGTTCGCAAAGGCACAGTGGTGGATATCAACGCAGCCACCCGCGCCATCGGTCTGTCGATCGATAAAGCCGAGCGCAGTTCCGGTTTGGAGATCACATCCGCGCTGGTTAGCCTGGCGGGTGCGCATATCCAATCGCAAAACAATCGCGGCGCTGTGGGTATCTCCGACCGTGTGATCGATCACAACGACGTAGCCCGCGCCATGGAAGTAGCCCGCTCCGTTCCTATTCCTCACAATCGCGAGGTCGTGCACGTGATCCAGCGCAATTTCACTGTCGATGGCCAGGAAGGCATCGCCATCCCTGTTGGCATGCACGGTTACCGCCTGGAAGTCGAAGCGCACATCATCACCGCTGCTGCATCCACCGTGGATAACCTGCGCCAGTGCGTCGCCGAATCCGGCGTTGGCGTCAGCCAGTTCGTGCTTAATCCACTGGCCTCCGCAGAAGCGGTGCTCACCCCCACCGAACGCGAAATGGGTGTGGTGATCTGCGATATTGGCGGCGGCACCACCGATATGGCTGTCCTTATCGAAGGCGAGGTCTGGCACACCATGGTGCTGCCGATTGGCGGCAACCATCTCACTTCCGATATTGCTCATGGGCTGCGGCTTCCCTTTTCGCAAGCTGAAGAGATCAAGATCCGCCACGGTCATTGTCTGTCCACCGAGATCGAGCCCGGAGAAACCTTCGCTGTGAAATCCTTCGGCGAGGAACAGAACTTGCAGATCAACCGTCGCGAAATGGCCGAGATTCTTGAAGCACGTGCCGAAGAAATCTTTAGCCTTCTATTGCAGGAGATCAAGCGTTCGGGATACGATGGCCTTTTGCCCGCCGGCTTGGTGCTCACCGGCGGCTCCAGCGCGCTGAAAGGCCTCCCAGATTTGGCTAGCCGCGTCCTGGGGATGCCTGTGCGTTTGGGCAAGCCAGAAAAATTGACCGGCATAGTCGATAAATTGCAATCGCCGGCATATTCCACCAGCGTCGGCTTGCTGCGCTGGGCCGTGCTGATGACCGAAGTGACGCCGCAAAAGCAGCAGCAAAATGGACATTCTCCGGCCGGTATCAATTGGCCGAAAGTCAAAGAAATCGCGCGCAGATTTTTGCCTTAAAACAACGGAGGAAGATATGAAATCAAGGAACCAGTTGGAATCATTTGCTCGCATCAAAGTGGTTGGTGTGGGCGGCGGTGGCTGCAACGCGGTCAACCGTATGATGGAAGTCGGCATGCCCGGAATCGAGTTCATCGCGGTGAACACCGACGGCCAGGCGCTGCTGCTCTCCAATGCACCCACCAAGGTGCGCATCGGCGATAAGCTGACCCGCGGCATGGGCTCCGGCGGCGACCCCGAGATCGGGCGCAAAGCCGCCGAGGAATCCGCACAGGAGCTGTACGAGGTGTTGAGCGGTGCCGATATGGTTTTCGTCACCGCCGGCATCGGCGGCGGTACCGGAACCGGCGCCGCGCCCATCGTGTCGCAAATCGCCCGCGAAGTGAAAGCGCTCACCATCGGCGTGGTAACGCGGCCCTTCAACTTTGAAGGCGCCCGCCGCAACCAGAATGCCGAAGCAGGTATCGCAGTGCTCAAGGACTACGTTGACACGCTCATCGTGATCCCCAACGACCGCCTGCTGCAGATCGTCGAGCGCCGTTCCAGCCTCAACGAAGCTTTCCGCGTGGCTGACGATGTGCTGCGCCAGGGCATCCAGGGCATTTCTGAGCTGATCACTATCCCCGGCCTGATCAATCTCGACTTTGCCGACGTGAAGACCATCATGTCCGAGGGTGGCGCCGCTCTGATGGCGGTCGGCGAAGCTGCCGGCGAGAACCGCGCCCAGGTGGCGGCCGAAGCAGCGATCAGCAGCAATCTGCTCGACATCACCATCGATGGCGCTCGCGGCATCTTGTTCAACGTGACTGGCGGCTCGGACCTGTCGCTATTCGAGGTCAATACCGCTGCGGCCATCATCAAAGAAACCGCGCACCCCGACGTGAACCTGATCTTCGGCGCCGTGATCGACCCCGACATGGGCGACAAGATCCGGCTCACCGTGATCGCCACGGGCTTCGACCGCAAAGGCATGCCGCGGCGCATGCTGCGCACCAACCCGCGCACCAACGTCGAAACCCACGCCCCCGTTCAGCAAGGCAAGGTGATGCAAGAAGCCGAGTTGCAGCCCGCGTCTTTCGATACCGATGATTACGATATCCCCACCTTCCTGCGCAAGCGGGTGGGCAAATAATGCGGTGTAACAACCTTGCGAAGAGCTTGCTCTGAGCATGGCGAAGGGTTGACCTCGTGGATCCAATCACGTAATCCAAACCCTCGCAAGGTTTTTTCGAGACCCGTCCCTTCCTCCACGGGTCCCATTCATAAAAGCTCCCCGTACTGTGCACGGGGAGCTTTTGTTTCCAATAGATTAAGCTAACAAAAATGAAAGATAAATGGGGGCATGGGTATAGAAGTTAGTGAAAGGGATCATGTTCCCAATTTTGCCTTTGTTGCCCCCGAATTGGACTTAACCAATTTTCTGGTACGTAGGCGGCCAGGTTAATACAATGATCTAAGCTTTCTGGTAAAGGGAGAATGATCGCCTTCCCGCGTTCCTAAGACAACCGGTGGTCTGCGGAGCTTAACAATCCAAGGGCTGCGTTGAGTGTCTAGAAGCCGCTAGCCGGCTGGGCCCCACACAGCGAGCCCTCCGAAAGGAGGTGCCTCGAGATGCTCAAGCGCATAGTTTGCCTGTGTTGCCCTGGTGATACCGGCGGCGGCAATGGGAGTGGTGGGGGTGGTTAGCATTTGAGCCCAATACAGGTGCTGGGTTTGAACCCAGCACCTGCTATTAGAGGATACAGTCCGGCATTCCCAGGCATGAAAAGTAAGCCCAATCCGAAAAACTGCTGCCGAAATCTCGAAGCTGTTGTTGTGCCCGCGCCAGGGCTTCTGCAACCGGCCGCCTGTTCCGGACCAACTGCTGATAAAACATTTTAGTTAGTCGAAGAGCAGCCTCATCGCTGATGGCCGACCAACTGCCGATCACGCTGTTAGCCCCACTTGAAAGGCATGTTAGCGGAAGGCCAATTTGCTCCCCGCCTTCATAAGCGAAACTGCTGGCGCCATTGCAAGCGGAAATGAAGACAAGCCCAGGCAGGTTACGCGAAGGAAAAAGCTCCTCTGACCAAACTCGCCTGTCGTCAAGCTGGATGTGGCAAAGAACTTTCGACCGTTCCTCGTAATGGATGTGTGTGGCAAGGTGCAAGAAATCCAATTTTTTGCCACCATCCCTAGCCGGTTCGCCGAGGAATTGCAGGACATTTTCGTGTGTCGCTTGTTCATTCAGTAAGGGTTTCAATTCTATGGCCGTGTTTGATTTCAAGTACTCGAATTCTTCTAATACAAAGGGCAGATGATTCAGCTGGGCTTTGAATTTAGACAGGCCAATGAATCCCCCCTTATGCTGTGCTGGGGTTCTTTTTGGCTTCGAACGTTCCCATAACATGACTAGGCTTTCCAGAGAAGGGACCGTTGCAACGGAGAACTTATCGACCAGATTTGCGGATTGATCGCCCAGTGGTAGACCTGGCCAGGGTATGGACCAAAGCGCTTTATGCGGAGAAAGAATTAATACGTGCCTCTCCTTAATGTTCCCCATTAGCTCTATGGGAATGAGTTGTTCGGCCAATACAACCAAATCCTGCCTTGGTATTCCATAACCAGGCTGGCTGTGTTGAGAAGACGCCATTGCCATTTTGATCCGGGGAGACAGTTTCCTTGCCCGTAGGGAGAATTGATTGGGTGTCAGAAAAGCCAGAATGATTTCGTGATCCGTCACGTAATAATCGATGCTTATCCAATTCCGGCCCAGGCGCTTATTGGCCATGGCTCGGAAATGGCGAATGTCAAAGTTCGCTCGAGTTCCTTTTGTTTTCTTTCCGCCCTCACGCTGCACGTATCCATATTGCCTTTCTAAATTATCCACTAGGGGAATAAGCTTTGCATAATCTGCCTGACTTTCCGCTAACGTGGTGAGCCAATCACCGACTTTGCTTTTAGATTGAATCTCTTCCTGCACTTTCTCTATAGAAGTTCGAAGTTGATCAATCCTCTTTTGATTGATATCCGGTTGACCTGCATCTTCGAGAAGCTCTTGAATGAATGTGTGAGCTTTGATGTTTTCCAGGAGGAGGGCTGCCTCTTCCGGGTGTTCATGGGAAAGGAAAAAGCGAAGGATTTTCTCTACATTCGGTGATAGTTTTGCGATGTGCCAGCTGAAGATCGAGGGTTGCCAGAAATCCGCGGCCAGTTCGCGCACCGCTTTTGAAGCCTTTTGGTACATGTGGAACGCCCTTAGGTTCTGGCCGGCTTCATCGTAGAGAGAAGCCAGTCCGGTGAAACAACCGAGGCGAATTTCCGGGGAGCCTTCGCCCACTCGTGAGAGTGCCTTCCGCCATACCGACGAAGCCTCTTTGCTGCGTTTGGACGCGGCATAGATCTCCGCGAGCAACATCAAGCAAGAAGCTTCCTCCTCCGCCATGCCCAGGGCCTTGAACTCGGCCAAGGCTTGCTGTAAGGTCGTCTCGGCTTCCGCATCCCTTTCATGGAATTGCAAAAACCCCAAGGCCCGCCTTAGTAGTGGCAGGTCGGGTTTAGCCAGGCTATTCTGCCAGCGTTCAAGTTCCCCGAGAATTAAATTGCGGGCTTCCCCATAGTGCAGGCTGCCGATGAGGCAATAGGCCGTGGCCAGACGTGCTTCAAAAGCCAAAGCTTTCAATTCGCCCGGCGCCTCCTGCTGGATCGCGTCAAGCAATCTCAGGGCTTCGGCATGTTGTCCAAGGTGCGCCCAAACGTTAGCCAAATACAAGCGGCAGTCACCTAGTCGTCCCGGGTTCTCCATGTCCTCCAGATCTCTGCAGACCTCTTCTAGTTGCACCAGCGCAGTTTGGTAATGGCCCATTTTGGCGTGGGTGTGCCCCAGATTGGTTTTGGCAATGGCCGCCTGTAAGGGTGAGCTTATCCTTTGGTTGATTTCAAGTGCGCGTTGAAATCTGTTCAGCGCCAAAGCATAGTCCCCGGCAACGACGGCAAGGCGGCCACTATCACCGAGATTGTCTGCCAGCAGCCCGGGTATCTGATAGCGTTCGAATATTTTGCGAGCTTCCGCTAGGCTTTGTTCGGCGTCTTCAAAGGCCCCTTGTCGCGTAAAAAGTATCCCCAGTCCGCCCAAACATTCTGCTCCCATTAAGGACAGTTCGGTTGATCGATAGGTTTCAAGCGCTTGCTGATACAAGGACAGGGCCTCATCGATCGGTGCGCCCATCGTTGAATAATTCACGGCCAATTGGAAATTGACTCTGGCTAAATCGATGGGTGCATCCAGTTCAGCGAAGGTTTTCCTGAGTTCTTGCAAAATGGCAACGGCCTCGGCGCGATTGCTTCTGCGGGTTAGCAACGCTGCACGTTGCCGCTGCGCCCTGGCTCTCCCCAAGGCATCTCCCGACAAGTTAAACGCTTCCTCCGCGGCTTCAATGAGCTGTTCGGCCAGGCGCAGGGTCTCCGGTGTATTAAGCAACAGGTTTGCAAACGCTAAGGATTGCCGGCAGCGTGGAATGAAGGCTTCCATCCCATTGTGCAATCCGGCTAATGCGTCTTCAAGCGCCTGTTTCGTGGCCTTGAAGTCCGTCTTTGTCCAGGGAAGCGCATTCAGCTGCCAATCACAGGCCGCCACCCAGCCCCGGTTGCCGATCTGCTCGAATAAGCGCTTTGCCGCCGACAGTGCCTGCTCCGCCAACCGCGGTTCGGCCCATTCATTGGCCGACCATCCGAGATTCCAGGCTGCCCTGGCCTCCAGAACTTTTTCCACCTTCTGCCGCTTGGCGGCCAGGGTTACAACATAACTAATTGCCCATGAGAGTTTTGGGTTTGACAGACTGTGTTGCTGGGCCAGGTTAAAGGAATCTTCCAGGAGGATTGCGGTGATGGTGGGGAGCGCATCGAAGTCCGATCTCGCTAACCCTGCCAGCCGCTTTCCCTTTATAGGCCGGCTGGCCAGTCTTACGAACTCATCCAGATCGTCTGGAGAATCCCCGGATTTCATTCCTTGTTGCGCTGCTTAAAATTCAGCGAGATCTCCAAATCTTGGTTAAGGTCAATGCCCTCTTCTATCAAGCCAATGGGCAGAGAAGGCAACTGCGCTCGATAGTTTTCGCCCAACGCGATGGTTTGCTTGTAGCTTCCCCAGGTTACATGCAAGTCAAACAGATATTCGATGGAAGTCTTTTCCTCCGGCGCAGATTGCAGTGCTATGCTGGCAAAAAGCCCTAGCTCATCCGGGCTTGATGTGCGAGTTAATTCCAAACTAAAGGCAAGCGAAGTGTCCTGGTTAAGATCAATGTCTTCCCTCACCAAGCTCAGCCAATTGGCTTCGCCAACGCCCGCTGCTGATCGATAGGCCAGTTCCCTCGGCCGATAGAGCTTTCTTAGTTCTTCCGCGGTCCGCCGCAGAAAAACCTGCCAGCTGCCGGGTCCGGTTTGTTCCACCGATCGGCTCGGCGCTTTAAGGAATTCAAGATCGATCTTGTCCAATGGAGGCAATTCGGGTAAATCGCCGGCCTTTTCGGCTTCTATCGCTTCGACCAGATCGATGAAGGCTTCGCGCAATGCTGCGTCTTTCAGAAGCAATTGATAGGCTTCGGGATAAGCGTTGCTCAGGTCAATGCCCGCGGTTGCCTGATCGACTAAGAAGTCCAGCAGTTGGCTCTGACCCTGCTTCCACTTGTCGTTTACCGGTTGGTCCAACAGGTCCTTGGCAAGTCTGCTGAGCGCCATCCGGCCTTCCGGCGACAAAGCACCGGTTTCAGGTGGGTTCTTTTTTCCCTTATTCATATTCAACACGTTCCAGTTCGAGTTGTGCCCGCAGGTCGTTCAAAGCGTGAAAATGCAGACTGTGAATGGCTGCAACGGACTTGCCTAATTCTTTTGCCAGAGCCCTAAAATCCTTCCCATGAAAATAGTATCCCTGCACCACGTGCATGCGCGCTGGAGCCAGATTAGTCAGGGCGCTGTTCAGGCGCAGGTGAAAGGCTTCCGTTTCGACCTGAAGCTCTGGATTCTCGGGGCTCTTGATCGCTTCTGCAAAATCCTCAAACGGTTGGGACAGGGTAGGCAAATGACTTGCCCTGCGCCCTTGGCTGCGCAGGAATTTGGCGCAGGTATTAATCACAAGCCTGTGACACCAGAGGTCGAAGGCCACATCGTAGGGAAAATGGGAATTCAGGAGCTGGATGGAAGCCTCCGTCGCCTGGCCAATGGCTATCTCAAGGGTGTTCGGTCCGAACTGAAAGCCTTTTCGGATTAGATAGGCATAAGTCCATTTGGCCAATTGTTGAAATAATTCCTTCCAAAGGGCTTCGTCCTTTTCGATTTGCAGCGCCTGGATATATCCCGAAAGTTCTTTGTAGTTAGCTGCAAGTCTGCTCACATACTGGTCAAGCCGAGTGCTGGAGCTCAGCGCCAGGGTATCTATTCGCCCCCGCTCCAGATTAATAGCCAAAATGGGCTTTATTTTTTCTACCAGCCAGCCACCCTCCTTCTTGGCCAGGTCGTCGAGCACATTTTCCAGAATGTCGCTGGCAATGGTTACATCGGTTTCCACGTCCAGGCCTATTTTTCCTTTGGATATTCGGCGATTATAAGGCAGGCAAGGGACTTAAGCGGAAAAAAATGAAAGAAAACGGCCGGCCTGGGTATAAGCACAGTGAAGAGTTACGCAGGTCCCAGCCGTCAACCGAGGGGAAAGTTGGCGGCTTTTTTACGTTGAGGTTTCGTTCGCAGATGAGGGAGTCGGGGATGGGGCCTGATAAACAGCTACTTGAACAACACTACCGCTTGTTGCACCGTAGACCACAAACCGAAGGCGAGCGGAATCCCGACCGCCGTCCAGGCCGCGGTGACGCCAACAACACTCCCTTTTGGCGTTGCTTTTTCTCCCCTGCGCCCATGCTCCTTTGCACCCCAGCCTCCCTCCACCCCAGCACCCAGGCTCCCTGGCTCATCCTTCATAAAATGCTTCTCGGCAACAGGTTTTACCAGCGAATTGCAGATCAAACCCACAGCCAGCAATCCCGCCAGGATGTACATGGTTGCATCATAAGCCTGCGCGCTGGGGACGCCGCGCGACAATTGATACTCCCGCAAATAGTTGACCAAAACCGGACCGAGCACCCCCGCAGTGGACCAGGCGGTCAACAGCCGCCCATGGATGGCGCTCACCATTTTGGTGCCGAACATGTCTGCCAGATACGCAGGGATGGTGGCAAAACCGCCGCCGTACATCGATACGATGATGCACAGAAATGCCGCGAACAGAATCAAGTTGCCTGCGTGCGCAATTGTTGGAATCGATGCATAGAGAACCAGGCCGAGAACGAAGAACACCGCATAAGTAGCCTTGCGACCGATGTAATCTGAAAGCGATGCCCAGGCGAAGCGTCCGCCGATATTGAATAGTGATAGCAATCCGGTGAAGCCGGCTGCAATCGCCGCGATCTGCGCTTTTTGGGCGACATCCAGTTCGTTGAAGGCGGCCACGATGCCGATCAATTTTCCGCCAAAGACCTCTTGCAATAGCGGGGAGGCCATTCCGATTAAGCCAATTCCCGCGGATACATTCAAGCACAATACTCCCCAGATCAGCCAGAACTGCGGCGTCCTGATTGCCTGGTCGACATGTACGTTGCGTGTAGTGATCATCTTGTTGCCGTTGGTCGCCGGAGGATTCCAGCCAGCGGGTTTCCAGTCTGCAGGCGGCACGCGGTAACCGAATGCACCGCCCATCATGAATACAAAATAGAGGGCTGCCAAAGTTAGAAACGTTGCCCAGACGCCGACGGCGGTCGGCGTCTCGAAG
>Ga0209002_10002890_pt1 | contig 13734 bp, 11 predicted proteins | sample Rifsed16ft2_FD_184010 | JGI IMG/M metagenome (GOLD analysis project Ga0209002, IMG submission 184010) | Soil microbial communities from Rifle, Colorado, USA - sediment 16ft 2 (version 2) | ecosystem: Environmental > Terrestrial > Deep subsurface > Rock core/Sediment | place: Rifle, Colorado...
GTTTCGACCTTGAGGTCGATGCCCTTCTTTCCGTACTCGGCGGTAGCCTTCGCGGGATCGCCCGAGACTCCGCTTCCCTCGAAGCCCCCGCCCTTCGCCAGCTTGTCCTTGCGGATGTGCTGGGGTGCTATGGCGAGAAGCTGCGACGTATCGGAGATGCCGGCGTGGTTACCGATGCTCTCCTCCGTCTCCCCCTGGGACTTCAGCCACTCGGCAAAGCCGTTCTCCGAGTAGTACTCGGGGACGAAGTGGACGCGCGTCTTCCCTCCCCTCCACTCGGCATTCAGGGCGAGGGCGACTTCCTTCATGCCCTCCTGGTTTCCGCCGCTGTCGCCAAGGAACACGATGTCGGTGAAGCCGTGGGCCTCGAGGCTCCTCGCCGCGTACTCGAAGATCTTCATGAAGTAGACGTTGGGAAGGGTGATGGTGCCGGGATAGCGCATGTGGCCCGAGGGGGGATCGACGGCGCCCTCGGGGACGTAGGTGACGATGGGGGCGACGAGAGCGTTTCCGAGCTTCCGCGCGATCCGATCCGCGGCGTGTCTCACGATGTACTCGTGCTTGCCCAGGACCATGTGCGGGCCGTTCTGCTCGTTTCCTGCGCTCGCGACGATGACCGTGGTCTTTCCCGCCGCGAGGAGATCCCGGACCTCCGTCCAGGTGAGCTCCTCGAGGAAGACCGTGTCCGGTGGCGTGGCGGAGACGATCGCGGGCGAGAGGACCAAGAGAGTAAAAAGAAAATCCTTCATGTGACGAACCCCTCTACTTTTCCTCGAGCAGGCGCTCCACCAGGGATTTCATATCCTCGAAGCTCTCCTCCCGGTAGCCCTCGACGCGCAGGCGGATGAGGCCTTTCCGATCGATGACGACGCTCGTGGGATAGACGAGGACCTCGTACTCGTCCGCGAGCCCGTCATCGACGAGAACGGGATAGCTCATCTCGAGCTCCTTCACGAAAGGCGCGAGATCCTCGGGCGCGTCCCCGTAGTCGGCGCCGAGGACCACGAGCCCCCTCTCCCGCCACTCGCGGTCGAGCGCCGAAAGGTGTGGGATCTCCTGCCGGCAGCTCTTGCACCAGATCCCCCAGAAGTTCAGGACAACGACCTTTCCCTTCAGCTCGGACAGCCGTATGGCGCTTCCCGCGAGGTCTCTGGCCTCGAATTCTTTCGCGGGTTCGTAGTCAGGCTGGATGGCGAGAAGCAGAAGGAGAAGCGCTCTCATTCGAGAACGAGCCTCGCGAGTTGAATTCGGGATGGACCCTGCCGGGACTCGGACTCCGTCCAGGCGATGTAGATCGACGCCTGGAACGCCGCGATTCGGGGAAAGCCGCTCGCCCGGTCCGCGCCGGTGCGGGCGACGGTGACGATCTCGGAGGCGCCTCCCCTGGGCGAGAGCCGTCGACCGAGGACCTCCCCGCCGCGGGTCGCTCGCGCGAGCCAGGTGACGACAGCACCATCGCCGAGAAGCTCGACGTCGACTCGACCGAGCGCCTGCCCGGCGTCGACGCGGATCGGAGCCCCGAACGTCTCTCCCCCATCCTCGGAGAAGACGACCTGCACCCGGGGCTCGTCCTTCGAGGCGGTGAACCAGGCGAGCGCCAGGCGATTTCCGTCGGCCGCGACTTGCGGTCCGTTCACCGGACAGCCCGTGAGGTGCCAGCCGTCGCTCGCGACGGTTCGAGGCTCGCTCCATTGCCCCGAGACGAAGCGCACGTAGGAGATGTCGCGAATCTCATCGGGCGATCGATCTCGATAGGCGACGAAGAATCCCCCCTCGATCGGCGCCATCGCAGTCTGGCAGCAGTCGCAGACGCGTGAATCGAGCGGCGTTTCCTCGGCAAGGGAGCTCCCGTCGAAACGGGTCTGCATCAGAGCCATTTCGCTATCGGTGGCGTCCTTCTTGAAGTTCCTTCCATCGAGCCAGACCACACGAAAGCCATCGCCCTCGCGAGCAAGGGAGACGAAACCGTGCTCGCTCAGAGTGCCGTCGCGATGCGGTCTGGTTGCTGGACTGAAGGTCTTGCCGCCGTCGTCCGAGATCGAGACCCAGACGTCGTACTCGTAGGTGCCGCTCGCCGCCTTCTCCAGCCAATGCGCGGCGAGCCGTCCGTCTCCGAAGGGAAGGACCGAGGAGAAATCGGCCCAGTTGGCGAAGAAGCGGTCGGAAGCGCGAATCGTCGAGGGCTCGGTGAACCGGGCTCCGTCCCAGCGCGCGTAGCGAAGCCTGTGGCCCTCCGCCGCCTTCTCGAGCCAGCTCAAGTGGAGTCCGCTCGAGGAGCTCGCGAGAAACGGCGTCAGGCTCTCCTCGCCAGCAGGAGTCGAAAGTCGCTCCACCGGGTTCGACGCCGCGGCCTCGAGAAGGCCCGCGAGTGAGAGGAGAACGAGCCCCGCCCCGAGCTTCACCTTATAATGTGGCCTCTCATGACGATCGGTCTTCTGACTCTTCATCTTCTCTCCGTCACCTCCGTCGGAATTACCGTATTCTACGGCATCCACATTCCCGAAGGCGGGGGCGCCTTCGGAAAGCACTTCCTCTACGCCCTCGCCGCCGCATCGCTCGCGGTCTTCACCCACACCATGACGTACTTTTACTTCGTGGGGATGGGGTCGAACTTGAAGCGCGCGGTGCAAGAGCACGGGCGCGGAGGGGAGCGGCTCGCCTCGAGCCGGCGCATTAAAGCCAAGGTACTTCCCTGGGCCTTTTCCGGAATGGGACTCCTGATGGTGACCTTCATCCTCGGGGGCGGCGCCCATACCCGCGCCATTCCGAGCTGGATCCATGGAGGGCTCGGATACCTATCGCTTCTCTACAGCCTCGTCGCCCTGGTGGTCGAGGGCTACTACCTTCTGCAACAGAACACCCTGGTGAACGCGTTCCAACGGGAGCTCCTGGGGGCGCGCGACTAATTTACCCGGAGCCAATACGAGGGGGATAAGGGGACAGGATGAGATAGGGAGATAAGATCAAGGTTCCTGATTCATCCCCGCATCTCCTCCTATCTCCACATCCCCCTTCTTACACTCTTCAAACCGCGCTCGCGAGGAAGCGGCTGTCGTCGTGGATCGCCCGGCTCAGCTCCCGGTAGGCGCTCTTCTGAGGCGCGGTCGAGGAGAGGATTCGGCGCAGTCCGCGAGCGACGGCGTTTCCGTTCGAGGTCTCGAAACGAAATCGAGAGAGCCGCCCGAAGTGCTGGGCCAACTGGCTGGAGTCGAAGAACACGTCGCCGACCACCATAACCCGATCGGAGAACAGATCGCTCGCGATCTCTCCCCGTCCGTCATTCCGCAGCCGGGCGAAGCAGCCGAACACTACTTTCTCGAGATCGAAGAGGAAGCCCCGGAGCTGAACGTCGATGGCGTGGCTCACGGTCTCGTCCTCGACCACGTACTCGATGAGGCCGCGCTCGTTGAACGTGCGAAGGTTCGTTGGGGTCGAGGGCTCCCCCGCGGCCTCGGGGGCTTCATCGTATCCGGGAAGAGCGATCTCCGTCGCTTCTTTGACTTCTTTCAAGGCGGGAGGCGCCGGCTTCGCCGGGCCGGGACGAACGGCGTTGCGCTCGAAGTAATTCCGCGACAGCGAACGGACCACCTTGAAGTAGGTGTTGAACCCGAGAGTCGCCCCCAGTCGAAACTGGAGGTTCTCCTGGACCTCGCGAATGAGGTGGTCCCAGCTCCCTTCCTTCACGATGAGCCCGGTCAAGCCCCCGTCGACGAAAACCCCGCCGGAGATCCGGCTCGCCCCCACGTGAATCACCATCCGTGCCCGATAAGAGTCCTCGTCCGAGCGCAGCACCGGGAGGCTGCAGCCGACCGCGGCTGCCACCAGCTCCGGGACCAGAACCGTCTCCTTCGGACGGATGCTCCCCTCGAAACAGTGCCGGAGGTTTGCGAGCGACTGCGCTCCCGAGCCCGTGGGGACGCTCGCCCAGAGCCGCTGGCGCACGAACGAGCCTTGGGGGACGACCCGCTGGAGATAGCTTCCGAGGACCTTGGGGTCTTCGACCCTCCCGGGGAAGACCGAGATCACGTCGCGCGATTTGCCCACCAGGCGGTAGGCGCGCTGGCCCACGGCCTGGATCTCGCCGCCCTTGACCTGCGCAAGGGCGGGAAAATGGGTCTCTTCGATCTCTCCGCGCCGGCGCGTAGAGAGCACGACGCACTCTCGCGAATCGAGAGCGAGACCGATTTCCTTGCGGCCGAACATACTCGTTTTTCGGGGGCGAGCAGTATATCAGAAGGCGAGGGCCACGTGTCTACTTCGACCGCAAGTCCTTCCAGGTCCCCGGCGATGGCCTCCATCTTTTCGGAGGGAAGAGCGTGTTTTTGGCTACCTGTCTCTTCTTCTTCATGAAGACGGGAGCGATCTGGGCCGCGGCGGCGATGATGGGACGCTCGAGGTTCACGAGGCGTAGTCCTCGAGCGGAGGACAGACGCACATCAGGTTCCGATCGCCGTAGGGGTTGTCGATGCGGGCGACCGGCGGCCAGAACTTGTGCGCCTTGAGCCAGGGCGCAGGAAACGCTGCCTCCTCCCGCGAGTAGGGGTGAGACCAGGCGCTCGAGGCGATCGCGGACGCGGTGTGGGGCGCGTTCTTGAGGACGTTGTCCTTCGGGTCCGCTTTGCCGGCCTCGATGGCGCGAATCTCCTCGCGGATCTGGATGAGGGCGTCGCAGAACCGGTCGAGCTCCTCTTTGGACTCGCTTTCCGTCGGCTCGATCATGAGTGTTCCCGCGACCGGGAACGAGATCGTAGGGGCGTGAAATCCGTAGTCCATGAGGCGCTTCGCGATGTCCTCGACCTCGACTCCCGAGCTCTTCTTGAGGGGACGGCAGTCGAGGATGAACTCGTGAGCCACGCGCCCCTTCTCGCCTTTGTAGAGCACGGGGTAGTGAGGCTCGAGGCGCTTTGCCATGTAGTTCGCGCTGAGGATCGCGATTCGGGTCGCGTCGGTGAGACCCTGGGATCCCATCAAGCGAATGTACGCCCAAGGGATGGTGAGAATCGCCGGGCTTCCGTAGGGAGCGGCCGAGACCGGGCCTATCGCTTTGTCTCCCCCAAGCTCCGCCAGCGGATGGCCGGGGAGATATGGAGCGAGGTGCGAGGCGACTGCGATCGGACCCATGCCCGGACCGCCTCCGCCATGAGGAATGCAGAACGTCTTGTGGAGGTTCAAGTGGCAGACGTCCGCGCCGATGATCCCCGGCGACGTGAGCCCCACCTGGGCGTTCATGTTCGCTCCATCCATGTAGACCTGCCCGCCTCGCTCGTGAACGATGCGGCAGATGTCGCGGATGCGCTCCTCGAACACGCCGTGGGTCGAGGGATAGGTGATCATCAACGCCCCGAGCTCGCCTCGATGGGTCTCGGCCTTCTTCTTCAGATCCTCGAGATCGACGTTGCCCCGGTCGTCACACTCGACGACCACCACCCGGTACCCCGCCATGACCGCACTCGCAGGGTTGGTTCCGTGGGCCGAGACCGGGATGAGGCAGACGTTGCGTCGTCCCTCGCCTCGATTTTCGTGATACGCGCGAATCACGAGGAGACCGGCGTACTCGCCCTGCGAGCCCGCGTTCGGCTGGAGACTCACGGCGGCGAAGCTCGTGATTTCCCGAAGCCAGTTCTCGAGGTTGGAAAAGAGCTCGGCGTAGCCCTGGAGCTCGTCCGCCGGCGCAAAGGGATGGGGTGAGGCGAACTCCGGCCAGGTCACGGGGATCATTTCGGTCGTGGCGTTGAGCTTCATCGTGCACGAGCCGAGAGGGATCATCGAGGTGGTCATCGAGAGGTCCCGAGCCTGGAGACGATGAAGGTAGCGAAGCATCTCGTGCTCGGAATGGTATTGATGGAAGATCGGGTGAGCGAGAATGTCGCCCTTGCGGGCGTGAGGCGAGGGAAGATCGAACGCCGCGTCTTCCGCCAGGTCCTCGAGGCGAGTCGCCTTCCCGCCGAAGATCGAGAGCAACTTCTCGACATCCTCGAGGGTTGCGGTTTCATCGAGAGCGATGCCGATGTCTCCGCCGTCATATGCGCGGAGATTGAATCCTTCTCGTCGAGCGGCTTCGAGCACCCGCTGTCCCTCAGCGGATTTCATCGACACCCGCAGCGTGTCGAAGAACGCGTGGCTTCCGAGGTCGTACCCTTTGACCCGGAGTCCCTGGGCGAGTAGCGCCGTGAGACCTCGGACCCGCCGAGCGATCGCTCTCAGACCCTCGGGGCCGTGGTAGACGGCGTACATGCTCGCCATGATCGCGAGGAGCACCTGGGCGGTGCAGATATTGCTCGTCGCCTTGTCGCGGCGGATGTGCTGCTCGCGCGTCTGGAGAGCGAGCCGGTACGCGGCCTTCCCCTGGGCGTCCTTCGAGACCCCCACGATGCGGCCGGGCGTCTTCCGGGCGTACTCCTCGCGCGTCGCGAGAAAGGCGGCATGAGGTCCGCCGGCTCCGATTGGGACTCCGAAGCGCTGCGAATTCCCGATGGCGATATCGGCCCCGAGCTCTCCGGGAGGCCGCAGGAGCGCGAGCGCCAGAAGGTCCGTCGCCAGAGTGACGACGACGCCCTTCGCCTTCGCTCGAGCGATGAGATCCCCGTAGTCTTCGATCCGGCCGCTGGTCGTCGGATACGAAAGCAAGAGCCCGAAGAACTTTCCGGAGTCGAGATCGACGGATCGCGCGGGACCCACGACCACCTCGACCCCGAGGGGCTTGGCGCGCGTTTCGACGACGGCGATGGTCTGGGGGTGAGTGTCCTCGGCGATGAAGTACCGATGGGGCTCGGCCCCGGGATGGATTCCGAGCGACATCCCCATCGCCTCCGCGGCCGCGGTCGCCTCGTCGAGAAGGGATGCGTTCGCGAGCGGGAGGCCGGTGAGATCGGCGACCATCGTCTGGAAGTTCAGTAGCGCTTCGAGCCGGCCCTGAGCGATCTCCGCCTGGTAGGGAGTGTACTGGGTGTACCAGCCCGGGTTCTCCAGAATGTTCCGCAGGATCACGGGAGGGGTGATGGTGGCGTGATATCCGAGTCCGATGAAGGACCTGGACACGCGGTTTTTCGAAGCGAGCGCGCGAAGCTTCTGAAGGAGCGCGCGCTCGGTCGCGGCCGCGGGAAGGTCGAGGGGCTTCTTCGAAAGGATGTCGGCGGGGACGGTGTCGGAAACCAGCTCTTCAATCTCCCGATAGCCGAGAAGCGCGAGCATCTCGGCGACGTCCTCGGGCCTTGGACCAATGTGTCTCGGGGGGAAGGAGTCGAGGGGCTCGAGGCTCGCGAGCTTCGCGCTCAGCTCGTTCAACCGGTTCAACCGGTGCCCTCCTGATCGAGGTATACCTGGTACTCCGCCGCGGTCATGAGGGAGGAGAGCTCGCCTTCGTTCTCGATCGCGACCACCAGAAGCCAGGCTTTTCCGTAGGGATCGGAGTTCACGAGCTCGGGCTTGTCCACCACGGTGCCGTTCACCTCGACGACCTCACCCGACACCGGGCAGAAGAGCTCGGAAACCGCCTTCACCGATTCGATGGTTCCGAAGACCTGCATCGAGGAGAGCTTCTTCCCCACCTCGGGAAGCTCCACGTAGACCACGTCTCCGAGCTGCTTCTGGGCGTAGTCGGTGATTCCGACCGTGCCCCGGCCTCCCTCCGCCTTCACCCACTCGTGCTCTTTCGAGTACTTGCGATCTTCAGGAAGCATTACTTTCTCTCCCGCTTGTAGAAGGGCGTCGGTACCACAACCGCCTTCGCCCGGCGACCGCGAATGTCGATCTCGATCTCGCTTCCCGGCGCCGAGGAAGCGGCCGGGAGGTATGCGAGCCCGATGTTCTTCTTCAGATACGGCGCGAAGCTGCCGCTGGTCACGGTATCGGAGGGAGAACCAGAGGCGAACACCGGGTATCCGTGCCGCGCAATCCCGCGGTCGACCATCTCGAAACCGACGAGCTTCCTCGCGACACCCTCTTCCTTCTGCCGGGCGAGTGCCTCCCGCCCGACGAAATCGCCCTTCTGCCATTTGACGATCCACTCGAGGTCGGCCTCGAGCACGGAGTGGTCCTCGTCGATGTCGTTCCCGTAGAGCGCCAACTTCGCTTCCAGCCTGAGGGTGTCGCGCGCCGCGAGACCGATGGGGGCGATGCCCCGCGAGGCGCCGCGCTCCAGGAGCCCCCGGGCCACCTTCTCGCCCGCGCCCGCGTCGACCAGGATCTCGAAGCCGTCTTCGCCGGTATAGCCGGTTCGAGAGACCGTCGCCGCCTCTCCCAGCACCCTGCCCTGGGCGAACCGGTAGTACTTCATCGCGCCGAGATCGACGTCGGTGAGGGGGCGGAGGATCGCCTCCGACTGCGGCCCCTGGAGCGCGAGGAGGGCGTAATCGTCGCTCGCGTTCACGAGGCTCGCGCCCGACGGACGCCGCGACTCCATCCAGGCGAAGTCCTTTTCGACGTTCGACGCGTTCACCACCACAAGGAATCGGCTCTCTCCCGTTCGAGAGACCAGGAGATCGTCGACGAACGTGCCCGTCTCGGTCGTGAGTGCGGAGTACTGCGCCTGACCGATGGCCAGTCGAGACACGTCATTGGGAGTGAGCTTCTGAAGGAAGGATTCCCCTTCCGCGCCGAAAACAAAGAACTCTCCCATGTGGCTCACGTCGAAGAGCCCGGCCTTCGTGCGCACCCTGAGGTGCTCCTCGACGACGCCTCCGAACTCGACCGGCATCTCGTAGCCGGCGAAATCGATGATGCGGGCGCCAAGCTCCCGATGGAGATCGAAAAGAGGTGTGCGCTTCAGGGGCGAGTCCGATGTAGACATCTAGTGCCGTTCCAACTATGTGGTCCTAACGAAGCGCATCTGACGGCACTCGCGTGTCTTGCCAAACGAGGCAGCCCATTCCGGCCGAACAAGTTCGAACGGCACTAGCGAGCGCTCAAGGCAGAGCGAGACGCTACCATAGCCCCCCGGGGGTGTCAATGCGACGTGAAACCGCCGAGGGAATCGATAAGCGCCCCCTTCTTCAATGAGGAAAGTCGCCTATCCCATTAGAAATAAAGGCGCTCTCCCTGGAGGCCCCCGGCGGGGAGGTTGAACCCCATGGGGATGACCACTTATACTGAGGAACAACTTCGCAGAGAATATCAAGGTTGCTGACTCAGGAAGGGCAACAGTCGACGCATGAGCGCCGAGACCTACACCGTTCGCTGCTGGAACTGTCTGAACGACTTCGAAGCGGTCGAGGCCGTCTGGTGCAGCTGCGACCCGAAGCACCCGTCGAAGCTCTGCCCCTTCTGCCTGCACTGCTTCTGCCCCGCCGACGACGGTTACAAGCGCCGTTTCTGGGCCTCCGCTCCGGGATCGCTCAAAGACGAGGTCTCGATGCTGGAGCGCAGCCTGGACCGGCTGGGAGAGATCCTGGTCCGGAATCAGAAGCTCAAAACGCCTCAGCTCCTCCAGGCCCTTCGCGAGCAGGAGCGCACCGGCGGGCTGCTGGGGAAGATGCTCATCCAGAAGGGCTGGGTCACCCAGCAGGACATCGACGACGCGCTGAAGTATCAGGGCTACCAGCCCCTGGTCGATAGCCAGGGTCTCGAGCTCACTCCCGCCCCCCAGTCGGCCGCGGGCAATCCCGCCCAGCTCCTCGAGTACCTACTGGCGCTCGCCGCCCGCAAGGGGGCGTCCGACATCCACCTCGAGCCCTCGTCGACCGATCTTTCGATAAAGCTCCGCGTCGACGGCTTGTTCTACAAGGTGAAGCCGCTTTCGAGCGATGCCCTGGTGCCGCTCCTCCAGCGAATCCACGAGGTCTTCAGTCTGGATCCCCGCCACGAGGACTTGCCCCAGAGAGGCCGGGCTCAGCTCGAGCTGGAAGGGCACGACTTCGACCTCCTGGTGACGACGCTCCCCACGCGGATGGGGACCAGCGTCACCATCAAGCTCGTCGATCGCCGCTTCTTCCTCAAGAACTTCACCGCCCTCGGCTTGACCCCGGCGGATCAGCTGCTCCTCGTCCGCGCGCTCGATACACCCTCGGGTCTCATCATGGTGACCTCGCCCCCCTACAACGGCGCCATGACCACTTCCTATTCTCTGATGGATCAGGTGACGAAGTCCGAGAGGCGCGTCGTGAGCATCGAACGGTCGATCCAGTGGGAGGTGCCGTACGTCCATCAAATGGAGGTGAACCAGGACAAGGGGCTCGATTTTGCGGCGGCCCTGCGGTCGGTCGCGAGCATGCGGCCGGACGTCGTCTTCATCCTCGAGCTCAACGACCGGGCGACGGCGAACCTCGCCTGTCAGCTCGCGACAACGCTCATGGTCATCACCACCTTTCCCGCCTTCGGCGCGGCCGAATCCATCTATCGCTTCCTCGAGCTCGGAGTCCCCGCTTCGCTCCTCGCGCGCGGGCTCTCCCTCGTCCTCAACCAGCGCCTGGTGCGGCGAATCTGCCCGCACTGCCGCGACGAAGGAAGCCAGGCCGACCCGCAGAAGCTCGGCACGTACGGGATCAGCCCGAAGGAAGCCAAGACCTTGCGGCTCTACAAGGGGCGCGGCTGCAACAATTGCCATCGCCTCGGCTATCGCCGCCGAAAGGGCCTTTTCGAGCTCATCGTCGTCGATCCTCACTTCCGCGAGAAGCTCGCTTCCGGCCCGACGCTCGCCGAGATCGAGGCCGTAGCGCGGAGCGCGGGCATGGAGTCGCTCCGGCAGCGATGCCTCAAGGACGTGTCCGCCGGGGTCACCTCACTCGACGAGTTCATCCGCTGGCGGATGTGAGCTCCCGCTCGCCTCGGCGCCCGTTCGGCCCTCTTCCCACTTCTGATAGGCATCGAGAAGCCCCGCGAGGAACCGCGTCCGGCGATCGGGGCTCGCGAACAGGACCTGCGGCGCGTATCTCGTTCGTCCCTCGATCGTGAAGCTCTTGGAGGGAACGGAAGCGAAGAGACCCTTCTGCCCGCGCATGACGCGGAAACCCCTCACGATGATTCCGTCGGCGACATCCACGTCGGCGAAGGCCACGATCTTTCCGTCTTTGTTGTACCTGGGTTCGTAGAAACTTGCATCCATAGAGTTTTCTCCTTAATGAGGAAGGGAAGGAACGCAAAGGCGCAAGGATCCGCAGAGGCGCAGTGAGGACTCGATTTTCCTTGGCGCCCTTGCGTTTCTTTGCGCCTTTGCGTTCTTCCGGGTCTTCCGGTTCTTCCGGGCCTTCACATTGCCTGCCACTTGCCCCCGCCGCGGTAGCGGACTACCCGCACGCGCCCGGTGGAACCGAAGATGACGACGGCATAAACGAGGCCGTAGTCGTTGGTCAGATACAGCGTGCCGGTGGTGGAGGATCCCAGGGGAGAGAAGGAGACGATGTGGCTGCGGCCTATCTGAAGGCCGCGCATGGGCAACTTCGCCCCCGCGGGGAGGCTCCCGTACCGGACGCCGGGGAAGGTCTCGCTGAGGCGGTACGGCTCGCGAAACATCGGGTCAGCGCCGCTGTCGACGTCCACGCGCCGTATGCCGTTCGCGTTTCCGTCCGCATGGATCGAGAACACCGGGTCGCCGTCCACCTCGTCGAAGACGACACCCATGTAGCACGCCTGCGCGGCCGCCCTCGCGCGCACCTGACGCATGAGACCGCGCAGGTAAAACGCCGCTCCGCGCAGCCGTGACTCGTGCACCATCGACTGGGCTTTCGGAATCGCCGCCGCGACCATGACCATCGCGAGGCTCACGGCGACCAGAAGCTCGAGAAGCCCGCGGCCCGATTGCGCTCGAAGCACCGCCGCGAAGGGGCCGGCGGGCTTTCGTTCCCGCCAGCCCCCGCCCGGAAGCCTTGTAGCTCCCATCGGCGCCATCGTCACTTCTTCCGCTTTTCCTTGTCGGAACCGAGGGTGACGTGGGGCTGAAGCTTGAGGAAGCTCTTCTCTCCGATGCCGCGGACGTTCATGAGCTCCTCCGCCTTCTCGAAAGGACCGTTCTCCTCGCGATAGGCGATGATCCGCTTCGCCACTTGCTCGCCGATGCCGGGAAGCTTCGAAAGCTCCACGACGCCGGCCTGGTTGACGTCGACTTTGATCTCCGACGCCGACGACGGCTTCTCCTTGGACTGGCCGGCGAGACTCGTTCCGGTGAGACCGACGAGACCCACGAGGCTCAAGAGGGACGAAAACAAGAACGCGTTTTTCACTTCGATTTCTCCTATTCGTTGAAAAGGCTTGCCAACAGGGTCCGACCGGAAGCACGACCACTCCGGCGGTCCCTTCCTCGGTCATCGAGTCGCGCGCGCTCCGGGATTCGAGCCGACACCGAGCCGCGCGCTCCCCGCGCCCAAGAATGAGAGGACGTTTTGTCTTTTCCTTCAGACCTCCTTTCCCGAGGTCCCGACCACGACCGTCATCGGGAACCTCTGAGCTCGAGAAGCCACTAACGCAAGCGCCGGACCACGTCAGCAATCGGGCCCATGCAATTGATGAAGTCGCTTTTGCACAGAGAGTTCGAAGAGGGAGTCCGATCGCCCCGCGGGCTCGAAACCTCTCCGAGCGTCAACGACTTGTTACGCCGAGCGCTGACGCCGACGCGAAGAGCAGCGCGGGCAATCACCTGAAGGTGTCACGCCTCGTTGACACCTCTTTGTCACCCGGACAGTGAAGGCGGGCGGGGGCCCGGGGGCTGAAGTCGAGCGCGAACTTTGTGGTATTATTTAAAGTAGTGGTTGAGGTTCCACCGTCCCTCCTCCACTTCGCGCCCAGCTGACGGAGGGTTTCTCAAGCGAGTCTGATGGAAGACAGAGAAAGCGGGAATCTGAGCCGGAAGCCCGCGCTCGACCTCCTCGTCGAGCTGCATCGGGGATCGGTAACGGGCTCGCTCAAGCTCGAACGGGCTCCGCTGCAGAAGGCGGTCTACTTCCGCGACGGCCAGATCCTGTTCGCCGCTTCGAACGACCCCAAGGATCAACTCGCCTCGATCCTCGTGGAAGAGGGAAAGCTCGGGCCGGATCAGATGCAGGTGGCGCAGGCGCGAGTCTCGCCCGGCAATCCCCTGGCCAAGGTGCTCACCGAGCTCGGCTACATCTCGCAGCGCGAGCTCGCCGAGGCGGCGCGCATCAAGGTAGAGAAGATCCTGACCGATCTCTACACCTGGAAGGAGGGGACCTACCAGTTCGCGACGAAGTCGCTTCCCAAAGGGGCGATCGATCTCGAGCTCTCCACGTCGCGTCTATTCTTCGCGAGCATCCGCCGAGTACAGGACCGCGATTGGGTCCTGCGTCAGCTCGGCTCGCTCGACACCGTTTTGAAGCCAGCCGCCTCGCTCCAGCAGTTTCTTGGCGAGACCGACCCCGAGCATCTCGCGGGGGAGGTGCTCCGGCTCGCCGACGGAGTGAAGACCGTCAAGCAGATCGGAGCGGTATCGGGCCTCGGAGAGTTCGAGGTATGCAAGGTGCTCGCGGCCGCCCTCGTAGCTGGGGCCCTCAGCCGGCGCGACGCCTCGGTGATGCCGGCGAGCGACGATGCTTTCTCGTTTCCGCGCGGACAGGAGAGCTTGTCGTTTCCACCTCCGCCCAAGCCGAGTTTCGGAAACGAGACTGCGGCCATCTCCGAGGCGGAGTCGTCCTCCGACTCGATGAGCTACGACACGGTTTTCCAGGCCGCGGCCGTGAAGCGCGCTCCCCCGGCGAAGGACGCCGAGAGGACGGTGCTCAATCCTGCCCCCGCGAGAAGAGGCGGGTCCCAACGCGCGGCGCCGCCCGCGCGAGAGGCAGCGCGAGGCCG
>Ga0209002_10002894_pt1 | contig 13716 bp, 15 predicted proteins | sample Rifsed16ft2_FD_184010 | JGI IMG/M metagenome (GOLD analysis project Ga0209002, IMG submission 184010) | Soil microbial communities from Rifle, Colorado, USA - sediment 16ft 2 (version 2) | ecosystem: Environmental > Terrestrial > Deep subsurface > Rock core/Sediment | place: Rifle, Colorado...
TGCTGGACGCCGATGACCCGTCGGTGCGCGCCTTCGGCGGCGGCACCGCGCTGATGCAGATGATGAAAGCCGGCGTGTTCCAGCCGACGCGGCTGGTCAGCCTGCGCGGCGTCGAGGCCCGCTATGCGAAAGTGAAGGGCGCGGCCGACGGCAGCCTGCATATCGGCGCGCTGACGACATTGACCGCACTGGGGCAGGCGAAAATCGTCAAAACCCGCGCCCCGGTGATCATCGACACCCTGAAAACGCTGTCCAATGTGCGCGTGCGCAATGTCGCCACGCTGGGCGGTCATCTCGCGCACGCCCCCGACGCTCGCGACGAGGACGAGGTCCGCGAGGCCGACGAACAGGCCGTTCTCGAGCACGCCGGGCACGTTGTTGATCTCCCTCTCGAGCTTCTCCGGCTTCGGGATCGACCCGAACTTGCAGTCGAGGATGTAGTTCCCGTTGTCCGTGCGGAACGGGTCCCGGTCCGCGGTCCGGATTGTGGCGGTGCACCAGAGGGTCTCGAGCGCAAGTTTCGTCTGCCGCCAGCCGAACGGGTGGACCTCGACGGGAACCGCCATCCTCGTCCCGAGCACGGGGACGACCTTGGACCGGTCGACGACGATGACCACGGACCGCGCGGACCGCGCGACGACCTTCTCCCGGAAGTGCGCACCACCGCCCCCTTTGATCAGGTTCAGTTGCGGATCGACCTCGTCCGCACCGTCGATCGCCACATCGACACCCTCTACCTCTTCGAGCGAGATGAGCGGCAGCCCGACCTCGCGCGCGAGCCGTTCCGTCGCGAGGGACGTTGCGACGGTGAGGATCTTCCATCCTCTGTCATGCACGACCTCCGCTAGCTTCCGGATCGTGTACGCGACCGTCGACCCCGTTCCGAGCCCGACCGTCATCCCGTCCTTCACGTGCGCGACCGCGGCCTCGCCCGCGAGACGCTTGAGTTCCTCGCTCACAGGTTCGCGAACTCGGGGCTGTGGAAAAAGGTTCCTCCCGTGTCGGAGCATACGTTGGACGGGACGGACGACACGAAGCTGGCGCCGCCCCGGAACGCTTAAGAGTCTCCATGTCCTCCCGTGACACGGATGGCGCGCATCGGGCTCGTGACCCTCGTCGCCTTCGGCGTGATCATGGGACTCTCGTCGACCTGGGAGCGTGCGACCGATGGGCCCCAGGTCCCGGTCGTTCCGCTCGAGGAGGGTGCGGAGCTGCCCACGATTCGCCCGAACACCATGGTGGGCGACGACCTGAGCGGCCGCCATGGGGACACGCGGCCCCCGAGGCCCTCAACCCCGCCGCCGATGTCAACCCCGCCGCCAATTGGTGCCCCGCAGGACGGCGGCCTTTCCATCGCCCCGATCCGGTTTCGACTGAGCCCGGGCGTGTCGGGTCCCGTGGGGTTCGAGACCCTTGGCGAAGGATACGTCAGCTACTACCTCTACGGCGAACCATGGGGCAGGGGTTGTCTGGCGATCCGCGATGCGGACACGTGGACGGCGTTCTGGGACGTCCACACCTCCGGCATCTCTCCCCAGCCCTCGGCGCCGGACGTCCCCTTCGATCGTGAGATGGTGCTCGGGTGCATCCTCGGGACGTGGACGGACTGTTGCTCGTCGTACATCGAGATTACGGGGGTCGAGGCGTTCGGGGACGACTACATCGTGTCCGTCGACGCTCATCAAGAACACGGCATGCTCACGATGCTGACGAATCCCTTCCACCTCGTGAAGCTTCCACGCACGGACGGACGGGTCGCCTTCCCGCTCCCGGAGATTCCGCCCGTCCCGTAAGGCAGCAAGCTCATCGGCCCGATGATTCGGGAAAAGGCGAACGGACTCGCGAGCTACAAACGGATGGACCAATCTACCTAAGTACGCCCACGACCGTGCGTTTCGTCGTGGTCGGGAGAAGGGCGTTGGCGCAGCCAGGGACCGGTCGGGTCAAGGTGACGCTGAACCAGAAGGTGCTCGTGCACCTCCTCCCGTTCGCGAGGTACGCGGACCGTTGGGACGCGCCCGTCCCGATCACGCAGCAGGGGATCGCGGACACCCTCCGCGTGCGCCGTTCGCACGTCACACTCGCCCTCCAATCCCTCGCGAACCGCGGTCTCGTCACGCACGACTCGATGCGGATCGCGGGCGGCACGCGACGCAGGAAGGCGTACTTCCTGACGCCACACGGATACGAACGTGCGCGGGAGACGGAGGCGTTTCTGGCGGCGATGCCCGTGGTGGTCGGCGCGGACGGCACGGAGATCGCCTTCGGACGCGTCCACGAGAAGTTGGGTGACGCCTACACGCTGCGGGACCTCCTCGCGTACCTCCGGTCCGACGGCGTCCTCGACCCGCCCGGAGCAACGGGTTAAGCTCTCGCGCGATTCCAGGGTGTGCAAGTCGCCGCTCTGTTCTCTGGCGGGAAGGACTCCACGTACGCGATCTACGCGGCGCTCCAGCGGGGCTGGGAGGTCTCGCACCTCATCGCGATCCATCCCGAGGACCCCGCCTCGATGCTGTACCATGTGCCGAACGTGCACGTGACGCCCCTCCTGGCAGAGGCGATCGGGATTCCGATTGTGGAGGAGCCTGCCGGGTCCGGAGAGGAGGCCGAACTCGAGGCCCTGCGCAACGCGATTCGAAAGACCGGTGCGAAGGGCGTCCTTGTCGGCGCGATCGCATCGGACTACCAGCACGCACGCGTGAACCGCGTCGGGAACGAGCTCGGCGTCCGCGTGTTCGCACCGCTTTGGCGGCGGAATCCCGAACACCTCCTCGCGGATTACCTCGCGGCCCGGTTCGACATTCGTTTCTCCGCGGTCAGCGCGGAGGGCCTGGACGCGGCTTGGCTGGGCCGCTCCCTCGACACGACCGCCGCCAAGGAGTTGCTCCACCTGCGGGACCGCGTCGGACTCCATCCATGCGGGGAGGGTGGCGAGTTCGAGACCGTCGTGCTCCACGCGCCGTTCTTCCGGCGGCGCCTCGAAGTCCTTGAGGCAGAGCCCGTCTGGGAAGGGACCTCCGGCTCTTGGAGGATCAAGGACGCGCGCCTCGCGTGAGGACTACTTCTTCGTCGGGACCCAGACGTACGACGTGCCGTCGAAGAGCCACGCGCCCTCCGAGGGCTTCTTGTTGTGCAGGGAGGGGATCGCGATCGCGACCGCCACGAGGAGGCCGGCGATGGGCACGAGCACGAACGCCGCGATCGCCAAGGGGGAGGGCGACGGGGGAATCGTCTGCGCGGAAAACTCGTCTCCCGGAGGCGTGCTCTGGCCCGGGGTGCAGTGGTGCGCCAGGGCGCCCGGGACGAGGGCGAGGACCGCGAGCAGGCCGAGGATCGGAATCCAACGGGCCGAGGACATTCCGCCGCGACAATCTCATCTCGGGAGATAAGGGTTCCGGCCAAATGTCGGCGGGGAGAATCGGTGAGGGCGGGCAGACCACGCGAAGCGGTGCCCGCCTACCGGTTCAGGCTCGAGAGAACACGGATCGCCTGGATGGCCGCGGGATCGACGGGTCTAATCTCCGGGGATGGGGTGGGTTTCTGTTTCACCATGTTTCACCTCGGCGGCAGCGGAACGTCGCCGGACGACTTCGTGGGAGACCGCCATATTTAATCGTGTGGACGCAACCGGCGTCCGGTGATAGCCAGGCGGGAGCGTCGAGGACGAACATGGGGCTGGGCCGATTTGAACGGCCGTCACAGGCTCCCAAAGCCCGTAGGATGGACCAAGCTACCCCACAGCCCCATGCGCGGCCGATGGCGCATGCTCGATAAGAACCCTAGCGCGCGAGTTCCCTGGCGGCGAGCGCCACGGCCTCCGCACTCCCATATCGGGCCCGCCATCCCAGCGCCCTGAGGCGGTCCACGGACAATCCCATGCGGCGCACGTCCCCCTTCCACCCGCCGCCGTCGATGCCGCCACTCCATCGGTAGGCCACGTCTCGCAGTTCCATCGCCCCGCACACGGCGTCTGCGACTTCGCGCACCGTGATCGTGTCCTCCGTACCGACGTTGAACGCGGAGACGCCCTCGCCGATCTTGGACCACGCGAGGAGGATGGCGCGGAGCGTGTCGTTGATGTGCACGTACGACTTGTGCGTGCCTGGTTCGCGGCCGAGGATCTCCAGCTCACCGGGGTTCGCCTTGAGCTTCCATACGAAGTCGTGGACGATGCCGTGCGTCGCCCCACCGCCGACGACGTTCGCAAAGCGGTACACGACCGCGCTCCCTCCGTCCTGCGCCCACCCGTGGAGGAGCCCCTCCCCCGCCAGCTTCGACGCGCCGTAGACGGAGATGGGCTCGAGGGGCGCGTAGTCCTCCGGCGTGGGCACGACGGAGGGCTCGCCGTACACCGTCGACGTCGACGCGAACGCGATCCTCGTCACGTCGGCGTCGCGCATCGCGTCGAGGAGCCGCGCGGTCGCGAGGACGTTGTTCGCGAACACCTCCCGCGGGTTCTTCTCCCCCGTTCGCACGTCCGCGCTCGCCGCGAGGTGGAAGACCGACGTGCAATCGCGGAGGATCGGCGCAAGGTCGTCCGACAGGACGGTCGCGTGATGGACGGTGACCTTCGTGGAGGCGACGAGGTCGCGGATCGCTTCGATCTCCCTCGAGCGGTCGATCACGACGCAGGTCGCACCGCGGAGGACGAGGGCGCGCACGAGGTGCCGGCCGATGAACCCGAGCCCGCCCGTGACCAGGAACCGCTCAGTCTCGATTCTCATTCCGTTTCCCCCGGACGTACAGCCAGGCGACCGCCGCAACGAACGCGATCATAATCAAGATTCCCGCCGCGACGCCGATCGTCTGCGCAGTCGGCGACGCCAGTGCGTCCAGGACCGCGTCGCCGGCAAAGTAGCCGAGGATGCCCATGGGGATGGCGCCGATGGCACTGCCCGCGACCACCGCCAGGAACACGTGCACCCGCTCGATGCCCAAGACGCGGCCGAGGACGGAGCTGAACAGGCCCCCCGTCATCTGGACCGGCAGGGCGACGTACGCCGCCAATGCCGCGAGCGTCATGCGTTCGCCCCACTTCCGCCGGGCGATCACCTCGTGGCACTTCGCCTCCACGCGGCGGACAGCGCCGCCCACGTAGGGCAGCTTTTCGAGGAGGTCCCAGTTCCAGGCGATGAACAGCGCGGTGAACACGTCGACGAGGACGATGCTCGCCACCGCCAGGACGAACTCGTGGGGGGAGGCGCTGAACCCCTGGAGGCGGAACATGAGGAGCGGGACGACCACCTCCGTGCCGACGGGGGCGAACATGTAGAGGAACATGCCCTCGAACACAATGGTGTACCAGGCCTCCGCCGAGACGGCTGGGAGAAGCGACACGATGTACAGGAACCCGATCGCAAACGGGAGGACGAAGAGGCTTGCGCGGAACATCGCTTCGGCGGCTTTCGACCGCGAGCGCACGTCACCCTCCGGAGAACAGCGCCATCAGGGCGCGCGCGGCGTTCCCGCGGTGGGACATCGCGTCCTTCTCGTCCGCGGTCATCTCCCCGAACGTCCGCTTCTGGCCTTGCGGCACGAAGATCGGGTCGAAGCCGAAGCCGCTGACGCCCCGAGGCGCCTGGGAGATCGTCCCTAGACATTCCCCCTTGACAATGCGGTTCTTCCCGCGGCGGCGCAACCCGAGCACGGTCTCGAACTGCGCGGCCCGGTTCGACTCGCCCTTGAGGAGGCGCAGGATCCCGTCGGCGCCGATCGTCCGGAACGCGTGGGAGGAGTAGACGCCCGGAAACCCGTGGAGGGCCTGGACGAACATCCCGCTGTCGTCGATGATGAAGTCGTCGAGCTTCTTTCCGAGCACGTCGAGCGCGTGGCGGACGACCTCCTCAAGCGTGTCCGCCTGCAGCTCCGGGTAATCCCGGTCCAGACGTTCGATCGCGATTCCCCTGCCCTCCAGGATGTGGGACAGCTCACGGAACTTCCCCTCGTTCGTCGTGACGAAACGCATCATGTGTACCGCCCTCGTTCCTCGATCTCGCGCATCTTCGCGATCGCCTCCTCCGCCTTCGGATGGGCCGCGCGGTAGGCGGCGAGGACCTCGTCGAAGAGGTCGAGAACGTCGAAGTGCGCGCTCGTCCATGCCTCCTTCAAAAGTCGCAGGTCGACCCCCTGCGACTCGAGCGCATGCGTCTTCTCCCCCATGCTCTGGTCGATGAGGTGGATGCGGCCGTCCCTCCAGAGCATGTTCGAGGTCGTCAGGTCCCCGTGGACGAGGCCATGTACGTGGAGCGTTCCCGCCGCGTGGCCGACCGCCCGTGCGACCGTGCGAGGGTCCTCGAGCCGCTTCTGCAGGACCTCCTTCACCGTTGGCCCGTCGATGAACTCCATGACGATCCGGTGACCCGCCAGGTCGACGTCGTAGAGGATGGGGACTGAGATGCCAGCCCGGCGGACCTCGTGCATGAGGCGCACCTCCGTGCGGATGCGCTGGCGGCGGAGGTCATCGTCAAGTCGTTCGTGGCGGTATCCCTTCGGGATACGGACCTTCTCGACCGCTTGCCGCCCGTGCCACTCGATTCGCCGCAGTTCCGCCTCCGCGCCGCGCTTCAAGAGCACGGCCGCGCATCCGACGGATTCTAGATAAGGTTACCCCGTGGCTGCCGCCTCCGCGCGGAAGAACGCGATCGCTTCCCGAGCGGCGTCCTCCGTCGCGTGGTACCGGAAGTCGGGCGGCATGCCCGCTGCGTACCGCTGGTCCAGGTAGCGCCGGTCCATGAGCACGACGATCGCGCGGTCGCTCTCGCCGCGGATCGGACGACCGGCGGCCTGCAGCACCTTGTTCAGCGCGGGGTAGACGACCGCGTACTCGTACCCCTTCTCGCCGCCAAACTTGGCCGCGTAGTACGCCTTGAGCGCCTCGACCTCGAGCGTCGGCGGCGACAGAGGGAGGCCGACGATGCAGACCGCACGCAGCAGGTTGTCGCGATAGTCCACGCCCTCGGACAGGCCGCCGCCGAGGACGCCGACGAGTAGCCCGCCCGTCTCCTGGCGGGACTGAAGCCACCGAAGGGATTGGTCCCGGTCCGCCTTCGTCCAGGTCTGCCGTTCGACGAGGACCTCCTTCGGCAGGTCGGACCAGCGGACGCGCGCGAGCACGCGCTCCATGAGGTCGTACGAGGGGAAGAACGAGGCCACGTTGCCGGGGACGGCGGCGGCGACGCGCGTGATCTCCTCCGCGATCGCACGGTACATCCGATCGTCCCTCCTTCCGTACGCGGTCGTCACGCGCGGCGTCACGACGACGCGTCGGTTCTCGGGCGGGAAGGGAGACCCGTAGGCGCGGAGCACGCGGCGCTCGGGCTCCAGCCCCAGGAGGTCTGCGTACATGCCGGTGGGGTGGAGCGTCCCGCTCATGACGACGGACGCGTACACCTCGTGGAAGACGGGGCGGCCGAGGATCGACGGGTCCAGGAGCCTGTAGGAGACGCGCTTCTCTGTGCCGCCGTCTGCGAGGCGCAGGACGGCCTCCTCGCGCTCCTCCCACATCCGCAGGAACGTGGACACGTCGAGGAGCGGGGTCGTCACGCCGAGCCGGATCAGCATCTCGCCCGCACGGTGGCAGTCCCGGGCGAGGTCTTCGGGGCGGATGACAGGACCGCCGCTGGCGGCCTTCTCCAGGAGCTCATCCAAGAAGTCGCGCGTCACCCGGCTCTCCCGTCGAAGGGGGCGGAGGGCGGCCTGGAGCGCCTGGGCCATTGCACTCAGTTCCGCCGCCAACGGTGGATCGACCTGCCGCGCATCGCGCGCTGCGCGCATGAGTCCGAAGAGGGTCAGGTCCCCGCACTGCTGGCTCCGGATGCGGTCCGGGAGGTTGTGCGCCTCGTCGACGAGGAGGATCGAGTCCGCGAGGGATCTTCCGATGCGGCCGAAGATTCTCTCCTGCAGGTCGCTGAAGACGTAGTTGTAGTCGCACACGATCGCGACCGCATCCTTCGCGGCCTCCAGCGCGGTCTTGTGTGGGCACACGCCGTCGTGGCCGCACGCTCGGATGAGGTCCTGGACGTGGAGCGCCCTTCGTCGAATCTCTGCTACGGTCGACTCCGCGTTCGCGCTGTAGAACGAGCACGCGCGCGAGGCGACCTTCGCCTCACAGTACGCGTGGAAGGCGCGGCCGCCCCGGGGGGCGTCCGGTTGGAGGCACATCGCGTGCTTCCCGATCACGTCCACGACCTGGAGCCGAACGCCGCGCGCCTCCATGCGCTGGACGGTCTCGACTGCGATGCGGTGCTGGCTCTGCTTCGACGTTAGGAACAGGACGACCAAGTCCTCACGCACCGCGTGCTCGAGCCCCGCCGCCAGAGCGACCGCGGTCTTCCCGAGGCCCGTGGGCGCGTGCGCCACGAGGTGCTTGCCCCCCGCGATCGCGCGACGGGCGTCCGTGAGGAAGGCCGCTTGGCTGGGACGCACGCGGTCGAACGGGAAGAGGGAGGGCACATGCTCAGGCAGGCGGGCCACCGGGTCCTTCGTTCTCGTGGAGGTGAGTGAAGGTGCGTATTGCAGGTACGGTCCTTGGGCACTCCGCCGCAATCCTTTTGGCGATGATGGGTCTCGCTTCCCTCCGTTGATCGAGGTCCAAGGGCTCGTCAAGTCCTATGGCGGCCGCCGCTCCGTCCGCGCGCTCGACGACGTCTCCTTCACGGTCCCGAGGGGGGACATCTTCGGGTTCCTCGGCCCGAACGGTGCCGGCAAGACGACGACGATCCGGATCCTCTCGACCGTGCTCGACCCGACAGCAGGCACGATCCGGATCGACGGCCACGACCTGGGCGACGATCCGTTGGCGGTGAAGGAGAGGCTCGGACTCATGCCGGACGAGGTCGCGTTCTACCCGACGCTCACGGGCGAGCAGCACCTCCGGTACTACGCCTCGTTCCACAAGATCCCGCGGGCGGAGGCGAGGAAGCGCGCGAAGGAGTCCCTCGAGCGGTTCGGCCTCGGGGACGCGGGGAGCAAGAAGCTCAAGGCGTACAGCCACGGGATGAAGAAGCGCCTCGCGCTTGCACAGTGCCTCCTCCACGAGCCGGAGGTCATCATCATGGACGAGCCGGCGAACGGGCTCGACCCGCAGGGCATGCGGTACTTCCGCGACCTGATCCGCTCGTTGAACCATGAGGGGAAGACGATCTTCCTCTCCTCCCACCTGCTGTCCGAGGTCGAGCAGCTGTGCAAGCGCGTCGGGATTATCGACCGCGGGCGCATAGTGGCGGTGGACTCCATCGAGAACCTGACCGCGCGCCTAGCCGTGGGCGCGCCCGCGATCCTCCATGTCATCGCCACCGAACTGTCCGACGCGATTCTTGAGGCCGTCCGGGCAATCTCGGGGGTGACCGCCGTCGAGCGCACGGAGGCGGGTGCTACGGTGACTGCGAGCCCGGGGACCGACGTCGGGCCCGAAGTCAGCAAGTCGATCGTGCTGGGCGGCGGGAAGCTCCGCGAGATCAGGACGGAGCAGCGAAACCTCGAAGACTTGTTCCTGTCCTTGACGAAGGGAGGCCCGGCGTGAACCTCCTGACGTTCTTCCGCGGACTTCCGCAGGTCGCGCGGCAGGAATTCCTCGCGAACCTGAAGAGCGTCCGCCTCCTCATCATGGTCGCAGTCCTTGCCCTCGCCGTCGTTGGCGGCGCTTACGGCCTGAGCGGCGGGCCGGGGGGAGGGAACCTCCCCCCTCTCGTGGTGTGGCCTCACCCGGCATACGAGACGAACGGCTCTCACGTGGCCTCGGTGTTCGTCTCGGACCCGTTCGGCAGCCCGCGGGCGGACGTGCGCGTGACGTTCTCGTCATCTTTCCGAGCGACAGGCGACCTCGGCGAGGCCCGCACGAATGCGAGCGGGTTCGTCCGATTCCCAATGGGTAACCGCACGGACGTCTTCGTGGCGGCGCAGACGGGGACCGTCCAGGTTGGTTCGCAGATCGCTTGGTTCCCCAGCCTTGTGAATTTCACTTGGACGACGGACCAGTTCGACTTTGGCGGCGATAGCGTGCGAGAGACGCTCGCGGTACACGTCGTCGACCGTTCGGGAGCGCCCGCGGCAGCCCGGCTCTCCGTGAACGGCACCTACGTCCGCGACGTGGACGCTCGCGGATATGGACGGCTTGGCCTGCCCGTCGGGCCCTCGAACATCATGATTGAAGTGGCGGGAGAGGCGGAGACCTTCACCGTCTTCGTCTTCGAAGATCCTTTCGGCTCCCTCTTTGGCACACCGGACGCGACCCTTTTCTTCCTTTCCGCCGTTTTCCTGTACCTCATCGTCCCGATTTTCGCCATCGTCGTGACGTTCGACGCGGTCTCGAAGGAACGGGTGCAAGGGACCCTCGACCTGCTTCTGTCCCGCCCCGTGTCGCGCTCCGGCGTCCTCCTAGGGAAGTTCCTCGGCTCGTTCGCCGCGGTGGCCTTCCCGGTGACCTTGGTGAACCTCGTCGGCCTTGGGGTGATCACCGCCACGAGCGGGGAGTCGCCCTCGGGGGGATTCGCAACCGCGTTCCTCGGGTTCACCCTCCTCCTCATCGCGTTCTACGTCCTGCTCCAGATCATCTTCTCCACTCTTGCGAAGACGAGCGGCACGGCAGTCCTTTTCGGCGTCCTCCTGTGGCTCCTGTTCAACCTCCTCTACAACGTCCTGACGCTCGCAATCGGCGCCCTCTTGGGGGACCCCGCAGCGAGATTCCAGTTCCAGCTGTACGCGGGTCTGGGCAACCCGAGCGCGATTTACCAGCAGCTCGTCCTCCTGTATGCCCCGTTGAACCTGACGGGCTTCCTTGGCGGCACCGCCATCGGCGGCGACGTGCTCGGCGCGGCGGCTGCCGTGTGGCTCGTGGTCCTCCTCGTCCTCGCCCTATGGGTCTTCGAGCGGAAGGCGGCCGCGTAGGTTCCGTTGATAACCGCGTGCGTACGTTGATTACGCTCCGCATCGGCTCTTGAACCGCGATGCCCACCGAGGGCCTTTGCGAGGTCTGCGGCTGGCGTGGGGAGGACGACGTGTGCCCGCGATGCGGGACGATCCTCCACGTCGGTCGGGCGCGGTGCCGGGTGTGCCGAAAGGAGCTCCCCGGTCCGATTGCGCGGTGCGCCGAGTGCGGGGGCGCCGAACCGTTGCTCGAGAACGCGCCCGCGGAGTCGATCGAGCGCCTCATCCAGTTGCCCGGCATCGACGACCGGATGGCTCGGTGGCTGTACGGGCGCGGGTACTGGGACCCTGCGGACGTCCTCAAGCTCGCCCTCCCGGAGCGCGCGATCCGCCTCGGCCTGCACCGCACGCTCGCGCGGAAGATCACGCTCAACCAACTCACGGTCGCCCCGCGCATTCGAAAGGAGGTTCCCTGTCCTGTGTGCGAGACGCCGAAGGCGTCCGCGAATGCGGTGTGCGTTGCCTGCGGCGCTCGCGGCGAGCGGGAGCCGACTCCCGAAGAGATCCAGCGTCAGCTCGCGGAGGTCGTGGGGGAGGTCCAGGACTTGGCGGCGGATCCCGACTTCCTCGAGATGCCGACAGACCTCCGCGAGGAGATCCTCGACGCCTTCGACGCCGACGTCGCCCCCGCGATCCCTGTCCCCCAGGCCTCGCGGACCTACGAACGCCAGTTCAGCGAGTGGAGGGCGTGCGGCATCGACACGACGCTGCTCGAGCAGATCCTCCACCAGGAGGGAGAGGCCGCCTTCCGCAGCAAGTTCGCGCCGATCGTCCGCCGCCAGCTCGGAAAGCGAAGGGACAACGGCCGGTTCTGGTGTCCGGTGTGCGACGAGGAACTCGCCCCGGAGGAGCCGGAGTGCGAGAACTGCGGCGCGAAGTTCAGGTGAACCATCTTATACGGACGGCAGGTTCGGCCGAGCGCGTGTCTTACTGGGTGCAGGTCCAGCCCCGCGGCGGGTTGCGGTTCAGCGCCGAGGAGGTCCGCCAGATCCTCGTCGCGGTCGGCGCGATGACCCTCGCGTTCGCACTCGCGCTGGTCGGAGGAATCGCGGGCGCGAGAAACCTGGGGAGTCCGGCCGGACTCGGGATTCTCTTGGCCGTCTCGTTGGTCGCGGTGGTCACCGCGTTCCTGCTCCACGAGCTCGCCCACAAGGTCGTCGCGCAGCGCTACGGGTGTTTCGCGGAGTTTCGGTACTCGCTCATGGGATTGGGGATCGGGATCCTCACCGCCGCGTTCGGGTTCCTGTTCGCAATGCCGGGAGCGGTCGTCATCTCCGGGCACGTGGACGCTCGCCAGACCGTCCGGATCAGCGCCGCCGGGCCTGGCACGAACCTCGCGATTGCGGGGACGACCACGGCGGTCGCGGTCCTCCTCGGAGTCTCAACCTTCGCGTTCGCCGACATCGTGTCCGTCCTTGTGGGGACGGTCGCGTTCGTGAACCTCTTCCTGGGGATTTTCAACCTGTTGCCCTTCCTTCCCTTGGACGGGTTCAAGATCTTCTCGTTCAACAAGCCGTTGTGGGGTGCGATGCTCGTCCTGGCGGTCGCGCTCTACTTCGCCGGCAACTCCCTGGGCGTCTTCCCCAGCTTCTTCTAGCCGGCGTTGATCTGGGCCGCGAGGTACCCGGCCCCGAACCCGTTGTCGATGTTCACGACCGCCACGCCCGGCGAGCACGCGTTGAGCATCGCGAGGAGCGCCGCCAATCCGTCGAAGCTCGCCCCGTAGCCGACGCTCGTCGGCACTGCGATCACGGGACGGTTCACGAGGCCGCCGATCACGCTCGGAAGGGCGCCCTCCATGCCCGCGACGACGACGATGACCCTCGCCCGGTCCAGGGTTTGGCGGTTCTCCAGCACGCGGTGCACCCCCGCGACACCCACGTCCGTCAGACGTTCCACGCGGGCGCCCATGGCCTCGGCGGTGAGTGCCGCCTCCTCTGCGACGGGGAGATCCGAAGTCCCGGCGGTCACGACGAGCACGCGGCCCGAGCGCCTCTTCGGAAAACCCCCGACGACGATCATCCTGGCGCCGTCATAATATGCGACGGGTTTCCCCTTGAGAGCTCCCCGGGCGGCCTGGTACGTCCCCGGGGTCGCGCGGGTCGCGAGGACGACGTTCGAGTTCGCCGCTAGACGCGCGAGGATCGACACGATCTGGGCGTCCGTCTTCCCGGGGCAGTAGACGACCTCGGGGAAGCCCTTCCGCACCCCGCGGTGGGTGTCGACCTTCGCGAACCCTAGGTCCTCGAACGGGAGCCCGCGGACCTCCTCCATCGCCTTGCCGACGGTGATGCGGCCCTCGCGCACGTCCCTCATCACGCGCCCGAGCTTCGCTCTGTCCACCCCCGCAAGATGGAGCGCGTTGCCTTAAGGCCTTGCGACGATTCCGTGGCGAGGATGCTATGATTGCGGAATTCAGCGTGACCCCGATCGGCGCGGGCGTGAGCCTCAGGAAGTACGTGACGAAGGCGGTGCAGATCGTTCACGACAGCGGGCTGAAGTACGAGCTGAATCCGATGGGGACGGTCGTCGAGGGGCCGTGGGACGACGTCATGGCGGTCATCAAGAGGTGCAACGATGCCCTCCTAAAGGACTGTGAACGTCTTTCGATTTCGATCAAGATCGACTCCCGTCGCGGGCCGTCGCCGACGATGGAGGAGAAGGTCCGCAGGGTAGCCTCGGCCGTCCGTTAGTCGAGGACCATTCGCCTGACGACAAGTACATGTAGTACACACCTGGATGTGACAGGGTACAGTTCAGAGGAGGTCATGGGCATGACCTACGTTACGGTCG
>Ga0209002_10002902_pt1 | contig 13689 bp, 15 predicted proteins | sample Rifsed16ft2_FD_184010 | JGI IMG/M metagenome (GOLD analysis project Ga0209002, IMG submission 184010) | Soil microbial communities from Rifle, Colorado, USA - sediment 16ft 2 (version 2) | ecosystem: Environmental > Terrestrial > Deep subsurface > Rock core/Sediment | place: Rifle, Colorado...
CCGAGACCTAAACGCAGCCATGAATCTTCTTCGTACGGTGAGCTCCACCGGAACTCAAGCCTGTGGAGAGGAAGGCTCTGGCTCCAGCACACGCTGGAGTGAAACCATCCTCTGTGAAGCAGGAACCTGGCGTGATCAGATTTGATCACGTTTCGGAGAGCGGCTTAAGCGCCGTGGGCTTGCCGGGTACGCTGGTGAAGATCTCGAAGGGTGGCGAGCTCGTCGGCGGCTGGTGGTGGAGTCTCCTTCAATTGTCCCACCGTTTTCAGGCTCCATCCGGTGGCTTCTCGTGCCTGCTCCGGTGTGATCCCGGGATGAAGTCGGGTCAAGATCAACTCCTTCCCGTCGGAATCCCTTTCCAGGATGCCCAAATCGGTAATGACACGGGTTACACCCCGGGCACCGCCTGCGGCTTGCTTCCCCGAGCCCACCGACGTAATGAAGTCCAACTTCTCCACGAAGGTCTTCTTGCTGTGGCGAACGATCACGAAGACCTCGTGGGCGGAAGTCGCGATCTCCGAGGCACCGCCGGCTCCCGGGAGTCGCACCTTCGGATTCCGATAGTCACCGATGACGGTGGTGTTGATGTTCCCGAAGCGGTCGATCTGTGCCGCGCCCAGAAACCCTACGTCGATCCGCCCAGCCTGCAAGTAGTAGCTAAACACCTCGGGAGTCGAGACCACGGTGGAGGCGGTCTCCGCCAGCTCACCGTCACCGATGGAAAGCGGTAAAACGTCGGGCCGGGCACCGATGGCACCCGACTCGTAGATCAAGATAAGGTCCGGGGCGTGGGTCAGGCGCGCCAGATTGGCCGCCGCACTCGGCAATCCGATACCGACGAAACACACCGCGCGGTGGGACAGAGCGCGCGCCGCGGCCACCGTCATCATCTCCTCGGCGGTATAGGCTCTTTCAAGCATCAGGCGATTCTCTCAGTCTGGCTCGATAATCGGCGAAGTCGTTGGTCTCCAGGATATGTCGCCGCATCCAGTCGGAAAAAACTTCTCGATGGCGGGAAATCGAGTCCCAGGCCTTGTAAAAGGCGTTGTCGCGCTGGCTGTAGCCCTGCGCATAGGACGGATGCGCGCCGCCTGGAACCTCGCAGACGGCAGAGACCACCCAATGAGGAAGAATCACCGCATTGGGTGGGGCGTCCAGCTCGTCGACCACCTCCTCGACGGTAACAATGGAATGTGTCGCCGACAGCACGGCTTCCTTCTGGACGCCGATGATGCCCCACATCATGACGTTACCCCGGCGATCTGCCTTCTGGGCGTGGATCACCGTAACGTCCGGACGCTTCGCGGGAACGGCGGCAAGCTCTTCTCCGGTGAACGGGCATTCGATGCGCCGGATCACGGGGTTCACCTTGGGGAGATCCGAGCCGAGCCCGCCGCGATAAACGGCAAAGGGCAGGCCGGCGGCGCCGGCGGTATAGGCGCTGGCCATGGCGGCATGGCTATGCTCCTCGATCTCCAGTCGCCGCGGCCAGCCGTTCTCGACCGCGTCCCGGAAGCGATGAAGGGACCCGACCCCGGGATTGCCTCCCCAGGAGAACACCAGCTTCCTCGCACATCCCATACCGATGAGCTGATCATAAATGACGTCCGGAGTCATGCGGATCAAAGTCAGGTCTCGCTTGCCCTGGCGAATGAGCTCGTGACCCGCGGCGTGCGGAATGAGGTGCGTGAAGCCCTCCATGGCTATCGCCTGGCCGTCTCGCACCAGATGGGCTATGGCCTCACGAAGAGAGGTGAGCTCAGCCATGGCGTCTTCCTCGCCGGCTGGGAAGCATGGCCCAATATGAGCGGAATTCCCCGGGCTTTCAAGCCCGGGGGCGATGAAGACTACCTAGCGGCCCACTCGTCCGGTTCTTTCCTTCCCTCCTGACCGCGCTCCTCGCATTGCATCTCGGCTGAGACGAGGCCTATCATAGCCCTGCTTTTCACGGGATAAGCCCTACCCAATGACCGCGCGTTCCCAAAGGCTCTCATTCCTGGCGCTCGTCGGGATCGCATTTGCTCCCCCCTGTATACGGGCCTTCTCGCCGCGGGCCGGACTCCGCTTCGCCGAGGCCAGCGTAAGCCTTCCGTCACCGGGTGCTCCTGCTCATCCCATCCGCGAAGATCGATTCGTCTACACCCATCGGCTCACTCGTTTCGCTCACAGTCCAACGCTCACCGAACTGGCAAACGGGGATCTTCTGCTTGTCTGGTTCGGTGGAGATGGCGAGGGCAGCCCGAGTGTAGGATTGTATCAGTCCACTTATCGGCCGGGAGTGGGTATGTGGACGAGACCCCTCCTGCTGACCGATCGGGAGCAAACGCAAGCCGAGCTGGGACGCTACGTCTTCACTCTCGGGAACCCCGCACTCTGGACCGCCCCGGAAGGAAGCGTTTATCTTTTCTACGTCACCTCTTGGGCGGCGGGCTGGTCAGGCAGCAGCATTCATCTCAAGATCTCGCGCGATAACGGTAAGACGTGGACGCCGGCAAAACGTTTGGTGACCAGTCCTTTCTTCAACAGCGGGACGTTGGTCAGGAACAATCCCTATCTCTACCGCGATGGAACGATCGGGCTACCTGCTTATCACGAGCTCCTGGGTGTCTTCCCAGAGATCCTTCGGGTGAGGCGTGACGGTCGCGTCCTTGGCAAGACGCGCATCGACTATGGCAAGCGCTCTCTCCAACCCTCCATCGTCACTCTGGACGAAGAACGGGCGCTTGCCCTTTTGAGACCGCGGCCGAGCCGCGCGGACAGAGATAGAGAACCCCGAGTACTTCTTTCCAGAACTACCGATGCCGGGCAACATTGGTCGAGACCGGCCGCGCTGGAGCTCACGAACCCTGGCTCCTCGGTCGTTGGCTTGCGCGCCTCCGACGGATCGATCCTGGCGGTGACCAATCTGTCGACAACGAGTAGAAACGACCTCTCGCTGGCTCGGTCGGTGGACTCCGGAAAAACCTGGACCGTCATGGCGGCCATCGAGCATAGCGAGCAAGGCCACCAGTTCGCCTACCCCACCCTCGTTCAAGCCACCGACGGTCGCATTCACCTCGCCTATGCGTGGAATTATGCGCGGATCAAGCATGTCGAGTTCAATATGGCGTGGCTGGATGATCACGTCCCATGAGCCCGGGGGCGACGATCGGTCAGACGCTCCTGGTTTCGGCGGTCCTTCTCTATTTGCTCCCGGTACCGCGGTTTTCCGCGATTTTGCGTAGCGCCACCCTGGTCGTCTGTGTCGGTATCAGCTTCTTCAGGATAGGGGGTCTCTCACTCATCGCCTACCCCAGCGGACTCCTTGGAGATCTCAGCATCACCACGCAAATACTGCTGGCCTGCTCCATCGCCAGCCGCCTCACCGGAGTCGACGTCCTACCGGATCGCGATCGCTCCTTTCTCCTGACGACCGCGGCGGTGAGCGGTCTCCTCTTGTACCCTCTTTCCTCCGGTCTCACCGGGCTCGATCTCTATTCCTGGGGATTCGGGTCCGGAGTCTTGATGATCGGGTTAGCGCTCGCCACGTTCGTCTCCTGGTGTTTCCGACCCGTTGCGGCGGTGATGCTCCTCCTCGGTGTCGTCGCCTTCGACCTGAATCTCCTCGCTTCCACCAATATTTGGGACTACTTGCTGGATCCCGCTTTGGTCCTTTTCGCCTGGGGGTGGGGGCTCGTCCTCCTGATGCGCCGGTTCCGGGCTCCTTCATCATCTCTTGCACCCGGGACCGCCGAGGCAAGCCAACCGTGAGCTGGCAGGCATTCCGGACGCGCTTCTGGTGGCCCAGCGTCCTGACCCTGGCTGTCCTGACGTACCTTTATTCGCTGGATGGCTTGTACATACCGCATATCGGAGACGAGGCGCCCTATATCCAGATCGTGAGACGGACCGCGGAGAGCGGTCAGTGGCTACCCCTCAGGACTCCTAGCGGCCTCGAGAACACCAAGCCGCCTTTGCTGTTTTGGCTAGGCATCGCCTCCACCGACTGGGCTCGCGACTGGAGCCTGCTCCGGCTACGTTTTCCCATTGTCCTCTTCACTTTCCTCACCGCCGGTCTCGTTTTCCTGCTGGCCCGTCGTATGTCGGTGGATCGGGAAGTCGGCTACATCGCGGCGCTCGCCTTTCTCGGCTCTCAATCGACGTTTCAACACGGGAGACCCTTCCTGACCAATCTCCCGGAAACCTTCTTCACTTTTCTCCCGTTCTTCTTACTGATCTATTTCCGCGATCGAATAGGAAGTTGGGGGATCCCGTTCTGGTTGGGAGTGGGCGTTTCGGTAGGGCTGGCTTCGCTGTTCAAGTCCTTCGTTTTGGTCTTTCCGATCGGGCTAGCGCTGAGCTGGTGCTACCTCCTCGACCGGGGAGGAAACTTGGTAACCTTTCTCAAGAGAGACGCCGCCAAGGTGACGCTGGCACTCTTGGTGGCACTGGCGTTGTTCTCTCTGTGGCCCCTCCTCGATCCCGATCCGGCCTCCATCATCCGGCAATTCGTCCTCGAGGAGAATCTCGGAAAGCTCGGCAGTGGGGACTACCTAGGGGGCCTGTTCACCGGCCCCTATCCCCTGTACCGCATCTGGTTGGGCCCACTCGCCAACGCGGGTCTCTTCGCGCCGGCCCTCATCTATCTGGCGGTGAGCCATTTCAAGCATCGTGCCCAACTGGAATGGCCGGAGAAGGCTTTGTGGGGGCTGGTGTTGTGCTTTCTCATTTTCTATTCGGTGCCCGGCCAACGACAGGAAAACTATTTGCTTCCCACCGTTCCCGCCTTGTCGGTGCTGCTGGGGATGCACTGGAAGGAGATCGGACGTCCCTGGTTCTATCTGTTCAGTATCCCGGCTCTCCTTGCCTTGGTTCTTCTCCTGGTTCTCATGGACGCCGCTTCCGACCGCGCTCTTCCAAGCGAGAGCTATGGCTTCTGGCAAATCGCCCTGCCTTGGTTGGCACTCTTGCTGACCGGAGTGAGCCTGGTCTTGCCTCGAACCAGTGCCTATGTCTTCCCCTTGGTGGCCCTATTGGTGTTCGGATCTTTGTCGGGTGCTCTGGCGCCCTTTGAAGGACCCTTGGGAAGATACGACCGCGACACGCGGGCGGCGGTGGCGGGCAAGGTCGTCTATGTCCCTTCGAACTTCGTTGCCAAGTACGAACGCCACCGCTTCATCCTTCCGGAGAGCGAGATCGAGGGCTATCCTCCGTCGGATACCCAACGCCTGAACCAGCTTCTGCGCTCGGGGCGGATTGTTGCCATCCAACGCCCTTTGGGACAGACTGTGGCCGGCCCCTTCGAAGTCCATGGCCGGCGCTTGATTCTCCTATCACGCCAACCGCGCCAGGAGATCGCACGGATCTTGCTCGATAGGGAGCTCGACCTCCTGATACAACAGGAGATCCTGGTGCAACGTCGCTCGCCATGAACGTCGCATTCCAAAGAAGAGTCGATCGGGTCGCGGGGACGGTCATTTGCCGATTGCTCTCGATACTTCCGGGTGCCGGCAGACAACCCCCTGCCTCCCTGAAACCTCGTCGGATCCTGGTCATCCTCTTATCGGAGATGGGCAGCCTCGTCCTCGCCCAACCGATGTTCCAGCGGATCCGAGAGAAATATCCGGAAGCCTCCCTTCACGTCTTGTGCTTTCGGCAAAACAAGGAGGTTCTGGACCTACTCGGGGTCGTTCCCGAGCATCAGATCCTGACCGTCGGCAACGATTCGCTCGGCCAGCTGTCAAGAGACAGTGTTCAGGTGCTCAAGAAGATGCGGAGGATTGGAATCGACACCGTTTTCGATTGCGAGCTGTTTTCCCGGATAGGCAGCATCTACTCATTTCTGAGCGGTGCCAAGATACGCGTGGGCTTCCATCCTCATACCCAGGAAGGACTATTCCGCGGTAACTTCATCAACCGACCGGTGCTGTACAATCCCTACCAGCACATTTCTCAACAATTCATCACGCTGGTCGAGGCGGTGGAGTCCCAAGCGGTCCCCACCGTCAAACGTCCGGTGGGTCCGGAAAAGCTCACGATTCCTCCCCTGGCGGTCCGCCAGGAGGAGATAGACGCCATGCAGCGACGGTTCCGGTCCGACTTCCCGCAGAGCGATGGCAAGAAGATCGTCCTTCTCTCACCGGGCGGCGGGCTGCTACCCATTCGGGCATGGCCGGTGACACACTACTACCGGCTGGCCGAGGAGTTTCTTCGTGGCGGCTACGTCGTCGGACTCATCGGATTGCAACGAGACAAGGAAACGGCGCAGGCCATGGTGTCTCACTGCAAGAACCCGAGCTGCATCGATTTGACCGGCTATACCAGAACGGTTCGAGAGCTCATGCTGCTCTTTCACTTCGCCTCGTTGCTCGTCGCCAACGACGGGGGACCGGGACACTTTGCGACCATGACGCCGATCCCCACCATCGTTTTCTTTGGCCCGGAGAGCCCCACTCTGTACGGCAGTCTGCACGACCGAGCGGTGAACCTCTACAGCCATCTCTCCTGTTCTCCCTGTCTCACCGCCTACAATCACCGCAACTCCCCCTGTGACGGCGACAACGTTTGTCTGAAGTCGATTGAACCGGAAGAGGTCCTCAGAAAGAGCTACCAGCTCCTCAGCCATCCGGAAGGCGCGGTCGCTAAATAGAATCAGCGCTTAACAGATGGACGACCGACGGTGGACGGATGGGGTCGCTTGAGCCGGTCCTGAGATAGAATGGGAGGTGAGACTTTACTACGGAGGCCCCCGATGAAGACCGTGATCAACAAGACTCCCGCACCGATAAAACTCCCTCTGCCCCGAGGCAAGACGCTTCATCTCGGTCCGCGCCAAACCGGACAGATCCGCGACGACGCCGTGGAGCACCCGGCACTCAAGAAGCTGATCGACGCCGGCAAGATCGAGATCGCGGAGCGCCAAGAGAACGAAAGAAACGCCACCTGGCAAGGAGAGGCTCCTCACGAGACGACCCACGCGCAGGGCAAGTCCACCTTCCGGCAAAAGACGGGAGATCGCTGAGCGCCTTCCTTGACCTACCGTTCGGCCGGGGTTATCCTATTTACAATCCCAACGAGGTTTTCTTGATGCCGAGATCTACACAAGAACCCCTGCGCCAAAACAACCTCCACACCCAAAGCGGCAGGCTGTTGTCGGCTCCACCGGAGAGTCTAGCTTGTGCCGATTACTCGCTGGTGCGCGTGGCACAGCGATTCGTCCCCAAGGGTATGGTTACGGTGACGGTCGGTGAGAGGGGTTTTCCCCTCGCCCTTGGCGAGGTGAGGGATCTCTCGGAATCGGGAGCGTGTATGGTCACCGACTGCGTGTTGGGGAGGAGCCGAATTCTTCATCTGCAGCTCAACCTCGACGATCAAGGGACGATCGAGACCGAAGGGCAAATCGTGTGGAGCGGCGAGGGAAAGGGCTGGGAGCCCGGCGCGGTGGTGGGCGCCGTCTTGCAGGGAGTCGAGTTCTTGAACCTCTCCCCCACTCTTCGCCGACGGCTCCAGGACCTCCTCGCCAGCGGCGCCTTCGAGCTCGTTCCCGGACGCTCGGTTGGGGTGCGTGCCAGAAACCCGTTTCAGGAACTGTTGGAGGAGCTCCAGCCCGCCCTGGCCGAGTTGGGTAGCAAGTTCTCTCCACTCTGATCGCCGCCTGGAACGGGGAGCAGACCCAGTCCTCCCTCGGCACCCCCTACTCAGCGATTTGCACCTTGATCCACTCCGCTGGGCCCTCCGGATCATTGTCTTTGTACTTGACCTCGACCATGCGGCCCGCTTGGAGGTCCGAGAAAGTCCCTTCCTCATTGGTTGAATTGATCTTGCTCTTGTCCAACCAGATGCGGGTCTCCTCCGCGATCCGTGCCGTATAGGTACCCGACGGAGCGGACATCGTTATGGTTCGATCCTGGGTGTTGACCGCATCGATGGTCCCAATCTTCGTGTACTTGTCCGACAAGCCTGGGGACTTCCCAATAGGGATGAATCTTTCCGTCGCCTTTTGCGCGTGGGCAAGAGACAGTCCCGCGAGCAGTGCGAGTGTCACGCCCATGGCTGTGGGGTATTTGAGCATATCGATTCTCCTCTTGCATTGTAGCTCACTGAAACAAGAACCCGCCTACGATTCCATCAGCTCCGCCCGCGCCCTCTCTTGCTCGCCAAGGGCCTCTCGAGCCAACCTTTCGCTGGAAAACCGACTCGCCATCGCTTCCCGGGTAAGCCTCCGCGCCTCCCTCAAGTGAGCTACCGCGACGGGGTGCAGCCCCCCAGCGGCGAGTACGCCGATGCTGTCATCCGTTTCTTGAGCGGCACGCGCCAGCAATTGATCGAATGCCTCGTTTCCCAAGAACTTCCGATTCACGAATGAATCCAGGAGCTCGATGCTCTGCCTAATGTTCTCGAGAGCGTTGATAACCCTGAGAAATGCCGCCACCGCCACGATCTGGGTCGCGTCCAGCTCGACGCCGCTGCCGGTAGCGCCTGCCAGAAGCTGACCGGCCGGGGAATTGTTGAACGACTCGCCGTCATAAAAGCCGACCGCGCCCTCGATGGTCTCCACCGCGTTGTTGTGGAAAAACGGGCCGGTATCGGCAGCCTCGACCAGGGAGGGTGTATTGAACTCACCGTTGCCAGGCGCCCCAAAGCCGTCGTCGGGAGGCATCAATTCCCCGGTAAGGTCGGCGGGTTGATCGGGGAGAACCTCCACGCCGGTGTTGAAGTTCAGATTGCCGGCATCCTGACCGAAAATCCCGGGATCCCCGTTGGCGCCAGCGTTGAAATGACAGGCCGAACACTTGCCCAGGGTTCGATCATTGAAGATTTCCTGGCCTCGTGCCGCGACCTTTCCCTTGAGTGGTAGCGGTAAGGTGAACTCCTCTTGGCGGCCGAGAGAAAACTGGAATGCCTCCATGGCATCCAGCTCCTCGTCGGCGGGAAGTCGAAAATCGACCCCGGGCACTCGGCCTAATGTCCTAGTGAAATGCTGGATGACCGCGCCGACCGCGAAAGAGCGAAGCGAGCCGTCACCCGGCGACCCGTCGCCCGACCAACCGGTGCGAGGTCCGGCCCGACTCTCGATCGAGTGTCGAAGACCCAGCGTATGGGGGACGCCCCGCATATTGAAAATGTTGGCCAGGTCATCGAAACCGTCCAGATTCTCCAGAATCAAACCGATCTCGCGCATGAGGACTGGATTTTCGAAGTTGTGTTGGAGGTCGGGGTTGAGCTCGGCGACAAAAAGCGGATCGTCGGCCGGCAGGGTGGCGATGAAAGCGGGATCGATGGTGAAGTTGTTCGATGCGGGATGACAGCTCCCACAGGTTCTCCCGTTACCGTCGAATGTCTCATTAAAGAAAAGGTCCCTGCCCCGAGCAATCTGCTCGTTGTCTGGGGTTGGCGGCGGTTTACAAGCTGACAAACCTATGAGCCCGAGGCCCACGACAAGAAGCGTGAATAGCAGGCGTGTTCCGGGAATGGCAGGACATCGCATCTTCTTCGTACCTCCTTCCTCTGTCACAGGGTTGGGAAAGCTTCAGGGCGCGCAACATTTGGAGGTGACAATTCATCGACGGTGCTCTCACAGACTGTCCAACCGGTTGGAAACCTGTTCCTATCTTTCCAAGGCGGGCAGCCCGTGTCAAATCAATTCGCGGGTTTCCAGGTGTTCCCGCACTGTCGAAGGCCCTGATAACATGTCGCGGAGAACTCTAGGAGGCAATATGTCAACCGTTCGTATGGCAAGACGGAGCTCGGCACTCCTCATCGTACTCCTGCTTTCGAGCACCACCACCGGGCTGGCCGACGATAGGGACCCGCGTGTTCGCACCACCGATCCCCATTCACTGGTGTCAACTTTCTCCATCGTCGCCGGCGATCCGCAGGCTGGCGAGCTGGGGATCGCGGTGGCATCGCGGTTCTTCGCAGTCGGAAACGTGGTGCCGTGGGCCGAAGCGGATGTGGGTGCCATAGCTACCCAATCGTTTGCCAACACCTCTTTTGGCTGGCGGGGAATCGAGCTTTTGGAGAAGGGACTCACCCCTCAAGAAGCCGCGCAGGTGTTGATCCGCAATGATGACAATCCCACCAGGCGGCAATTCGGGATCGTCGCGCCGGATGGGAGCTCGTTCACATACACGGGTGAAAACTGCGTTGCCTGGGCCGGAGGTCGCAACGGCCCTCACTATGCGATCCAGGGAAACATCCTGGCCGGGGAGGAGGTGGTCGCTGCCATGGAGAGGGCGTTCCTGGAAACCGAAGGCGCCCTGTCAGACCGCCTCTATGCTGCGTTGCTCGCCGGTGATGCGAAGGGCGGGGATTCTCGAGGCAAACAATCCGCGGCGCTCCTGGTTGTGAAACAGAACGCCGGTTACGGCGGCTACACCGACCGGGCAATCGATATCCGGGTGGATGACCATGCCGAGCCGTTCGAAGAATTGGGGCGGCTGCTTCGTTTCGCGCAGGTGAACTATGCCTGGAACGTGGCCTGGACGCTTTTCACCCAAAAGCGCTATCAGGAGGCGCTCGCGCCGATGGAGCGCTCCGCCGAATTGGCTCCGGATAATGGGGAGGTGTTTTACGACCTCGCCGTCATCCGCTTGGCCGCTGGGAAAGAGCAAGAAGCCTTGCAGGCGCTGAAGACCGCAGTAACCCTGAACCCAAAACTAAGAAAACAGGCTTTGGAAGACCAAGACCTGGCGGCCTTGAGAGGCAAAGCGGAATTCGAAGCGCTGCTCCAGTAGCTCCTTCGAGCACGAGGGACGTAGCAGACTTGGCTCACAGGGCTGCCGGCCCTGCCCAACCCCGTCGATCACCCGTTTGGACAAGGATTCCGTCCGTGATAGAGTAAGGCATGGCCAAGGTGACCAGTAAGTTTCAAGTGACGCTACCCAAGGCGCTGGCCTCGGAGCTGGGGATTCAACCCGGAGACGACATCGAGTGGAGTGCAGCCGCGGGAGCCATTCGAATCACGCCGGTAAAAGGGAAGAACGAGCTCGACATCAAACGTCGGCTCGAGTTGTTCGACGCTGCCACCAAACGACAGCAAACGAGAAACAAGAGGCGTCGGAGACTGAAGGAACGAGAATCCACCAAGAGGGGATGGACTCGGGAGGAGCTCTACCGCCGTGGCCGCGCTGGTTGACACGAACGTACTCGTCTACAGATTCGATCCGCGGTTTCCAGACAAGCAGAAGGTGTCGACCGAACTGTTACGAAAAGGCATCCTGGAAGACTCCATCCGGGTCTCGCACCAGGCCATCGTAGAGTTCGTAGCGGTAGTAAGCCGACCCCTGCAACGCAGGTCCTCTTTGCTCCCGCCCGAAGATGCACGAAGGGAAGCGGAAGAGCTCTTACACCAACTCGTCGTTCTCTATCCGAACGAAGAAATTCTGAGACTGGCCTTGAGAGGAGCTAGTGCTTATCAGCTTCCCTGGTTCGATGCTCATATGTGGGCCTATGCGGAGCATCATGGCTTGGAGACTCTCCTTTCCGAAGACTTCCAGCACGGCCGCGTCTATGGTTCGGTCCAGGCTCTCAACCCATTCCTGAATATGGGTTCATAGGATCGCTAGGTGGCGTCCACGTCACTCTAAGGTCCCACTGCTTTCAAAGCGTTGATGATTCCCCACCCCATGAGCCGGTTGGGCTTCACCGTGCGCTCGGCGGTCAAGCGCATGGCGCTCCGAACCCGGGCTACCGACCAATCGGGGTTTGCTTGAAGCACCAGAGCCGCGACGCCCGCCGCCAGGGGACAGGAGAAGGAGGTGCCATTGGCAAGGACGTACTGATCGCGAGTTGCCGGATCGACGCCCTTAACGAGGACGCCTTGCGCCATCACGTCGGGCTTGATGCGGCCGTCGGCGGTTCGCCCGACCGAGCTGAAATCGGCACGCAGGCCGAAGGAGTCCACCGCACCGATGCTGAGCACCAGCTTGCCATCCGCCGGCGCCCCCAGGGTATTCTGCTCGGGATGAAAACCTGCGTTCCCGGCGGAAACCAGCACCACCACACCTCTTTCGGCGGCCATTTGAGCGGCGATGGTCGTAACCGCCGTTTCTCCGTCCATGTCCTGGAAAGAATAACCGGTGAACGGCAAATCGAAGCCCAGATAACCGAGCGAGCTGCTGACAACGTCTGCTCCCAAGGCCTCCGCCCATTCGGCGGCGGCCGCCCAGTTGTCTTCTTCCACCGGTGTTTCGCTCTCGGTATCCTCCGTCTTCGCGAGAAGGAACGTCGCGGCAAAGGCGGGACCGACCAACTCACCCTCCGCGTAGCCCCCCAAAACGGAAAGCACCATGGAGCCGTGGCTCCCGTCGCCTAGGTCCCGGCCGTTGGCCACCGATCCGTCGCCATTCACGAAATCCCATCGAGCCAGGATATCGAGATGGGAGAATGCTTCGTGCCGAAGGTTCTTGAATCCGGTATCGAAGACGGCGATGACGACGCCTTCACCATGAAGGCCGCTGTCGTGAACGGCTGGCACGTTGATCTGCTCGAGCTGTCCGAAGGAGCTCCCGTAGTCAATCGCGAGATGGGACAACTTCTCGCCCAGCGAACTCGACCGTAGCGTAGCAACGGATGGTTCCATGCGCCCCCGTCGATAACGCCGCACGACGTCGAGTCGCCGGACGAAAGGCAAACCCGCAAGCTCAGCGATCTGCGAGCCATCCGCTTCGACGCTCATCGCATTCAGCCAGCGAGAGACGTGACGGACCCGCTCGACGCGGAGCCGAACCGCCTCCACGTAGTCGGGCAGAGGCGGGATGTCCTCGAAGCCGACCAGCGGCAGCACGCCGCCCCGGCGGCTGCGACGTCCCAGGGCGCGAGAGCTGAGCCTGTCTCGTCCTTGCGCCAGACGCTCCTCGGCATCGCCTTTGTCGCGAAAATAGACCCAGATCACCTGGGCAGCATCCGGGCTCGCTGAGGCGAGACTCTTCTGAAGCGAGGCGCTCACCAACTCGCCATCGCTTTGCCCGGACGCGAGACCGGTCAACAGAAGCAAGAGTACAGCCGACAGGATCGCGCTCCTTTTCATACCGTCACACTCCGGCTAACCCCTTTTCCTTTTTCGCTTCGCGACACGCCTTCGGGCAGACTTTAGTGACTTGGCGAGAGCGGACATGGTATTGCTCCTTCCTTACTCGCTCTTTCCGCGGCAACATCAAGAAGCTTTAGAAATCTCGGGTTGTGCGACAGCAGGAAGGACTCCAATATCCTGATCCTCTTCAAGGTGAACGAGCGCCGCACAAGGTTTCCCGTTCTTGGTAATAACCACGGGACCGGCGGTCGTTTCCTGCACGTACTCGCTCGGCTTGTTCTTGAGGACCTTCAAGCCCACGGCTCGCATTCCTCATAGGTAGCTTCTGGAAGCTACCTATGTCAAGGCCGATGGCCCAGACCCGACGGACGTTTCACGCTGCCGCAGTTCGTCCTCATCCGCGCCGCTCCCCCTCGCCCTCGCAGGGCGGCCAAATCAAACGAAGAGGCCGGATGTTGGCTTTTCCCTCGGGGCGTGATAGTGAAGGCCGAGCTGCCCGAGATGGCTCACGCCTGTCCCTTCTGTGGAGCAGCCCACCCGCTTCGAGCTGGTCATCAAGCTGAAGACCGCCAAGGCCCTGGGGCTCACGATCCCCCACTCCGTCCTCGTCCGCGCGAACCACGTGATCCAGTAGCACCCGGGCCAACCTGGCATCTCCTCCTGGTCGGCTCCCTGCT
>Ga0209002_10002906_pt1 | contig 13680 bp, 8 predicted proteins | sample Rifsed16ft2_FD_184010 | JGI IMG/M metagenome (GOLD analysis project Ga0209002, IMG submission 184010) | Soil microbial communities from Rifle, Colorado, USA - sediment 16ft 2 (version 2) | ecosystem: Environmental > Terrestrial > Deep subsurface > Rock core/Sediment | place: Rifle, Colorado...
TTCGAGCGCCTATTCTACCGCAGCCCGCCGAGGGCGTCCAGGGCGCCTTCTGATTCTATGGCGTCGACGGCTTCCGTCCCTCGTTGGGGATCCGGCACTTGGGCAGTGTGGCACCGGGTGCCTGGGTGCCCGAGTGACGTGGCGCCCAGTCCCGTCACCGATCACCAATCGCTGGCCTCGCGCGCAGGCTTGAGGGACGTTCGCGAGCGCACTCGGCTAGGAGGCGGACGAGGTCAGAGGGAGCTGGATGTGGAAGCAGGCACCGGCTTGCGCCCCATCCTCCACCCAGATCCGCCCGCCGTGAGCCTCGACGGCCAGCTTGGCAAAGGCCAGGCCCAGCCCCGTCCCTCGCCTCTTGCCCGCGGCGCCAGGCACCTGCGTAAACCGTTCGAAGATGCTTTCACGATACTCTTCCGGGATCCCCGGGCCCGTGTCCCTCAGGCTGATCAGGACTGCATCCTCGGTCGGCGCAATGCGCAGATCGATCGAGCCGCCGGCCGGCGTGAACTTCAGGGCGTTATCCAGCAGGTTGGCCAGAACCCGGCCGAGCATCTCCGCGTCGGCTTGGAGCTGCGGAACCCCCTCGCAACAATCCCAATTCAGAATCACCCCCTGTTCATTGGCTTCGGGGATGTACCGCGATGCGATTTCCTCACACAGGGCCGCCAGCCTCACCGGGGAACGAGAAAGCTCCATCTCGCCCCGTTCGAGCCTGGCGATGTCGAGCAGGGAGCTCACCAAACCCAGCATCTGCTGACAGCTCTTGCGGGAGACCGAGAGGGCCTGCGCGGCCAACGGCGAGGGAGCAGCGGAGGCCGCGGCGTCCAGGAGCTTGAGGCTGCTCAGGATCGCGGTTAGTGGGCTCCGCAGGTCGTGAACGATCATTTCGGTCAACTGACTGCGGACGTCCTCCAGCTTGCGCTCCTCGGTGGCGTCGCGCAAGACGATCAGCCAGCCGATCTGGGCGCCCTCCGCATCGCAGACCGGAGCCTCTGTCCTCTCCAAGGTGCGATGAGGGGGTTGACCGCCTTCAAACGAAAACGTGCCGGCGCGCGTGCTCTCGCCCGCCCCAAAGCGTGCCACGAGGCCCTCCAGCTCGCCGTCGCGATACCCGAGAGCCTTCGAAGCGTCAAGCGCCGGGTCGGAGAGGACACGGCCCACCAATCCGTCCACTCGGAGGCCGGTGAGCTTCTCCAGCTGCGGATTCGCCAGCAGGACTCGGCCGAGCGTGTCGGCCATGAGCATTCCTTCCAGAGTTGAGTTGAGGACGGCACTAAGCCGATCGTGGCTCTCGCTGATGCGCCGGAAGAGATAGGCGTTCTGCAGCCCGATGGCAGCCTGGCTGACGATCGTGCGCGCGGTTCGAACCTCGTTTTCATCGAACGTCCGAGGCGATTTGGAGAACACCTCCAGCACCCCGATCCTCTCCTCACCCAGGAGAATCGGCGTGGCCAAAATGCTGGCTGCTCTGCGCCGGCCCTGAAGGTAGCGGGCATCCTCCGCCGAAGGAGCGGTCTCGAGGGTGTACTGCAGCGGCTCGCCGCTTTCCAAGCAGCCTCGGAGGGCGGGGGCTTCCTCCAGCGAAAGCGGAGGCGCGGCCGAAGTGCGCGTGGGTCGTCCCCCTTCGATGACGGCCAGCGCGTGAAGCGAGTTGGCCCGGCTGTCCCAGCGCGAAAGAATCGCCTTGTCGGCCGAGAGCGCCACGCCAAGGGTATCGGCGGCGGCGAGAGCGACGCCCTCGGTCTCGAGCGTGCCGGCGATCTGGGCGCTGGCCTGGTAGAGGAGCGACTGCTCGCGCAAACGCGCCTGCACTTGCTGGTAGAGCGCCGCATTGGTGAGGGCCGCAGCCGCCTGCGCCGCCAGCTGTCCGACAAGGTGTTCGTCTTCTTCGGTGAAGGCCGCCGGATGCTCACTCTCCAATGTGATCACCCCAAGGCAGCGACCCTGACGGATCACTGGAACGCTGAGCACGCTCTGGCTCCTGCCGCCCGACCAATCCGCCTGCCCGGGAACAGGCTGCAATTCACGGACGTTCCAGGTCTTCCCCGTTCGCATGGTGCGCCCGGTGAGCCCGCGATCGCCGGGGTAGAGGTGATCCATGCGCGTCGCCGGAGAGGATGGAGGGTAGCCGCTCTGAGCGACGATTCGGAAGCCCTCTTCCGCAGGATCGGAGACGGCCAGGTGGCCGAGATGGGCGTTGGTGAGTCGCAATGCGTGATGGAGAAAGGTGCCGGAGAGGGCGCTGAGCTCCAGCGTGGATGTCATCTCGCGCCCGATTGCCTCCAGTGCGGAGAGCTGCTCCACTCGTTTCTGAAGCGCCTTGTCGGTGGCGGCGTGCGCCCGCGAGTTGGCTACGGCCATGGCCGCCTGCGCGGCGAAAGTCTTCAAGAGCTCCACTTGGGAGGCCGGGAACCTCTGGGGTTGAGTGAAGTACACCGAGACCAGGCCGATCATCCCTTCCGCGGTGATGAGAGGGAAATCGGCATAGGAACGGACTCCCTCCGCGTCCAGAAGCCGTTGGAGGTCCGGGCTGTGCTGAGCCTGGGCAAGATCGGAGACCAAGACGGGCTGGCGGGCATGAAACGCCAGAAGGCGGTCGAGCTGGTCGAGACGGATGATCGTCGAGGCGCGTGCGAATGTGTCGGAGAGATTCAGCGAGCGGGCCAGGGTGAGCTGCTTGCTGGCTTCATCGAGGAGGAAGATTGCCGCCTTTTGCCCTCCGCCCACACGGATCAGCGACTGGGTCACCAGGTCCAGCGTCGTCTCCGGGTCGAGGCTGGACGACATCGAGGCTGTGATCTGGGCGAGCGAGGCGAGAGCCTCGGCTCGGGCGCGCGTCTGCTCATAGTGAAGCGCGTGATTGATGGCCCCTCCCACCTGTCCGGCCAGCATGGTGAGGACTTCGAGATGGGCCTCGTCGAATTCGGCGTTGGGGAGCGTGTGATACAGGGCGATGCAGCCGAGAGTCAGGCCGCCGCTCACCAGGGGCGCGCCGATCCAGGCTGTCGGGAGGATGCCCAGATCTTCGAATTCCCCGAGCGGGATCGAGCGGAGATCGCTGGAAGCGAAAAGGCGCGGCCGCAGCGTTTGGACGAGGCGGCCGGCGAGCGAATCAGCCACGGGACGTGGGGCCCACTCTGCGCGAGCGCCGCCGCGGATGGAGAGAGGGAAGGTCAGCCTCTCGGCTTCGCGGTCGAGCAAAGCGATGTAGAAGCTGTCGCAGCCGAGCAGGCCGGCGATATGCTGATAGATTGATTCGAGAAGGGAGCCGAGGTCGAGGCTCATCTTCATCGCCTGGCTCACCTGGCTCAGCGCGGCGCTCTCCTGCAGCCGGCGCGCCCGGTCCCTCTCTGCCACCAGGAATCCGCGCAGGATCGGTGCGGTGATGGCGGGCACTCCGCCCAAGACGACCAGGGCCCCTACGCCGAACTGGGCGTAGGCCTGCGCTCCGACCATGGCAAATGGCAGGGGAACGAAGGTGATGAGGGCGAAAACGGCCGATGAGCGCGTGGCGAACGGGGTTGTGTTGAGGATGGTGTGATTGAGCCAGTGAAGGGCGACGAAAAGGACAACAAAGACAAGGGAGGCCACCAGCCCGGGCAGCGCGCTGGGGTGGGCGCCCGGCTCCGAGGCCCAGCGGCCCCCGAGGATCTGATACGCGTTCAGGCTCCCGAACAGGCTGAGCGCCTGCGCGCTCCAACCGAGAAGCGACGTCCGGCTGCGCTCGCTGAGGGTTCCCGGGCGGGGGGCCGGGGCCCGCTTCCAGAAGGCGCGAACCAGCTCTCCGGCCGTCAGACCGGTGGCGAGGGAAATCCCCATCAGCCCAGGTCCGTCGGCCAGGCCGAGCATGAGTCCCACGGTGTGCGCCACGCTCACTTCCTCATCGCCCACCGGGACCGGGTAGTTCACCAGGACGCCGATCAGGATCGCCCCGACGAAGATCGCCTGCCAATCCGGCTGGAAGCCCGTAGCCGGGCGCAGCCATGCCAAGAGGGCGATCAGGCTGGCGACAGGCAACAACCACCATAGGCGGAGGAGTAGACGCCTGGGCACGCGCGTATTGTACAGCCGGGGATCTCCCAGGCGCGTTGAAGCGGGAGCAAGGTACCCCTGGGGAAGCTCGGAAACCGGCCTACGGAGTCTCGGGGGGCTCGGTCGTGGGCCGTCGCGTGCGGGTGGGAGTGCGTGTGGGCGTGTGCGAAGGCCCCGCCGGCTGGGTCGGGGTGCGCGTCGGGGTGGGCGTCTTCGCCTGGGTCGGAGTCACCGCCGAGGTGGCGGTGGGAGTGGGAGTGAGGCTCGGTGTGAGCGTCGGAGTGTGGGTGGGGCCGCCCAGAAGGACAAGCAGGTGCTCCTCGGCGAGGGCTCGGGTCTGGGCGCGGGCCTCTTCGACCGATAGGACGTAGCGCCAATTGGCGATGGCGTCCTCGGTGAGGGGCGGGGTGGTCGCCTCGTCGATGAGGGCCCGCAGCGCGTAGCCGTCTGCCCGCAGGCGCCGGTCGGTGGTGGCGCTCAACGCCTGGTTGGCCTCGCGGATGGCGTCGGCATAATCCCCCAGAAGATAGCGGGCGCGGCCCATCGCCAAGTGGAGCTCGAACGAGGCCGGGCCGAAGCGGCGGGCGTTGAGCAGGTCGTTCAGGCCGCCACCGAAGTCACCCTGGTCGAGCGCCAGCTGCCCGCGGGCCAGGAAGGCCGGCGCGTAGCGGCCGTTGATCTCGAGCGCCCTGTTGAGGGAGGTGAGGGCCGCTTCGAAATCGCCTGTCCCGTGTTGAGCGCTGCCGAGCGTCGTCCAGCCGGCGGGATCCTCGGGCTGGTAGGCGACGTAGGTGAGCAGAGGCCAGACGGCGTCGGAATAGGCTTCGAGGGCGATGTAGGCGCGGCCGACCAGGATATATCCTTCCAGGATGGTCGGATCGGCAACGCTGCCTTCGATGGCGTTGTCGAGGGCCGCCTCGTACTCCCCGCGATTGAGCTGCGCCTCCGCCAGACGGATGTAGAAGATCGGCGGGTTGATCCCGTCATCGATGGCACCCTGGAAGAGATCATCGATCGCCGCCCACGTGCGCCGCGGAGCGTAGTACTTTGCGATCTCCAGGTAGGCCTCGACCAGCGTGGGATCGAGCTCGATCGCACGCTCGAAGTCGTCGGGCAGGGGCCCGTTCGGATCGTTGCTCATCTCGATGCGACCGCGGCCCAGATAGCCGGGCGCGAAGCTGGGGTCGACCGAAATCGAGCGCCCGTAGGAGCCATAGGCATTCCCCGGCTGGCCCAGCAATCGATAGGCTTCGCCCCGGATGTAGTAGGCATCGGGGAGATTCGAGTCGAACTGGATCACCTGATCCATCATGGTCACTGCTTCTGCATAGTCGCCGCGGGCCATGGCATCCAGCCCGAGCTGGAAGGCCTCGATATTGGGGTGAGGAGTGGCGCCGGTGATGGGCGTGGGCGTTGGCGTGATGGGGACAAACTGGGCCAGCGGTGTTCCGGCCAGCTCGCTGGGAATGGGAGTGCGAAAGATGCGGGTGGAGACGGGCAGCGGCGTGTTGGTGGGAGTGGTCGCGGTGGATGTGATCGAGGGGGTGGCGCTAAGGGGCGGCAGCGTGCGGGCGACAGCCACCCCGCGCGGCCGCAGCATGGAGAGCCCCACCGAGGCGATCACGCCGATGAGCGACAGGCCGAGCAGCGAGGCGCCGATCAGCCTCCAGTTGAGGCGCGATCCGATAGATGGCCCGGTGGCGACGGCGGCCACCTGGCGGCGAGCTACGCGCGCCGCGGCGGCCAGCTCGGCCTGCTCGGGCTTGCGCGCTCCCAGGATCGCCAGCCCGCGAAGCGCCGCCCGATTCGTGGGGTCGAGCTTAAGGGCCGATTCGAGACAATAGATGCTCTCGCGCTCCGAGTCGACGACCGCGCTCATCCAGATCCAGTACTCGGCGTTGGAGGAGTCGGTGCGCAGGAGCCGAGTGAGAAGCTCGCGCGCGCGCGACCGGTCACCCCCTCGCGCGGCTGCGATCGCCTCGGTGAGCATCGATTGTGTCGCCAAAGATTGCTCCCTCGCGTCCGGGCCGAAGTCTAGCACAGCGGAAAAGCGAGCACAATCCCACCCCTGGTATAATCCCGCCCGCTGTGGCTCGGCCTGGACTCACATCCCGAATCCTTCTTGGCGCTCTCCTGCTGGCGGCATGCGCGCCTCAGGCGACGCCGGCCGCAACTCCGACCGCGACCCTGCGCTTCCTCCCGAGCTCCACCCCCACTGCCACTCCCGGCCGCCCCACCGCCACCCACGCGCCTCCCACAGCCTCCGGCCCCACCGCCACTCCCCTTACCCACTTCGTCGAGGAAGGCGAGACGCTTCTGGAGATCGCCGCGGACTACGGGGTCTCTCTCGATGATCTGCTCACGGCCAATCCGGGGATCAGCCCACGCCTGCTTTCCATCGGCCAGGCTATCCTCATCCCCGGCCCGGAGGGCGCGCCGGTGGCGATCCTTGCGTCGACGCCCACGCCCATGCCTCTCCGCTTCCCCGAGCCCGCCTGCTACCCCACGCTATCCGGCGGCCTCTGGTGCTTCGCCTGGTCCACCAACGAAACGGGCGCGCCCCTCGAAGGCGTGGCGGCGGCCATCAGCCTGCTGGACGACGAGGGTGCAACGCTTGCCGCTCAAACCGCCTATTCCCCTCTCAACCTCATCCGCGAGGAAGATTTGGTCATCCTGGCGGCCCACTTCGACTCGCAGAGCGGGCAGCCGGCGAGGGCCGCCGTCACGCCGGTGAGCGCGCTGGGCCTCGCCGACACCTCGCGTTATCTCCCCGCCGAGGTCGAGGCGAGCGACGAAGGCCCAACCTCCACCGGACTTGGATGGACGGTGCAAGGTGAGGTCCATCTGGGAGCGGAAGGGGAAGTGGAAGTGTCACGAGGGATCGTTATCCTGGTCGGGTTCGACGACGACGATCGGCCCGTGGGGCTGACGACGTGGGAATTCAGCGGAACAGTGGCTCCGGGGGGCGCCGTGCCCTTCCATTTGATGGTCTTCAGCCATGGGGCGAGAATCGTCCGGGCGACGGTGTCCGCCGAGGCTCAGGCGGCCGAGGAATAAGGCTCCAGTGCAAGGATTACTGGCCGGGGGAACTGAGCTTCACGGCGAACTGCCCGATTGCGTAGGCCGTCCCATATTCCCCGCTCACCACCACCTCGTACGTGATGATTTCACCGGGCCGCAGCCCTCGAAGTTGGAGGGAGAAGGAACATCGGCCGTCGGAGCCCGTCGCCGCCACGGTTGGATATTGGGCCCCCTGCGGCGCCGCCACTCGGACGAGAGGGACAATCCCGCTCCAGGGAGAGCCGTCGGGGCGGAGAACCTCGATGTAGATTCGCTGCTCGCTCTCCGGCTCGAGGATCGGATACTCCACCCACGTGTGCGCCACCGGGCCACCAGATTGGGGGAGCACCGTTGGAGGCGCGGCGGGGGAGGCCTCCCCCGATTCCGGAGGCACCGGGGGGGAGTAGCTCAGGCCCAGGGGAGCGAGCTGAATGGCAAGCTGGTCCGGGAGGTCGTTGTGAACCTCGAGGATCCCGTTTTCGAATCGCTGGGTGGGCATCTCCCCCTCGCTGTACGCCTCGCCGAGCGGCAAGCCCAGAATCTCCCCGCCGCGCAGCGCCTGGTAGAGGCTGGTGAAGGCGGGGTGAACGTTGTGGCCGGTTGTTGAGACATACTCCGCATCGGGGTCCGGAGAAGGCTCGACCGGGGGCTCCGCCGGGCCCAGCGCGAGGCCGAGGGGCCGAAGGCGGACCAGTTGCGGCTCACCGGGCGGCGCCCAGAGCACCGCACGCTCAAAGACCTGCTCCAGGCTGCCATCTGCTGTCGCGTAGGGATTGCTGACCGCGCGTCCGAAGAAGGCCTCGCCCCCGTAGAGATCCAGGAATGACGCGAAGGGGCGCTCGCGGAGCCCGGGAGGGAGGAGGGAACGCTCCTCCACGCGAGGAGCATCCTCACCCAGCGAAGCCAGGCCGAGGGCCAACAGGTGCACTTCGGATGGCGGCGCCGCCTCCTCCCGATAGAGGCCAAGGTTCTCAAAGTACTGGTAGATCAACCCCTCCTCGAAACGGGCCTCCGAAATCGGCGCTCCCACCACAGCCTCGCCACCCAGCCGTCCATAGGCTTCGAGGAAGCCCGTATAGATGCTGTGGCCTGTTTGAGGAAAGTAGCGCGCGGCCGGGTCTGCCGGGGGAGCAGCGGGTGGCTCGGCGAGGCCGAGTGAGAGGCCGAGCGGTGCGAGGCTCACCGAGGCCTCGCCTCGGCTGTAGATCAGCTCAGCGCTGACGAAGGTCTGGCGAAGGAAGCCTCCAACCATGCGAGCTGCGACGAGCGAATCGCCGAAGTCGCTCGCCAAGCCGCGTGCCTCCAGCCATTCGGCAAATTCGGGGGCGATTCCGGAGCCCGCGCCCGGCGTGGCCTCAGGGGAGCGGGAGATGCATGCCCCGAGCGCAACGCACAGAGCCAGCATGAGCGTCGGACGCCGAGCCGAAACGAGTGTCATCGAAGGTTGCCAGCCGGAGGTGACTATAGCCGCTTTCCAGGAAGGGGACAAGAGATGGAGGGATATCCGGGATTCCAGCCCGCGAGGCGCTGCGCCTCGGGATCGGCCGAGGAATCGCGATCAAGGCACCGCGCGCTCCAAGCACGCGAGGGCCTCATCCCCAGCCTTGGCTGTGAACCGCGGCACGGTTACAATTCCACGAATGAGCGAGGTGAGGCGTCTGCAGCCCGCTGAACGTGGCGAGCTCGCTGTCCTGATCGACGAGCATTCCGCAGCCGATTCGATGGCGGCCTACTATGCATTGCTCCACCCGTCGGACCGTGTCAGCCTCTTCGCCTATCAGCCGACCAGGAGCGGCCTGCGCGGCTTCCTGGCGCTTGCCCAGACGGGGCTCGATCTTTTCCGCCCCCTCGCCGTCCCGTTTGTCGGCCAACGGGCGGGGCTTTCGGAGCTGCTGCGGGCGGCGCTGAGGCCGGGCCGGCCGGTGGTGCTCCACATTCCCGCGGAGCAGCGGCCTTGGGCGCTGGAGGTGGCCGAACTGAGCGACGCCCGCCCGGCGGAGCTCTTCCGGTTTGACCCCAAGCGCTTCCGGACGATTGTGAACGTGCTGGTCGTCGAGTCGCAATCTCCCAACGGCTGGCCGCGTTACGAAATCCGCGCCGCCGATGGATCCGTCGCCGCGGCCGGCCTGAACTGGAAAGGGCCCTCCTTCGCCGAACTCTACCTCGCCGTCGATCCGAAGGCTAAGGGCCGCGGATTCGGAACTTCCGTCCTGGCCGCCATCACTCGCAGGCTCATCGAGGAGAAGGTCTCTCCGCTCTACCGCCTGGCCGACGACGACCTGGCAGCCAGGGTGGAAGCAGAGGACCTTGGCTTCGTCCCGACCGGCATCCACACCCTCACTTGCCACGCCATGCTGCGCACGCAGCCCATCACCGCGCCGGCGCGGAGCCTTTCTTGATTCGGGCTGTTCACTCATTTCCCCGCGGATTTCTGTGGGGTACCGCCACGGCCGCCCACCAGGTGGAAGGCGACAATCGAAACAACGATTGGTGGGCCTGGGAGCAGGAGCCCGGACACATCGCGCTCGGGCACCGCTCGGGAAAGGCGTGCGATTGGTGGGGCGGCCGCTGGCGGGACGACCTGGATCGCTCGGCGGCGGACGGACACAACGCGCACCGGTTTTCGATCGAGTGGAGTCGGGTTGAGCCCACCCGCGCCGTCTGGGATGAAGGCGCAATCGACGCGTACCGGGAGATCGCCAAGGGCGCCCTCGACCGAGGCTTGATGCCGGTCGTCACTCTCCATCACTTCTCCAACCCCCAGTGGATTTCCGAATCGGGCGGCTGGGTGAACCCCGAAATCATTCCCCTCTTCGAACGCTACGTCCGCAAGGTGGTGACGGCCCTGCAGGATCTCGTCGGGATCTGGGTGACCATCAACGAGCCCAATCTGTATGCAGTCCTGGCCTATGCCATGGGGGCCTTTCCACCCGGAGGGAAAGACATCGGGAAGGCCGTGCGGGCTGCCAGGAACCTGACCCTGGCGCACGCGGCGGCCTACCATGCGATTCATGAGATCCAGCCCGGCAGCCTCGTGGGCCTGGCCCACCACTATCGGGCCTTCTGGCCCGCCCGCCGGGCCAATCCGTTGGATCGATGGGCCGCTCGAGCGCGCTGGCGCATGGTCAACGATCTCATTCCGCGGGCGCTGGCCGATGGCCGCTTTCGGTCCCTGATCTGGAACGAGCGCCTGCCTCAAGCCGCTGGAACGCAAGACTACTTCGGACTCAACTACTACACCGCTGAAACGATCGCCTTCGATCCATCTCAGCCGGGGGCCCTCTTCAGCCGCGGATTCTTCCCGGAAGGATCGGATCTTAGCCCGACGGGCTTCATCGCCAATGAGCCGGAAGGGCTCTGGGAGGCCCTCTCCTGGGCGCACTCCACGGGCCTGCCGATCTTCGTCATGGAGAACGGCGTCGAAGATCCCACCGACCGATTGCGCCCTCGCTATCTCGCGGCCCACATCCGCCAGGTCTGGCGCGCGGTGAATTTCGCCTGGCCGGTGCGCGGCTATTTCTTCTGGACTCTGGTGGACAACTTCGAATGGGAACGCGGCTGGACGCAACGCTTCGGCCTCTGGGAGCTCGTCCCCGAGACTCAGGAAAGGCGAAAGCGCCCCAGCGCCGATTTCTTCCGCGAGATCTGCAAAGCCAATGCCCTCTCCTCCGACACCGTCGCCGCCTACGCGCCGGAGGCATTCGAATGGCTCTTCCCTCCCAAAGGACGCATGAGGCCCGAGGCGACCACGGCATGACTTCGAGGGGCGTAGACCGAGGGGAGGATTCTCACCGCGGACCCCGGCACATCCATCCGGGGCGAGTGCCCCGGCACTTGCGTCCGGGGCAAGTGGTTCGCCGAGACCGCAGAGATCCACATGGGTATCTTTGCGGTCTCTGCGTTCTCTGCGGTGGAAGACCGAGAATCCGGGTGATATAATCGCCCCCTGAGAGCGGAACGCTCGACCGGAGAGGTTGCGTAGTCTGGTCTAACGCGCGCGCCTGGAGAGCGCGTGAGCCGAAAGGCTCCGTGGGTTCAAATCCCACCCTCTCCGCCAATAGGCCATCCCCGGATGGGGACGCAGAGGAGGCTTCCGATGCCGATGCGGCGGAGGAGGCCTTTCGATTGACAAGGGGGGCGAGCGGGGGTTATGCTCCGGAGGAGCGTCCGGGTGGGTCCGGCGCGGCGGAGACCTTCGAACCCCGTCAGGGCCGAGAGGCAGCAGCGGTAAGGAGGGCCCTCCGGGTGCCGCCGGGAGCCCGCCCGGCGCTCAACCTTTCCGTCTGGTGAACGCCGGCCCACGGCAGGCGAGCGCGGAATCCCGCAGGTCCCCGTGCTGCACGAGGACTCAGCGGTTCTGGCGTTTGTCTTGTGCATCGGCGCGACCCTGGAGCCGGTGCGAGCGATCACCCAGCGGCCCAGCGTAGTCCTCGCAGATCCTTTGTGCGATCCACCTTGCTGGAACGGGATTACGCCCGGCGCCACCTCAGCCGATGAGGTGTACTCGATTCTCGCACGGACCGAGGGAGTCGACTTCGGGACTCTGTTCGAGAGGATCCGAGGCGATCAGACGCTCCAGTTCAGCTGGTTCTTTTCCGCTCCAATCCCCGACTCCACCGGCCGGATCTATTTCATCGGCGGGGAGGTCGCGGCGATCACGATCGGGACCTATGGATCTGCCGACGTCGAAGAGATCCTGGGAATGCTGGGCCCGCCCGCTGCATAGTGTATCCACTGTGCAGCCTTCGACGGCATCGTGTGGACGCAAACGGTGTTGCTCTGGCTCGACCAGGGGTACGCGGTCGTCGTGGATCATCGGTCTTCTTGCCCGGCCGGCGACCCAACCCAAATCTCACCGGGTGACCGGGTGGCGCAGGTCGTCTATTTCGAGGTCTCCAGGTTTCCCGCGCTGCTCCGGACTCAGTCGTTGTTCGGCCCGGATTCAGAGGCCGTCCTCGTGGAAGCTGCGCCCTGGACCGAGGCCGAGCTCGCTCCTTAGCTTGTGCGCCGGCGATTGACATTGCCGGCCGCCCCATGTAGGCTGATGTTGAGGCGTTGCGCACGGGCGTCAAGGCAGCCTGGCTCGTGAGAGCCCTCCCGGCTGGCGCAGGGGATCCTCCTGCTTCCCTTGGGCCGTGTTCGCGTTTCGCACCGGGCCCGGCCCGTGCATCGACGCCGCAATCGGGGGCCCCCAAGAGATCCGGCGCGCAGACGGGCTGCCTCCGCGGCCGGGGGTTGCGTCTCCGTCCATTGAAAGCGGCATCTCACCGAATGAAGAAGGTTCTTGTGGTCGCTCTCGCCCTGGTGGCGTTCATCTGCGCAGCCGGCGCTCTGCTCACGTTGGTGGGGAGCGTCACCCGCGAGCCCAGCGTGGTCGCCCCTGAAGTGTCCTGTGCGCCGCCATGCTGGAACGGGATCATCCCGGGCGAGAGCACCTATGATGACGTCGTCTCGGCCATGTCGCGGGTTGAGGGCATAGATCCCGAAACGATGACGGAGGGATTCGTTCGCGACCAAGCCGAATATGTGTCATGGTCCTTCGCCTATCCTGTTCCCGACTCCAACGGCCGGATCTTCTTCCTCGACGGCAAGGTCGCCGCAATCCTGATCGGGACGTACGGCTCCGTCGAATTGGAGGAGGTGCTTGCCTGGCTCGGCCCACCGTCCAGATGGTGGACCCATTGCACAACGGAGCTCGATATCACGTGGAGGCAGACCGTGCTCCTCTGGCCTGAGCAGGGGCACGCCGTCGTGATCGACCGGGACCCTCCGTGCCTATCCGGGGAGTGGACCCCTGTGGCAACGAACGACCGAGTCGCCCAGGTGATCTACTTCGAGCCGACAACGCTGCGCGACGTGCTTCAGACGCACTCCCTGTTTGGGCCGGACTCGGAGCGCGCCATCGACGAGGCCCAGCCGTGGTCTCCGGCTGAGCTCGCGCCCTAAGAGGCTGCAAATGAATCGGATGAGGACGTGCGCAAGCATGTCTAACATCCAATTGTCGGCCCGGCCTCGCATGGACGGGCTCTGGTATACTGCCGCCGCATGAAACTCGGCCCGCGCGTGCATCGCATTCGACAGTCGCCACTTTCATGGGCCGCGGCGGCCCTCGCGGTCGCCGGGCTGGCTCTGGTCTATGTCGGAACGGCGAAGACGGTGGGGCTCGTCGTGGATGGCCGGAGGGTCTCCCTCCGCACACACGCCCAGACGGTGGCGGGCGCGATCCGCGACGCGGGGTACGCGGCCGGACCCTCCGACTTGCTCGAGCCCGGGCCCTCGGCGTGGCTTCGCGCAGGCAGCACGATCCGGCTTGAGCACGCCCAGCGCGTGATCATCGAAGCCGACGGGGAGCGCTGGGCCGTCGAATCGCCCTCAAGGATCCCAGCCAACATCCTGGCGCAAGGCGGCGTCCCCCTCTACCCGGGTGACCGGATCTGGGCCGACGGGTTGCCGCTCGCCGACCCTGCGGCTCCGCTCGAATCAACCCCCGAGCGGCTCCGGCTGCGAAGGGGAATCGAGATCGTGCTGAATGAGGCCGGCAACGCCCGCGCCCTGCGTTCGGCGGCGCCCACGCTCGGCGACGCCCTC